>Ga0194121_10004940_pt1 | contig 18918 bp, 17 predicted proteins | sample TA2MahCa50mmetaG_FD_148609 | JGI IMG/M metagenome (GOLD analysis project Ga0194121, IMG submission 148609) | Freshwater microbial communities from Lake Tanganyika, Tanzania - TA2015020 Mahale Deep Cast 50m | ecosystem: Environmental > Aquatic > Freshwater > Lake | place: Tanzania: Lake...
GCCTTGCCCCACGACTCGTTCATCTTGAAGCCGAAGGCTTTCGGGAACCAGTACATGTAGCCGGCAAGGTAGCCGAACAGCACGCCGGGGATGATCATGTTGTGGAAGTGGGCGACCAGGAAGGTCGTGTTGTGCAGCAGGAAGTCGACCGGCGGCATGGCGAGCAGCACGCCGGTCATGCCGCCGATCACGAAGGTGACGATGAAGCCCACCGTCCACAGCATCGAAGGGTGGAAGGTGATGCGGCCGCGATACATAGTGAGCAGCCAATTGAACACCTTCACGCCGGTCGGCACGGCGATGATCATGGTGGTGACGCCGAAGAAGGCGTTGACGTTGGCCGACGAGCCCATGGTGAAGAAGTGGTGCAGCCACACCGTGAAGCTCAGGATGCCGATCGCCATGGTGGCATAGACCAGCGATTCGTAGCCGAACAGCCGCTTCCGGCAGAACGTCGCCACGACTTCGGAGAACACGCCGAACGCCGGCAGGATCAGGATGTAAACCTCGGGATGGCCCCAGATCCAGAACAGGTTGACGTAGTTCATCATGTTGCCGCCGAGCTCGTTGGTGAAGAAGTGCATGCCGAGCAGGCGGTCGAGGGCGAGCAGCAGGCAGGCCACGGTGAGCGCGGGGAAGGCGAAGGCCATCAGCAGCGAGGCGCAGAAGGCGGTCCAGGTGAAGGGCGGCATGCGCATCAAGGTCATGCCGGGCGCGCGGCGCTTGAGGATGGTGACCAGGAAGTTGATGCCCGACAAGGTCGAGCCGACGCCGCTGATCAAGAGCGCCCAGATCCAGTAGTCGACGCCGACCCCGGGGCTGTAGGCGATGCCCGAATAGGGTGGATAGCCGGTCCAGCCCGCGGTCGAGAACTTGCCGATCACCAGCGACACCATGACCAGGCCGGCGCCGGCCGCGCTCAGCCACAGGCTTAGCGAGTTCAGGAACGGGAAGGCCACGTCGCGCGTGCCGATCTGCAGCGGCACGGCGATGTTGAGCAGGCCGGTCATGAACGGCATCGCCATGAAGAAGATCATGATCGTGCCGTGCGAGCTGAAGATCTGGTCGAAATGCTCGGGCGGCAGGTAGCCGCCGCTGTTCAGCGCGACCGCCTGCTGGGCGCGCATCATGATGGCGTCGACGAAGCCGCGCAGCAGCATGATGAGCGCCAGCACGATGTACATGATGCCGATGCGTTTGTGGTCGACGCTGGTCAGCCATTCGGTCCACAGGTACTTCCAGCCCTTGAGCCAGGTGATGACGATAGCGACCAGGAGCGCGCCACCCACCGTCACCGCGGCACCGCCGGCGGCAATGGCGCTGTACAAAGGCAGGGCCTCGATCGTCAGTCTGCCGAACATCTCTATCTCCGGGCCGGCGCGGCGGCGCCATGGGCGTGCGGGCCGGCATATTTCTCGATGATCACCTCGAACAGCCGCGGTTCGACAGCCGAGTAGTAGACGACCGGGTTGAGCCGGCTTTTCTCGGCGAGCCGGGCATAGGTCGGCCGATCGAGCCGAGCGGTCGATTGCCGCGCGCGGGCGATCCAGGCCTCGAAGTCGTTGGGCGTGGTCGCGACGACCTCGAAGAACTGATCAGAGAAGCCACCGCCGCTATATTGCGTGTTGCGGCCGACGAACTTGCCGGGCGCATCGGCCAGGAGCTGCAGCCGGGTCTGCATGCCGGCCATGGCGTAGATCTGGCCGGCGAGCGCCGGCACGTAGAAGGAGTTCATCACCGTGTCGGAGGTGATGCGCAGGCTGACCGGCCGGCCGGCCGGAATCGCCATCTGGTTCACCGCCGCCACGCCCTGCTCAGGATAGATGAACAGCCATTTCCAGTCCTGGGCGACGACCTCGATATGGACCGGTGGGCCGTTGGCGGCGATCGGCCGGTAGGGGTCGAGCTTGTGGGTGCTGCGCCAGACCAGGACGGCGACGGCAATCACGATCACCGCCGGGATCGCCCAGACCACCGTGTCGACCGTGAACGAGCTGTCCCATTTGGGCTCGTAGCGGGCGTTGCGGCCGGCGCGGTAGCGCCAGGCGAAGATGAACGTCATGACGATGACCGGCACGACCACGATCATCATTACGCCGAAGGCGTCGAACAGCAGGCCGCGCTCGGCGTCGGCGATCGGGCCCTTGGGATTGAGGACCACGGCGCGGTCGCAAGCGGCGGCCAGCAGGGCAAACAGCGCGATTGCCGCGCACCGTACTATACCGACAGCCTGCTTCACGCTCCCCGCCCCGTTCATTGAGCAGCCGGGCTAGATTGAAGCTACATCTTGTGCCGGGCAAATGATTCTTTTGCCGCGATGTCCCAGCGATGCGCTCAGGTCTTCCGTTCGGGCGTCGCTCCACCGGGCGTCGGCGTCGCCGGCGCCGTACCTTTTCCAGTCGGGTCCTTGCCCGTCGGATCTCTGACCGTGCAGACATCGGTCTTCAGGCGCTCCTTGAGGAGCGCGATCTGGTCCTCGATCTGCTTGTTGGCCGCCTTCTGCTTCTCGATTTGCTCTTCCAGCGCCTTGATCTGCGCCTGATCAGGGCCCGGCGGCGCGGGCGCCGGCGGCGGCGCGGGCAGTTGCACCGCCACGTTCACGACCGGCCGGTAGAACAAGTACCAGCCGAGCGCCAAGCCGGCGGCCAACAGCAGGAAGCCACCGACCAGGCCGCCCAGGATCAGCGGCCAGCGCGGGCTCGGACGTTGTTCCGGTGGCGGCGCGGTCTCGGCCATAGGTGAACACTGGCTCCCATGAAAGACGGCAGTCAACACCGCTGGCGCGGCGGAATTTGGGCGGCCGGCATGCGGCCTCCTGGGCACCCGCCCGCCAACGCCCTCGACCTGCCGTATTGTGGCGTCTAGGGTCCGGCCCAGCACAGCCAGGGAGAGTTCCATGACCGCCTGCATCGTCGGTTGGTCCCACAGCAAGTTCGGCAAGCTCGACGGTGAGACCAGCGAATCGCTGATCGCCAAGACGGCGAGCGAGGCGATCGCCCACGCCGGCATCGCGCCCAAGGACGTCGACGTGATCTATGTCGGCAACATGAATGGCGGCTTCGTCCGCCAGGAGTTCCACTCGTCGCTGGCGCTGCAGGCCCACCCTGACCTGCGCTTCAAGCCGAGCACGCGCGTCGAGAACGCCTGCGCCACCGGCTCGGCCGCCATCCACATGGGGCTGAACACGCTCGCCTCCGGCAAGGCGCGCTTCGTGCTGGTGGTCGGCGTCGAGAAGATGACCGAGCTCAACAGCGCGCAGGCGGGCGAGGTGTTGATCAAGGCCTCTTATGTCGCCGAGGAGGCCAACATCAAGGCGGGCTTCGCCGGCATCTTCGGCAAGATCACCTCGGCCTACTTCCAGCGCTACGGCGACAAGTCGGATGCACTCGCCAAGATCGCGGTCAAGGCGCACAAGAATGGCGCCAAGAACCCCTTCGCCCACTTCCAGAAGGAGTTCGCCTACGAATTCTGCCGCACGCCCTCGGACAAGAACCCGTTCGTGGCGGGACCGCTCAAGCGTACCGACTGCTCGCCGGTGACCGACGGCGCCGCGGCGGTGATCCTGGCCGACGTGTCGACCGCGCTCGGCCTGAAGCAGGCGATCGCCTTCCGCGCCGCCGAGCAGGTCAACGACTTCCTGCCGATGAGCCGGCGCGACATCGTGAAGTTCGAAGGCCCGGCGCTTGCCTGGAAGAAGGCGCTGGCGGCCGCCCGCCTCGACCTGCTCGATCTGTCGTTCGTCGAGAGCCACGACTGCTTCACCTCGGCCGAACTGATCGAGTACGAGGCGATGGGCCTCACTGCTCCAGGTGAGGGCGAACGGGCGATTCACGAAGGCTGGGTCGAGCGCGACGGCAAGCTGCCGGTCAACGTCTCGGGCGGCCTCAAGGCCAAGGGCCATCCGGTCGGCGCCACCGGCGTCAGCATGCACGTCATAACGGCAATGCAGCTTTCCGGCACCGCGCCGGGCGCATTGCAATTGCCCAAGGCGAGGCTCGGCGGCGTGTTCAACATGGGCGGCGCTGCCGTTGCCAACTACGTGAGCGTCCTCGAACCGCTGCGCTGAGCTGTTGCGCGCGATCGGCCACCGGGAGAGCGACGCCATCCTGGGCGCGATGCGCCAGGTGGCGCTGGCGGGCGGCCACGCCTTGACCTGGGCCGACACGACGAGCCTGCGCGCCGCCGGACGCTACTTGTTGCGCCGTCCAGACGTGTCGGATGTCGGCGCGTTGCCCGCGGTCGCGCCGCGCGATCTCTTGTCGACGCTGAAGGGCGAGCCCGAGCTCGCGCGCGAGGCCGTGAAATACCTTGCCATCATGGCGCTGGTCGATGGTGCGCTCGACCACAAGAAGATGGCGCGCGTACTCGACTATGCGCGCGCCCTCGACGTCGAGGCCGACTATCTCACCGACCTCGTGGAGGCCGCATCCGGCCATCTCGAATGGGCGATCGCCGACATGTGGCGCAAGAATTTCGACAGCGTCGTCAGCCGCTCATCGCAGGGTCTCGATCCGAACAAGTGGATCCGGCCGTACCGAGGCAGCAACGCCGATCCTGCACTGGCGGCGCGCTACGAGGCGATGGGCAAGCTGCCGCAGAACACCTTCGGCAAGGCGCTATGGGACTTCGACAAGAGGAACGGCTATCCCTTCCCCGGCGATCCCGAGGCGCTCAACGCCAGCTTCGGCACGCCGCACGATTCCACGCACGTGATCTCGGGCTATGACACCAGCGCGCGCGGCGAGCTGATGGTCTCGACCTTCACCGCCGGCATGCATCCGATCAATCCGATGAGCGGCCATATCCTGCCGGTGATCTTCTTCTTCCACTTCGGCCAGCAGCTGAACGATGTCGGCCATGCCGGCACGGGCGGGCTGGATCCCGACGAGTTCTGGCATGCCTGGGCGCGCGGGGCGGCGATGACCGTCGACATCTTCAAGCCCGGCTGGGACGCCTGGGCGTGGGTCGAGCGCGATCTCGAGGACCTGCGGCGCGAGTGGAACGTCACGCCGCCCGGCCCGCAGCGCTGACCTTCGGCGCTTGGCGTTGGCCTCGTCGTGCCCGAACGACGGCCCGACGACCGACGCTTCCTGGAGCGACAAGCTCTCGCTACACCACCGGGCTGGCGCCACCGTCGACGTTGATCGCAACGCCGGTGATGAACGAACCCGCATCCGAGCACAGGAAGCAGGCCATGCGGGCGAACTCCTCGGCCTTGCCCATGCGGCCGAGCGGAATGCGGCCCTTGGCCATGCCGGCCAGGAATTCCTCGTAGGTCTTGCCCGCACCGGCCGCCGTCTTGTGGCGGCGCGCCCACTGGTCGCTTTCGATCAGGCCGACCAGCATGGCATTGACCAGAACGCCATATTGCGCGTTCTCGTGGGCGAGCGCCTTGGTGAGGGCGAGGCCAGCGGCGCGGCTCACGCTGGTCGGCGTCGAGTTGGCGTTGGGTGCCTTGGCGCCGATATTGAGCACGTTGACGATACGACCCCATTTGCGTTGGCGCATGCCGGGCAGTGCCAGACGGATGGTGCGGATGGCGGCGAACAGTTTTAGGTCGAGATCGCCCTGCCAGTCCTCGTCGGTCACCGTCTCGAACGCCTTGGCATGGCTGATGCCGGCGTTGTTGACCAGGATGTCGATCTTGCCGAAATCGGCCTCGATCTTCTTGAAGGTGTCGGCGATCGGCTGCGCCTTGGCGACGTCGCAGGAATAGACCTCGATCTTGGCGTTGGTCTTGCCGACGGCTTTGGCCACCTCGGCCTTGGCCGACGCCAGCGCATCGGCGCGGCGCGCCAACAACGCCACCGAGGCGCCCGATGCCGCGAACTCCTGGGCCATCGCCAGGCCCAGTCCGGTGCTCGCGCCGGTGATCACCGCCACCCGGCCATCCATGCGTACGTCCATGCGTCTCTCCTCCCGCTGCCGCGACGTTGGACGACACCTAATCGTCCGCGCCGCGGGAGTCGAGACGGCGTCGGGCGCGTATTGCTTGGCGAACTCCGCATTGGGCGGAATCGGCTTGATTACGTCGACTGCAAGTCCGTTGGGGTCCTCGGTGATGAAATGCCGCTGGCCGAACGGCTCGTCGCGCAGCGCGAGATGGATCGCGTGCTGGCGATCTTCATCGAGCGGCTGTTCGCGCCCTCTCGATCGCCGCCAGCACGCGCTCCGGCGTAGCCGGCGCATCGAGCCGCACGGCGGTCTTGCGGCCGGTGGCAGCGGCGATCGCGTCCTTGAGCGCCGTCCACACCGCCGTGGCGAGCAGCAGCGGCGGCTCGCCGACCGCCTTGGAGCGGAAGATCGTGGCCTCACGTGATGGCGCGTTGTCGAGCAGCCTGACGTTGAACGCCGCCGGCACGTCGCGACTGCCCGGAATCTTGTAAGTCGAGGGCCCGATCGTGCGCAGCCGGCCTTGCCCGTCCCACCACAGCTCCTCGCAGGTCAGCCAACCCTGGCCCTGCACGAAGCCGCCTTCGATCTGGCCGAGATCGATGGCGGGATTGAGCGAGGCGCCGCAGTCTTGCACCAGGTCGGCACGCAACACGCGGCTTTCACCGGTCAGCGTGTCGATCGCGACCTCGGCCATCGCCGCGCCGAAGGAGAAGTAGAAGAACGGCCGGCCGCGCATGGCGGCGCCGTCCCAGTGGATCTTGGGCGTCTTGTAGTAGCCCGTCGCCGACAGCGACACGCGGCCCAACCAACAAAGTCGCGCCAGCTCGCCGAAGCTCAGCACCTGATTGCTACCCGGCTTGGCGATGCGCACCGTGCCGTCGGCGAAGGCAATGTCGGCCGGCGCCACGCCGAAATGCTCGGCGGCGAAGGCCACCATGCGCTGCTTGATGGTGTTGGCCGCTTCCCAGGCCGCCCAGCCGTTGAGGTCCGAGCCGGTCGAGGCTGCGGTCGGCGACGTGTTGGGCACTTCCGCCGTCGAGGTGGCCGAGGGCCGGATGCGGTCGATATCGACCTTGAACACCTCGGCCACGACCTGCGCCACCTTGATGAACAGGCCTTGCCCCATCTCGGTGCCGCCGTGGTTCAGACGGATCGACCCGTCGGTGTAGACATGAACCAGCGCACCCGCCTGGTTCATGTGCGGCAGGTTGAACGAGATGCCGAACTTCAAGGGGAACAGCCCGAGCCCGCGCTTGAGCACGGGATTGGCCTCGTTGAAGGCATCGACCTCGGCGCGGCGGCGGTCCCATTCACCCATCTGCCTGGCCTCGGCCCAGCAGCGCGGCAGGTGGTTCTCGTCGACCGTCTGGCCGTACGGCGTCTCGTCGCCGCCTTCGCGATAGAAGTTGAGTGCGCGAAGAGCGTTGGCGTCGCGGCCGAGACGATGGGCGATGCGGTCGATCGCATCCTCCATCACCAGCACGCCCTGCGGCCCACCGAAGCCGCGAAATGCGGTGTTGGACTGCCGGTTGGTGCGGCAGGCGTAGCCGACGATGCGGACATGCGGCAGCCAGTAGGCATTGTCGACATGGGTCACCGCACGCGCCACCACGCCCGGCGTGAGATCGAGGCTCCAGCCGGCATCGGCCGCCAGCACCGCATCGAGCGCCAACACGCGGCCTTGGTCGTCGAAGCCCACCGTGTAGCAATAGTCGAAGCCGTGCCGCTTGCCGGTCGTGAGCATGTCTGTTTCGCGCGGCAGGCGCAGCTTCACCGGCCGGCCGGTCTTGGCGGCGGCAAGCGCGGCGGCGCCGGCGATCCACGAGGCATTGCTCTCCTTGCCGCCGAAGCCGCCGCCCAGCCGGCGCACCACCGTGGTCACGCGATTGAAGTCGTAGCCCAAAAGTTCGGCACAGACATGCTGGACCTCGGTCGGATGCTGGGTCGAGGAATGCACCACGAGGTCGCCGTCCTCGCCCGGCAGGGCGAACGCCACCTGACCTTCGAGATAGAAATGCTCCTGGCCGCCGACGCTGAACTCGGCCGTGATGCGGTGCGGTGCGCTCTTCATCGCCGCATCGGGATCGCCGCGCAGCACGGTCGACGGCGCCTGGACGTAGGACTGCCGCGCGAGCGCCGTCGCCACGTCGAGGATCGCCTCGGTGGGCTCGACATCGATCACGGCGTGCTCGGCGGCCGCACGCGCCGCGTCGAGCGAGTGCGCCACCACGATGCCAAGCGGCTGACCGAGGTACTCGACGCGCTCTTCGGCGAACAGCGGCTCGTTCTTGCCGGGACCCGCGACGTTGTTGTGCCCGGGAATGTCGCCTGCGGCGAACGCCGCCACCACGCCCGGGCTGGCCGTGACCGGTGCGAGATCGAGCCGGCGTAGACGGCCGCTCGCCAGCGGGCTCGACACCAAGGCCGCGTGCAGCGTGCTGGGCGGTTCGGCGATGTCGTCGATGTAGAGCGCCTGGCCGGTGACGTGCTTCAGCGCACTGTCGTGACGATGCGGTGCATGGGCCTGGCCTTTCACAGCGCTTCGACCTCCAGGGCGTAGGCCGGCGACGCCATGCGCAACTCCAGTCGACGCAGCAGGTTCTGAGCGGCCTGCAAGCGATAGGCAGCCGTGCCGCGCCAATCGTCGATCGGCGTGAATGTCGCCGCCAGCGCCCGCGCGGCGGCGGCAAAGCCGTCATTCACCAGCGCCGCTTCGACCGCTTCGGCGCGCCGCGGCGTCGCCGCCATGCCGCCGAAGGCGAGGCGCGCACGCCGAACACGGCCGTGCTCGACCGCGAGCCGGTAGCCCGCCGCCACGGTCGAGATGTCCTGGTCGCGCCGCTTGGAGAGCTTGTCGCAGAAGAACATCTCGTCGGCTTCGAGCTTGGGCACGGTGATGTTTTCGATCACCTCGTCGGGCGCCAGCGCGGTCTTGCGGTAGTCGAGGAAGAACGACTCCAGCGCAAGCTCGCGCGCACCGCGCGGCGAGACGAGCTTCAGCCTGGCGCCGAGCGCGATCAGCACCGGCGGCATGTCGCCGATCGGCGAGGCGGTGCCGATGTTGCCGCCCAGCGTGCCCATGGTGCGGATCTGCCGCGAGCCCAGCCGTGAAAGGTACGGCCGCAAGGCCGGGAAGCTTGCGGCCAACGGCGGCGTCGCGCGCGCATAGCTCACGGCCGCACCGATCGTCACTTCCTTGCTCGTTTCGTCGACGGCCGTCAGTTCGGGCACGTACGCCAGATGGATGACGGCAGACGGCGGCTTGCGCGAGCGGCTGGCCAACAAGCCGAGGTCGGTGGCGCCGGCCAGCAGCAAGGCATCCGGATGTGCGGCGCGCAACGCCAGCAGCTCGGTCAGCGAACGCGGCGCGTGGAAACGGTCGTCGAAGCTCGCCGCTGCGGTGCGGGCGGCTGCGATGGCTGGCGGCTCGATCGGCAAGCCCGCCACCTGGGTCATCGCCGCCACGATCGGCCGATAGCCGGTGCAACGGCAAAGGTTGCCGGCCAAGGCATCGTGGATGGTATCGGGGTCGGCACTCTCTCCGCCAGACGCGAAGGCATAGGCCGTCATCACGAAGCCCGGTGTGCAGAAACCGCATTGCGTGGCGTCGGCGTCGGCCATCGCCGCTTGCACCGGGTGCGGTTCGCCGCCTGCCGCCTGCAACCCCTCGACGGTCCGCACCACCAGACCGTCGATCTGGCCGAGAAGCGCGATGCAGGAGTTCATGGCCTCGTGCTTTCCATCGGGCCGCTCGAGCACGACAGTGCAGGCGCCGCAGTCGCCTTCGGCGCAGCCTTCCTTGGTGCCCTTGAGGCCGCGATGCTCGCGCAGCCAGTCGAGCAGAGTCGTCATCGGCGAGAGGCCGTCGATTTCGACCGGCTGGTCGTTCAGGACAAAACGGATGCGGTCCGCCATGCGGACGACTGTGATCGGGCCGCCGCGTTCGTGCAAGCCCGCGGGCACGCGAGTCGAGCGCGTTGTTGCGCGCCGTCCCGGCGCGTGATGCACTCTGTCCGCCAACAACGCGAGTCTTGCGATGGACCCCTATCGGTTCGGCTACTCCCCCGTCGTCGAGCGGCCGAAGCTCTCCTGGCCGGGCGGCGCGCGCGTCGCCGTCTGGGTGTGCCCCAACATCGAACACTACGAGTACCTGCCGGCCGAGGTCCGCGTGCGCAATCCCTGGCCGCGCGTGCCGCACCCCGACGTGCTGGGCTATGGCGGCCGCGACTACGGCAACCGCGTCGGCCTGTGGCGCATGTTCGAGGTCCTCGACAAGCACGACGTGCGCTGCACGGTGTCGCTGTCGATGTCGGTGATCGAGATGTACCCGGAGATCCTCGAAGCCATGGAAGCGCGACGCTGGGAGTACATGAGCCACGGCTACTTCAACACGCGCTATCACTGGGGCTACAGCGAGCAGGAGGAGCGCGAGGTCATCGAGCACAGCAAGGCCACGCACCTGCGCCTCACCGGCCGCAAGCTGCGCGGCTGGTTCTCGCCCGCCATCTCCAACACGCTCAACACGCCCGATCTCGTGAAGCAAGCCGGGCTCGAGTACATCTGCGACTTCTATCACGACGATCAGCCGACACCGCTTGCCACCAAGCACGGCCCGCTGATCCATGTGCCCTACACCATGGACCTCAACGATGCGCTGATCTATCGCCAGCCGGTCGAGGCCGCGGAGTTCGCGCAGATGATCGTCGACCATTTCGACACGGTCTACCGCGAGGGCAGCGAGCAGGGCCGCGTGATGTGTATCGCGCTCCACCCCTACATGATGGGTGCGCCGCACCGGTTGAAGCATCTCGATCGCGCGCTGGGCTACATCCGCCAGCACAAGGACGCCTGGATCTGCACCGCCGAGGAGATCCTCGACTGCTACGTCGCCAACGGCCTAAAGCCTTTCCAACGGCATCTCGGAAAGGAGGCGTGACATGGCCGCGTCCGTCCCCAAGAATCCGCCGCCGCTGAAGCCTGGGATGGACAATCCCTGGTACGACTACGCCCCCTTCCCCAAGCGACCCAAGCTTGCCTGGCCGCGCAATGCCCGCGTCGCCTGGTTCGTGCTGCTGCATCTGGAGTATTGGGAGCTGATCCCCGACGAGCAGAGCCACCGCGATCCTCGCCATGTCGGCGAGTTCGGCAGCTTCGTGCCCGACTACCGCACCTGGACGCAGCGCGAGTACGGCAACCGGGCCGGCATCTTCCGCGTGCTCGACGTGCTCGACCGCTACCAGGTGCGGGCGGGCGTCGCGGTCAACGCGATGGCGGCCGAACGCTATCCTTACCTCATCGAGCAGTTCAAGAAGCGCAAGTACGAGCTCATCGCCCACGGCCATTCCGCCAACCGCATGATCACCTCGAAGATGAGGGAGGCCGAGGAGAAGGCCGAGATCGCCGCGGCGATCGGCGCGATCGAGACGGCGGGCGGCGGGCGGCCAACCGGCTGGCTCGGCCAGGACTATGGCGAAAGCCAGCGCACGCCCGGCCTGCTCGCCGCAGCCGGGCTCGACTACCTGCTCGACTGGCCCAACGACGACCAGCCTTATCCGATGAAGGTCGGCAGGAAATTCGTCTCGCTGCCCAACCAGCCGGAATGGGACGACGTGCAGCAGCTTCAGCTCCGGCGCATCCCGACGCCGCGCTATCCCGACATCGTCGGCGAGGCTTTCGAGCTCTTGCACCAGGAGGGCGGCCAGGTGTTCAACCTGTCGATCCATCCCTGGCTGATCGGTGTGCCGCATCGCATAAAATATCTCGACGAGGCGCTGCGCCGGATCGAGCGCTTCGGCAATGTCTGGCACGCCACGCCGGGCGAGATCGCGCAGCACTACAGGGACACGATGATGGGGTGAGGCTGGAGGCCCGCGCTCCGTCACTCCGCGGCCTTCCTGAATCCCTGATCCTGCCGCAGGCGGAACAGGCGGACCGCCTCGGCGTGCGCCGCCTGCGCCTCGGCCGACATTGGCGTCGCAAGCCGCGTCTCGCGCAGAAAGTGGCCGTAGCGATCCTCGCCGCGCACCAGCAGCGCCGACGGCTTGACCGGCCCGAGCGGCCGGACATGGGCGGGAACGAAGCTGATGCCGAGCCCCATCCGTCGGTCGTCATTGTCGTTGCCCGGCGAGCAATGGACCAGCGCGGTGTGGTGCAATGAGAGTTCGCCCGCCCTGAGCGGCATCGACACGCCCCGTTCGCCGTCGAAACGGCCGCTGATGCCCTGGCCGCGCTTGATCATGTTGTGGGCGTCGGGCTTGTCGTCGTGCTCGATCATCGGCAGGCGGTGCGTGCCCGGGATCACCCGCATGCAGCCGGCACGTTCCGACGCCTCGGACAGGGCCACCCACGCCGTCACATGCTCCAGCGGATCGAGGAAGAAGTAGGCGCCGTCCTGGTGCCAGCGCACATAGGCCGGCGTATGCGGCTCCTTGATCCACATGGTCGAGTGATAGACCAGGATGTCGGGCCCGATCACGTCCTCGATGGCGTCGAGCACCTTGGGATGGTGCACCAGCGCATCCGCCCAGCGATACAAGAGGTACGACTTGCTCTTCTCGGGGAAGTCGAGCGGGTGGCCCTGCTGGCGCTCCCAGTGTTCCAGGTCGGCGCGCAGGACGCGGACCTCGTCGGCATCGAGCGCCGGCACGGGGAATGCGTATCCTTCGCGGCGATACTGCTCGACCTGGCCTTGTGTCAGGATCTTGGGCATGGGCGCTCCGCGAAACGGTTGTCCGTCGGCGAGCGCTATCGTAGCGTCAGGCATCCGGGGATAGAAGAAGGGGCTTCGCCATGAACAAGCAGATCGACAAGTTGGTTTCGCGCCGCGGCTTCGTCGCCGGCACGACAGCGCTCGCAGGCTCTCTCGGCTTTCCCGCCATCCTCGGCGCCCAGCCGGCGCCGGTGAAAGTCGGCATGATCCATCCGGTGACGGGCTTCGTCGCCTACAACGGCCAGCAGAGCCGGCTCGGCGGCACGATGGCCGTCGAGGACGTCAACAAGGCAGGCGGCATCAAGTCGATGGGTGGCGCCAAGATCGAGGCGCTGCTCGGCGACAGCCAGTCCAAGGTCGAGGTCGGCGTGGCCGAAGTCGAGAAGATGAACGAGCAGGGCGTGGCGGCCTATATCGGCTGCTTCCAGAGCCCGGTCGGCATCGCAGCGAGCCAGGCGGCCGCGAAATACAACACGCCGTTCCTGATCGACGTCGGTGCCTCCGACCTGATCGTCAATCGCGGCCTGAAGAACGTGTTCCGCCTCAAGCCCGGCTTCGGCGTCTGCGTCGACGACGGCATCGCCGCGCTGGGCGCCATCAACAAGGCGGCGGGCGGCGTCGCCAAGACGGCGGTGATCGTCCACGAATCGGGCGAGTTCGGCACCGGCACCGCCAAGCTCCTGCAGGGCAAGCTGCCGTCGATCGGCATCGAGGCCAAGGAGCTGATCGCGCACGACAATCCGACGCGCAACTTCGACAACATCGCGCTGCGCATCCGTTCGATGGCGCCCGACATCGTCATGATGTCGAACTACGGCAACGAATACATGCTGCTGGCGCGCACGCTCTATCAGCAGAAGGTCAATGTCGCGGGCTTCTACTCGGTGCTGGGCGGCGGCTTCAACTACAAGTTCGTCAAGGAGATGCCCGACGTCTCGCAGTACATGATGGACGTCAATCACTGGTTCAATCCCAGGAGCGCCAAGGCGCAGGAGCTGAAGAAGCGCGTCGAGGCGACCGGTGCGCTCTTCACCTTCGAGGTCTACCTCACCTACTCGAACGTCATGCTGCTGGCCGACGCACTGGAGCGTGCCGGCTCGGCCGACAAGGCCAAGCTCACCGACGCACTCGCCAACTCGAGCTTCAAGGCCGAGCTGATGCCCTATGGCCCGACCAAGTTCGTCAACGGTCAGAACCAGGGTGCCAAGCCCGCAGTCATGCAGTCGCTGAAGGGCGACATCGAAGTGATCGCACCCGAGGAGTTCGCCTCGGCCAAGGCGGTGTTCCCCAAACCCAAGCTCTGAGCAGCGGCTCTTCCGAGGCGTGCTCGACCCCCAGATCATCGTCGCCGGCGTGCTGAACGGGCTGCTCGCCGGCGGCATCTACGTGCTGGTCGCCGTCGGCCTCACTCTGATCTACGGCGTCCTGCACATCATCAACTTCGCGCATGGCAGCCTGCTGATGCTCGCCATGTATGCGGTGTTCTGGCTGTGGCGCCTGGTCGGAGTCGATCCCTACATCGCCCTGCCGCTGGTGACGGCCGGCGCCTTCGTCTTCGGCTTCGTGCTCTACCGGCTGGTGATCGGCCGTTTCAGCCACGGCCGCGACGAGAACATCCTGTTGATCACGCTCGGCCTGTCGATCGTGGTCGACAACATCGCGCTGCTGTTCTTCGGCGGCGATACCCAGACCATCGACGTACCCTATGCCGGCCGGTTCGTCGAGCTGGGTGCGGCTTTCCTGCCGTTGCCCAAGATCATCTCGTTCGCCGCCTCGCTGGTGCTGTGTGTCATCCTCGGCCTCTACATGGCCAAGAGCGACACCGGCAAGGCGATCCGCGCCGTGGCCAAGGAGCGCCAGGGCGCGCGGCTGGTCGGCATCGACGTCGACAACATCTTCGCGATTTCCTACGGCATCGGCATCGCCTGCCTGGGCGCGGCGGCCTGCCTTCTGATGCCGACCTTCTATGTGACGCCGACCTCGGGCCACGCCTTCGTGCTGGTCGCCTTCACCATCGTCGTGCTGGGCGGCATGGGCAGCTTCATCGGTGCGGCGATCGGCGGCTTCATCATCGGCATCACCGAGGCGCTGGGTGGCCTGTTCCTGGGCGAGCAGTTGGGCCAGATCGGCATCTCGCTGATCTTCATCCTGATCCTGCTGTTCAAGCCGACCGGCCTGTTCGGGAGCAAGGCATGAACCGGACGATCGCGCTGTGCGGCGCGGGCCTCGCCGCGGCGGTGATCTTTCCGCTGTTCGCGTCAAATTACTTCGTGAACATCGGCTTGCTGGTGTTCTTCGTGGCCTTCATCGGCCAGTCGTGGAACATCGCCGGCGGCTTCGCCGGCCAGACCTCGTTCGGCCATGTCGTGTTCTTCGGCACCGGCGCCTACACCTCGACCATCCTGCAGGTGACCTACGGCTGGAATCCCTGGCTCGCCTGGCTGGCCGCCATGCTGGCCGGCGCGATCGTCGGCTGGATGATCGCCGTGCTGTCGTTTCGCGCCGGACTGCGCGGCTCCTATTTCGCGTTGATCACGCTGGCCTTCGCCGAGGTCTTCCGCATCCTCGCCAATTCGGTGCCGTTCACGCGTGGCGGCCTCGGCATGCTGATCAAGGCCGATCAGCGGCCGCTCAATTTCCAGTTCAGGGATCCGATCTGGTTCTACTACCTCGCGCTGGCGCTGTGTGTGATCTCGCTGCTGATCGCCTGGCGGCTGACGCGCAACCGCTTCGGCGCCCGGCTGGTCGCCATCCGCGAGAACGAGGACGCGGCACGCGCGCTCGGCATCGACGTGTTCGCCGAGAAGGTCAAGGTGCTGACACTGTCCGGCGCGATGTGCGCTGCCGGCGGCACCTTCTATGCTCAGAAGTACCTCTACATCGACCCCTCGATCGCCTTCGGGGTCGACAAGTCGGTCGAGATGCTGCTGGTCAGCATGGTCGGCGGTGCGGGCACGATCTTCGGCCCGTTGATCGGCTCGGTGGCGCTCACCGTCATCAACGAAGTGACACGCGGGCTGGCGAGTGTCGTGCCGGCATTGAAGAACGTGCAACCGCTCAGCCTGGTGGTCTACGGCATCATGCTGGTGCTGATCGTGGCCCGTCTGCCGGACGGCCTGATGGGCCTGTTCCGCCGCAAGCCGCGCCATGCTTGAGGTGCGCGAGCTGTCGAAATCGTTCGGCGGCCTCAAGGCCGTCGACCATGCCTCGCTCGACGTGCGCCAAGGCGAGATCGTCGGCCTGATCGGGCCCAACGGCGCGGGCAAGACGACCCTGTTCGCAGCCATCGCCGGCTTCCACGCCCCCGATGCCGGACGCGTGGCGTTCGAGGGCAAGGACATCACCGGCTGGCCGCCGCACAGGATCTGCTCCGCCGGCATGGTGCGCACCTTCCAGATCACCCAGCCGTTCGCCAAGATCAGCGTGCGCGAGAACATCATGGTCGGCGCCTACTTCCGGACCGCCGACCGCAAACGCGCCGAGCGCGAGGCCGAAGCGGTGGCTGGCATGGTCGGCATGGCAGGCCAGCTCGACCAGATGGGCGCCGATCTCACCGTCGCTGGCCGCAAGCGGCTGGAGCTCGCCCGCGCGCTTGCCACCAGCCCGCGCCTGCTGTTGCTCGACGAGGTGATGGCCGGGCTGAACCCGACCGAGATCACCGAGATCGTGGCCGTGATCCGCGCCATCCGCGATTCCGGCGTCACCATCCTGTTGATCGAGCACGTCATGCAGGCCGTGACCTCGCTCGCCGAGCGCGTCTACGTGCTGAACCAAGGCCGCATGATCGCCGACGGCACGCCGGCGGCGATCGCCGAGAACCCCGAGGTCGTCGAGGCCTATCTCGGCCATGGCGCCGCCAAGGTGCTGCGTGCTTGAGGTCGCCGCCCTGCGCGCGGGCTATGGCGCGATCGAGGTGCTGCGCGGTGTCGATCTCGCCGTCGGCGCGGGTGAGATCGTGGCCCTGCTCGGCAGCAACGGCGCCGGCAAGTCGACCTTGAACAACAATGTCTGCGGCCTCTACCGGCCGTTCGACGGTGCCATCCGCTTCGACGGCGCCGACATCACCGGCGCGCCCTCGATGCGCATCGTCGAGGCCGGACTGGTCCAGGTGCCCGAGGGCCGGCGCGTCTTTCCCAACCTTTCGGTGCGCGACAATCTCGAGCTCGGCAGCTATCGCCGCGGTCGGGCGGCGCGGGCCCGCAACCTCGAGCGCGTGCTGGGCGTCTTTCCGCGGCTCGACGAGCGGCTGACACAGCTCGCCGGCACGCTGTCGGGCGGCGAGCAGCAAATGCTGGCGATCGGCCGCGGCCTGATGAGCGAGCCTCGGCTCTTGATCCTCGACGAGCCCTCGCTCGGTCTTTCGCCTCTGCTGGTCGAGGAGATGTTCGGCCTGATCGGCCGCCTCAACGCCGACGGACTCGCCATCCTGCTGGTCGAGCAGAACGTCGTGCAGTCACTGGCCATCGCTCATCGCGCCTACGTGTTGGAGAACGGCCGCGTCACCCTGTCGGGCAAGGCCGCTGACCTCGCGCAGGATCCCGAGCTGCGCAAGAGCTACCTGGGTCACTGACTCTTCGGGATTGCCTCGCCCGCCGCCCAGCCGCTCGACCACGCCCATTGGAAGTTGTAGCCGCCCAGCCAGCCCGTGACATCGACGGCCTCGCCAACGACATAGAGGCCCGGCACCTTGTGCGCCGCCATGGTGCGTGACGACAGTGCGTCGGTGTCGACGCCGCCCGCCGTGACCTCGGCTTTGGCATAGCCTTCCGTACCGGTCGGCAGCATGGCCCATGCCTTCAGCCGACCCGCCAGGGCGGCGAGGTCGCGGTCGCGCAGGCCGATCATCGTGCCCTCGGTGGCAAGATGGTGGGCCAGCCGCTGCGGCAACACTTCGCTCAGCACCGTGCGCAGCTCGGCCCGTGGCCGCGCCTGCTTGCGCTCCTTCAGGAAGGCATCGGCATCGAGATCAGGCAGCAGGTCGACGACGATCCGTTGGCCTGGCCGCCAGTAGGACGAGATCTGCAGGATCGCCGGCCCCGACAGACCGCGATGGGTGAACAACATGGCCTCGCGGAAGCTTTCGCGGCCGAGCCGCACCGCGACCGGCAGCGACACACCGCTCAACTCGGGAACCTCCATGGTGAGCGGCACCAGCGCCGGCCGGGTTTCGGTGACGGCCAGTCCGAACCGCCGCGCGATGTCATGGGCAAAGCCCGTTGCGCCCATCTTGGGGATCGACAGGCCACCCGTCGCCAGCACGAACGAGTCGGCCGTGAAGCCGCCGCGATCCGTGTCGACGACGAAGCGATCGGCCTTCTCGACGCCGGTGATGCGATGGGCCAGCGCGATCTCCACGCCGACGGCCCGGCTTTCGGCGAGCAGCATGGCCACGATCTGTCGTGCCGAGCCGTCGCAGAAGAGCTGGCCCAGCGTCTTCTCGTGCCAGGCGATGCGATGCTTGTCGACCAGGGTGATGAAATCGTGCTGGGTGTAGCGCGCCAGCGCCGATTTGCAGAAATGCGGGTTGGCCGACAAGAAGGCGTCGGGGCGGCAGCCGAGATTGGTGAAGTTGCAGCGCCCGCCGCCCGAGATCAGGATCTTCTTGCCGACCTTGTCGGCGTGCTCCAGCACCAGCACGCGCCGCCCGCGCTGGCCGGCGCGGATGGCGCACATCAGGCCGGCCGCGCCGCCGCCCGCGACGATGACGTCGTACGGCCTGTGCGCGCCAGCCCTCACGCCAGCGCCGTCCTCATGACCCAAAACCCGAGCACGAGCCCGGCGATGGCACCGGCCACCGAGCCGACGATATAGAGCGCCGCCAACCAACGGCCGGGCCGCTCCCACAGCAGGGCGACATCGAGCGAGAAGGCCGAGAAGGTGGTGAAGCCGCCCAGGACGCCGGCACCGAGCAGCAGCCCGAGATCGCCGTACATCGCGAGCCCGCGCGAAACGAACCAGCCGGCGAGCAGTCCCATCAACAGCGAGCCCGCGACGTTGACGGTGAATGTGTGCCACGGAAAATGCGTGCCCAAGCGGTGCGCCACCCAGAGGTTCACGCCGTGCCTGAGGGCGCCGCCCACGCCCGCGCTGACGAACACCGCGACGAATCCCATCATCGGCGTGCGCCAAAGCGCGTCTTCCAATCCGGCGCCGCGGCCTTGTAGGGCAGCGCCGTCGCCTCGTAGACGCCGCGCGCCACGGCGCGGGCGAGACAGTCGGCCGCCACGGTGCCGAGCTCGGTCAGGAGCGGCGGATCGCCGGCGGGGCCGGCGCGTCCGGTCGCCGCCGCGGACACCGTATCGCCGTCGGTCGGT
>Ga0194121_10004946_pt1 | contig 18905 bp, 13 predicted proteins | sample TA2MahCa50mmetaG_FD_148609 | JGI IMG/M metagenome (GOLD analysis project Ga0194121, IMG submission 148609) | Freshwater microbial communities from Lake Tanganyika, Tanzania - TA2015020 Mahale Deep Cast 50m | ecosystem: Environmental > Aquatic > Freshwater > Lake | place: Tanzania: Lake...
GCCGTCGCCGCCAGCGCCTTCAGGGCGCGCACGCCGTCGCGCCGCGCGCCGCCATCCTCCGGCCGCGCCGCGACGACCTGCTCCCACTGCGCCGCCGCCTCGTCGTGCCGCCTCGCCTCCTGCAGCTGCACCGCCAGCTCACGCCGGTAGTCGACCTCGTCGCCGTCGAGATCGACTGCCTGACGCTGGAACGTGAGCGCCTCCGCGGTCGCTCCGCGCCCCCGCAGGAGCCGCGCCAGCAGCGCCGCCGTCGGCGCCGAAGCGGTGTGGCGCAGCGACTCGCGCAACGATCTCTCGGCGGCGACGTTGTCGCGCCGCCCCATCTGCACGTGCGCGAGGTTGGTCCACGCCACCGCGTGGGTCGGATCGATCGCGAGCGCCCGCTCGAGCAGTGCCTGCGCCTCGTCGGCGCGCCCCTGCTGCATGCGGCCGACGGCGGCGTCGATGTGGTCCTTGGCGGTGATCGGCGGGCTCTCGATCGCGGCGCGCGGGTCGGCGGCGTAGATCTTCTTCGCCTGCAGCCGCGCGGTGCGGGCGTGGCCGTCGGCCTCGGCCTGGCGGCCAAGGGCGAAGCAGGCGGCCGCAAGCGCGCCGTTCACCTCGGGGTGCTGCGAGTCGATCGCCAGCGCGCGGCGCAGCGCCTTCTCGGCCGCGGCCGGATCGCGGCGCTGCAATTCGAGTTGTCCGAGCGCGAGCCAGCCGTCGAGCAACCGGGCGTCGAGCGCCACGGACCGCTCGAATGCGGCTCTCGCCTCGGCGTCACGGCCATCGTCCTGCAACAGCCGGCCGTGGGCGACATGCGCGGGCGCATAGGCGGCGTCGAGCGCGAGCGCCCGCTCCAGCGCCGCCAGCGCCGCCGCGACGTCGCTGGTCGCGAGCAGCACCGCTTGCAGGTAGGGCCAACGGAACTCGCCCGGCTCGAGCTGCTCGAGCCGGGCGAAACCGGCGGCGGCCTCGACCCGCCAGTCGTGCGCGGCGAGCAGCATCGACCAGGCGAGCCACGCCGCGCGCGAGTCGGGTGCCTGCTCGACCCGCGCACGCGCCGCGTCCACCGCCTCGACCAGCGGTCGATCGGCGACGAATTCGAGCGGTGGCGCGACGATCGCCAGCGCGGTGGTCGGGGTGCTGCCGGCGCCTTCGCCGTCGCACGCGGTCGGCACCAGGAGCGCGGCCAGTACGAGCCGCGCCGCGCACCTGCCCCACCGCCGGCTCATGGCGCCCGCCCCGTGCCCTCGACCAGCTCGAGCGTGCGGTCGACCGGACCGCCGTCGAACCGCTCGATCCGACCGCTCGGCCAGCGGACCTCGATCGCGTCGAACGCCGCGACGTCGCCGAGACCGAAGTGGACGCGCGGATCGCCGCTCGAGGCGTAGCTCGACGCGGCCAGCGCGAGCGCACGCCGTTCGCGCCCGCCGGCGTGGAGCCGCACCTCGGCGCCGAGCGCGTCGCGCTTGCCGGTGACGGCGCGCACGCGCAACCAGCGGCCAGCGCGCGGCAGCTCGTTCCGGTGGATCCGGAGCGGCCCGATCGACTGGCTCGTCACCAGATCGAGGTCGCCGTCGTCGTCGAGGTCGCCGACGGCGAGACCGCGGCCGAGTTCCGCGGCGGCGGTGAAGCTCCCTGCCGCCGCGGGTGGCGCCGGTGTGAAGCGGGTGGCGCCGTCGTTGAGGAAGAGCAGATTGCGGTCGGCGAACGGCACCCAGAACGGGCGCAGCGCGCAGCCCGGTTCGGGGCGGCCGCGGCGGACCCGACCGTTCACGACGGCGACATCGAGGTCGCCATCGAGCTCGAGGTCGAGGAAGGCGACGCCGAATCCGGTCCGCGGAAGATCGTGCCGCGCCATGCCGGCCTGCGGCGTCGCGTCGCGGTGGCTGCCGCCGCCAGGCTCGGCGAGGTAGAGCGTGTTGTTCTCCTCGGCGATGTGGGTGACGAGCAGGTCCTGGTGCCCGTTGCCGTCGAGATCGCCGATGGCGATGCCCATGCTCCCTTCCGGCTTGCCGAACCGGTTGACGGCGACACCGCGCTCGATTCCATCCTCGATGAAGCGGCCGCCGCCCTGGTTGATCCAGAGGTGGTTGTTGCCGGCATCGTTCGCCACGTAGACGTCGCACTCGCCGTCGCCGGTGAAGTCGGCGCAGACCACGCCGAGTGCCGCGCCCTTCACGCTGATGCCGCGCGCCCGCCCCTCCTCGGTGAAACGGCCGCCGCCATCGTTGATCCAGAGCGAGTCGACGGTCGGCGGGAACGCGAGCGGCCCGCAGTACTCGGGCGCGCTGTCCTGCCGGCGGCAGACGACCGATGCGTCGAACTCGACGTAGTGCGCGAGGAAGAGGTCGAGGTCACCGTCGCGATCGGCATCGAAGAAGGCGGCGGCGCAGGTCCACTCGTCGGCGCCGCTGAAGCCGGCCGCGGCGGTGGCGTCGACGAAGGTGCCGTCGCCCCGGTTGAGGAACAACGCATCCTGGCCGTAGTTGGCGCAATAGACGTCGTTGTCGCCGTCGTTGTCGACGTCGCCGATCGCGACGCCCTGGCCGTAACCGGGATCGGCGAGCCCGCTCGCCGCGGTTGCGTCGACGTAGCGCCCGTCGGCCTCGCGGCGCCAGAAGCGATCGGGCGCCGGCTCGCTGGCGCGCCCGGGCGGCGGCGCGCGCCGCTCGAGCAGGTCGAGATCGTGATCGCCATCGGCGTCGAAGAGCGCGACGCCGGGGCCCATGATCTCGACCAGCGCGTAGCTGCCGTCGATTGCCGGGAACTCGAGCGGCAGCCCCGCGGCGACCGTCGCATCGACGAGGCCGGTGGCAGCGGTCGCAGCAGCCGGCGCGGCGGCGCCGCCGCTGCCCGGTCCCGTGCCGTCAGGGCCGCAGCCGAACAGCGCGAGCAACCCGGCGAGGACCCCGCGTCTCCGGCTAGCGCTAAGCGCGGTGACCGCCTTCATTTCGGCGCCAACGTCGACAACACGAACACGCCCGACGCCGCATCGGCGCCGAGACTCGCACCGAACAAGGCGCGATCCGACCGGTCGACCCAGTCGTGGAAGATCGACCGGCGGAGGCGCAACCAGTGCGTCTCGAGCGTCGGCCCCGCCAGATCGGTCAGCGTGACGCGGTCACGGAACTCGACCACATCGTGGCGCATCGTCTCGGTGAGCGACTGCGGGCGCGCGAGCCGCGGCAGATCGAACTGCCGGTCGATCATCCGCGTCGCCTCGCCGTGGCGGTCATGCAGCCAACCCTCGACCTCGACGAGCGCCACCCGTCCCAGCTGGTCGTCGGCGAGCGTCCCGCGAGCGAAGCTGAGCTGCACCTCCATCGGTTCGCGCTGGGCCCGCTGCTCGAGCAATTCGACTCGTTCGACGAGCTTCCAGGAGGTCGCTTTCGCGGCGTCATTGGTCAGTCCGTTTTCGTCGATTCGCTTCGCGACCGGCGCGACCGGGAACTCGATCGGCGGCGCGCGGGTCACCGTCCGCGCCGGTTCCCGCAAGCGGTTCCACGCCGCCAGCGGATCGCCCGCCAGGGCGATGCGGCCGGCGGCGAGCGCCGTCACCGCGAGCAGCAGCGCCAGCAACCCCAGTACCGAGTCCACCAGGATCCGGCGGCGGCGCTTGTGCCGCTCGACCGCGGCGCGCCGCGCCTCGACGGCGGCGAGATGACCGGCAGCGGCAGCGGGACCGGGAACCGGGGTCGCATCGAGCGCGTCGTCCAGCATCGGCAGCTCCGCGCAGGGTTGCGGCAGCCTGTGACGACGGCTCGCGGCCGCCGTTCACTCCCCCTTCGGCAATTCCGGCAGGTCGCAGCCGATCGCCTTGGTCTTCGCCGTCGAGATCGGCTTGCCCGACAAGAGCGCCTCGATGGCGACCCGCAGATCGCGCTTGGTCGGCGCCGGCCGCTTCTTCTGCAGGTCGCCCCACTGATCGTCGATGCGCCCCTGGTAGGCGACCTTCGCGCCCGCCTTCACCAGCACCGCTTCCGGCGTCACCTTGACCCCGAGCTTCTTTGCCAGCTCCTGCTTCGAATCGAGCAGCACCGTGGCCGCGAAGCCGTACTCCCTGGCGTGCGCCTGCGCCCGCTCGGCGGTGACGTCAGGGTCGACGTGGACGAGGTAGAGCTTGAGCGGCTTGTCGCGGTAGTCGCTGACGATCCGGTTGATCTCGGGCGCGTAGGCGTTGGCGATCGGGCAGTCGACCGTGGTGAAGATCACGACGTTGCCGATCCGGTCGCGCGTGTCGAGCGGCCAGCAGCGCTGGCCGTCGGCCCCCATCACGGCCGGACCGCTGCCCGGGCTCTCCGGCCCGCCGCCGGCAGCCGCCGGCGCCGCCTCCTCGCCGGTCAGCGCCGCGAGCTCCTGCGCGTCGATGGCGCCGTCGCCGTTGGTGTCGAGCCGGCCGATCATCGGCCGGAACTGCGCCGGGATCTCGTCCGCCGAGACCGTGCCGTCCTTGTTCACGTCGAACTGCAGCACCTGCTTGGCGAGGCCTTCGAGCAGCCCGCCCCCGCCGGGACCGGCCGCCTTGCGGGCGTTGCGCGCCATCGACGCGATGCGGCCGCGGCGGATGCCGGCCTGGAGCGCCTCGGCGTCGCTCTCCTTCCGGGGGGTGAGCAGCAGCGTGATGCTGCCCATCTCGTCGGTCGTCTCCTCGCCCCATCGCACTCGCTGCGGGGGATCATGCGGATTGTTCGGGTTGTCCGAAGAGTTGTCGTACTCGAGTTCGACCTCGACCCGGGTGCCCTTCGGCAGCAGCATCGGTTCGCGGTACTGGTACTGGTTCTGCCAGTCGAAGTCCCACTGGTCGATCAGGAACAGCGACTCGCGTTCCTGGCCGGGCGGCGTGACCCAGAGCTGCATCCGTTGGCACAGCATGTGGGCATGACCGCCGACCATCACCGCCTCGGCGTCGACCGGCAGCTCGAAATGGTCGCGCAGCTTGAACGCCTTTTCGTCGGCCGGAATGTCGATCCCGGCGGCGACGCCGAACAGCGGTGGCAGCTGCAGGTTCGCCATCGACCGCTTCGGCGCCGAGTCGGCGAAGTGGAGCCCGAGCACGGTCTGCTCGACCTCGGCCTTGCCGCTCGGGTGGAGGTGGCTCTGCAGCACGAGGTCGGAGCCTTTCGGCACCTTGCGGGCGAGCCCCTGCGGCAGGTGGCGCGGCATGCCGCCGACCGCCCAGCCGCCGAGTCCGGCGGTGTCGGCGCCGAGGAGCTGTCCCTCGGTGCTCGACAGCATCTTGCGGAAACCCGGCGTGCCGTCCTGCCCGTCGAGTTTCCGCGCTTCGCCGGTCTCGTCGAGGAAGAACAGCAGGTGATGGAGCACGGCGCGCGCTCCCGGGCGCACCTCGATCGCCGTGAGCCAGCGATCCTCCTTGAAGCCGAGCGGAATGGCGAAGTTGCGGTAGATGTCGGGACCGCCGGCCGGCACCGTGTAGCCCTTCGGCATCTTCACCACGACATCGGGTGCGCCGAGCTGCCAGCCGTCGGTGAACTTCGGCAGCGGCGGGGTCTTCGACTTGTCCCCTTCCGGCATGTCGGCCGCGACCCAAGCCTCGATCGTCGCGATCTCGCGGTCGGTCAGGCCGAGCTCGTCGGCGAACTCGCCGTGCCCTTCGACCGGATGCCACGGCGGCATCAGGCGGCGCGCGACCACCCGCTCGATCATCTTCCCGCGCTTGCGCACTTCCTCGTAGCTGAGCAGCGGGAACGGCCCGACCTCACCGGGTCGATGGCACGACGCGCAGTTGTCGAAGACGATCCGCGCGACGGCGCCGGCGAAGGTCGGCGGATCCTCGGCCGTCGTGCCGGCGTCGGCACCTCGTCCGGGCGCGGCGACCACGCACAGCAGCACGCAGGCGGGCGCGAGAATGGCGCCGAGGCGTTGCGATCGAGTCACGGTGGGCTCCTCTCCTCGGTCCGCTGCCGACGCCGGCACTCACGCGCGCCGGTACGGCATCGTCATCGTCTTCACTTCGACGCCGTTCGGCATGGTATGGAACATCTCCATAGCACGAAGAACGGTCCGGCCGCCTCGTAGACCTCGACCGCATCGCAAACCATCGGCGGCTGGGTCGGATCCATGCAGAAAGTGGACTTGACGTTCCACTTGCCGACCAGCGCCTGGATGCGCCGATGCTCCTTGGTCGGCTGGGGCATGAGGAATTCGGCGGACTCGGCCATGAACTCCTCTTCTTTCCGATTTCTCCGGGCCGGTGCCGTGGGGCGGGACCGCCGCCGGGAGGTCGAGCACGTAGCGTAGCGGCGGCGGTCGCGCTGCGCGTCGGTCGCACCGCTCCTCTGGGGTGGCGCCGCGCTCCTGCTCGGACGGATCGCCTGCAACGAAACGTGGCAGGCACCGGCCGACGGGATCACGGTCGGAGTGAGCTCGCACGGCGTGCACTGCGACCTGGTGCTGCCGGCAAGCGCAGCCGGAATCGACTGGAGCCAGCGGTTTCCCCGCGCGGACTTCGCGGCGGTCGACGATCGCTTCGAGTGGATCGCGATCGGCTGGGGTGACCGCGGCTTCTACCTCGAGGTGCCGCGCGCCCCCTGGCGGATCTGCATCGTCGTACCCCACTCGTCGGCCGAATCGGCCGGGCGGGGGACGTGATCGGAACGGGATCGGCCGATCCGCAGCGCGAACGCCGCGGCGAGCTGCCGCGTCACGCAGAAGTTCCTGCGCAGCCGCGGTGGGACCTGCCGCCGCTCCCCGGGCGTCGCGGCGACGCCGCGAGCTCAGAATCCCGCGGCGTGCCCGTCCTTGCGCGGATCGCTGGCGCCGAACAGCGTCCCGGTCGCCGGGTCGCGACGGATGCCCTGGAATCCGCCGAAGATGCCCTTCACCGCGGCGAGCCGGTGGCCACGTCTTTCGAGTTCCGCCAGCACCTCCGGCGCGAAGCCGTCCTCGACCGCGATCCGACCGCCATCCGCCGCCGCGGCGCTTCCGGTCGGATCAGCCGAGCCTTCGTGCGCGAAGCGCGGGGCATCGCACGCCTCCTGCAGCGACATGCCGAAGTCGAGCCAGTTCACCAGCAACTCGACGTGGCCCTGCGGCTGGAAATCGCCGCCCATGACGCCGAAGGCCAGCAGCGCCTCGCCGTCGCGGGTCACGAACGCCGGGATGATCGTGTGGAACGGGCGCTTGCCCGGCGCATAGGTGTTGGGACGGTCGTCGGCGAGGTCGAACAACTCGCCGCGATCCTGCAGGATGAACCCGAGTTCTCCCGGCGCGACGCCCGAGCCCATGCCGCGGAAGTTGCTCTGGATCAGGGCGACCATGTTGCCGTCGCGATCGGCGGTCGCGAGCGTGACGGTGTCGCGCGAGACCGGCAGCGGCACGCCCGGTTCGACCGCGCTGGCCGCTCGCGCCCGGTCGATCCGCGCCGCCTGCGCCGCTGCGTAGTCGGGAGCCAGCAGCGCCGCGAGCGGGGCCGGCGCGAACGCCGGGTCGGCGCAGTGGCGCGCCCGATCGGCGAAGGCGAGCTTCTTCGCCTCCACCACCAGATGCAGGTGGTCGGCGCTGCCATAACCGGCGGCGGCGAGGTCGAACTGCTCGAGCATCGAGAGCATCTGCAGCGCCGCCAACCCCTGCCCGTTCGGCGGCAGCTCCCAGACGTCGTGGCCGCGGTAGCGCGTCGACAGCGGCGCCACCCACTCGGAGCGATGGTCGGCCAGGTCGTCCCGGCGGAGGAAGCCGCCGTGGCGAGCGAGGTCGTCGACCATGCGCGCGGCGATCACGCCGGAGTAGAAGGCGTCACGCCCGCCCTTGGCGATGAGGTCGAGCGTCGCCGCGAGGTTGGCGCGCACCACCCACTCGCCGGTGCGCGGCGCCGGCAGGAACTGCGCGTCGAACCCGGGCTGTCCGGCCAGCGAACGCGCGCTCGCCTGCCACGCCTGCGCCACCAGCTCGCTGCAGGGGAAGCCCTCGCGGGCGTAGGCGATCGCCGGGGCGAGCAGCGCAGCCATCGGCATGCGGCCGAGACGCCCGTGCAGCGCGAACCAGCCGTCGACGCAGCCAGGCACCGAGATCGGCAGCACGCCGCGCGGCGGGATCGGCTTGCCGCCGGTCAGCTCGCGCAGGCGCGCGAGCGTCAGCGCGCGCGGCGAGCGACCGCTGCCGTTCAGCCCGTGGAGCCGCTTCTCCTTCGCGTCCCAGACCAGCGCGAAGAGGTCGCCGCCGATGCCGCAGCCGACCGGCTCGACCACGCCGAGCACCGCATTGGCGCAGATCGCCGCATCGACCGCGTTGCCGCCGCGGCGCAGCACGTCGAGCGCCGCCTGCGTCGCCAGCGGCTGGCTGGTCGCGACCATGCCATTGCGCGCGATCACCTCCGAACGGGTCAGCCACGGCCGCCCGGGCCGGTCCTGCGCCGCGACCGGGACCGCCGACGTCCCGGCGAACAGCAGCGCCGCGAGCGCGGCACGGCGAGCCCGCAAGCGACTGCAGGGCAGTGATGGCGCGACCATCGGCGGCTCCGACTCGTTCCGGTTCGACGCGACGACGCCGGCGAGGCTATCGCGCCGCACGCCGCAGCGAATCCGCCCTTCGCCGCCGGCTGGCGGCGGCTTTCATGTCGCGATGAACGCCTTCGACCTTGCCACGATCGTGCTCGGCAGCGCGGCGCTGCTGGTGGTGCTGGTGGTGCTGGGACTGGTCGGCTTCGGCCTCTACCGGACGAACTACCTGCACCGCTGGTTCCCGCAGTGGATCCCGGCGCACCATTCGGAGACGGCGCTTGGCGCCACCGCGACGAGCGCGGCGCCCGGCGGCACGGTCGAGCTGACCGTGCCGTCAGGCGCGGCGGCGCTCAGCTGGTCGCTCGACGGCGGTCCGCCATTGCGACGGTGCCGTTTCACCGACGAGAGGGTGATTTCCCCCCGTTCAGCGGCGCTCCGAAGGCCCGCTCCGCGCGCCCGCCCAGCGGTTCACCGCGGGCGCAGCGTCGGCCGACGCGCTCCCCTGTCGTGGCATGGAAAGCGCTCTATAGTCCGGTCCAGCCGCTCGCTCCCCGGGTCGGAAGTCCCTGCTGCATCGGCCCGTCTGCCAGCGAGCCCGCTGCGTCCGATCGCGTTCCGCCGAGGCGACCCGAGGAGCTCTCCATGCAGGCCAAGTTCCAGGATCTGTTGCACCGCCACAAGGTGCAGGTGTTCCGCGCCGAGCACGAGCCGAAGAACGTCGAGCAGCTGACTACCGAGTGCCTGCACATCACGGAAGACGTGCTGAAGCAGAAGTTCCACTACCACTTCAAGTCGCTTCCCGACGCCAATCGCGGCGAGATCATCAACATGATCCAGAGCTACGTGCGTGAGGCGATCCTCCCGCCCGTGGTCGAGCGGCTGGTCGAGCGGCAGCTGAAGTTCGAGCATCGCCTGCAGGCGGTGCAGCAACTCCTCACCGAGCTGCTCGAAGTGCTGTCGCACGATTCGGATCGAGCGCCGGCGCTGCGGCGCTGACGCGGTTTCGCTGCGCCCGGCGCCGCGGAGGCGCCATTCCACCGTCACGGCAGCGCGCGCGTCGATCCGCGTCGAGGAGCCGACGCCCGCCTGCCGCCCGTTTCAGGGTTCCGGAGTCCTTCAATCCACGGTGGCGCGACCGCGCCGCGGGGCTCGATCCGACGACCGCTGACCGAGCCGCTGGCAGACGCCGCCACGCCGCCGACCTTGCCACGAGGAGGTCGCGATGGCCGGTTCGTACTCGACGGAGCAGATCCGCAACATCGCCTTGGTGGGAGCATCGGCGGGCAAGACGACCCTCGCCGACCTGCTCCTGTTCAAGGCCGGGGTCGTCTCGCGCCAGGGCCGCCCCGCCGACGGCACCAGCGCGCTCGACTGGCACGCCGAGGAGAAGGACGCGCGGCACACCCACTCGGCGAAGCTGATCCACTTCGACTGGAAGGGCTGCCGCGTCAACCTGGTCGACACGCCCGGTTATCCCGATTTCATCGGCGAGGCGATGCCGACGCTGTGCGCGGTCGACGCGGCGATCGTGGTCGCCGACGCCAATGGCGCGCTCAACTTCAACACCCGCCGCCTGTTCCAGGCAGCGCGCGAGCACGAACTCGCCACCTTCCTCGTCTTCACCCGGATGGACGGCGACCAGGCCGACTTCCGCAAGGCGTACGAGCACGCGCGCGAACTGCTCGGCCACGACCTCCACGCGGTCGTGCTCCCCGACGGGAACGGCGCCAAGTTCCGCCGCCTCGCCTCCGTGCTGGTGCCGGAGGGCGACGCCGCGGCGCGCGCCGACCTGATCGACTCGGTGGTCGAGACCGACGAGAAGGCGATGGAGCAGTACCTCGAGCGGAACACGATCGACGACGCGGAGTTCGATCGCGTCTACGACACCGCCGTGCGCCGCGGGCAGGTGGTGCCGGTCCTCTGCTGCTCCGCCGAGAAGGACCTTGGCGTCGCCGAGCTGCTCGACCACGTGGTGAAGCACGCGCCTTCCCCGCTGCAGGCGGCGGGCCGCGTGATCCGCGGCAAGGAGGGCGAGCCGCCGCGGCGGACGACCGTCGCCGACCCGACGTGCGTGCAGGTCTGGAAGACGGTGATCGATCCCCACGTCGGCAAGCAGAGCTGGCTGCGCGTCTGGTCGGGCACGCTGCGCGGCGACACGCCGCTGGTGCTTGAGCGGCTCGGCAAGCCCGAACGGCTGGCCAACCTGCAGAAACAGGAGGGCAAGGCGTTCGAGGCGATCCCGCACGCCGTCGCCGGCGACCTCGTCGCGGTGGCCAAGGTCGAGCACCTGCAGACGGGTGACACGCTGTGCGACCCGGCGCGCGTCGTCGCGCTGAAGGCGATCGACGCGCCGAAGGGGATGGTCGCGCTGGCGGTCGAGCCGAAGAACCGCAACGACGAGCAGAAGCTGGCGGAGTCGCTGCGCAAGCTCGCCGCCGAAGATCCGACCTTCGCCGAGCATCGCGATCCGGCCACCCACGAGGAGGTCATCACCGGCGTCTCCAACCTCCACCTCGAGACGCTGCTGCGGCGGTTGCGCGATCGCTGGCACGTGGAGACGGTGACGCGGCCACCCAAGGTGGCGCTGAAGGAGACGATCCTCGGCCACGCCGAGGGGCACTATCGGCACAAGAAGCAGACCGGCGGCTCGGGCCAGTTCGCCGAGGTGTTCCTGCGCATCGAGCCGCGCCCGCGCGGCGCCGGCTTCGAGTTCGTCGACGAGGTGACGCAGGGGAAGATCCCGCGGCAGTTCATCCCCGCGGTCGAGAAAGGCGTCGTCGCCGGCCTTCCGGGCGGCGCTTTCGCCGGCTACCCGATCGTCGACATCGCGGTGAAGCCGTACGACGGCAAGCACCACGAGGTCGACAGCAACGAGACGTCGTTCCGCATCGCCGGCTGGCGCGCGTTCAAGGACGCCTTCGCCAAGGCGAAGCCGGCGCTGCTCGAGCCGATCGTCGACCTCGTGGTCGAGGTGCCGGCGGCGGCGATGGGCGACATCACCGGCGACCTCAACGGGCGGCGCGGCCGCATCAGCGGCATGGATTCGCTCGGCAACCTGCAGGTGATCAAGGCGCAGATCCCGCTGCGGGAGATCCTCGACTACTCGACCAAGCTGCGCTCGATGACCGCCGGCGAGGGCTCCTACCACTACACGTTCAGCCACTACGATGTCGTGCCCACCAGGATCGCGGCCGAACTCGCGGCCGCCTACAAGCCGAAGGAGGAGGAGTGAGCGACGCAGCGGAGCAGAGGTCCGGCGGCCGGCGCGTGCCGTGCCGGTCGCCGTGGCGCGGAACGGCATGGCTCTGCCTGCTGGCGCTCGCGCCGGACGTTCCGGCCGCGGGGATCGACGACCCCGCCCAACCGGTCTTCGCCGACGGCCAGGCGCAGGTGGTCGAGGCGTTCGCGGACCCGAAGGAGTGGGTCCGCGAGGTGCTCTGGGTCGAGGCGGAGTTCGACAGCGACGGCGACGGCCGCAAGGACCGCCTCCACGTCGACGTGACCCGGCCGAAGGCGACCGAACGCGGACTCAAGCTGCCGGTCATCTACGAGACCAGCCCCTACTTCTCCGGCGTGGCGCCGAGCGACTCGAAGTGGGTCTGGGATCCGCGCCACGAGCTCGACGAACGGCATCGTCCGCACGATCCGGCGCCGGAGATCGCCTATGCCGAGAAGAAGCTGCGGATCTCGGATGACCTGTGCGGCGAGTGGGTGCCGCGCGGATTCGCCGTGGTCCACTCCGAATCGCCGGGGACCGGGCTCTCCGACGGCGCCCCCACCTGCGGCGGCGCGAACGAGTCGCTCGGGCCGAAGGCGGTGATCGACTGGCTGAACGGCCGTGCGCGCGGCTTCGACAAGCGCAGCGGCGGCAAGGAGCTCAAGGCGTACTGGTGCACCGGCAAGGTCGGGATGATCGGGACGTCGTACAACGGCACGCTCTGCCTCGCCGCCGCGACCACCGGCGTCGAGGGGCTCGCGGCGATCATTCCGGTCGCGCCGAACACCAGCTACTACCGCTACTACCGCGCCAACGGCCTCGTCCGCCATCCGGGCGGCTGGATGGGCGAGGACATGGACGTCCTCTACGAGTTCATCCGCAGCGGCGACCCGAAGCGGCGCGAATGGGCCGATCGGAACATCCGCGACGGCGAGCTGCTGAAGGGCATCGACCGCAGGACCGGCGACTGGAACGAGTTCTGGGCCGCCCGCGACTACTGGCTGCAGCTCGCCACGGTGAAGGCGCCGACGCTGCTGGCGCACGGGCTGAACGACTGGAACGTGATGCCGTCGCACTCGACCCACGTCTGGCAGGAGCTGAAGAAGCGCGACCTGCCGGTGCAGCTCTATCTCCATCAGGGCGGGCACGGCGGCGATCCGCCATTCGCGATGAAGAACCGCTGGTTCACCCGCTGGCTGCACGAGGTGGAGAACGAGGTCGAGGACGATCCCAGGGTGCGGGTCGTGCGCGAGCGGGCACCGCCCGACCAGCCGACCGCGTACGCCGATTGGCCGCACCCGGAGTCGGCTCCGGTGCTGCTGCGACCGACCGCGGGGGGCGGCGAGATCGGCGGATTGACGCTCCAGCCGGCTGCAGCCGCGGTCAAGCCGGTCGAGGAGACGCTGACCGACAACTTCGAGGTTGCCGGCGCCGAACTGGCGAAGGAGGAGCGGTCGCCCCATCGCCTGCTCTACGCGCTGCCGGAGTTCACGGCGCCGTTGCACCTGTCCGGGACGCCGAGAGTGCGCATCCAGCTGGCGTGCGACGCCAAGGCGACCAACCTCTCGGTCTGGCTGGTGGCGCTGCCGTGGACCGGCGATCGCGACCTGAACGCCGACCTGATCACCCGCGGCTGGGCCGATCCGCGCAACCACGCCTCGCTCGAGCAGGAAGAGCCGCTGGTGCCGGGCCGCTTCTACGACGTCGCGTTCGAACTCGAACCCGACGACCAGATCATCCCCGCCGGGCAGCGCCTGGCGCTGATGATCTTCGCCAGCGACAAGGACTTCACGCTCTGGCCGAAGGCGGGGACCAAGGTGACCGTGCAGATCGCGGCGACGTCGCTCGAACTGCCGGTGGTCGGCGGCCAGACGGCGCTCGAAGCGGCGATCGCGCCGCGTTGAGTGCCGCGAGTGTCAGCTGGCCCGCGCCGGTCTCGCCGCTGCGCCGGCGACCACCAGCGCCGTGCCGGCGACCACGACCGCACCGCCGATCGCCATCGCGAACGTGAAGGCCTCGGCGAGGAACAGCACGCCCCAGATCACACCGAACAACGGCACGAGGAAGGTGACGGTCGTCGCCCGCGCCGTGCCGATGCGGGCGAGCAGCGCGAAGTAGAGCGCGTAGGCGAACCCGGTACAGACGACCCCCAGCACCACACCGCAGGCGATGCTGTGCCATGACGGCGTCGCCGGCGGCAGGAAGAACGGCGCGACCGGCAACAACAGCAGCGCGGCGGCGAGCGTCGTGCCGGTGGCGAGCGCGAGCGGCGGCGTGGCCGTGAAGCGGCGGCGCGCGTGATGCGCCGCGATCGCGTAGAGCAGGGCCGCGGCCAGGCCTGCGGCGACGGCCAGCCGCTCGCTCGGCGCCGTCAGCTTCGGCCACGCCAGCAGCACGACGCCGGCGAAACCGAGCAGCATTCCGGCGACCTTGCGCAGCGCCAGCCGCTCGCTCCAGACGAGGAAACCGAGCAGTGCGCCGAACAGCGGGACGGTCGCGTTCAGCACCGATGAGAAGCCGGCGGGAAGCGTCCGCGTGGCCCAGGCGAAGAGGCAGAACGGCAGCGCCGTGTTCACCGCCCCGAGCAGCGTCACCTCGGCCCAGCGGCCGCGCAGCGCTCCGAAACCGCCGCCGCGCAGCCGCAGCGCCGCGAGCAGGAACAGCGCGGCGATGCCGACACGGAGCGTGATCAGCGGCACCGCGCCGAGCTCCGGCGCCGCCACGCGCATGAACAGGAACGAGCTGCCCCAGATGGCACCGAGCAGAACGAGGATCAGCCGATCGCGCGCGCTCACCGGCCGTTGCGCCCGTGGCCGCCGCTCGCGGCGGCCCGCAACGCGACGGTCCCGGTCTCCTTCCGGGTGGCGAGCACGATCGTGGTCCGGGTGGCCTCGACGCCGGGCAGCGGCTTGATCCCCTCGTTCAGCAGACGCGCCAGGGCGTCGGTGTCCTCCACCCGGACCTTGAGCAGCCAGCAGTCCTCGCCGGCGACCTGGTGGAGTTCCGCCACCTCGGGCACGGCCGACAGCGCCTCGCCGAGCGCCGCCGCACCGGGCGCGGAGAAACTGCCCCGCACGAAGACGAAGGCGGTCAGCCCGACGCCCGCGGCGCGCGGATCGACCCGCGCTTCGTAGCCGCGGATCACGCCCCGCTGCTCGAGCTTGCGGATGCGCTCGAGGATGGCCGAAGGCGCCATGTCGAGCTGGCGCGCGATTTCGGCGTTGGCGATGCGTGCGTCGCGCTGCAGGGTGGACAGGATGGTGTGGTCGACGTGGTCGAACATTCGAACCTCCGGATCCACGGTATTACGACGAATCGTGAGAGTAGTTGCCTATTCGCCGACCGACGTTCGTTCGGACGCGCCAACCATCGCGCACTTGCGCTCCCCCGTGACGCCCGGCCCCTGACCGACGATCCGTCGACCGCGGCCGCGAGCTTCGGGCGTAAGCTCCGCCGGCATGTTCGACCCGCAGCACATGTTGATCAGCCAGCGCATCGCCAAGGTGGTCGCGGCCCTCGCCGCCGCTCCCGGCGACGACGCCGCCTGGGCGAGCGCCGCCGAACTGCGCCCCGCGCTCGGCGCGGACGACGCCGCTCTCCTCGCCGCGATCGACGCCCGCGACGGAACGGCGCTGGCCGCGCAGCTCGCCGACTGGGAGGCCGGCCGGACGCTGCTCCCGGAGCGCGATCGCGCCGTCCTGCACAGCGCGCTGAAGGCGTTCAAGAAGAGCATGAAGCTGACGCGGCTCGACGACGAGTCGCGGATCGGCGGCGGCGCGATGAGCTCCGGTCGCCGCTCGGGCATCGTCGGCATCCCGCCGCCGGGGCGCTTCGACCGCGGCGTCTTCGACGAGCTGGTCCGCCAGGGCCGCCTGAAGAGCGGCGGACACGGCATCTACGAACTGCCGCCGCAGCCGCCGAATCAGGGCTGAGCGGCCGCGCTCAGCGCCGCTTCGGCAGGCGCAGCGCCTTGAACTCCTCGATCTGCCGGCGGATCGCGATCTCGGTCGGCAGCCGTTCGGTCGAGCTCGCGCCGTAGAAGCCGGCGATGCCCGGCACGCGGTCGAGGATGTACTGCGCGTCGGGCGGCATGGCGATCGGACCGCCGTGGCAGAGGCAGATCACGTCCTTGCGCACGCGCCGCGCGGCGTCGACGATCGCTTCGATGCGGGTCACGCAGTCGTCGAGCGTCTTCACCGACTTCGCGCCGATGCTCCCGCCGCTGGTGCAGCCCATGTGGGCGACGACGATGTCGGCGCCCGCCTCAGCCATCGCGGTCGCCTCGTCGGGGTTGAAGGCGTAGGGCGTGGTCAGCAGGTCCATGGTGTGGGCGAGGCAGACGCAATCGACCTCGAGGCCGAACCCCATGCCGGTCTCCTCGAGCGTCGCGCGCAGCTCGCCCTCGATCAGGCCGACGGTCGGGAAGTTCTGGATGCCGGCGTAGCCGAGCTCCTTCAGCTCGCGCAGGAACAGGCGCGGGATCATGAACGGGTCGGTGCCGCAGACGCCGGCCAGGACCGGGGTCTTCTTCACCACCGGCAGGATCTCGAACGCCATCTCCTTCACGATCTGGTTGGCGTTGCCGTACGGCATCAAACCGGCCGTCGAGCCGCGCCCGGCCATCCGATAGCGGCCGGAGTTGTAGACGATCAGCAGATCGATGCCGCCCGCCTCCTCCGACTTGGCGGAGATGCCGGTGCCGGCGCCGCCGCCGATGATCGGCCGGCCGGCGGCGATCTGGGCGCGGAAGCCTCGCATGATCGCGGCGCGCGAAGGCGCGGACGGACTCGAGTTCGACCGCTGGCCGGCAGACGAACCGACGGACGACGACGCGCGACGGGCCATGGCGGGTCCTTCCAGGGTAGGTGGAGCGGTCGGAGCGGCGAGCGCGCGCGGCTCAGCGCAGCGCGTTGACGAGGAAGCGCTGGTAGGCGGGGTGAGCGTGGGCGGCGCCGTCGTGGCCGAGGGTGCAGACGACGACGCGGCCGCTCCCGACTGCGTGGGTGAAGGCGACCGGGAAGTGGTCCTTCGAGCCGCGCGAGCGACCGTGCAGCAGCGGGGTCACCGCGACCGCGGCGTTCGGCTCGAAGCGGTAGAGCTCGTCGGCCAGGGCGAACTTCGCCGGCACGCCCTCGACCAGTGCGCGCGCGGCGGCGGGCGCATCCGCCGGGACCACCACCTCGACGTCGAACTCGCCGTACGCCTCGTGGCTCCGCGCGCCGCCGGCGACCAGGTCGGCGTTCCACTCCGGCCAATCCGCCCAGTTGAACCAGCTCGCCGCGTGCAGCACGACGAGCGTCCCGCCCTGCTCGACGAATCGGCGGATCGCGCCGCGCAGTTCGGCGGAGTGGATCGGCTGGTTGTTGGCCAGCACGAGGCGCTGCGCGGTCGGCAGCGCCGCCGCCAGCGCATCCTCCTCGCCGTGGTAGGCGACACTCCCGATCCCGACCGCGGCCAGCGTTGCGACGTCGGTACCGCCCCAGTGCGTGGCGAAATCGTGGCTCGAGCCGCCGCCGAAGATCACCACGTCGCGTGCCGGCACCGCGCGCGACGGCGCCGCCGCCGACTTCTTCGCGCCCGGCAGCTCGACCGTCAGCGCCAGCAGCGTCGGCGCGTAGCGGTTGTCAAAGCTCGCGAGCTCGATCGCGGCGATCTTCCCCGCCTTCGGCGGCCGGTGCGCGTGGTAGCGCACCTGCCCCGCCGAGCCGTCGGCGACCAGCCCCGGCACGAACGTCGAGCCGGGCACCTCGTTGCGTCCGATCCAGTCGGCGAACTCGACGCCGTTCTGGAGGACCGTCTCGGCGCTCGTGCCGTCGGCGTACTTCCAGGTGATCTGCAGGATCGGCTCGATCTCGCGGAAGTAGGGCCAGCCCCACGCCGCGATGCCGCCCAGCACGTGCAGCGCCGCCACCTCGCTGCCCACCGGCAGGGTGACTCGCTGCGCCATCGACTTGCTCTCCCAGCCGTCGACGAGGCCGCCCTTCAGCACCAGCGTGTTCTTCCCGGTCACGGTGCGCTGCGAGTCGAGCAGCTCGAACGGCACGCCCTCCACCGTGACGATCCCGTACTGCCGCAGCCGCAGCGGATTGCGGTCGCGCCGGGAGTCGTACAGGCCCTGCCGGCCGTCGGCGCTGGCATGCGCCCGCAGGTCGAGCACCCGCCAGCCCTGGCTGCCACCGGCGAGGAAGGCGATGACGTCGCGCAGCGCCTTGGCGCCGAGCGCCTCGAAACCGGCCGGCATCGGCGAGCGGCCGCTGTTCTTCAGCCGCGCCAGATCGACCCGGGCGAATTCGCGATCGCCCTCGGCGTTGCGCAGCACCACCGCGTCGGCCGTCTCGCGCACCAGCACGCCGGTCTCGAGCCGGCCGTCCTTGAGCTGCGCCTGCCACTCGGTGTAGGAACCTTCGATCACCCGGTTCGGGTCGAGGATCACCGGCAGCAGGTCGTTCGCACCGTGCATCCCCATCCCGGTCAGGTCCGGACCGACCTTGCCGCCGGCGCCGTACGCCGTGTGGCACTTCGCGCAGTTGGCCTCGAACACCGTCTTGCCGTTCGCGACATCGCCGGGTTGGTCGACCTCCGGCATCAGCCGGGCGATCAGCGCCTCCATCGACACATCGGTGCCCGGCACCGCCTTCGCCAGCAGCGCCGTCGCCCGCTCGGCGATCGCCGGATCGGGGTGGCTGCGCAGCCGATGGAGCCGCTGCGGACCGAGCTCGCGGGCGGTGTTCGGTTTCGCATCGAGCTGGTCGAGCAGCGCCGCCGTCCAGGGCGGCCGCGCCGCCAGCAGCTCGAAGATCCGGTCGCGCGGCTGCTCCGACAGCGAGTTCCACGTCGCCGCCAGCAGCTTGGCCGCCGCCACGTCATCGGTGGTGCCGAGCGCGTCGATCGCCGCGAGCTGCAAGTCGAGCGGCGCGGCCGCCGAAAGCAGCGGCGCCGCCGCGGCGATGGCCGCCGGTCGCCGGCCGGCGATCGACAGCAGGGCCCGCAGGGCGCCCACGCGCGCCATCCAAGGCGCGGCGGCGTCGGCGAGCGTCCCGTGCAGTCGCTCGCCCAATCCGGCCATGGCCGGCGCGAGCTTGCCCGCCGGATCGAGCCGGACCGCGAGCGGCAGGGTTGCGAGCGCCAGTTCGACGTCCTTGCCGGCGAGCAGCGTCCGCAACGCCGCCTCGCCGTCGGCGGCGAGCGCCGGCTTCGCGTCCGTCGGCAGGGCGCGCAGCAGCGCCTCGACCGCGGCCCGGGTCGCC
>Ga0194121_10004948_pt1 | contig 18904 bp, 18 predicted proteins | sample TA2MahCa50mmetaG_FD_148609 | JGI IMG/M metagenome (GOLD analysis project Ga0194121, IMG submission 148609) | Freshwater microbial communities from Lake Tanganyika, Tanzania - TA2015020 Mahale Deep Cast 50m | ecosystem: Environmental > Aquatic > Freshwater > Lake | place: Tanzania: Lake...
GTCGCGGGCGCGTCGCCCGCGACCGCCGCCCCGAGGTCGTCGAGCCAGCTGGCGAGCCGCCGCCCGATGCGCGTCTGGCGCGCCACCGGGAGCAGGAGGTCGACCGTGGGGTGGTCGCCCTCGTCGTAGGCGCAGGCGAGCCGCGCGAGCGCCGCGGAGGCCTCGCCCGCGGCGGGCAGGGCGGCGGCGGCCGGCGCCCGGCCTACGACCCAGATCGCGCGCACGGCGGCGACGGCCTGCAGCCAGAGCCCGCGCACGACGCGCTCGGGGCCGTCCTCCGGGTAAAGGCTGGCCGCCGCCACCAGCTGCGGGTGGCGGCCGAGGCGGTCGTGCAGTGGCTCCGCGTGGCGCACGGTCCAGCGCGCCTCGAGCGCCCGCCGGTTGATCGCCTCAAGCACCGGGATCGGGTCGAGCGTGATGGTGAGCTCGAGCGGGCTCAGCGCCGCGTCGCGCGGGCGCTCGTAGGCGACATAACTACCGCGGCCGATCAGCGCCGAACGGTGGGGGTCGGGGAGGGCGCGCGCGGCCGCGGGTTCGAGGATCAGCCAGAGCGCGATCGTGCCGGGCGCGAAGGGGAGCTCGACCCCATCGGGCGGCGCGGTGAGCAGCAGGGTCGCGCGGTCGGCGAAGGCGTCAAAGGGGGCGTGGGCGAGGATCCGGCGACCCCGCTCGCGCGCCTGCTCCCGCAGCGCAGCGGTGGGGTCGTCGGCCATCGCTAGTCCGCCAGCTGCCCGACGTTCTTGAGGGCGGCCTTCACCTCGTCGACGGCCTTGAACATCACGCCCTCGCGCAGGGCGTCGAAGCCGTCCACGATGTCGTCGTCGACGTCGTTGGCGTAGCAGATGTTGAGGAAGTCGGAGCGCGTCGCCTCGTTCGTGAGGTTGAACGTGTGGCTGACGATCGGCTCATAGCCGCTCCAGGGTGCGGGCATGCGGGGACTCCCATCCGGCTCGTGCGGGCGCCTCGCAGGGGCGGGGCGCCTGGCGTGGGCGTGACCTGGCGTGGTCGATGGTGGCTTGTGGGGCCGACAGTCACGGTACCAGTGCCCCCGCTTCGGGGCCAGCGCGGTCCGGGCGACGCGGCGGGCCCGCAGCGGGGTCAGCGGGCGAGCGCGACGGCGACGCGGGCGACGCGCTCCCCGAGCGCCCGCGCCTGCGCGCGGTCGTCCTCGGTGACCTGACCGTGCGCCGTGGCGCCGTAGTAGGAGCCCGCGGTGCGCATCCGCTGCGACCACGGCAGCCCCACGAAGAGCATCCCGTGGCTCACGAGCAGGTGGAAGAGCTGCAGGAGCGTCGCCTCGATGCCGCCGGAGCGCGACCAGCCGCCCGTGAACGCCGCGCCCGGCTTTCCGGCGAGCTCGCCGCTCTCCCAGAGGTCACCGGACTCGTCCATCCACTGCTTGAGCTTGCCGGTCATCCCTGACCAGTTCGGCGAGCCGAGGATGAGCGCGTCGCAGCGGAGCAGCTCCGCCGGATCGGCGTCGTCGACGCGCCGCTCGACGAGCTCGGCCTCCGGGACCGCGCGCACGCCCTCGGCCACGGCGGCGGCGAGCGCCTCGACGATGCCGCCGCGGCTGTCGTAGAGGCGCAGCACCCGCGCCGCCGGCACGGGGATCAGCCCTCGGTGCCCGTGCGCTCGCTCACGACCTGCCGGATGTGAATGATGCGCTCGACCTCCTCGTCGGGCTCGTCGAGTGGCTTCTCGAGCGCCGCGCGGGCGCGCGCGATCAGCGCGGTCGCGCCGCCGTATGCGACGAACCACTCGGCCGCCTGCAGCAGCGCGATCAGCGGCGCACGCGGATCGCGGCGGTGGCGCAGGTATCCCCACGCCAGCCCGGTCAGGCCCGCGGCCACCGCGAAGCGCACCGAGCGGCTCTCGTCCATCGTCGGCTCCCGTCGCCCGTCGCCCGACGATGCTAGGGGAGGAGCGCCCGCCGCGATACCGCCCCGCTCTCCGGTTCAGCGCCATCCGTCGAGCGGCTACACTCGCCGCCGTGAACGAACTGTTCGCGGGGTGGCAGTTCGCCCTCCTCCGACTCGTCGCCAACTGGCGCCTCATGCTCGTCGCCGCGATCGGCGTCGTCGTCGCCGCCACGCTGCTGGCGGTCGCGCCGATCTACGCGCAGTCGATGTCCGATCTGGGGCTGCGCTTCCGGCTCGAGCGGGGCCTCGCCGAGCCCGAGGACCGCGTCGCCTGGATCGCGGTCGACCGGCTGCGCCTCGGGGACCCGGTCGACCGTGAGCGGCGGACGGCGATCGACAACATCACGAAGGAGCGCGTCGCGTGGCTCGGCGTCGGGAGCGACGTGATCCGCGAGGAGCGGTCGGACCGCCTGGACCTCTCCTTCGTGGGCTTCGAGGAGCGGGCGCCGCCGAAGCCCCTGGCGGTCACGCAGCGCGCCGCCGAACCGCCGCGGCAGAACTGGGGCGCGTTCGTCTTCTGGCTCTCGGATTTCGAGCGGCACGTCGAGATCGTCGAGGGCCGGCTCCCCGGGCCGTCGACGAACGGCGCGGAGGCTGTGCTCCCCGACGGCTTCCAGCGGCACGCGAAGCTGGGCGACGTGGTGCGCGTCGCGGGCCCGCGGTACGACGACTGCCAGCGCGTGCCGGGCTCGGACGACCCCACCGTGGCGCGCGACGAGGTGCGCTGCCGGCCGACGACGTTCGTCTCCACGCAGGCGACCGCCACGATCGTCGGCTTCGTGCGCCCGCGCGATCCGGACGCGCCGCGCTGGCAGCTCTTCGAGGGCGACTGGGTCGCGCCGGACGAGCCGTTCCTCCCGCGGCTCGCCGACGCTCCGAGTGAGGAGTCGCTCGCGCTCGCGCGCGGCGGCCGCGGCTCGATGCCGTTGCTCACGACGCAGGAGCAGATCCTCGGTGCCTTCGCGACGCGGCTGCCCGAGCTCACGACGCGGCACCGCGCGGGGATCATCCCCGCGATCGACGAGGTGGCGCTGCGCGACGTGCCGCGCGCGATCGACGACCTCCACGCGTGGCGCAGCGACATCAGCGACGGCCTCGGCCTGATCGCGCCGTCGCGGTTCCCGGTGCTCGACCAGCTGGAGCGATTCCGCAACACGCAGACGTTCTCGCAAATCCCGCTGCTGATCATCCTGCTGCAGGTGGTGGGCATCGTCATCTACTACGTCGCGGTGGTGATGAGCATGCTGCTCGACCGCCAGGCGGAGGAGGTGGGCGTCTACCGGAGCCGCGGCGCGAGCACGGCGCAGATCGTCGGATTCACGCTGATCGAGGGGCTCGTGATCGCGATCCCCGCGGCGATCGTGGCGCCGGCGCTCGCGACCTGGCTCGTGCGGGGGCTCGGGTACACGCCGACGTTCCTCTCGGTCACGGGCGGGCGCGCGCTGCCGGTGCACGTGACGCCGGACGCGCCGCTGCTCGCCGCGGCCGGCGCCGCGCTCGCGCTCGTCGCGATGCTGATCCCGGCGCTGGTCGCGGCGCGGCGCGGGATCATCGACGTGAAGCGCGAGCAGTCGCGGCCGAGCGCGCGCAGCCTGCTCCAGCGCTACTACCTCGACTTCGCCTTCGTGGGGCTCGCGGTGCTGCTGCTCTTCCAGCTGAACCAGCGCGGCACCGTCTTCGACCCGAAGTCCGTGGGCGGGTGGTCGACGGACCCGCTGCTGCTCGCGGCGCCGTTCGTCTTCACGCTCGCCGTCGGCGCGATGGTGCTGCGTTTCTACCCCCCCGTGCTGCGGCTCGGCGTGCGCGCGCTGCTCCTCTTCCGCGGCACCGCGGTGGCGATCGGGCTGCGCCGCGCGGGGCGCTCGCCGACGGCGTACGCGCGGCTCCTCCTGCTGCTGCTGATGGCGGTGGCCGTCGGCACCTTCGCCGCGTCCTACGGGCCGACGGTCGACCGCTCGTTCGACGAGCGCATCCGCTACCGCGCCGGCGCCGAGCTCCGGGGTGCGCTCAACGACCCGAAGGACTTCGCCCTCGCCGAGAAGCTCGCGGCCGTGCGCGCGCGGCCGGAGGTCGCGGACGCCACGGTCGCCTACCGAGGCGTCATCCAGACGCCGACCGGGCTCCCGCTCACGGTGCTCGCGGTCGACGCCGACCGCGCCGCCTCGATGCTCTGGTTCCGCGACGACTTCGCGGACGAGACGCTCACGGGCCTGGTGCGCCGCCTGCAGAGCGCCGTGCCCCCGGGCGGTGGGGTGGAGTTGCCGGATGACGCGAGCGCCATCGAGATGCGCGTCTTCACCGAGGGCGAGCCGGGGCGCGGGTTCATCCAGGTGCTGCTGCGCGACGGTCACGGTCACGGGCACCAGGCCGGCTTCGACGCGATCGAACGCCCGGGCTGGACGACGATGCGGGTCGGGGTGCTCGAGACGCTACCGCGGCCGCTGACGCTGGTCGGCATCCGCGTCGCGGACCGGCTCGGGCAGAACCTCCGCACCGACGGCATCCTCTTCTTCGACGACATCATCGCGATCCGTCCGAACGGACGGCGCATCCTGATCGAGGACTTCGAGGGGCCGTTCCGCTGGATGCAGCTCTCCCAGCGGGACGCGACCGAGCCGATCTCGCTTGCCGAGGGACGGGGCTCCGGGGGCTCGAAGGCGCTCAAGTGGGAGTACGGGCGCACGATCAGCCCGCGCACGCGCATCTTTGCGATGGCCGACCCGGCGGTGCCGCTCTCGGCGCTCCTCAACGAGAGCGCGCTCGCGCTGCTCGGGACCGCTCCCGGGCTCGTGGCCGACGCGGTCGTCGAGGATCTGAAGGTGCCCGTCAACGTGCGCGCGGTGACGCGGTTTTTCCCGACGCTCGACCCATCGCAGGCGTTTATCGTCGTGAACCTCGCGCACCTGCGCTCGGTCTCGGCGACGCTCGGCTTCGTCGACGGGGAGTTCGCGAACGAGCTCTGGCTGACGTTCAAGCCGGGGGTGTCGCTCGAGGATCAGCGCGCGCTGGTGACGAAGCTCGCCGACCCCGCAGGGGGCGCGCCGCTCCGCCTGCGGGGGGAGGTCCTGCACCAGCAGGCGCAGCTCGAGGAGGTAGGCGCGGACCCGACGCTGCAGGCGTCGGGGACGGGGATCCTCGCGGTCGCGTTCGCGGCCGTGCTCGGGCTCTCGACGCTCGGCTTCGTGGTCACGCTCGTCCTCGGGGCGCGCAGCCGCGCCATCGAGTTCGCGGTGTTGCGCGCCGTCGGCTCTTCGCGGCGGCAGATCCTGCGCGCGATGGTGCTTGAGTGGGGGGTGGTGCTGCTCATCGGCGGCGCGATCGGGGTGCTGCTCGGCCGGCGCGTCGCCTCGGTGATGCTCTCGTTCCTCGAGGTCACCGATCAGGGGACGCGCGTGCTGCCGCCGTTCATCCTCGAGACGGACTGGCGCACGCTCGCGCTCGGCGCGGGGGCGCTGGTCGTGCTGGTTGCGGTAGGGCTGGCGTTCACCTGGCTCGAGGCGATGCGGCGCGCCGGCGCCGCGACGTTGCGCATCACCCAGTAGCCGCGTACCCCGCGCGACGGTGCACCGCCGCGCGCGTCCCCTTGAGGCCGCGCGGGCGGACCGGGCTACGGCGCTCCGCCTCCGGCGTCTCCCTTGAGGCCGCGCTGGCGCGGCGAGGCCTGGCTCCCCACGCCCTGCTCGAGGTCCGCGGGGACGCGCAACACGCCCACCGGGGCGTCCCCCTGGAAGCGCACGATCACGACGTCGCCGGGGGCGAGCGCGCCGGTGAGCGGCCGCAGCCGGAAGAGCCGCGCGGTGGAGGCGTAGCGGATCGTGACCTCGCTCCCCGGCGCCCCGATCACGAGCTGCTGCTGGCGCGGGTCGACCGAGGCGATCTCGCCGGCGCGCATCACCTCGCCGGTGAGCGCGGGGGCGCCGCCGAAGCCCGTGAAGCCGCCGGCCGAGCGCAGCGCCCCCGGCACCGGTCCCGCGGCGAGGTCCGGCGAGCGGATCACGAAGTGCTGATCGGCGGGCCGCGTCGCCGCGTCCGCGAGGCGCGCGCCGACGAACGCCCCGGCGGCGCCGGCCGCGAAGACGCTCAACGCGACGGCCGCCAGCGCGAGGCGGTTCATCGCGGAGCCCCGTCGACGGCGACGATGCCGGTGACGACGAGGCCGAACTGCGTCTGCTCGCCGCCCACGTTCACGCGCGTGCCGGTCGCGAAGAGCTCCGCGGGTCCCGCGAGCCGCTGGAGGTCGTCCTTTGGCAGGCCCGCGGGCAGCGCGATCTCGATGCGCCCCGATTCACCGCGGATCACCAGCCGGTCCTCGCGCGCCTCGACGATGGAGCCCGCCGCGATCCGCTCGGTGCGCGGCTGGGCGGGGATGCTGCTCACGCCGACCGAGATGGTGTCGCGCTTGGGCTCGTGCGTGAACACGAACGCTGCCGCGAGCGAGCCGGCGAACACGATCGCGAGGATCACGGCGTACGTCAGCGCCGAGCGGACGCCCGGGGAGAGCGTCGGCCTCCGCACGTGCTAATCCCCGAGCAGCGTGTCGTAGCCGAGCGCGCGGATCTCCTCCACGTACTCGGAGCGCCACCCGGGCGAGGGGATGCGGCGGTTCCGCTGGCGGAACTCGCGGTGGTAGCGCAGGTATTCCTCCTCGAGCCGCCGGCGCCACTGCGTCTCCTCCTCGAAGACCTCGGCGTCGACGTCCTCGAGCTGGTGGTCGAAGTCCTCGGGGGTGAGGTCGTAGTCGTCGCGCCAGTACTCCGCGAGGTAGTCCAGCGACTCCTCGAGGTCGCGGCGGCAGTCGAGCAGGTAGGTCTCGAGCACCTGCGCCGCGTCCACCGGAGCGCCCGGGACGGCCTCCGCGCGGGCGCAGGCGGCGCAGAGCGTGATCAGCTTGCGGGCGTCGCACTCCTCGCCCCGCGGGCAGTTGCGGTGGCGCGGCGCGAAGGAGTTCAGGGAGCTCTTCCTCGAGTAGCCGACGATCAGCTCATCCTGATCCCGCCCGCAGCGGGGGCAGGCCAGCTTGTCGACGAAGATGTCGTTGATCGCCTGTTCCCAGTTGATCTGCAGCTCCACTTCCTCCGGGCGAACGGGATCGATCGTACGGAGGGCGATCGTCCTGTCAACGAAGCCCGGTCAGCGCCCCGCGGGCGCCCGTGCGCCCCGTTCGGCCCCTACGCCCCCTCATCCACGGCCCGTGCATAGCCCCCCGCCTGGCCGGGCATCTCCTCCACCTCGATGCCGAGCCGCCGGATCTGGCGGTGCCCCTCGGCGAGGAGCGACGAGGCGACCTCGCCCCACATCCACTGGGCGATGAGCTCGGCCGTCGTGTTCTCGATCGGGAGGGCCACCACGTCCGAGGCCGGGAAGCGGTATCTCCGGTCGCGGAAGCGGATCGACCAGCCGCCCTCGTCCTCGGCGATCGCCAGCAGCGTCGAGCGGCGCTGGAGCAGGAAGACGTGGTCGAGCCGCTCGCACGTCGCGCGCACGATGCGCTTGAGGGCGGAGAAGTCGATCACCCACTGGTCGGAGGTGAGGTCGCCGTCCACCCGCGCGCGCACCTCGTAGTTGTGCCCGTGGAGCGGCTCGAGCTCGTCGCCGAGGGTCGCCATGTGCGCGGCCGCGAAGCGCAACCGCACCCCTTCGACCGAGACGTGGCGCTGCTCGCTCATCGTGACCCGTCACCGATGGCGAGGGGCAGCCCGGGGCTGCCCCTCGCCGTGCTGCACGCGCCCGGCGGCTCAGATCTTCATGCCTGCGAGCAGGTCGTCGACGCTCTGCTGCTTCACGCCGAGGCGCTCGCGCGCGCCGCGCAGCCGCTCGTGGGACGGAACGCTCTCGGGCTTGCGGTAGAGCCGCCCGATCGGGATGCCGCGCCCACGGGCCAGCGCCATCGCGCCCGCGAAGTCCGACGGGTCGTGGCTGTCCGGGATCGGCCGTGCGAGCGGCTCGATGCCCTCCTTGGGGTTGCCCTTCAGCACCGCGTAGGTGTCGTTGTACGTGGTGCACGGCGACTGCACGTGCACGATCGAGAAGCCGGGGTAGTCCATCGCCTCCTTGATCAGCTCCTGCAGCTGCTTCACCTGCGAGGAGAGCGCGGAGGCGATGAAGCTGACGCCGGCCGCGAGGTAGGTCTCGAGCGGGTTCAGCTTGTCGTCCAGCTTGCCGTAGGGGGTGGTCGGCGTGACCACCTCGAACTCGGTCGTCGGCGAGGCCTGGCCCTTGGTCAGGCCGTAGACGCCATTGTCCATGACGACGGCGGTCACGTCGATGTTGCGCTTCGCCTGCGGGCCGATGTGCTCGGCACCGATGCTCAGGTAGTCGCCGTCGCCGGAGACGATGAGCACGTTGAGGTCCGGGCGCACGGCCTTGATGCCCCAGGCGATCGGGAGCGTGCGCCCGTGGATGCCGTGCAGCCCGAACGGCTGCGGGCCCTCCTGCAGGTGCACGAGGTTCCCGGAGCAGCCGATGCCCGCCACGATCACCGTCTGCTCGATGGGCTCGGAGCGCTCGACCGTGCGCTCGGCGAGCGCGCCCTCGATGGCGCGCTTGACGCCGAAGTCACCGCAGCCGGGGCACCACTTGAAGTCGTACTCAGGGTTGCGCTTGCTCATACCCGCGCCAACTTCCCGCTCACCGCGCGCATCCGCTCCTGGATCTCAGACGCCAGTTCCCCCACCTTGAACGGGAGCCCGGTGTACTGCGTGATGGAGTGGGCGTTGACGCCCATCGAGCGCAGCTGCCCGGAGAGCTGCCCGAGGTAGTTCAGCTCCGGGATGATCACGAGCTCCTTCGTGCGCAGCTCCTCGAGGAGCGCGGGCGGGAGCGGGGAGAGGTACATCGTGTAGTACCAGCCGAGGTCGACGCCGCCCGCGGCCAGGCGCTCGTACGCCTCGCGCGCGGGGCCCTTCGAGCCACCCCACGGCATCAGCACGACGCTCGCCTCGGTCCGCTCGGCCTCGTAGGTGCCGGTCTCGAGCAGGCTCAGCTTGTTGAATCGGCGCTGCGTCATGCGCACGTGGACATCGGGGAGGTGCGTGGTGTCGCCCTGCTCGTCGTGTTCCGAGCCGTTCGCCACGTAGGCGCCCGGGCCGCCGGGGACGGGGAAGGGCGAGGCGCCGTTGCCCTCGTAGCGGCGGTTCTCGACGCGGCCGTCGGACACGGCGCGCTTCTCGGGGACCACCCGAGAGGCGTCGGGCCGCGCGACGTCCTGTGAGCGCTCGGCGATCGAGGCCTCGGTCAACAGGATCACCGGGCCCTGGTAGCGCTCGGCCCAGTTCACCGCCTCGGCGGCCGCCCAGAACGCCTCCTCGACGCTGCCGGGCGCGATCACGGGCAGGCGCATGTCGCCGTGCCCTGGGTTCAGGGCCACGAGCAGGTCGGATTGCTCGGTCTTCGTCGGGAGACCGGTCGCCGGACCCCCGCGCTGCACATTCGCGACGACGAGCGGGATCTCCGCCATCCAGGCGAGGCCGAGGCCCTCGCCCATGAGCGAGAAGCCGGGCCCGGCCGTCGAGGTCATCGACTTCTTCCCGGCGTAGCCGCCGCCGATGATGGCGGTGATCGACTCGATCTCCGAGGAGGCCTGCCCCACGAAGGTGTGGGGGGCATTCAGCGTCGCCTCCATGTAGGTGAGCATCGTGGTCGCCGGCGAGATCGGGTAGCCGATGAAGCACTCCACGCCTGCGGCCATCGCGCCGAGGCACGCAGCCTCGTAGCCCTTGATGAGCACGCGCTCCTGATCGTGGGACGGCGGGTCGTCGAGCGAGCTGCCGAGGCTGAGGCCGCTCCTCGCCGCCTCCTCCGCGCCCATGTGGAGCGCCTTGATGTTGCCCTCGATGATCTTGTCGTCGCCCGGTCGGCCGCGGTCGAAGCGCTGCCGCACGAAGCCCTCGAGGTAGCGCAGCGGCATTCCCGCCAGGTAGGCGACCGCGCCGATCACGATCATGTTCGCGGCGCGGGGGTTGCCGCTCTCGCGCGCGAGCTGGTCGGCGGGGATCCCGACGAACCGCGAGCCGTCCGCCAGCTCGAAGTCCTCGGAGTTGTAGATGACGACGCCGCCCTCGCGGAGCTCCTCGATGTTGTGGTCGTACGCGTAGCGGTTCAGCGCGACCAGGATGTCGACGTAGTCGCCGGACGACAGGATCGGCCCGGTGGAGATCCGGGCCTGCCCCCAGGCCGGTCCGCCCTTGATCTGGGAGGGGTAGGTCGCGAACGTCAGGACGTGGTAGCCGACCTGCGCGGCAGCCGCTGCCAGGATCTCGGAGCCACCGACGACGCCTTGCCCACCCTCACCGGCGAAACGGACGACGAAGTTCTTGCTCATTGAGGCGGCCTTTTCGGCTCAACCGGCGCGTGCAGGAGTCCTGGAGAAGGGCGTGGGACGGCCGCGAGATGGCCTCCCCCGTTGCGCACCTCACCGGGGCTCAGGCCCGCGACGGCGGGCTGCTCCATCTCTTCCCACGCTACGGACAACCGCAGCGGAATTCGCTACGCAGAGCGACTAGATTATCGATCTGGAGAACGCATACGCTCAATTCGGAATCCACCCTCATCTTACCAGCGGGCGTCTCCCGATGAGGCAGGGGTCCGCAGTGTCGTCGCCGGGCCCTCCCGGTCCGGCTCGGGGCAGGGAGCGCCCGTGGTCAAGGCCTACGTCCTCATCGTGACCTCGCCCGGGGCCACCCGGCGCGTCGCCATGGCCCTCAAGGCGATCGACCACGTCACCGAGGTGCACGAGGTGATGGGCCCGTACGACATCGTGGCCGTCATCGAGGCGGAGCAGCTCACCGACGTGCCCCCCATCCTCGCCGATCAGATCCGAACGCTCGAGGGCATCCAATCCACGACCTCGCTCGTCGCCTTTCCGGTCTAGTCCGGCGCCCCCGGCCTAGCCGCCCCCCGCGGGCGCCCCGGCCGGCGCGCGGCCCTCGTCGAGCGCGGGCAGCCGCCGCAGCTCCGGGGAGGCCGCGTAGACCCCCACGGCGAACGCCGTCACCGCGAGCCCGCCGATCGCCACGGTGACCGAAACGCCGAGCACCTCCGCGGCGGCTCCCACCACGAAGCTCCCCACCGAGGTGAGGAACCAGGTCATCGACCAGATCCCCATCACCCGCCCGCGCAGCTCGTTCGGCACCATCACCTGCAGCGTCGTCATCCCCACGTTGAGGTAGACGGAGGAGGTGAACCCGACCGCGAACAGCATCGCGAGCGAGAGCGAGAACCACGTGCTCGCCGCGAACCCAGCGACCAGCAGCCCGAACAGCATCGCCGCGAAGATCATCACCCGCCCCCGATGACGTCCGGCGCCCAGCCGCACCACCGAGAGCGTCCCGAGCAGCGCGCCGACGCCCGCGCAGGTCTCCATGAAGCCGAAGCCAACCGACCCGACGCCCAGCACCTCGTCGGCGAAGATCGGCATCAGCAGCTGGTAGGACATCCCGAACACCGACGAGAAGAACGAGAGCCCGATCACCGCGAGGAAAAGTCGGTGTCCCGCGATGTAGCGCAGGCCGCTCATCAGCGAGCGATCGCCGCCGGCGGCGGCCGGCGGCGCGGGCCGCATCCGCAGTGCGCCGAGCAGCAGCGTCGACGCGCCGAAGCCGACGGCCGTCACGAGGAACGCCTGCCCCGTTCCGATCACGGCGATCATCACGCCGGCGATCGCGGGCCCGACGATACGCATGCTGTTCCAGATCGCGCTGTTGAACGCGACGGCGCTCGCCATCGCGCGCATCTCGATCAGCCTCGGGAGGATCGACTGCAGGGACGGGTTGCCGATCGCGGTGAGCGCGCCGGACCAGAGCGCCCACGCGATCACGAGCCAGATGTTCGCGCGCCCGGTCACGACGAGCAGCGCGAGCCCCAGGTGCACGAGCGTCGCGAGACCCTGGCTCACGGTGATCAGCCGCTTGTTGTCGAGGCGGTCGGCGAGCACACCCCCGGGGACGCTGAGGACGATAGTCGGGATCGCCTGCGCGAGCCCCACGATCCCGATCCAGATCGGGGAGCGATCGAGCACGACGACGACGAGCCAGCCCGACGCGATGAGGCTGAACTGCAGCCCGAACACGCGGGCGAGTGAGGCGAACCAGTACTGGCGGTAGGGGCCGTACGAGAACGCGCCGAACCGCGGCGCCCCCGGCTCGCGTTCGCCGCCGCCGGGGCTGGCTCGTGAGCCGGGAGAGGCCACGCGCGACTACCGGGCGTGCGCCGCGAAGAACGCCTCCGCCGCGGCGAGCCACTCGTGCTCCATGTCGAGGAACGTAGCGTGCCCGGCCTGCTCGAGCGTGATCGAGCGCGCCGGAGCGATCGCGAGGTCCATCTCCATCAGCGTCTCCGCGGAGAGCACCGGCGAGCGGCCCCCGCGGATGAAGAGGATCGGCCGTGAGATCGTGCGTGCCGCGGGCCACAGGTCGGGCCAGCGCCAGCGGCTCGTGGCCGCCGGGTCGTGCCGGAAGGTGAGACCGCCGGGGACGGGCTTCAGCCGCGCGTCGGCGAGCAACTCGAGCGCCCAATCCGGGGTGGTGGGGGACTCCGCGCGGCGGGCGGCGACGGCCGCCTCGCGCGTGGGGAACAGGGGGTGGCTCGACGGCCCCGCGTGGCGGGCGGCGCCCAGCGCGGGCGGGATGTCGTTCGCGAGCGCGCAGATCACGCGCTCGGGGTGCCGCGCGGTATAGGCGATCGTGTTCATCCCGCCCATCGAGTGACCGCAGAGGATGACGCGCGGGAGCCCGAGTCCCTCGATCGCCGCCTCGAGGTCCGCGACCGCGTCGTCGGTCGAGTAGGCGTCGGGAGCGGCCCACGGCGAGTCGCCATGGCCACGCTGATCGAGCGCGATCACGTGGTAGCGCGGGGCGAAGTGCGCGGCGACGCGACGCCAGTCCCTCGCGCTGCCGCCGAGCCCGTGCAGCAGCACGAGCGGCGTGGCGCCCGCGTTGCCCCAGTCGAGGTAGTGGAGGGCGAGGCCGCTCGCCTGCACGCTGCCGCTCGCCGGTGTGGTTGCCGTCGTCATCGTCCGTCCGCTCGCTGCGTTGCCCTGGATCGCGCGCCACGATAGCAGAGGAGGCCAGCCGGACGGCGCGGTTCGCGCGCCGTCCGGCTGCGTATGCTGGTCGCCGCCGCCAGGCGGTCGGCGGCGGCGGGCGCGAGGGGGGAGGGCATGGCGATCACGCTCGAGGCGGGCGACCGCGCCCCGACGTTCTCGCTGAAGGACCAGGACGGGCGTGCGCACCGGCTCGACGAGTACCGGGGGCGCACGGTCGTCCTGTACTTCTACCCGAAGGACGACACACCGGGCTGCACGGCGGAGGCCTGCTCGTTCCGCGACGAGCACTCGGCGCTCGGGAGGGCGGGCGCGGTCGTGCTCGGGGTGTCGACCGACGACGCGGAGTCGCACCGCGCGTTCCGTGCGAAGCATCGGCTGCCGTTCCCGCTGCTCGTGGACGAGGGGGCGCGCGTTGCCACGCGCTACGGCGCGTGGGGCGAGAAGACGCTCTACGGCCGCAAGAGCGTGGGGATGACGCGGTCGACGTTCGCGATCGGCCCGGACGGGCGATTGCTGAAGGTCTGGAAGCGGGCGAAGGCCGCGGACCACGGCGTGGCGGTGCTGCGCGCGTTGTGGGAACTCGACGCCGGCGGGTCGTGAGGCCGCCGGGGGCCCCCGGGCGCGGGGCTACTCGACGATCACGGCCAGCATGCCGGCGAAGCAGACGAACGCGCCGATCACGCTGGCGCGGCCGGGACGCTCGCGCAGCAGCACCACGCTGAGCGGGAGCGCCATCAGCGGCGAGGTCGCGCTGAGGACCACCGCGCGCGCGGCACCCGCCTCGACGAGCGAGTAGACATAGGCCCACGAGCCGAGCCCGGTGCCCCCCACGCCGACCGCGACGAGCAGGGCGAGGTCGCGGCCCGTCGGGAGCCGTGTGCGGCCGCGGGTGATGGCCGCGCTGTAGGCGGCGAGCAGGAGGCCGCCGGCGGGGACGCGCACGGCGTTCGCGGTGGCGGGGTCGAGGGGGCCGCGCGCGCCGGCGAGCAGCAGGGTGGCGACGGTCCACGCGGCGGCGACGATCACGATCGCCAGGGCGGTCGGCAGCGCCCCCCAGCGGCGCTCGTCCGCGGGGCCGCGGACCGGCGCCGCCGCCCGCACCACGATCAGCCAGCAGCCCGCGATCACCGCGACGCCGCCGAGCGCGAAGGCCCAGCTGAAGGGCTCGTCGAGGAGGAGGATCGCCGCGCCCGCGCTGAGCGCGACGAAGGCCGCGCTCGTGGTGGGCGCGAGGCGGCTCAGGCCGACCCCTCGCAGGGCGCGGATGTAGGCGGTGTCGCCAAGGCCGTAGCCGATCATGCCGCTCACGAGCATCGCGGCGAGCGGCCACCAGCCGGCGTCGCGGATGGCGCCGGCGCCGCCCGCGGCGAGTCCGAGGGCGACGAAGAGCGGGGCGGCGATGAGGAGGCGGGCTGCGCTCAGGAAGGAAGCCGGGTAGGCGCCGGCGAGGCGGGCGAGCGCGACGCCCGTGCCCGCCCACGCGGCGGCCGATGCCAGTGCCGCCGCCTCGCCCACGCCGCATCCTGCTCGCGCACCTCGGGGTGCCGGCATCATCGGCCCTCGACCCGGCATGGGAAAGGGGCGCGCCGGAGCGGGGGAGCGAGGAGCCGGCTAGGTTACCGCGTGAGGACGTGACATAACTGTATCGCACAGGAGGATGCACGCCGCGTGGAGTAGGAATCTCGCGCCGTTCTAGGCGGCGAGTCTCTCGACCGCCTCTGCGATCACCCGTGCTCCGCACCGCGGGCAGCGCAATCCCTGCGTGGTGCGGATCGCTCGCTCGCGAACGACCCCGGGCTCCGGAGCGAGGAGGTGAACGTCGCGCCCGCCATGGGCGGCCGGGTGGGACTCGAAGTCGCCGAGGTAGCGCGAGCAGGCGAAGCAGCGGAGCTCGCCGCGTAGGGTGACGAGGGGGCCCTCCATGGTGTTCGCCTTCCGGGCTCGGTCCTGGTTGCGGGACTCCACATATATGGTACCCCGGTAGGGTATCAAGAGCCGGGGCGGACCATACCCCGGAGGGGTACCGATGGCAAGAGTCGCCGCTGGGGCACCGTGAGGTTTGCCCGGACGAGCCGGGCTGATTGAGGGCGTGGAGCGCGCGGCCCTGGGTCGGGCACGCGCGGGGCGCGGGGCCGCCACGCACGCGGGAGTCGCGTGCACGGAGCGTGGCGATCGATCGAGCAGGGAGGGCTCCGGTCTGCGGGCCGCCGACACGCCAGCGGCGAGGCGGGCCGAGCTCGCGGCCGCCACTCGGCAGCCTTCCTGAGCGAGACGCCGCGTGAGCTCGCCGCAGCGCAGAGCGAGTTCGTCGACGGCGCGACACTTCGCACTATCGTGGTTATGTGGTGCAACGTCCAGACGGTCGGGGTGGCCGGACGTCGCGTGGGCTCGCGGGCGCGCAGCCCGGCCCGAACCGCCGCCGGATCGACGGTCGGAGAGCTCCCGAGGGTCCGTGATAGACTAGGCGCAAGCTCCGGCTCCCACAGCGCCAGAGGCGGTCGGACGCGACGCGTCACGTCCGCGGAGGATTTCGCGATGAACGCGGACGCGCTTCGTAACGTCCTGATCGGCGTGATCGCCGCGCTGGTCGGCGTCCTGCTGCTTTCCGCGGGTTTCCTCGTCCGCGTGATCACCGAGCCATCGAGCGCCACTGTGGCGTCGCCGGCGGCCACTTCCGTCGCCAGCCCCCAACAGGAAAACGTCAACGTCTCCGGCGCCACCGTCGACGAGATCCTGCGCATCCTGCGCGAGGACTTCGTCGAGCCCGACCGCGTCAACTCGAAGTACCTGTACGAAGGCGCGATCAACGGCCTCTTCCAGGCCCTCGGCGACCCGCACTCGACCTACATCGACCCCCAGACCTACGCGATCTCGAGGGACGACTTCTCCGGCAGCTTCCAGGGCATCGGGGCGACGGTCTCGCAGCAGGGCCGCTTCGTCGTGATCGTGAGGCCGCTCTCGGGCACGCCCGCCGAGGCCGCAGGGCTCAAGGCCGGCGACGTCATCCTCGCGGTCGACGGCGAGAACGCCGAGGGCTGGACCGTGCAGCAGGCCGTTCTGAAGATCCGCGGCCGGCGCGGCACCCGGGTCGAGCTGAAGGTGCGCCACACGGACGGCAGGGAGGAGACCCTCTCGATCGTGCGTGACGAGATCCAGGTCGCCTCGGTCTCCGCCGATCCGCCTGGCGGCGCGCTCAAGGACGGCAAGGGCAACGCCGTGACGGACCTCGCCTACCTGCGGATCCGCACGATCACCCGCAACACCCCGAAGGAGATCCAGGAAGCCGTCAAGGCGGCCGAGCAGGCCGGCAAGAAGGGCCTGATCATCGACGTCCGCAGCAACCCCGGCGGGCTGCTGCAGGAGACCACTCAGCTCACCGACATGTTCCTGGAAGCCGGGACGATGCTCGTGCAGGTCGACCGCAACGGCCGCGAGCGCGTGGCGAACGCCACGCCGGGCCAGGTCACCAAGCTCCCGATTGTGATCGTTCAGGACGAACTCTCGGCTTCCGGCGCCGAGCTCTTCGCGGCGGCGCTCCAGGAGAACGGGCGCGCGATGGTCGTCGGCTCGAAGTCGCTCGGCAAGGGCACCGTGAACCATGTGCGCGAACTCTCCAACGGCGGCGCCGTCTACGTCTCGATCGCGCGCTGGCTCACCCCGAAGCGCAACTTGATCGAGGGCAAGGGCGTTCAGCCCGACGTCGCGGTCCAGCTCACCGTGGAGGACATCGAGGCGCAGCGCGACGTCGCGATGTTCCGCGCGATCGACGTCCTGCGCGAGCAGATCGCCATGGGGCAGCACCGCATCCCGGTCAAGGCCGCGGGCTAGCCCGGAGCGGCCCCCTGCCCCACCGCGGCGACCGGATCCCGCGCACGATGATGTCGCGTGACGCCCGGGTGACCGAAGGGATCACGACGTGGCGAAGGCAGCGACGAAGGGCGCGACCGTCGCCCTGAACCGGCGCGCCACCTTCGAGTACGAGATCCTGCAGCGCTATGACGCCGGCATCGCCCTGCTCGGCTCCGAGATCAAGTCGATCCGCGGGGGCAAGGTGAACCTGGGCGAGGGCTACGCCCGCCTCCGGGACGGCGAGCTCTTCCTGTACAATGTGCACATCGCCCAGTACGGGCCCGCACGTGAGAACCACGAGCCGACGCGGCCCCGAAAGCTCCTGCTGCACCGCCGAGAGATCGAGCGGCTGACGCAGGCGCTCGAGGAGCAGCCGAGGACGACGGTGATCCCGCTGCGGCTGTACCTTCACAACGGACTGGCCAAGCTCGAGATCGGGCTCGCCCGCGGACGCCGGCGTTATGACAAGCGCGAGGCGATCAAGAGGCGCGAGGCCGACCGCACGATGCAGCGGGCCGTGCGGCGCGCGCAGCGCTGACCGGGGCTCGAGCGGTGACCGGTCCGTGCCGACCCTGTTGAGTGGGTCGTTTCATTCGTGGGGACGACAGGATTCGACAGGTGCGCACGGGCGCGGATTGCGGGTCGAGGTGCCATCAACCTCGTTAATCCGGTGGCAAAAAGTAACCGGCGACACTCAACTCGCCCTCGCCGCTTAACTAGAGCGGTGACGTGGCGCGTGGCCCCCTCCCGACGGGCTGCGCGCCGCGACGTAATGTCGGGATGCTCGGCGGCGGTGCGCTTCAGGCCGTCGTTCGCTAAGACCACTGTGGCTGGCCGCACTGGCCCCCGGTCGACGGAGGGGCTGTGGCGAGATGAACTCCGCCGACTACACCCGTAGCAGATCCGCGACGCACGCACGCTGGACGGGGAGTTCGATTCTCCCCCGTCTCCACCAACTCCAAGATCCCCTGCGCCGGGGAAGCTGAAGGCGCGATCAGGACCGCTGAACAACCAGCGGTCCTCTTCATGCCCGCCTCCAGAAGCGGCCGGAAGGCGGGCACTGGTACGAGCCCGCACAGGCGCTTCGAGGCCACGTCCACGTACACCCGCTCGACGAGCGGAGCGACCAACTGAGGGTGCTCGTCGGCCTTCGCCTCCGCTCAGAGGGCAGGCAAATCGCGCAAGAGTGCGGCGACCTCCGCACTCTCGACTTGCGCGTCGGACTCGATGAGGAGGATCTCCGCGTCAACCGCCGCCATGCGCGCCTCGTAGTCGGCGAGCGAGAAGCCGCCATCGGCGTACGCCCGAGCCAGACGGCGCTTCTTCGTGCGGAGTTCGTCCAGGCTTGGTCCGTCGCCTTCCGAGGCCCGGATGGCGATTCGTCGCTGCCAGTCTGCCGGTAGTTCCAGTGAAGCGAAGATCTCGGCGATCTGCCCATCGACAGGCGCGGCCATGAAGGAGCGATGGTTCGTTCCGTACTCAATCCCGGCGGCGGAACTCGGGCGGGTGGGCTCGGGGCATCCTGGACTCCTCCCTGGGCGACATCGTCGCCTCAGACTAGGTGTCCGGGAAGGCGGGGCAGGCTCCCCGATGATCTCCTCGGCCCCGTACCGCTTCCGCTTCGACGTTGTCATCCCCACGACCCCTTCCTGTCCACCGCGAATCTCTCGCTCGCGGTGGATCCGTCTCAGGGGGTCAGGTCACGACCGGGGCATGACATGGCGATAGTCATTCGGTGCGTGTCGGCGGGCGTGGATCTGCGTCCGCGTCTGACGACCGCGATCAGGGTTCGAGCAGCGCAGCGAGCTGCTTGATGCGAGGCGCGTAGTCCTCGTCGACTAGGGCGATAGTCCACGGTCTCACCGTCGCGAAGCGAGTGCGCGCGAGAAGAAGAAGTGGTCGGGCCTCTTTCGGATTCCAAAGGGCATTCGCGAATGCCGGGTCGCCAGCCTGCTTGCGTTGCAGGTCGAATGCGACCGTCGTCTGTGCATACTCGACGTGCGTTCGTTCGCCGAGCACGAATGGCCGTAGGAACGAGAGGCCTGATTCGATCGCAGTTGCGCTGGCTGGATCGACCGCGTCAGGCACGAAC
>Ga0194121_10004951_pt1 | contig 18899 bp, 18 predicted proteins | sample TA2MahCa50mmetaG_FD_148609 | JGI IMG/M metagenome (GOLD analysis project Ga0194121, IMG submission 148609) | Freshwater microbial communities from Lake Tanganyika, Tanzania - TA2015020 Mahale Deep Cast 50m | ecosystem: Environmental > Aquatic > Freshwater > Lake | place: Tanzania: Lake...
CTGGGGACGTTCCGATTTGCCGATGGCACCAACGGCTGGGTTCGCATCACGAACGACGGCACGGAAGGCAAATACGTCATCGCGGACGCGGTGCAGTTCCTCCCGGTGCCAGAGTCAAAGCCCGCCCGCTGAAACGAGTTGACGCTGCCAAATGGCCGCTTGCCAAGCGAAGACTGGAGACTATGGTGCCGTGAGTTCACTCGAAGCCACTCCTGCATATGCGCACCTCAAGTTCCTCCCGAGCCAGCGCTGCGCGGCGCGCGACAAGCCTCGCCTTCACACTCATCGAACTACTCGTCGTCATCGCCATCATCGCGATCCTGGCGGGGATGCTGCTGCCGGCCTTGAGCAAGGCGAAGATGAAAGCGACGGCCACACTCACCTTGAACAACCTCAAGCAGCTCGGGACAGCCTGGCAGCTCTATCTGGCAGATTCCGATGACCGGCTCGTGCAGGTGCATCTCTGGTATAACCCACTGGGCGCAGGTGCGTGGGGAAACAGCAACCGTCGCAATCCTCAGGCTTGGGTGATCGGCGACATGACGGACAATGCCTTCTACGAGATGACCGGCTTGTTGGCGGCCGACGCGGCGCACACCGATCCCGGTAGGATGGGCTACCCGACGAACACATTTGGTATCACTCGGACGGGCTTCAATCGCTATATGGCTGGCAATACCAAGGCCTACAAATGTCCGGCCGACAAATACAAGAACCCGACCGGACCGACCGCCGGCATGGACAGGCTGAGAAGCTATTCGGCCAATAATTTCATGGCTGGGCGCGATAATTTTAACACGGGGGCGAGAGTTTTTTACCGAGCGGCGGAGATTGATCAACCCTCCAACCGGTATGTCTTTCTGGATGAAAACGAGCGCAGCATCAACGACGGCTTCTTCCTCACGCACATGACCACGCAGACCAGCCAGCTCGACGTGCCGGCCTCGCACCACGATGGCTCTTATCCCTTAAATTTCAGTGATGGCCACACCGAAATGGTCAAAATCATGGATGGACGAACGCGCACATGGAACGGAATCGGCACCGGCCCGTTCGCCAGCGCGGGGCTGAATCCAGATTGGCAGTTCCTAACTAATAAGGCATCTGCGTTTTAGCCGCCGCACCACCCTTGATGCCGCATGCGCTGGATTCTCATTCTTACCTTGGTCGTGGTCGGCTGCCGGAAGCGATCAAAGCCCGCTGAAGCCCCGGTCACTACAACACCGACGGCGACTGAAAACGTCCAACCCACGCCATCACCGGCAACGGCGCAAGTCACCCAACGGAATGCACCGGCAGCGATTCCGCGCGCCTCACGCGCTGGCCATCCCGGCGAGCCGGCTAATCCCGCTGAACTTCACGGCTTGGCGGAAAAGTATTTCAACCAAGTCGGCAGTTTCCCAAATTCTTGGCAGCAGCTGATTGATAGAAAATACCTTGGGACGGTGCCCCTGGGGAAGAACGGGAAGCCCCTCGACTTTCGACAATACGCCGAATGGGCGACGCTCCCGCCTTGATTTGGCCAAGGATGCCGCGCCTTCCTGGTCGGATATCGTTTGAACTCCCCTTTGCCCGCTCCTATAATTGCTCACCAATATGGGCACCGAAAATTCTGGAGCATCGAGCAATCCGTGGATCCTTTGGGCGCTGCTGACCGTCTTCTCGTGGGGCGTGTATGGCGTCATCCTGCACAAGGGCCGCGGCTACATGCCAATGGGGCCAGAAGCTCCGCACGCTGGGCTCAAGGCATTCCTCTTTGTGTGCCTCGCCTATGCGCTCATCGGCGTGGCGACCATGGCGACGCTCAAGGCGCGGGGTTCAAACTGGACTTTTACCCCGGCCGGCATCCAGTGGAGCGCCGTGGCCGGGGTGGCGGGCGCGGTGGGCGCGTTCGCGCTCGTGCTGGCGCTGGGTGCGGCATCGCAAATCTACAAAGGCGCAGCCGCCGCCGCGGTGATGCCGATCGTCTTCGCCGGCGCGCCGGTGGTGAACACCATCATCGCGATGGCACTGCATCCGCCGGAGGGTGGCTTTAAGTCGCTGCCCCTGCCCTTCGTGCTGGGCTGTGTGCTGGCTGCGTGCGGGGCGTTCCTCGTGGCCAAATTCGCCCCCACGAACACCAGCGGAGGCGCACCCAAGCCGGCCGTCATCGCACCCGCGAACCCGACAGCTCCGCAGTGACCAGTCACAGGCGGGCAAACGGCTTTTCCTTTTTGGGCCTGTAGCGTTTTTTATGGCCAGACAAGGCCACACTTTCGGGCATTGAACGTGACCGATAGGAACTGGTTACGAACTTCTCCTCTGGTGGGGTGATGCTGGTTAGTGTTCTAAAATTTGTGAGCGAACAACTAACTAAACTGAACGGTCTGCTTGACGCCTTGCGGGCGAACCCGTTTTACGCGGCGAAGCTCGCGGGTACCGGCCTGCTGGATGGCGTGACCAATCTCTCGGAGTTCAGTGCGCGCTGCCCTTTCACCACAAAAGCGGAATTAGTGGCTGATCAGCAAGCGCACCCGCCCTATGGCACGAACCTTACCTTTCCGCTGGAGCGCTACACGCGCTGCCATCAGACTAGCGGCAGCTCAGGCAGCCCGCTACGCTGGTTGGATACACCGGAGAGCTGGACGTGGATGCTGGACAACTGGGAGACCGTTCATCGGCAGGCTGGCACCACGGCGGCAGACCGCATCTTCTTTGCGTTTAGCTTCGGCCCGTTCCTGGGGTTCTGGACGGCCTTTGAGTCAGCACAGCGGCTGGGCTGTCTGGTCATTTCCGGCGGCGGCATGACCAGCGTCGCGCGGCTAAAAGCCATCCTTGATTTGCAAGCAACGATTCTTTGCTGCACGCCCACGTATGCCCTTCATCTTGCCGAGGTCGCGGCAAAGGAGGGCCTTGACCTGCGGCGGTCGTGCGTGAAGACCCTCAGTGTGGCAGGCGAACCCGGCGGGAGCATTCCAGCCACGCGGGCGCGGCTGGAAGAGTTGTGGCCCGGCGCACGAGTTTATGACCACCACGGCATGACCGAGGTCGGCCCGGTGAGCTATGAATGCCCCGACCGCCCCGGCGTGCTAAACATTATCAGGCGCGCGTTTATCGCGGAGGTCGTGGATCCCGCCACGGGCCAGTCCGTCGGCAACGAAGGACGTGGCGAGTTGATTCTCACGACCCTCGGCCGCACTGGCTCGCCGTTGTTGCGCTATCGGACTGGCGACTTGGTTCAACTCTCAACCCTTAACTCCCATCCTGCAACCAGCCCCATTGACTCCAGCGACCTCGCGCTGGAGGGCGGCATTCTCGGCCGCGTGGACGATATGGTGGTGGTGCGCGGAGTGAACGTGTATCCCAGTGCTATTGAGGAAATCATTAGGCGCGTTGGGGGCGTGGCGGAGTATCAAGTGCATGTGAGCCAGCGGCAGGCGCTTACAGAGCTGACCGTGACCGTGGAACCGGCGGCACAAGTGGCCGGCCCCGAACTGGCGGGTAAGTTGACGGCCGCGTTCGGATCCAGCCTGGCGCTCCGCGTGCCGGTGGCCCTGGCCGCGCCGGGCGCACTGCCACGCTTCGAGTCGAAAGCAAAGCGATGGCTGCGGGAGTAACCCCGCGGGATGGGCTAACCTTTTGAACTCTTTTCGGGCATGAATGTTTTTACTTTGCCTGCGTCATAGAACTTGCGCCGCTAATTCGGCTCATAAACAAACAACTAAACCTGTAGCATCATGAAGAAACTGTTCGCCCTGTTTGCCGCCACGTTCATTGCCGCCTCCGCCTTCGCCGGCGAGTTCCCCGACATCAGCATCGCCGACCTCAAGAAAGCTATTGCTGACAAGAAAGTCACCGTCATTGATGTGATGGGCACCAAGTCATACAAAGACAAGCACGTCCCCGGCGCGATTGATTTCGCCGCCGTAAAGGCCGACCTAGCCAAGTCGCTGCCGGCCGACAAGAACGCCCTCGTCGTCGCCTACTGCGGCGGCCCGAGCTGCAAGGCCTACCAGGCCGCCGCCAACGCGGCTGAAAAGCTCGGCTACAAGAACATCAAGCACCTCTCGGCCGGCATCTCTGGCTGGGTGTCCGCCGGTGAGAAGACCGAAAAGGCTAACTAAGCCAGTTGGTAGTTATCTAGCAGCGCCCCGTGCTAACGCGCGGGGCGCTTTTTTATTGGCTCGGTAGCGGCGGTCCATGACCGCCGAACTTTTGGAATGCGGTCGCAAACCGCCGTTAAAGGTCGGCTTACCAATTCTTAGGCAGCTCCGGCAGCGTGGCTTTCAGGATGCCGCGAATGGCCTGTTTCTCGGCAGGGGGCAGGTATGCGTATTCTGGGTCGGGCTTGGTAATTTCCAACGCTTGACCAAGGCGCGCGAAGACGCGCTGCTTCATCTCCGACGGCAGGCCTTGAAAGGCGAGGCTATAAATCATCGGGCTGCACCGGTGCTTGAACAGCCGCGTGCGCAGGTCAAAGTCCTTGAGCGACGCGCCACCCGGCCCCAGCCGGCGCACACTGGTGTAGTCACGCTTGAAGTCATCGTCGCCCTTCACCCCGCCGGACGGCAGTGTCACTTCGTCAGCAAAAAGTAAGTAGCGCGTCAGCGCGCGAGCCTGCTTGTCCAGCGTCGCAGCCTCGGCGGGCGCAGGCTTTCCCTTGCCATCAGCCAACGCGGTGCGCGTGCGGTAGGTGGCCTCAATGGCGCGATTCACGAAGCCGATTTGATGCTCGTGGATGAGCTGCGGCAGTAAGTCGCTGTGTGCAGCGAGGTAGCGGTCGAAGGTAAACGCCACGCCCGGCTGCACGTATTGGCGCTGGATGCCCTGCGGCGTGAGCGTGCCGAAGAAGTTGGCGAGATGGTTGGTGAGGCCACCTGTACCAGTGAGATACCAGCCGCCGAAACGCTGGTTTAACGGAATGCCGTGCCCGGACTGCTCCTGCCGGAAGGATTCAAGGCTCCCGCCACGCACACCAGGAATGACGGACTTCACCACGAGGCCAGGCACGAAGCCGGTGTCCTCACGTGCGTGGCAGTTCATGCAACGGGTGGCACGCTCGGGCCGCGGCGGCTGGCCATTGCGCGGGATGTCGAAGATGTAAAACACGCCGCCCAGGTCCGGGTCTACGGAGACGATTTCGATTTTCCCGCCCTGCACCCAGCCCACATAGATATCCTCATTAAAGAACAGCGCGCGCGGGCTGCGGGGCGTGATGAGGCTTAGTTGCAAGCTGGTAGTGGAGAACAGCAGCATCTGAGACGACACCGGGATGTCGAGCGACTTAAGAGCGCTAGCAACAAAAGCCCTTTCGCCCGAGTAATCTAGCTCCACCTTCCCCGTCTGCACGTCCTTCATCCAGCGGCTGAAGCGATCCTTTGGCGTCTGCTTCCAGTAATCATGCGGCGGCTGGTCAAAGTCACGGTAATCCCCTGCGAGGGCTGGGGCGGCGACCAACAGGAGCAACGAGAGCCAGATGAACAGCTTCATGCGCATTTCAAAATACGGACGCAGAATGAGACGCAACAGCGGGCGGGAGGTTCAAAGCAACACCGGACGGTGACCGTCACTTTCACTTCTGCAATTTGAGGAAGTTCGCCATTAGCAACCGACCGCTTTCCGTCAGGATGCTTTCGGGATGAAATTGAACGCCCCAGATGGGCAACTCGCGATGTCGAACGCCCATTATCTCACCCTCGTCGGTCTCAGCAGTGATTTCAAGGCACGCCGGCAGCGTGGCGCGCTTGATGACGAGCGAGTGGTAGCGCGTGGCATTGAAGGGATTCGGCATCCCCGCGAACAGGTCCTTGCCGTTGTGCCGGATGGGCGAGGTCTTGCCGTGCATCATGCGGTAGTTCACCACCACCTCACCACCGAACGTGTGCCCGATGCACTGGTGCCCGAGACACACGCCGAAAAGCGGTATCTGCGGCCCAAACGTACGGATGATGTCGTTGGAGAGACCGGCCTCGCGTGGCGAGCAGGGTCCAGGAGAGACGAGAATGCGCGCGGGCTTGAGTTCGCGGATCTGGTCGAGCGTAACCTCATCGTTACGCACCACGCGCAAATCCGCCTTCAGCTCACCGAGGTATTGCACGAGGTTGAAGGTGAACGAGTCGTAGTTATCTATAACCAAAATCATGGCACGCGCAGGGAGAATCTAGCCACTGTTAGGCGGCTTTGGAAACTGCAAATCCTCCACGCCCATTGGCGCGCTTACGGTAGCAACCACACAGCCTCGCGCCGCACCCAGCCGGCACGCTGGCTGGCATCGCGCACTTGGAACCAGTCGTCCTTCGCGTCCAGCAGGGTTACCTCCGCCCCGTCGCGCAGGGTAAAAGCCACTTTTGATTCCACAAGCGGACCAGGTCGAACCGGGGCATCGGGCACCACGACGACGACGCCTCGCGCCGCCTCGCGCTCCCAGTGCGCGGCGGCCAGCAAAGATATAGCCGCAAGTGCGAACACGCCCAAGGGCTTGGTTAACCAGTCAAACGCGGCGCGGCGCGCGGGCAGCGCCTCGCCAAGCGCAAGCAGCACAAACCAGGCACCGAGACCCGCGCCCGCCAACCAAGCCCATTCGTCCAACGTGAAATGCCGGAGCAATTGGCGGGCGAGCGGCTCGTCCATTGCCGTCCCGAGGCTGCGGCGGGCGAAAAGCAAGTTGCCGTGCGCGTCTGGGTCACGCGGCGCGAGGCGAAGCGCGTGGTGGTAATGAAAAATCGCTTTTCCCGGCTGACCGGTCTTAAAATGTGCGTTGCCGAGGTTGAAGTGAAGCGCCGCCGTCGACGCGTTCGTTAGCAGCCGCTCGTAGATTGCCGCCGCATCCGCAAATTTTCCCTCTTCGAATTGCTTATTTGCCGCCTCAAAGTCCGGTTTCAACTCGGCACCTGAAGCCGAAATGGGTCCCAGCCACGCCAGCCACAACCAAACTGACCACACGCGCAACCCAAAAACTGCAAGACGCCAAATGCTCATTGCGCCCCCTTCAGCTTGCGGAGTTCCGCCACCACTACGGTCAGCTGCTCCGCCAGCTTCGCCAGTTCGCCCGTCTCTCGCACCGGCGCATAGCGTGCAGCATTACAAGCTTGGAAGAGTGCGTGCACCGAGGCGCACAGTTCCGCACCCGCGCCGATAACCTTCAGCCGGTTGTCCAAGACTTCCTCCGTGATCGCGCTCGCTGGCAAAGCCAGCCGCTCACCTAGTTGCTCCTGCAACAGGCGGAACAGATTGGCGAAAAACGGTTCTACCTGCGCCGCCCCAGCCTGTTGGCGCAGTTCGGCCAAGCCCGCGTTCACGAGTGCCTCCACCTCTAACTGGCGGCGCAGCCGCGGGTTGCTCGCCAGTTGCTCGGCACGTTTGCGTCGCGCAAGAAGCAACACCCACAACGCGCACGGCCCGCCGCACAGCGCCCACCACGCGGGTTGCTGCAGCGGACTAGCGTTCACGGCCACGATCGCGCCCAGATGCGGTTTGATGTGGACCAGTTCTGTCGCGACGGCAGCGGCGGTTGCGGCGTTAGTGGTGGTCACCACCACGGTTGGCGCAGCACTTACGGTAGATGCACGGACCCGGAGTGGCGTAGCGGGCTGAGTAAGGGTGCGAAACGCACGCATCTCAGGGTCAAAAAAGCTGAAGCTAAACGCGGGCAGTTGGGTGACATCCGCGCTCTGTGGTTGCACGACCTGTTCAAACTTCTTTGTGCCCGCCATGGCCAGCGGGTCGGGCATTTCGGTTGACGCGCTCGCCGGATAACTTTTGAAAGCTTCCCCCAGGCGAAGCGGCGGCATCGGCAGGCCGTCCAGCCCGCCCCGCCCAGTGATTTGCACCCGCACGGTGATTGGGTCGCCTACCGCCACGTCCACGGGGGCGATGCTGGCACTCATTGAGAAGCTCCCGATTGCTCCGTTGAAGTCGGCCGGCCGCCCCTCGGTTGGCAGCGGCTGAACGTCTATGTTCAATGGTTCACTGAGGATTGTGACTGGCTGCGCACGAACGCCGCGATTAAAAAAGTCAAAGACATCATTGCCCGCCACTCTGATTTGGAGCGTGAACTTACATTGAGCGGGTCCAAGCGTGAGCTTGCCGGTCTTCACGGGGGTGGCGACGGTCCGAAACAAGATGACCCGGTAATTTGCATTACCCACCTGCTCTTGACCCTGTTGGTGTTGAAAAGCGGTGAACGTAAAGCCGTCGCCTTGGAGGCTGGGCAGTTGAAATTCTCCTGCGGCGGTGAAATACAAGCGCACCTCCAAAGCAAAAGGCTCACCAAGGAATACATTGGTTTTGGCCGTGAGGAGGCGGACAAATGTAAACTGTCGGAACGCCTCGGTGTCAGGCAACTTGACCGCCGCCGGATACACTTTCAAAGCGAGCGGCTGACTGGGCAACATTGCCCCGCCGGCCGGAACGGTGAACGCCGGGATCGTGAAATCGCCGGGCTTGGTCGGGCTGACCACATAGTTAAGCAGGAAACTTGCGGTCCGTTGGCCGTTGACGAATGAGATTTGCTGGCTCTGGCCCGCGAATTGAATTTGCAGATTGGGCACATCTGGCAGCCGTGGCTGACCAGAGGGTTGACCACCATCAAAGCGCAGCGTCAACACCACCTGCTCCCCAACGCGCATTGCATTGCGGTCGAGGGAGGCACTGAAGGTAACAGCTTGAGCCGTCCAAGCTGCAATCCCAAGCCAATAGGTGACCAACCACCTGCCTATGCCAAGAACTACTCGTGAGGGCTCCGCGCGCGGAAATCTATTTGTCCGAGCGGTGGCAAACTGGTCCTGCGGTGCCAGTGGATTTGCGGCAGGGGTGCTCACCAGTTTTTTAATGTTCGGTTGCTGGCCTTTGAGGCGGCGTTGGTAGGAAGAAAGATTAGGGCACGCTCCTCGGCGCGTTGCGAGTCGAGTAACTGCATCGCCTGCTGCGCGGTCATCTGGCCGAGCGCGGCGGCTTGCGCGGAATCCTTCTCACCCTGCTCACCCGGCTGGCCCTGCTTCTGGTCGCCCTTCTTCGCGTCCGGCTTTTCCGGCTGCTTTTGGTCGGGCTGCTTTTTTTGGTCGCCGGGCTGATCGGGTTTCGGCTGGTTTTCCTGCTTCTTTTGGTCGTCTTGCTTTTGATCTTCTGGCTTTTTCTTGTCCTCGCTCTTTTGGTCGTCGCCGGGCTGGTTTTGCTTTTGGTCATCCTTCTTTTGCTGGTCGTCTGTCTTGTCATTCTTCTTGTTGTCCTGTTGCTGGTCGTCCTTCGGCTGCTGCTGTTGCTGCTGCTTCAGTTCCTCGAGCTTACGCTGCACAAAATCCCGGTTGTGCTTCGCGTCGGTGTCAGCCGAATTGAGTTTAAGTGCCGTGTCATAGAAGCCTAGCGCGCTTTCCCATGCTTGCTGCTTCTGCCCGGCGTCGAAGGTCGCCTCCCCCATCTGGAAGTAGGTATTACCCAAATTATAAAATGCGCTTTGGGCCAGCTTCGGGTCGCGCGCGCCGGTTGCCCCACTGAAATGACGCGTGGCATCTTCGAACTGCTTGGCCTGATACGCAGCAGCCCCGGCGTTAAAGGCAAGCCGGGCGTCCTCCGGTCGTTGCAAGCGAAGGCGGTCGTATTCCTTGAACGCCACATCGTATTTGCCGGCTTGGTAATCTTTGAGCGCGTCCGCGGGAGAGGCGAAGGCGGAGATGTCCGAGAGAATCACCAGCAGGAGATGAACAAGCACGATCCCTGATTTCTGTGCGCTGCAGACAGCGAGCTCCCCGCACGCGCGCGCGCGCAACGCGCCATAAAGGCGGTGGGCAATCCAGCAGCGGTTGACCGGGAGTCTATTTCGCAGCAGATGCATCAGTGTTGACAGATTCAGACAAGTTTACCGCCACGTCATTCGCGGCGGACGGGGAAGTGCGCGCCCCGTCGCGCCGAAGGTTTTTATGGCGTTCGGGCAGAAACATCTCTCCGACGAGCAAAACCACCGCAATGCCCAGCGGCCAGTAAAAACGTTCATGGTAACGCTGCATCAGCTTCGCGTTGAACTTAGACTTTGGTAGCGGGGCGAGGCCGCGCTCGTAGAGCAGGTCCATCGTGTTCGCGCCGCGCAATGGCAGGTAAAAACCACCCGCCGAGCCAGCGATCTGTTGGAGTAGCGTCTCATTCAAGCGCGACTTCACCACGTTGCCGCTTTCGTCCTTAATAAAGTCCAGTTTGCCTTTGGTGTCCGGCACGCGGATGAGTTCGCCCGCCGCGCTGCCCAGGCCGATGGTGAAGACACGCAAACCTTTCGCACTCGCAGCCTGCGCGGCCTCCAACACCCCGGCCTCATGATCTTCGCCGTCAGTGAAGAGCACGAGGATTTTATGATTGTCGCCATCCTTGAAAGCGGCGAGCGCGGCCTTGATCGTCTCCGCAATGGCTGTGCCACCCTGCGGGATGATGTTCACGTCGAGCGCGGCGACGCTCTGCCGGAACGCCTCCTCGTCTAACGTAAGCGGACATTGCAGGAAAGCGCTGCCGGCGAACGCGACGAGGCCGAGCCGGTCGTTCTTTGCCAGCTTCATCAAGTCCAGCGCGGCGAGCTTGGCGCGTTCGAGACGGTTGGGGGGAATGTCCGCCGCAAGCATCGAGCGCGAGGTGTCAATGGCCACAACGATATCCAAACCGTTCTGTGAAACTTCCTCCCACGAGAAGCCCCACTGCGGTCGCGCTAGCGCCAATGTGACCAGCGTGACGGCGACCACGAGCAACACCAACCGAACTTTCTGCCGCGTCTTTGAGACCCCGACGGTAAGTTGCGCCAGCAAACGCGATTGGACGAACTGCGCAATCAACCGCTGCTTGGTATGCCACGCCCAGCCGAGGAAGCCGGCCAATAGCGGGACCAGCAACAGGAGCCAAAGGAGCGATGGGAGGGCGAAGCGCATTCGTTACGAAAACTTTCAGTGATTAGTGTTCAGTAGTTGGTAGTAAGCGAGCCATTCGGCGCGCTCGACGTGCGCACTGAACACCGAAGACTGGATACTGAATACTTCTTCTCATGGCAATTTACGGAACCAAGAATTCGCCAGCACCACCTCTGTCACCAGCAAGCCCAACCCGACGGCAATGAGCCAATGTGCAAGTTCGCGGTACCGCTGGAATTTTTTAACCTCGATAGTGGTTTTTTCCAGCCGGTCAATCTCGGCGAAGATGCGGCGGAGCGTCTCTGCACTGTCGGCGCGGAAGTATTTGCCGCCGGTTTTGTCGGCCACTTTGGTAAGCGTGTCCTCATCAATGTCCACGGCCATGGGCACGTAGCGTTTGCGGCCAAAGACATCCACCTGCGGCACGGGTGCTTCGCCGCGCGTGCCGACGCCAATAGTGTAACACTTGATAGCTAGTGCGTGCGCGGCGTCGGCGGCGGTAAGGGGTGGAACCTTGCCAGCGTTATTTACGCCGTCGGTGAGCAAGATGATGATTTTACTTTTTGACTGAAGGTCGCGTAGTCGGTTCACGCCCGCAATGAGGCCGGAACCAATTGCGGTGCCTTCCTCGATGCCACCAAAGTTTAGCCGCTCCAAGTTTTGCAGCAGAAACTCGTGGTCAAGTGTCAGCGGCCCGGCCAGATATGCGCGGCCCGCAAAAGCAACCAGCCCGATGCGGTCAGCAGAGCGCTTGAGGATAAACTTCTGCACCGTGTCCTTGGCGAGTGCGAGGCGGTTGATGCGCTGCCCAAGCGCGTTGGTGAAGTCCTCGGCTTCCATGCTGCGCGAGAGATCCACGGCGATGACGATGTCAATGCCGCTGGCCGTAACCTTCGTCTCACCCTCGCCAAGCTGCGGCCGGGCGAGCGCGACGATGAACAGCGCGAGCGTCAGCCACCGCAGCGCGCGCAGGAACGCGCCGGCGCGCGATTGCACTTGTCCCATCAGCCCGCGCACGAGTTGCACGGACGAGTAGAGGAAGGCGGGCTGGAAGTCGCGTTTCCCCTTCAACCACGCGAGCACCGGCAGCAGAAGCAGCAGGAGCAGCAGCCAAGGATGAGCGAAGGAAAACGTCACGGGAATGCGGAGGGCTGAATGCGGAAGGCAAAATGGGAATAGCCCGCTGGCGCTCGCAAACCGCAGCCGTGCGACGGACTCCAAGTGCAAGCCCCCTCGCCCCCATCGCGGGAGAGGGATAAGAGGCATATGGGAGTTCGCATAGGTATCTGCCTATTCACTCAGATTCTTGTGCCTTGGTCGCCGGTTCATAGGCGGTCTCTTCCACGAGGCCAAGTGCGGCGCTGTGCAGGCTGCGGAGTTCGGCTTCGCTAGGCTCGTGCTGGGCGAACTTCACGAGGTCGCAGCGCGTGAGGAAGTTAGTGAGAAATTCTTTTTGCGACTCGTTCAGCAGGTCACTGGCTTGCAGGTCGAGCAGGAATTCTTCCGTGGTCCGGTCAGGCGCGCGGAACTCGAAGCGTTCCTCGAGATACACGCGGAGCGCGTCGGAGACAGCAGTGCAGAAGGGCTTGGGCTGTGCGAGCAGCGCGAGGGCGTCGGCGAGGCGGTGCTTCGCACGCTGGTGCGGTGGAATGGGCGGAGCGGCCGGCACGGGCGGCGCATGGCGGAACCACTTGTTCCAAATCCAAAACGCGAGCAAGCCGCCAAGCAACGCGCCGCCAACGATCCACAGCCACAGCAGTTCCGGCGGCAGCGGCACGGGGCCACGGATGTCGCGCAGGCCCTCAGGGACACCCGCAACGGCGTTGGTCGGCGGAGGGACGATGACGGCGGTTTGGTTCGAGGCGGCCAAGGGGAGAGTGATTAGTAATCAGTTTTCAGTGTTCAGTCGGCGGCGATTGGACAGGGGCGAAAGCGGGGCGTTCAACCCGTGGCTAGAGCGGACTCGAAGGTGCGGAGTTTTGCTTGGAAGTCGGCTTCTGCGAGGACGGGTTGCGCGGCGTCGGTGGCGATGTCCTCGGCGAGTTCAATCCACGACTTGCAGCCGCCGTAAGCCGGGAGCATCGGGAGGTCGCGGCGTTGAGGGAGCCGGCTTACACGCACCGCTAGGGCGAAGATGGCCTGTTGCTTACCCCAGTCGAAGCGTTGGGCCAGCACTTCGTCGCGCCAAATGTGCTGGCCGCGCAGCCGCTCGACAGCCGCAAGTGAGTCCAGCCGCCGCCACGCAACGACCTCAGCACAAAACTCCAATCGCAGCACGTCTGGCCCAGGCAGTTTTGGGGCAATCTGGTCATAGCGCGCCTGGGCCGCCGGCAGCACGGACTCGCGTTGCTGGTGGTACAGCGTCGAAAAGAGCAAAAAAAGTGAGTGCTCGACGCGGAAACCGCCGGCGCCCTCCGCGATACCGCCCTTGCGCAAAACAAGGATTTGCTCCCCGTGCCCAAGCGCGTCCACGACGGTGGCCCACTCTTTGAATGCCGTCCGCATGAGCAGATTGTAACGAGGCCGTTCGCCCGGTCGAGCCGACAAGCGTTGAACGTAACTGAGACCGGTGGCCATGATTTAGGCGAGGTTCCGAAACAAGCTCATGAAGCGCTTGTCACAAGGCGCGGGCACGAGATTATGCCGCATTGGCGTTCCCACTTGCCGGCAGACCTCCAGCCGGCCCAAGATATCCGCAATATGAAATCCCGCCATTTCCTCCTTTGCGGCGCCGTTTTGCTCGCCGCGTTTCTTGTGTCCGCTGCTGACATGCCGAAGTTGCCCGCTGGCTACAAGCTGCTTTACGAACAAGACTTTACCAAACCCGATGCGTTAAAGGATTTTGTCTTCACGGATCCAGCCGCATGGCAGTTAGCAAAGGAGAAGAACCGGCCCGCGCTGGAGTTGCACAAACAAAGTGCCTACAAACCCGAGCATCGCTCGCCACTAAACATTGCGCTCATCGCGGACAAGGTCTTTGGCGACTTTGTGCTGGAGGTCGAACTGCTTTCTACGAAGAAGCCCTACGGTCACCAGGATATGTGCCTGTTCTTTGGCTTCACCAGCCCGGCGAAGTACTACTACAACCACATCGCCGTGTCGGCCGATCCGAACGCGCACAATGTGTTCATCGTGAACGGTGCGCCCCGAAAAAACTTCGCGAAGGAGACCACCAAAGGCATCACTTGGGGCGAGCGTGAGTGGCATAAGATTCGCGCCGAACGTGACACCAAAGCCGGCTCTTACAAAGTGTACTTCGACGACATGAGCAAGCCGATCATGCTCGCGGAGGATAAGACGTTCCTGAAAGGTTATCTCGGATTTGGCTCTTTCGACGACATAGGCATGGTGACCAGCATCAAGATTTGGGGGCCGGGCGCGGAGACCAAACGGGCGGACTTCTTCAAGCAGGCCGAGTAGGCCGGTTGCCGGCACCTCGCGACGGCCGCTCGTGAACCTCCAACGGCGGTCTGTGACCGTCGATGGCGGCGGCCCTTGAGAAATGCGGCCCCAACTCGGCGCTCTTAGAGCGCTGCACAGCCATCGCAGTTTCAAGTGCCAACAGCGCGGGACGCGCCGTTAGGCCATCGCCAGGCGAGTTTCTTCCAGCAGCCATTCGTTACGCCCGTTGGCATGGCAGTGAATATGGGCGGCAAAGAAACCGCCGCGATACTGCCAGAACCATGGCCAAAGACACTCGCGGTCAGAGTCTGGAATGGCGAGGTGATCAAGCGCCGCTCGCGGGAAAAACTGAAACGTTCCCTCCGAGTGCGGTGGTGGGACAGCAGCAAGGCGCGGGCTCACCTCGAAGAGGAACATCAACCAGTGGGTGTTACCCTGGTAGCCATGCTCACTGATGAGGCCGGTGAGATGAAGGTCACGCGGCGTGAGGCCGAGTCCCATCTCCTCATGCGCCTCGCGACAAGCACAAGCGTAAGGCGATTCGCCGATGCCGGTTTTGAGTTTGCCGCCGGGCGGGCTCCAGCGGCCGCGATTGGGCTCCTGCGTGCGCTGTAGCAGGAGAACTTCATCCGCTGAGTTAAAGCAATAAAGGAGCGTGGAGATTTTGTGAGGTAAGGACATTGAGAATGCGGACTTAGGGAGTTTGCCTCGAATGCGCTGAGCAACGGTTAGACTATCGGTGCCCGCCGCAACCATGACCTCGCCAAGGGGACATTTGCTTCATCTTGCGATTGTCCAGCACAAAGCAAAGGCTTGCAGGGAGTTGCCAATACCGCGTTCCGCACTTCCAGTTCGGCATTGGCAAGAGCCTAGTCACGTCGGCTGCCAAGGAGTTACTTGCCAAGGCAGAACAATTTTGTGCCGGTGCGGACGTAAAGGTTGCCCTGCGAGATGGCGACGCTGGAGCGCAAGCGCGTACCGTCGCCATCGTCCTTGAAGTTCGCGCTGTTCAGCAACTTGAACTCGGTGCCGCCGGCCTTCACCACGGATACATCGCCGTCGAAGTTCATCATGTAGATTTTACCGTCGGCGGCGGTGGGCGAACATTGGAAGACGGACTTGCCGCCAAGATCGCCGCTCCAGATGACCTTACCGTCCGCCGGGTTCACGCAGAGAAGCTTCTTCTTGGTGCCGTTGAGCACGTAAAATTTACCCTCGTAAAAGAGCGGCGTAGGCACGTCGGTGGTCAAGTCCTTGTCGTTGGGCGAAGGGGCCGTAGTCGCCGCGTCCTCAGTGTTTTGCACATGGCTCTGCCAGGCGAGGGACTGGTTGTTCAGGTTGCCAGTGCCGCCGGCCTTCACGGCATAGACGGGCGCGCCCTTGGGACCGCACGCGAGAATTACACCCGCCCCGATCGTCGGCGAGGGGACGAGCCGCCAATGGCCAATCTGCGTCGGGTTCCAAGTGCCCCACCGCCACAGTTCCCTACCCGTGGTCGGCTCATGACCAGTGATGCAATCGCCGCCCACGATGACGAACTCTTTCCGACCATTGTGCGTGAACGGCACTGGCGTGCTGAAGGCTTCGAGTGACTCGGACTTGGCGTTGGACGAGCGAACCTGCCGCCATTGATCCTTGCCAGACACTGGGTCAAGGGACATTAGAAAAGACTCGTTGCCCGTAGGCTTGCCGCGCCCGCTCACGGCGGTATCGCGCTGCAATACCTGCATGACCAAGCGACCGTCATGTAGCAACGGGCTGGTAGAAAAAGTCCAAAGAAAAGCGAATGGACCAATGTTCCGGTCCCAAAGTTTCTTGCCCGCGAAGTCGAAGGCCACAAGATCGCCCGTACCAAAGAAGAACACCACAAGCTTTCCGTCAGTCACGGGCGAGGGCGAGCAGGAGTTGCTGCCCTGGCCATCGGAAACAAAGTCGCTGATTTGGGCGCGCCAGAGTTCCTTGCCAGATTGTCGATCGAGGCAGAGGGCGAACTGTTTGCCGGCGGTTTTTTCAGCAGCGGTGACAAAGACTTTGTCCCCCCAAATCACGGGCGTGGCGGCGGATGCGCCGGGCAGCTCGGTAGTCCATTTCACGTTCTCGGTCTTGCTGAACTTTTCGGGAATACCCTTTTCTGGGCTGGAGTTGTTGTGGGCAGGGCCGCGCCAGTTGGACCAATTTTCGGCGAGAAGAAAGAACGGAGACAGAACCAACGTGGCGGCAAGCAAGAGGCATTTCATAATGTGGGGCAGATGATGTCGGGCGTTGGACGGAAGGCAAGGCGGTTCAATTGAAGCTAGCCAGAACAACGCCGTCCGTTCTCCGTGACTTACCCTAGCCCTGCACGCCCGACACTTTGGAAATGGCTCGTCTGTGGCTTGCTGCTCTTCGCTTCAATGTTGCTCTACATGGACCGGCAGACGTTGCCTAACGTGGCGACACGCGTGACGACCGAGTTCCAACTCAAGGAGGTGCAATACGGCAACGTGGAGATGTGGTTCGGCTACGCGTTCGCAGTAGGTGCGTTCCTGTGGGGCTGCGTGGCGGATCGCTGGAGCGTGCGGTGGCTTTATCCCGCACTGGTGCTCGCGTGGTCGGCGATGGGCTTCCTCACCGGGTTGGTGCAGGACTACGAGCAACTGCTTTTATGCCGAACGCTGCTGGGTTTCTTCGAGGCTGGCCACTGGCCTTGCGCGCTGAAGACCACGCAACGGCTACTTGCGCGCGACGAGCGCACGCTGGGCAACAGCGTGCTGCAAAGTGGCGCAAGCCTTGGGGCCATTATCACGCCGCTGGTCATGACTTTCATGGTAGCCGGCCGCACGGAACCAGGCGCGTGGCGAAAGCCGTTTTTGATCATCGGCGTTATCGGAGTTTTCTGGGTACTGGCGTGGTTTCTTCTGTTGAAAGAAAAGGATTTTTCGGAAAGCCCCCTGCCCCAAACTCTTTCCCCCAATGGAGATAGGGGAGAACCGGCGGCGGGCACACCAAGAATTTTGGCAGCCGACGCAAACTTCTTCGCCGTCTTTGCCGACCGGCGTTTCTGGGCACTGGTCATCGTGGTGGCGACCATCAACGTTTGCTGGCAAATCGTTCGCGCGTGGCTGACCAAGTTCCTGATCCAAGGCAAGGGCTACCCGGAAGCCGAAGCACTCTGGTTCAACTCGCTGTACTACATCGCCACGGACATCGGCTGCCTCGCAGCGGGCGCGACGACGTTGTGGCTGGTGAAGCGCGGCTGGGAAGTCCACCGCTCGCGCACGACGGTTTTCGGCGTGTGCGCGTTGCTCACGACGCTCACCGCGCTGGCGTCCACGTTGCCGCGCGGGTGGGCGCTGCTCGGTGTACTGCTGGTGGTGGCGGCGGCTTCACTGGGTCTATTCCCATGCTATTACTCATTCAGCCAGGAACTCAGCACCAAACATCAGGGCAAAGTCACGGGCATCCTGGGCACCGTTGCGTGGGCTACTTCATCACCTTGCCAAAAGCTCTTTGGATGGCTGGCAGACGAGACTAAGTCATTCAATGAGGGCATCGCGCTGGCTGGCCTTGCCCCCTTACTCGGCTACGCGGCACTTATTCTCCTGTGGCGCGAGCCGAAGCGCACCGGACCGCCTAACCCGTGACGCACGCGGGCGTTGACAGCCGGTACGCCGTTTGTTACCGAACCGCGACACATGCGCTCCCCATGGCCCCAGCATTCTCTCCGCTCGGCCCTGTCGCGTGTGCTGAATGCCAGCGTAGCGATGGAAAAGATGGAACGATGTGACGGCTGTCGGCGGTTTTTCTCCCTGCGCGGCGTAGAACTGATTGGCCGACAAATCCTCTGCACCGACTGCACCCCCGCCGAGTTCAATGCGCCACTGAATTCGCATCTACCAACGCACCCTCGCCTGCTGGGCGGGCGCACGGACGCGCGAGCGTAATCTGCGGCTGCGCCCGTGTTGACACCCAGCACACCGCTCCCTCTCCCGGCGATCAGTTTTCATCCTGGTGGCCAACTCATCGCCCTGCCGCCGAGGATGTGGCAGTGCAGGTGCGGGACGGATTCGCCGCCGTCGGGCCCGTTGTTGATGACGAGACGGTAGCCGTTGGTGAGGCCGGCCAGCTTGGCGACTTCCGCCGCCTTCAGCAACAGGTGGCCGAGCACCGCGTGGTCGGCAGGCGCGGCCTCGGCAATGCGGGGGATGGGCTTGCGCGGCACGATGAGGATGTGCGCGGGCGCCTGCGGGTGGATGTCGCGGAAGGCGATGACGTGCTCGTCTTCGTAAATCAGGTTTGCCGGAATCTCCTTCGCGGCGATGCGTTCGAAGAGGGTTTTGCTCATGATTTTTGAGAATATGGAGAAGGCTTTGTGCCGCACTTACGAATCGTCACGGTTTGGCTTCGTGTGGTTCTGAGAGCGTAGTATTTTCCAGCAGTGAAGCCAGCCTAAGTGCATCAGTAGGCGATACAGTAGAGCGCCCGCAGGAAGGTAACCGACCAGCGCCAGCACTTCAGTCATGATGGTTATCGAAATATACCAAGCCGCTGCAATGAAGTGACCGCGCCTGGCTACCGTGTCGGAAACTTCATTTGGCCGCACAAAGATGACCAACACGACCGGAACCAAGAAGCTGGTGATAGCGAGCCAATCGGGAA
>Ga0194121_10004954_pt1 | contig 18880 bp, 17 predicted proteins | sample TA2MahCa50mmetaG_FD_148609 | JGI IMG/M metagenome (GOLD analysis project Ga0194121, IMG submission 148609) | Freshwater microbial communities from Lake Tanganyika, Tanzania - TA2015020 Mahale Deep Cast 50m | ecosystem: Environmental > Aquatic > Freshwater > Lake | place: Tanzania: Lake...
GCGAGCTGGTCGGAACCCACGCCTCTTCCAGCGCCAGCCGCTGGGAGGCCCTCGAGCCAATCCGGCAGGGGGTGGCGAAGCACTTTGGTGCGGTGAAGGAAAACGTTGCGGCCGGTCTGATCCTTCGCCACGACAACGGTTCTAACTACCTCGCCGATGACTTCCAGGACGAGATCGAATTCCTCGGGATCGAAAGTTCGCCCGCCTTCGTGCGCCAGCCAGAGGGCAACGGCGTGGCGGAGAGGATCATCAAGACGCTGAAGGAGCAACTGCTATGGGTCCGGTACTTCCCGACCGTTGAGGCACTTCGCAAGGGGCTCGCCGAGTTCGCCGATCTCTATAACGCCTCGTGGCTGCGGGAGCGCCATGGGCACAAGACGCCCAATCAGATCAGGGCCGAACATAAGGCTCTTGCATCCGAAGCCGCCACGGAGTTCAAATTGGCAGCGTAACCGGCGCAGCGAACTGTCTCATAACCGTGCCCCGGTACAGGCTTTCCGTCCTTCGCCGCCTCGACCGCGACCGGGTTGGCGAAGAGATGGCGGACCTGGCCGTTGTCCGGCCGGTTATGGACGGCATAGGGTAGCCAGGTCTTCTCGTAGCCCTCAGGGAAGGCGATCCGCTTCGGATCGGCACCGGCCGATGCGAGCGGCAGAGCGACGAGGGCGAGCGCAAGCAGAATACGGGCAAACGGCATCCAAACCTCCTAAGCCGGTTTTCAGCCGGCCGTTGTTCGTGACGCCCCCGTCGGCAGCGAAGCTACGGAAAAGCGGCAGGCGAGAGGAGTCACATCCGCGTGCAGGCAAGACCGATTATCTATGGTGCGCGCTACAGCGTCTATGTTCGCGGCGTGCTGCTGGCGCTCGCCGAGAAGGGCGTCGCGCATGACGTCGTCGAGGTCGATGTCTTCGCGGAAGGCGGACCGCCGCGCGAGCACTTTGCGCGTCACCCCTTCGGAAAGATTCCGGCCTTCGCGCATGGCGACCTCCGCCTCTACGAGACGCCGGCGATCCTTCGCTATGTCTACGAGGCGTTCGAGGGGCCGTCGCTGCAGCCGGGCGACGTGCGTGAGCGCGCGCAGATGATTCAGGCGATCGCGATCCTCGACAACTACGCCTATCGCCCCTGGCTCTGGGACATCTATGTCGAGCGCGTGTCAATCCCGAAGCGCGGCGGCATCCCAGACGAACAGAAGATCGCCGAGGCGCTGCCGAAGGCGGAGCTCGCCGCGACCGCGCTCGAAGCCATTCTCGGCGATCGTTCCTTCGTCGCGGGCGAGGCGATCAGTCTCGCCGACCTGCATGCTGCGCCGATGCTCGGATATTTCGGGAAGGCCCCGGAAGGGGCTGCGCTGATCGAACGCCATGCGCGCCTGAAAGCGTGGTGGCGGAGGCTCTCGGAGCGGAAATCGGTAGCTGAAATCTGTGTGTGAGCGCGAGAAAAAACAGACAGGTCCGTCTGTAAGTTGATTTTTTCTCGCTAGCGCGTCAAAGTCAGCCCCGTAAGTCTCTATCTACGCGCTGGCAAGATAATCGTCTTTCTTTCCGATGGAGGCCTGATCAAGTAATAAAAAGTTGTTTTCTTGTGAATGTCGTCACGATTCGTAGAAAAGAGATTGCTGCGCCGCAATAGGATTACTTTGGCTGTCTTGTCAGGATAAGGGATTGGCGCTACCTCTTCTGCTGGCCGGATCGGGCTGAAAGCGGCCTCGCGGGGAGCACCATGGCAAAGACCAGGAAGGCGGAACGGGGCGGCGACGGCAAACCGGCCCCGGTAGCCGAATTGCTGAAATACTATCGGGACATGCTGCTGATCCGGCGTTTTGAGGAGCGGGCCGGGCAGCTCTACGGCATGGGCCTGATCGGCGGCTTCTGCCACCTCTATATCGGCCAGGAGGCCGTGGTCGTCGGCATGCAGGCGGCGATCACGCCCGCGGATGCCGTCATCACCTCCTATCGCGATCACGGCCACATGCTCGCTTGCGGCATGGACCCGCGCGGCGTCATGGCCGAGCTCACCGGCCGGATCGGCGGCTACTCGAAGGGCAAGGGCGGCTCGATGCATATGTTCAGCCGCGAGAAGAACTTCTTCGGCGGCCACGGCATCGTCGGTGCGCAGGTGCCGATCGGCACCGGCATCGCCTTCGCCCATCGCTACAACGGCGAGAAGCGCGTGTCCTTGACCTATCTCGGCGACGGTGCGGTCAACCAGGGCCAGGTCTACGAGAGCTTCAACATGGCGGCGCTTTGGAAGCTGCCTGTCATCTACGTCATTGAGAACAATAAGTACGCGATGGGCACCTCGGTCGAGCGCTCCGCCGCGGGCCAGGCGCTGGCCGAGCGCGGGGCGCCCTACGGCATTCCGGGCGAGCAGGTCGACGGCATGGATGTGCTCGCGGTCAAGGAAGCGGCCGAGCGCGCCGTCGCGCGGGCCAAGGCCGGCGAGGGGCCGACCATCCTCGAGGTCATGACCTATCGCTATCGCGGGCACTCGATGTCCGATCCGGCCAAATATCGGACCAAGGAGGAGGTCGACAAGATGCGCACCGAGCGCGATCCGATCAACCTCGTGCGCGACATGCTGCTGGCCCAGGGCAAGAGCGAGGACGATCTCAAGAAGATCGACAAGGAGATCCGCGACATCGTTGCCGACTCCGCCGACTTCGCGCAGACCAGCCCCGAACCGCCGGAGTCCGAGCTCTACACCGACATCCTGGTCGAGGCCTGAGCCATGCCCATCGACATCCTGATGCCGGCGCTCTCGCCGACCATGACCGAGGGCAAGATTGCCCGCTGGCTGAAATCCGTCGGCGACAATGTGAGGTCCGGTGACGTGCTCGCCGAGATCGAGACCGACAAGGCGACGATGGAAGTCGAGGCCGTCGACGAAGGTCGGCTCGACAAGATCCTCGTGCCCGAAGGCACCGAAGGCGTGAAGGTCAATACGCCGATCGCGCGTCTTGCCGGCGATGGCGATGCCAAGGCCGCGCCGGAGCCGACGCCGAAAGCGGCGGCGAAACCCGCCGCGGTCGCACCTGCTCCTGCGGCACCGAAGGCGGCCGCGCCGGCCGAGAAGGAATATGCCGGGCCGACCGCCGCCATGACGGTGCGCGAGGCGCTGCGCGATGCGATGGCCGAGGAGATGCGGCGCGATCCCAAGGTCTTCCTGATGGGCGAGGAGGTCGCGCAATACCAGGGCGCCTACAAGATCAGCCAGGGCCTGCTGCAGGAATTCGGCGACCATCGCGTCATCGACACGCCGATCACCGAGCAGGGCTTCGCGGGCTTGGCCGTCGGTGCCGCCTTCATGGGCTTGCGGCCGATCGTCGAGTTCATGACCTTCAATTTCTCGATGCAGGCGATCGACCAGATCATCAACTCGGCCGCCAAGACGCTCTATATGTCGGGCGGCCAGATGGGCTGCCCGGTGGTCTTCCGCGGGCCGAACGGTGCGGCCGCGCGTGTGGCTGCTCAGCACAGCCAGGACTACTCCTCCTGGTATGCGCATTGCCCAGGCCTCAAGGTCGTCGCGCCCTACACGGCGGGGGATGCCAAGGGCCTGCTCAAGTCGGCGATCCGCGATCCGAACCCGATCATCTTCCTCGAGAACGAGGTTCTCTACGGCCATTCCTTCGAGGTTCCGAGCGAGGGCGATCACATCGTCCCGATCGGCAAGGCGCGCATTGCACGAGCCGGCGAGCACGTCACCATCACCGCTTTCTCGCTGATGATGAAGTACGCGCTCGAGGCAGCGGAGATGCTGGCGGCCGAAGGCATCTCGGCCGAGGTGATCGATCTGCGCACGCTTAGGCCGCTCGACACCGAGACCATCGTCGCCTCGGTCAGGAAGACCAACCGCTTCGTCTCGGTCGAGGAGGGGTGGCCCTATGCCGGCATCGGCTCGGAGCTGATCTCGGTGCTGATGGAGCAGGCCTTCGACCATCTCGACGCGCCGCCGGTGCGCGTGACCGGGCTCGACGTGCCGATGCCCTACGCCGCGAACCTGGAGAAGCTGACCTTGCCGTCGCCGGCGAGGATCGCCGAGGCCGCCAAAACCGTCTGCTACCGGTCGTAGAGGGGCTCGACACATGCCGATCAACATCCTGATGCCTGCCCTCTCGCCGACCATGACCGAGGGCAATCTCGCCAAGTGGCACAAGAAGCCGGGCGACAAGGTCGCGGCCGGCGACGTTATCGCCGAGATCGAGACCGACAAGGCGACCATGGAGGTCGAGGCCGTCGACGAAGGCACGCTCGGCCAGATCCTGGTTGCCGAAGGCACGCAAGGCGTGAAGGTCAACGACGTGATCGCGGTTCTGCTCGGCGATGGCGAGAAGGCCGGCGCTGCGCCGGCGCCGAAGGTGGCGGCCGCGCCTGCCGCTGCTCCGTCTCCGGCGCCCGCCGCCGCATCGAAGCCGATGGCGGCGTCGCCGACCTCGGTGGCGCCGAGCTCGCGCATCTTCGTCTCGCCCTTGGCCAAGCGCATGGCGGAGCAGGCGGGGCTCGACCTTGGCGCGCTGAAGGGCTCGGGTCCCGGCGGCCGCATCGTCAAGGCCGATATCGAGGCGGCCGTTACCGGCGGCGTACCGCGTGCAGTCGCCGCGCCGCAGGCACCGTCACCGAGGGCGGCGCCGATGCCGGCTGCGCATGCCGAGATGCCGGGCATGCCTGCTTACGAGGAGTTCGCGAACAACAACATCCGCAAGGTCGTCGCGCGCCGGCTTGCCGAGTCGAAGCAGCAGGCGCCGCATTTCTACCTGTCGCTCGACTGCCAGATCGATGCGCTCCTGAAGCTGCGCACCGACCTCAACGCGCGCGCGGAGAAGGACGGCGTCAAGCTCTCGGTCAACGACCTCGTGATCAAGGCGGCGGCGCTGGCGCTGCGCAAGGTGCCGGCGGCGAATGCCTCCTACACCGAGGCCGCGATCCGCCGCTACCGGACGGTCGACATTTCCGTCGCCGTCGCCATTCCCGACGGCTTGATCACGCCGATCGTGAGGAACGCCGATCTGAAAGGGTTGGCGGCGATCTCTTCGGAGATGAAGGATCTCGCGGCGCGCGCGCGCGCCGGCAAGCTCAAGCCCGAGGAGTTCCAGGGTGGCACCTTCTCGATCTCGAACCTCGGCATGTACGGCATCCGCGAGTTCGCCGCCGTGATCAATCCGCCACAGGGCGCCATCCTCGCGGTCGGCGCCGGCGAGCAGCGTCCGATCGTCCGCGACGGCGCGCTCGCCATCGCCACGGTGATGACCGTGACGCTCTCGGTCGACCACCGTGTCGTCGACGGCGCCGTCGGCGCCGAGTATCTGGCAGCCTTCAAGAAGCTGATCGAAGATCCGATGAGCATGATGCTGTGAGTGTGCGGCTCGGGTGAGTTAACTTGATGATCGCTTCCCCTCGCCCGGCTCGCTCCGCTCGCCACCCTCTCCCCCAAGGAGAGGGTTGGGGGCACTCCAGTCAGCCCTCTCCTTGGGGGAGAGGGCGCGAGCGCAGCGAGCGGGTGAGGGGAAGCGGTGCGTATCGCTCGGCGACTCCGCATCAGCGCGACCGATGCCGAGCAAGTGCTTTGGAAGGCTCTTCGTAAGCGGCAGCTCGACGGACTCAAGTTCAGACGACAGCACCCGATCGGACCCTACATCTTGGACTTCATGTGCGAAGAACGACGTCTGGCGGTTGAACTCGATGGCGGCCAGCACACGGTCGAAAAGGATGCCGCGCGCACGGCATGGCTCGCCGATCGCGGCATCCGCATGGTCAGGTTCTGGAACAATGATGTGTTGAGCAACCTGCCGGGCGTGATCGAGACGATCCGACGAGAAGCGGGCCAGGGAGAAGAAGCAGCATGACCGACACCAGCTTCGATGTGATCGTCGTCGGCGGCGGGCCGGGCGGCTATGTGGCGGCCATCCGTGCGGCCCAGCTCAAGCTGAAGACGGCTGTGGTCGAGCGCGAGCATCTGGGCGGCATCTGCCTCAACTGGGGCTGCATCCCGACCAAGGCGCTGCTGCGCTCGTCCGAGATCTGGCAGCTCCTCAAGCACGCCGATCACTACGGCTTCACCGTGCAAAATCCGAGCTTCGATCTGGGCAAGATCGTCAAGCGCTCGCGCACCGTGGCAGGCCAGCTCTCGGCCGGCGTCAAAGGCCTGATGAAGAAGCACAAGATCACGGTCTTCGACGGGCATGGCGCGCTCGACGGCGTTGCCGGCGGGCTGCGCAAGGTCAGGGTCGCCAAGGACGGCAAGCCGGTTGCGGACATCGCGGGCAAGCATGTGATCCTCGCCACCGGTGCCCGCGCGCGGACTCTTCCCGGCCTCGAGCCCGACGGCAAGCTGGTCTGGTCGTACAAGGAGGCAATGGTCCCGGAAGCTATGCCGAAGTCGCTGCTGGTCGTCGGATCGGGCGCGATCGGCATCGAGTTTGCCTCCTTCTATCGCACGCTCGGCGCCGAAGTGACCGTCGTCGAGGTCATGGACCGGATTCTCCCGGTCGAGGACGAGGAGATCTCAGCCTTCGCCCGGAAGGCCTTCGAGAAGCAGGGCATGAAGATTATGACCGGCGCGACGGTAAAGGCGCTGAAGAAGGGCGCCGGCAGCGTCACCGCCACGGTCGAGGCCGGCGGCAAGTCGCAGGACATCACCGTCGAGCGCGTCATCCTTGCCGTCGGCATCGTCGGCAATGTCGAGAAGATCGGCCTCGAAGGCACCAAGGTGAAGGTCGAGAAGACCCATGTCGTGACCGACGGGCTGTTCCGGACCGGCGAGCCCGGCGTCTACGCGATCGGCGACCTCGTCGGCGCCCCCTGGCTCGCGCACAAGGCGATGCATGAGGGCGTGGTCTGCGTCGAGGCCATCGCCGGGCTCCATCCGCACGAGATGGACACCTCTAACATCCCGGGCTGCACCTACTGCACGCCGCAGGTGGCGTCGGTCGGCCTGACCGAGGCCAAGGCCAAGGCCGAGGGCCGGCAGGTGCGGGTCGGGCGCTTCCCCTATGTCGGCAACGGCAAGGCGATCGCGCTCGGCGAGACCCAGGGCCTGATCAAGACAGTGTTCGATGCCAGGACCGGCGAGCTGCTCGGCGCGCATATGATCGGGGCGGAAGTGACCGAGCTGATCCAGGGCTACACCATTGCCAAGACCATGGAGACGACCGAGAGGGAGCTGATGGGAACGGTTTTCCCGCACCCGACCCTCTCGGAGATGATGCACGAGGCCGTGCTTGACGCTTACGGGCAGGTCCTACACATCTAGCCCATGACGACAATCCGTCACCCTGAGAAGGCGCACCGGCCGGACAACCCGGTCAAGCGCAAGCCCGACTGGATCCGGGTCAAGGCGCCCGTCAGCCGCGAGTATCACCAGACCCGCGAGCTGATGCGGCGGCTCAAGCTCAACACGGTCTGCGAGGAAGCAGCCTGCCCGAATATCGGCGAGTGCTGGGCGAAGAAGCACGCGACGGTGATGATCCTGGGCTCGGTCTGCACACGTGCCTGCAGCTTCTGCAACGTCGCGACCGGCCGCCCCGACCGGCTCGACCCGCATGAGCCCGAGCATGTTGCCGAGGCGGTGGCGGGACTCGGCCTCTCGCATGTGGTCGTCACCTCCGTCGACCGCGACGATCTCGAGGATGGCGGCGCCGAGCACTTCGCGCGCACCATCCGCGCGATCCGCGCTGCGGCGCCGGCCACGACCATCGAGGTGCTGACGCCGGACTTCCTCAAGAAGCAAGGCGCGGTCGAGATCGTCGTCGAGGCCGGTCCCGACGTCTACAACCACAATCTCGAGACGGTGCCGCGGCTCTATCCCGAGGTCCGGCCGGGTGCCCGATATTTCGCCTCGCTGCGCCTGCTCGACCGGGTCAAGGAGCTGAACCCGGCGATGTTCACCAAGTCCGGGCTCATGGTGGGCCTGGGCGAGGCGAAGGAGGAGGTCCATCAGGTGATGGACGATCTCCGCGCCGCCAATGTCGACTTCCTGACCATCGGCCAGTATCTGCAGCCGACGCCGAAGCACCACGCCGTCGCCGGTTTCGTCACGCCGGACGAGTTCGCGGCCTATGCCGCCATGGCGATGGGGAAGGGCTTCCTCCTGGTCTCGGCCTCGCCGCTGACGCGCTCCTCGCATCACGCCGGCGAGGATTTCGCGCGGCTGCGCGAGGCGCGCCGGGCGCGGCTCTCAGCCGCCGAATAAGGGGGATGTCGACCCACGCCGAGAAGCGGCTTCTGCCCTACACGCCGGAGCAGCTTTTCGCCCTGGTCGCCGAGGTCGAGCGCTATCCCGAGTTTCTTCCCTGGTGCGTCGCCGCGCGTATCCGCAAGCGCGAGGGCAATACCTTCTGGGCCGACCTCGTCATCGGCTTCAAGATGGTCCGGGAACGCTTCACCTCGCAGGTGAGGCTGAATCCCGAGGAACGGCGTATCGACGTTGCCTATACCGAAGGCCCGTTCAAGCACCTCAACAACCACTGGATCTTCAATCCGGCGCCGAACGGCCAGTGCGAGATCGACTTCTATGTCGACTTCGAGTTCAAGAACCGCATGCTGCAGGGCCTGATGCATGTGCTGTTCGACGAGGCTGTGCGGCGTATGGTCAACGCCTTCGAGGCGCGCGCCAGGTCGCTCTACGGCACCTCATCGCCCGCGGCCTGACGCAGCATCGCGAAGGCGCATTCGACGGTCGCGATGCGGACCTCGCGCCGGTCGCCGGGAAAGACGTGACGCTCGGCCCATGTCCGGCCGCCGCGCTTGGCTACTGCGAGATGGACGAGGCCGACCGGCTTGCTCGGCGTAGCGCCGCCAGGTCCCGCGATGCCGGTAACGGCGATCGCGAGCTCCGCTTTGCTCCTTGAGATCGCGCCCTCGGCCATCGCGCGCGCGACCTCTTCGCTGACTGCGCCATGCGCCGCAATCAGGGGGGCAGGAACGTTCAGGAGATCGGTCTTCGCCTCGTTCGAATAGGTGACGAAGCCGCGATCGACGACATCCGAGGACCCGGCGATCTCGGTCAGGCTGGCGGCGATCAGGCCGCCGGTGCAGCTCTCCGCGGTCGCGACGCGAAGGCCGCGCAGTCGCAGGTACGCCAGAAGATCCCTGGCGAGAGGGTCGAGATCAATCACCGGCCGATCGCCAGCAGTACGAGCCACGCGCCGGCCGCCGCGTAGGGGACGGCAAGAAGGTCGTCAGCCATGACGCCGAGCGCACCGTCGAGATTGCGATCGGCCCAGCCTACCGGCCAGGGCTTTGCGATGTCGACGATGCGGAAGGCGATGAAGCCGAGAAGATAGGCAAGCATTTCCTGCGGCAAGACCGCGAGGACAAGCCACTGCGCGCAAACCTCGTCGATGACGATCTCGGGCGGATCGGCGACGATGCCGGCGTCGAGGGATCGCGCGACCGCCCAGGCGCCGACGGCGGTCAGGATGGCTGCACCAAGGAATGAAACCAAGGCGCCGAAGGGAGCGATAAGCCAGGCGATCGGCAGGGCCAGCGCCGAGCCCCAGGTGCCGGGCGCGAGGGGAGCAAGGCCGATGCCGAGGCCGGTCGCGATGAGGCGAGGCGGCGTCACAGAATCACCGTCGCCGCGGCCTGGACGGCGATGCCTTCTTGGCGGCCGGTGAAGCCGAGTCCCTCGGTTGTCGTCGCCTTGACGCTGACCCGGTTAAGATCGACGGCGAGGATCGCCGCGATCGCGGCGCGCATCGTGTCCCGATGCGGGCTGACTTTCGGGCGTTCGCAGATCACCGTCACGTCCACATGGACGATCCGTCCGCCTCGCGCCGCGACGAGGCCCGCGGCATGGGAGAGGAAGCCGCTTGAGGCGCCGCCGCGCCAGCGAGGATCGGACGATGGGAAGTGCTCGCCGATGTCGCCGGCGCCGATCGCGCCCAGAATCGCGTCGGTCAGCGCATGAAGTCCGACATCGGCATCGGAGTGGCCGACGAGGCCGCGATCATGCGGAACGCGTACGCCGCAAAGCCACACATGGTCGCCGGGACCGAAGCGGTGGACGTCGAAGCCGGTCCCGGTGCGCGTCTCCCCCGCAAGGCGTCGCGCGCGCTCCAGATCATCGGCCGTGGTTATTTTGAAGGCGGCTTCGTCGCCGGGAACCATGGCGACCGAGATCCCCGCGGCCTCGGCAACGGCCGCATCGTCGGTGAGCTCAGCGCCGGCGAAGCGGCGATGGGCATCGAGGATCTCGGGGAATCGGAAACCCTGCGGCGTTTGTGCTCGATAGAGCCCGGTGCGGGGGAGGGTGCCGGTCACGCGACCGTCTTCGCCCCGCTTCAGGGTATCGGCGACGGCGAGAGCGGGGATCGCTCCGGCGCTCGCGGTCAGCGCCTCGATCACGCGTCCGACCACGGCGGGCGGCGTCAGCGGCCGCGCGGCGTCATGGATCAGCACCAGATCCGGAGGATCGGCGGCCAGTCTCTCTAGGCCGAGCCGGACGGACTCTTGGCGTGTCGTACCGCCCGATACCGGCGGCGCCAGGCGAAGCGACGCCGTTGCCTCGGCATAGCGGGCTCGATCGTCGTCATGGATGACGGCCAGCACGCGATCGACACGCGGATGGCTTGCGAAGAGCGCCAGGCTTCGCGTCAGCACGCTGACGCCGCCGATCCGGCGATATTGCTTCGGATCGTCGCCGCCGAGCCGCTGCCCGCGTCCTGCCGCCATGACCAGGGCGGCCACTCGCGCCTCGTTCATGCGGGCGACAACGGGAAATGAGGGCGGATGGCGGTGCCGCGACCCCTCTCGCTGTCGATCTCGAGACGGCCGCCATGCAGCTCGACGAAAGCCTTGGCCAGCGGCAGACCAAGGCCTGTGCCCTCGGGCGCGCGCTTGGCCGCCGAGGCGACGCGGCCGAAGGGCTTCAACGCTGTTGCGATCTCCTCCTCGGTCATCCCGGCGCCTGTGTCGCTGATCGACACCACGGTCATGCCCTCGGCGATCCTGGCGGCAATGCGGATCGTGCCGCCGGGCAGCGTGAACTTGATCGCGTTGCTGAGGATGTTGACGAGCGCCTGCTTGGCTAGCCGGCGATCGGCCCAGAGCGGCAGCTCGTCAACATCGGCTTCGAGGCGCAGATGGGCAGCCTCGGCCTGGGTCGAGATCAGCTTCACCGACTCCAGCACCAAGCGCTTCAGCGAGTTGCGCTGCGGCTCGATCGTCATACGCCCGGCCTCGACCTTGGCGAGATCGAGGATCTGATTGATCACCTGCAGGAGATGGCTGCCAGCGGCGTAAATGTCCTCGGCATATGCGGCACGACGCTCGTCGTCGAGCTCGCCGAAACGCCGGCTCCGCATCATGTCCGAGAATCCGATGATCGCATTCAGCGGTGTGCGCAGCTCGTGGCTCACCTGGGCAAGGAAGCGCGACTTTGCCCGGCTTGCCGACTCCGCTTCGAGCCGCGCCAGATCGAGCTTTTGCGTCAGATCTTCGAGGCGACGGGCGTACTCGGCCTGCTCGGCCTCGCGCGCCTTGATCGGTGTGATGTCGGTGCGTGTCCACAGGATGCTGCCGTCGGCGAGGACGCGGTTGCTCGACAGCATCCAGCCGCCTGCCGCGCGATGATGCTCGTAGGTCGTGTTCTGTTGGTAGCGCTCGAGCCAGTCGCGGATCGCGTCCTCGTCTGACTGGTCCGGCCGCTTCTGCAACGCGCCGCGCCCAACCGCAGCGGTCACGAACTCCGTCAACGGCAGGCCGACCTTGAGGATGTCGGCGACGCCGGGAACCAGGCGGGAGTAGGCGGCATTCCAAATAATCAACCGGCAGTCCCGATCCCAGAGGACGAAGCCGTCGGTCGAATTGTCGAGCGCGTCGGCCAGGAGGCGCGTCGCCTCGATCGCTTCCGAGCGGCTGACCTGAAGATCCTCCTCGGCGCGAAGACGGTCGCTGATATCCGTGTAGACGCGGACGACGCCGCCATCGGCAAGCGGGCGCTGATGCACCTCGACCGTTCGGTGGTCCCGGATAGACAGCCGGTAGACGCGTGCGGCGAAGTGGTTGGGATCGGACAGATCCCGCTCGATCCGCTGCGACAGCTGCGGCTCGATCATGCCGGAGCGAGCGTAGAGTCGTCGTATGACCTCGCGATAGGGAATACCGACCGGGTGCTCATCGCGCGTCAAGCCGAACCAGTCGAGCGCCGTCTGGTTCGCCGTCACCACGCGATGGGCGCCGTCGATCATGACGATGCCCTGATCCATGTTCTCGAGCACGGTCTGGAGCGCTATCTGCCGCTCGGCGAGCGCCTCCTCGCGCGTCCGGCCCGCCGTTACGTCAGTGACGAAGGTGGCAACGCCGCCGCCCGCGATCGGTGTCCGGCGGAAATGGAGCCAGGTGCCGTCGACGGTACGTCGTTCCCACTCTCGCACCCGGTCGGTGCCGAACTCTTTCAGCCGGCGGCGAGCTTCGGCGACCGGATCGACGTTGCCGAAATCGCCGCGACTGGCTTGCCAGAGCAGTACATCGTGGAGCGGGGTGCTGAGGCGCCCGAACTTCGCGGGAAGCTCGAGCAGCTTGAGCCAGCGATCGTTCCATAGGATCAGGCGCCGCTCGCCGTCGTAGACGCTGATCCCCTGCTCGCTGTGCTCCAGAACGACGCGAAGCAGGCCTGCGTCGAGAAGCTCGGCAACGCCGTTGGCAAGGGCTGGAGCGACCGGGGTCATGAGGTCGACTCAACCTAACAAAGCTGCTCGAAAGAGAGAACTTATTAACCATTCCTTGCTATGCTTCGATCGTGAGCCTGAGCCACTCCGCGACCGCGCCGGCAGAGCGCCAGGCGGCGGCGGGTCTGACGGCGGCACCGCCGGACGGATTCGAAGCGAAGGCTGCCAAGCTTCTTGGCCGGCGAGAGCCGGTGACGGCAGGCAGACTGCATTTCACAGGTATTGCAGCTATCAAGGAGACGCTCGGCGAAGCCTGGCCGGACATGGCAATCGGGGCCGAGGCGCTGCTGCGTTGCGCCGTCGAGCGGCGACTCTCGCCCTCCGACCTCTTTTGCAAAAGCGAGAATCTCGACATCGTCTTCTTCCTACCCGGGCTTGCGCCGCAGGAGGCGCGCGTCAAGTGCGCTCAGCTCGGCGAGGAGCTGGCCAAGATCCTCACCGATGAGCTTCGCAGCGATGTCCGGGTTGAGGCTAGTGCCGCTGCCGTCGACTCGAAGGCGCTGCTCGATGTCATCCATCGGGGCGGTGATCTGGCCCAGGTCATTGTCGGCGAGATCGACAAGACCCCGCAGAACGTCGGGAGGGCCGCCTCTCCGCTCGCTAGGCTGGATCAGGTTCGTTTCCTGTTCCGTCCGATCTGGGATGTGAAGCGCAATATCGTCTTCAACTTTCTCTGCGTACCGGTGATCAGGGCTGCTGGGGACCGGATCGTCTCCGGGGAGGCTGCGATCGATGGCCTCGATGATCGCCACGTCCGAATGGACTACGACCTCCGCCTGCTCAAGCGCGTCGTCGAAGAGCTCACGCGGGTTGAGGCGCAGGACCGGCGCCTGCTCTTCACCATCCCTGTCCATGTCGACACGGTGAGCTCCACGGCCTTCCGGACCGAGTACGTCAAGCTCTGGCGCACGGTCTCCTTGAGCCTCCAGCGCCTCGCCATCTTCGACCTGGTCGGCGGCTCCGACGGCTTCCCGCAAAGCCGGCTGATCGAGATCCTGCCGAGCCTCAAGCCGGTTTCCCGCGCTGTCGTCCTCCGGATGCCGCTCTCAGCCGCGCAGTCGCTTCGTCGCTTCGCCCATGTCGGGCTGCACGCGATCTCCACCGAGGTTCCTTCGGGCCGGGAGGAACGGAGAGGCCAGGAGTTCGAGAAGTTCGTCATTGCCGCCGAGAAAGCGTACCTGCTTACATACCTTCATGGGATTGGGACAGGCAGTCTCGCGATCGCGGCGGCCGGCGCCGGCTTCAGCTTCATTGACGGCCCGGCGATCGGCACGGCCGAGGCGAACCCAAAGGGAGCGCTTCGCTTCACCATGGAAGACCTCCGCGACAAGCGCTGAGCCTCATGCAACCCCTTAGGCTGCGGCTTCGTCCGACTCTGGCCGGTTGGCGTGGCCTTGCCGTCATTTTTCTTTCCATGGCCGCCGCGCTCTCCGGAGCCTTTCTCCTCACTCTGATTCTGAACGGAGGCGCGCTCGGCTGGCCGTGGACGATGCGGGCATTGCTCGGCCTCGCATCGATCGGCATCCTGGCCGGCTCGGCCGCGGCTGCCGGATGGCTCGTCCTTTCGGGCCGTCACGCGCAGTCATTCGAGCGGTTGACGCAGGCGGCGCAGAGGATGACCCGCGGCGCCACGATCGTGCAGATCGGTCCCGACTACGCTCAGGGCGAGGTTGGCATCGTCGAACGCGCCTTCGACGCGATGGTCGAAACGACCGTGCATCAGAAGACCGAGATCGAGGAATCGCGCCAGATCCTCGAGGAGGTCGTGAGCAGCCTCGGCGAGGGGTTGGCGCTCTACGATCCGGACGGACGATTCATCTTCTGTAACCCGCGGTACTACGAGCTGTTCCCGTCGGTCCGTGACCTTCTGGTCCCGGGTGTCTGGATCGATGACATCCTTGGCACCTATGTCGAACGGACCGCGGCAGGCGAAAGCCCCGAGAGCCGGGCCGACACCGCGGCAGCGCTCCTGGCCGGTTTCCACGAGCGCGAGAAGAACCAGGTTCGCCGGCACGGCGGCCTCTGGCTGCGCAGCTCGCACTTCATCACCGCGAACGGCGGCACGGTGGTTGCGGTCGCCGACGTTTCGGAGCGTGTCCGGCGCGAGCTCGACCTCCTGGAGGCGATCGACGAGCTCAGGCTCTCCGAAGATCGCTTCCGTGCGCTCGCCGAGACGGTGCCGGCCGGCATCTACCGTATGGATTCCTCCGGCCTTCTCGTCTTCGCCAACGAGGTCTGGCGCCGCATCACCGGGTTGACCAACGAGGCGGAGGCGGCGACGTCCTGGCGGGCGGCTGTGCATCCGGAGGATGCCGGACGGATTGCCAAGGCATGGATCGAAGCCGTCCAGCACGGCCGCGAGCTCCGCCAGGAATATCGCATTCGCCGGCCCGACGGCGACGTTCGCTTGGTCGCCGATACCGCCGCGCCGGAGCTCGACCGCGACGGAGACCTCGTCGGCTTCGTCGGAACGCTCACCGATGTGACCGAGACACGCGAGATCGAGGCGCGTCTAGAGACAACCCGACGGCTTGAGGCGCTGGGCCAGCTCTCGGGCGGCGTCGCCCATGACTTCAACAATCTGCTGATGATCATCCTCGGCAATGCCGAAATGCTGGAGGACATGGCCGCGCGCGGTGAGATCGAGACCGAACGCCTGCAACGGATGGCCCGGACGATCCTCAGCACGGCCGAGCGCGGGACCAAACTGACGCAAAGCATGCTGGGCTTTGCCCGCCGCCGATCGGTTCAGCCGGAGAAAGTGGCGGTCCATAGCCGGCTCAAAGCCATCGGCGCGCTGCTGACCCGCAATCTCGGCGGCAAGATCGAGCTTGAATTCGATCTTGCGGCACCCCGCGACCACGTCATGATCGACCCGGCGCAGCTTGAGAACGCCGCCATCAACATTGCGCTCAACGCCCGCGACGCGATGACCGATGGCGGGCGGATCGTGATCTCGACCCGCATTCTCACGCTCGCCCAGGAAGAGGCGGCGAAGCGCGACCTGGCACCGGGGGACTACCTCGCGATTGCGATCGCCGACACCGGAGCGGGGATGACGCAAGAGGTCGCCGCGAGGGCCGTCGAGCCCTTCTTCACCACCAAGCGGGACAAAAAGGCGGCCGGCCTCGGCTTGAGTCTCGTCTATGGTGCGGTGAAACAGGCTGGAGGAGAACTCAGGATCGATACAGAGGTTGGGCGCGGCACGACCGTCACCTTCATGTTGCCTCTGGTTTCGGAGTCCGACGATGCGCTGTCGGGCCGGTCGAACGGGTCAACGAAGGCGGCCGCGAGCGCGCTTGCGCGTCTACGCGTGCTGGTCATCGACGATGATGCGCCGGTGCTCTCGGTGATGACCGCGCAGCTCCGCAGGCTCGGTTGCGAGACGGTCGGCGCGAGCTCTGCCGAGGACGCGCTTGATGTGCTCGAGACCGATCCCCGCTTCGATCTGATGCTGAGCGACATCGATCTCGGTGCCGGCCGGGACGGCTATGCCCTCGCACGAGAAGTACGCCTTCTGCGTCCGGATCTGAAAGTGCTGCTGACGACCGGCAGGCTTGTTGAACGCAGCGAGGACGGCAGCCCTCCGGTACTGCCGAAGCCATTTACCCAGCACGAACTGGAAGAAAAGTTGCGCGAGGTGCTTGGCCCGGGCTAGCGCCGCGTGACGACGGAGGCGGCGAGGACGTAGCCCGCGCCGTAAACGGTCTTGATCAGCGACGGTTCGCGCGGGTTGTCCTCGATCTTGCGTCTGAGCTTGCCAACCATGACGTCGATGCTGCGGTCGAGCGGTCCGGCCGAGCGGTTTCTCGTCATGTCGAGGAGCTGATCGCGCGACAGCACCCGCTGAGCATGGAGCGCCAGCACACGCAGCAGCTCGAATTCCGCAGCCGAGAGGCTGATGGCGGAACCGCCCGAGCGGACCAGGCGACGGCGGCCGCAATCGAGGGTCCAATCGGCGAAGGCGAGGATGGTGTCGTTGGCTGCGGGAAGCATTCTAGAATCCGGCGATGTCCGCCGAAGCACGCTTCGGATGCGTGCGAGGAGCTCGCGCAGATGGACCGGCTTGCCGAGATAGTCGTCGGCGCCGATCTCGAGCCCGACGACCCGATCGACCGGGTCGCCGCGGCCGGTCAGGATGACGATGCCGACCCGCGAGGTCGAACGAATGTGGCGGGTGAGATCGAGGCCGCTCTCGTCCGGAAGCCCCAGATCGACGACAACGAGGTCGAAACCGCCGCGTGCCAGGTGGCGCCTTGCCGCGGCCCCGTCGGCGGCTCGCGCGACCTCGATTCCTTGCTCGGTCAGGTAGTCGCCGATAGTTACGGCGAGATCCAGGTCATCCTCAACCAGCAGAATTCTAGGACGCCTGGCATCAAGAGCGGTCATGGCGGTCTGGCTGTTCGGTGCCCGCGGGAACTCCCCGCCGGCGGAACGATACCCGAAGTTGCATGACATTACACTCCGGACATTCCGGCTCAGCGTCTCGGGTCCGCCGGACGCTCAGATCTCGAACTTGATCCCCTGCGCCAGCGGCAGGTCGCGGGAATAGTTGATCGTGTTGGTGGCCCGGCGCATGTAGCCCTTCCACGCATCCGATCCCGACTCGCGGCCGCCGCCGGTTTCCTTCTCGCCTCCGAACGCGCCGCCGATCTCAGCGCCTGACGGGCCGATATTGACGTTGGCGATGCCGCAGTCGCTGCCCAGCGCCGAGACGAACATCTCCGCCTCGCGGACATCGGTGGTGAAGGCGCTCGAAGCCAGGCCCTGCGGCACGTCGTTGTTGAGTCGGATGGCCTCGTCGAACTCGCGGTATTTGAGCGTGTAGAGGATCGGCGCGAAGGTTTCCTGGCGCACCGTGTCGGTCTGTTTGGGCATGGCGGCCAAAGCGGGCCGCACATAGTAGCCGCCGGGGAACCCGTTCTCGAGCTGGCGCTCGCCGCCGGAAACCCTGCCGCCTTCGGAACTCGCTTTGGCCAGCGCCGCCTGCATGCCGTCGAAGGCCGCCTTGTCGATCAGCGGACCGACAAGGGTGCCCGGTTCGCGCGGATCGCCGATGCGCACCGACGCATAGGCCTTGGCGAGACGCTCGACCAACCCGTCATGCAGCGACTCGTGCACGATCAACCGACGGAGCGTCGTGCAGCGCTGCCCGGCGGTGCCGACCGCCGAGAACAGGATCGCGCGCACCGCGAGCTCCCGGTCGGCCGAGGGCGCGACGATCATCGCGTTGTTGCCGCCGAGCTCGAGGATCGAGCGGCCGAGCCGGCGTGCCACCATCTCGGCGACGAGTTTGCCCATGCGGGTCGAGCCGGTGGCGCTGACGAGCGGAACCTTGCGGCTCTCGACCATCGCCTTGCCGACATCGGCGCCGCCGAACAGCAGCGTCAGGAGCCCGTCGGGCACGCCGCCGAATCGCCTGGCGGCGCGCTCGAACAGGCGCGCGCAGGCGAGCGCGGTCAGCGAGGTCTTCTCCGATGGCTTCCACGCCACAGCGTTGCCGCAGACCAGGGCGAGCGCCGCGTTCCACGACCACACTGCGACCGGAAAGTTGAAGGCCGAGATCACGCCGCAGACGCCGAGCGGATGCCAGGTCTCCATCATGCGATGTCCGGGCCGCTCGGAGGCGATGGTCAGGCCGTAGAGCTGGCGCGAGAGGCCGACGGCGAAGTCGCAGATGTCGATCATCTCCTGGACCTCGCCCAGGCCCTCCTGGACGATCTTCCCGGCTTCGAGCGTGACCAGCATGCCGAGATCGTCCTTCGCCGTGCGCAGCTCCTCGCCGAAGAGGCGGACCAGCTCGCCGCGCCTCGGCGCCGGCACCTGCCGCCAGGCGAGAAAGGCGGCATGCGCCTTCTCGATCGCGGCCTGCGTCGCTGCCGGCGTCGTCGCGGCAAGGCGGCCGATGTCGCTGCCGTCGATCGGTGAGCGGCAGGAAAGATCGCCCTTGGCGAGTTCGGCCGCGGAGATGCCGAGGCGAGAGAGGAGGGCGGCGGCGTCCATGTCGATCTCCCGTGAGGCAGAGGGACGCTGGCTTACCGACCCGCGCGCGGCGGCGCAAGCGCTCAGGCGGCCCGTGCCGGCTAGTACCCGCTTTCGCGGAGATCTGATTCATGATTCAACATTGGGATGATAGCCGATGCAGTGGTAGTCCGGCTGACGCCGGAGGAGCGCGCGGTGCTTGAGGCTCGGCTCCGTGCGCCGACGACG
>Ga0194121_10004958_pt1 | contig 18874 bp, 15 predicted proteins | sample TA2MahCa50mmetaG_FD_148609 | JGI IMG/M metagenome (GOLD analysis project Ga0194121, IMG submission 148609) | Freshwater microbial communities from Lake Tanganyika, Tanzania - TA2015020 Mahale Deep Cast 50m | ecosystem: Environmental > Aquatic > Freshwater > Lake | place: Tanzania: Lake...
GGCGACGCTAGGCCTGTCAATCGCTGCTGGGAGCCTTTGCGGGCGCGAGGCCATCGACGGCGGCGTCGAGCCAGGTCGCGAGATCGTCGGTGGTGTAGTGAACCTCGACCTCGTCGGCGCCCCAGGCGGAGTAGGCATCGTCGTGGCGCACCCACACCGTGGTCATGCCGAGTGCGCGGGCCGGCGCGAGGTTGCGCGCGATATCCTCGAAGAACGTGCTTGTCTTTGGGCGGACGCTGTAGCGGTTGATCAGCGTCGCATAGGCCTCGGGAAACGGCTTCGGCACATAGTCGGCCGCGGCGATGTCGTAAATCTCTTCGAAATGATGGCGGATGCCGAGCCGATCCATCACGCGCTCGGCATAGGGCACGTCGGCATTGGTGAAGATCAGCTTGCGGCCGGGCAGGCGGTTGAGCGCCCCGTTCAGCTTGTCGGCCGGCTGCAGGCTCGAGAAATCGATGTCATGGACATAGTTCAGATATTCCTCGGGCGACAGGCCGTGGCGCATCATCAGGCCGCGGAGCGAGGTGCCGAATTCCTTAAAATAGGATTTCTGGATCCGCTTCGCCTCGACATGATCGACCGAAAAGAAATTGCCGATGAAATCGGCGATCCGCCGGTCGATCTGGTCGAACAGGCGGCAATGGGCCGGGTAGAGCGTGTTGTCGAGATCGAAGATCCAGGTATCGACGTGGTCGAGCGCACCGGGCGCGGGAATCTGCGTTTTTGACATGGCCGACAATCTAGGCCGGAGCGACCGGATTTCCAAGGGCCTCTGACGTACTCACCAGTTGTTAACGGGCAACCAAATCTTAAGCGCACGCGTCTAGTTTGAGCCACTTCCATTGGTGGTGGGCGGGTGCGTCCTTCATGCCGTCGGCAATCGACGATAAGACCCTCGACGTGCTGCGCCTGGAGCGCAACCGCTTCGTCGCGTTCGCCTTCGCCGTTTCGGACCTGTTGATCGAGGTTCGGCGCGACGGAGCGATAAGCTATGCCGCCGGCGCGGCGAACGAGCTGATCGGCGCGGCCATCAGCGACCTGAGCGGCGCCAATTTCTTCGGCTATCTCGCCTCCGACGATCGCGATCTGGTGCGCCAGACGCTCGAGAAGATCGCGCCGGGATCGCGCTCGGCTCCCCTTGATATTCGCGTTCTCGGTGCTGATGGGCGCATACGCTCGCTCGGCCTTCGGGCCTATCGACTGCCGGCCGAAAGCGAGGATGTCTATCTGTCGCTCACGCAAAGCACGGCGGACCCCCTGGTCAATGGGCACGACGTGCCGGTCACCCGCGATCCTGCGCTTGGGGTCCTGGACCGGGAGAGCTTCTCCGAGGCGGTTTCGCGTCGGCTCTCGGCCGCGCGCGCCGAGAACAAGGATCTGACCCTCACGCTCGTTGACCTTTCCAGCATCGAGGAAGGCGCCAAGGGCGTGGGCGCGGAGGCCGAAGCCCGCCTGATGTCCGAGGTGAGCGACCTTCTACGCTCGCACGCGGTCGACAAGGATGGGGTCGGGCGCATCGGCGATGGCAAGCTCGGCGTCGTGCGCGAGCCGAGCGTGCCGTTCGAGGCGATCACGCGCCAGATCGAAGCGTTGGCCGAACGCCTGCTCGACGGCACGAGGCAGATTGCCGTCCACGCCAGTGACATTGGCCTCGATCGCGGCATCAGCGAACAGGAATCCGCCCAGGCCATTCTCTACACACTCAACAAGTTCAGCGAGTCACCGCCCGGTGATTTCTCGATCGCGACGCTGAGCGAGGGCTGCCGCGAGATGCTGGCGGAGACGCTGCAATGGGCCGGGCGCATTCGCCGAACCCTGGCCGAGCGCGGCTTCGAAATGGCGTTCCAGCCGATCGTCAAGCTCGATAATCGCAGCCTGCACCATTACGAGGCCTTGCTGCGCCTGCCGGTCGAACCGGGGGTGACCCCCTACAAGTTCGTCACCATGGCCGAGCAACTCGGCAGCATTGCCGAGCTCGACCTCGCGGTGACTGAGGAAGTCGTCGCGCTCATTCGGGCTGAACCCAGAATTACGGAGCCGGTCGCGATTAACGTGTCCGGCCGATCACTGGTCACACCGGGCTTTATCGATGCCTTGATCGGGCTTATCCGGCGCAATGCCGATGTCGCAAATCGGCTGCTCTTCGAGGTCACCGAGTCCGCCAAGATCACCGACTTCGCCGGGGTCAATCGCGCGCTTCAGGCGCTGAGGCGGTTTCAGGTCCGCGTCTGCCTCGATGACTTCGGCTCGGGCTCCGCCGCGTTCGAATATCTGCGCTCGCTGCAGGTCGACATTCTGAAAATCGATGGCAGCTTCGTGCGCAATGTCGCGGCCTCGCCGTTCAATCGCGCCTTCGTGCGCTCGATCGCCTCGCTCTGCGACACGCTCGGCATCAGCATGATCGCCGAGATGGTCGAAGACGAGGCGACTGCTAGTCTCATTCAACACGCTGGTGTCACCCACGGCCAGGGCTACCATTTCGGCAAGCCCGGTCCGATGACACTGATCGATCACAATGCGCGACGCCAGACCGCAAAACCGCGCTGGCAGACGATCTCCAATCGGTTTGCTGGAGGCTGAGGCCATGGCCGCGACCCCGAAAGTGAAAGAAAAACCCCTGCGCGTTGAGGCCCCTCGCGGCGTTGTGCGTCCCGACCTGACGGAACTTGGTCGCACGCTTCTGCACGGCTATCCCGGCCCGATCGCGCTGATCGATGCGGGCGGACAGGCCTATGCGGTCAACGAGTTGGCGGCAACGCTTGCGCCTGCGTTGAACGGCCCGCTTCGAGTGCAAGCCATTCCGCTGATCGCCCGGGCGGCGGAGGCCGGCTCCGCGCAGTCCAATCTTCTTCGGCTGGGCGGCGACAAGGCCAGCCTCGCGATCGACCTGACGGTCATTCCCATGGGGCCGGCGGGCAGCGAGGGCCTTACCTATCTCGCGCTCAGCCGCGATGCCACGCTCGATCGAAACCTGCGCGAGGCGCTGATCGAATCGCGCCGGCGCTATAAGGATCTGGTCGAGTGCTCAACCGACTTCGTGTGGGAGACCGATCGCGAGGGCAATTTTGCCTTCGTCACGGCACGCGGCGCGCTCGGTTTCGCGCCGGAACGCCTGATCGGCAAGCCCGCGCGCTCGCTCATCGATCGCCGGCGCCCGCAGCCCGAGCCGTTTCCGTTCGAGGCGCGCGAGCCGACCCAGGAGGTCGAGGTGTGGCTGCGCGACGCACGCGGCGAGCCGGCCTGCCTGATCGCCTCCAGCCTGCCGATGCTCTCACCCGAGGGTGACTGGCAGGGGGCGCGCGGCGTTTGCCGCGACATCACCGACACGCGTAAACGCGACGAGGCGCTCGCCATCGTTCGCGCGCGCGAGCAGCTGCTCGCCGCCATGGTCAAGACCATTCGCGATGAGGTCGAGCCCGGGCGCCTGCTCGAGAGCGCGAGCACCGCGCTCATGGCTGCGCTCAACGCGAGCGCCTGCTGGATCTATCGGCCCGATGCCACGGGCACGCTGCAACGCGCCGGCACCTACGGCAAGGCGATCATTGCGCCCGAAGAAGCCGATCGCATGATTCGTGGCGCCATCGCGGCCGACCGCGACCCCGAGTTCGACGGCATCTCCACGCTCGCGCTGCCGACGCGCTACCGCCACGGCATGAACGGCGCGATCTGCGTCGCCCGTGTCGACCGGCGGCGCTGGAGCGACGATGATCGCATCCTGCTCGCGGGCATCGCTGATCAGCTCGGCATCGCCTTCGAACAGATCGATACCCATGAGCGCCTGGTCGATCTCGCACGCACTGATGGGCTGACCGGCCTTCTCAATCGCCGCGCGCTGGTCGAGGACCTGGAGGCCCGACTGACCGTGCATCGGAAGTCAGGCAGCAATGCCCTGCTGCTCTATGTCGATCTCGACAATTTCAAGGCGATCAATGACGGCAAGGGTCATGCGCGAGGCGATGAGGCCTTGCGCGGCGTGGCCAAGGTGCTCAGAGAATATGCGCGCGGCCGTGGCCTCGCCGGACGCATCGGCGGCGATGAGTTCGGCGTCTGGCTTGAGGGCATCGCACCGGCCGATGTGGAGGCCGAGGTCAAAGCGCTGCAGGCCGCGGCCAAGCCGCTGCTCGAGTTCTCGGCTCGGCCCGAGCTGCCGTTCACCTTCTCGATTGACGCCGTCGTGGTTGATCCCTCGGGGGTGCGAGACATCGAGGAGCTGTTCACGCGGGCCGACGCCGCCATGTACGGCGTGAAGCGGAGCGGCAAGGGCCGCTACGCCATCATCGGTGGGCCTGAGGGCGCGAGCGCTGCGCCGGTGTCATGAGCCTTGGCCTCAATGAGCGCGAGCGCGGCACGCCGGGGGCTCTGACCCGGCAGCTCATGGACTATGCCGAGGCAAAGCGGCTCGCGGCCGAGAAGGACCCGGCCGCGCGCGAGCGCCTGGCGCGGCGCGACGATGTTCAGCCCGAGATCCTGTATTTCCTGGCCGGCGATGAGTCTCCCCATGTGCGCCGGGCGATTGCCGAAAATTCACAGTCCCCACGTTACGCCGATGCGCTTCTCGTCAATGACGGCGATGACGAGGTGCGTTGCCTGCTCGCGCGCAAGATCGCGCGGCTTGCGCCCGAGCTGAAGCCGGATCAGCAGAGCCTCCTCAAAAAGCTCACCCTCGATGTGCTGGAGCAATTGGCGCGCGACCAGCTGCCGCGCGTGCGCCAGATCATCGCGGAGGAGGTGCGCTACCTTTCGAATTTGCCGAGCGACCTGATCAAGCGGCTCGCGCGCGATGCCGAGCTCGCCGTGTGTTCGCCGGTGCTGCAGTTCTCGCCGCTGCTCTCCGACGACGACCTGATCGAGATCATCCGCAGCCGCCCGGTGCAGGGCGCGCTTCAGGCGATCGCGGCACGCAACGGCCTTGGCGCCGACGTCTCCAATGCCGTGGTCGTGGCGGAGGACGAGCAGGCGGTTGCCCAGCTCCTCGGCAACCGCAGCGCGCAGATTCGGGAAGAGACGCTCGATCGCATTCTGGACGCCGCGCCGACCAAGGAGATCTGGCACAAGCCCCTGGTTGAGCGTGACGATCTCTCGCACCGCGCGGTCACCCGCATCGCCAAGTTCATCTCGGCCTCGCTCCTCGCCATGCTCGAGGCCAAGCACAAGATCGCGCCCGAAACCACCGCCGAGGTGGCCGCGGCGATCGACCGGCGGCTTTCGGCCGATGGCATGGCGGAAGAGGGCCTGCCCGAGCATCGCGCTGCCGACCTCCACAAGGAGGGCAAGCTGACCGAAGACGTGATCGTCGAGGCGATCAAGCGCGGTGATCGTGATTTCCTGGTCGAGGCGCTGGCGCTCAAGACCGGCTTCACGCCAGACCGGGTGCGCGGCGTGCTCGGCTCACGCGCGCCCCGCACGATCGTCGCGCTGTGCTGGAAGGCCGGGCTCGGCATGCGCACCGCGCAACAGGTCGAGATTCGCGTGGCCAACATCCCGCCGCCCGAGGTGATCAACGCCAAGGACGGTATCGACTACCCGTTTACGGGAACGGAGATGCGCGGATTCCTGAGGATGGTGGAGTAGGCCACGCGCCGTTGCTAAGCAACGATCATCGTGCCGAGGCCGTGCTCGGTGAAGAGCTCGAGCAGCAAAGCGTGAGGCACGCGGCCGTCGAGCACATGGGCGGCTTTGCAGCCCCCTTCGAGCGCCAGGAGGCAGGTCTCCAGCTTCGGAATCATGCCGCCGGTGGCGACGCCGCTGCGCAACAGCTCGCGCGCCTCGGCTGCCGTCATGCGGCTGATCAGCTGCTTGTCCTGGTCGAGCACGCCGGCGACGTCGGTCAGCATGATCAGCTTGGCCGCGTGCATCGCGCCCGCGATCGCGCCGGCCGCGGTGTCGGCGTTGATGTTGAGCGTCTCGCCATTCGGTCCGCCGCCGGTTGGCGCGATGACCGGGATGATGTCGGAGCGCTCGAAGATGTTCAGCACCTTGTCGTTGATTCTGGTCGGCTCGCCGACGAAGCCAAGGTCGACCACGCGCTCGATATTGGAATCGGGGTCGCGCGTGGTGCGCGTCACCTTGCGCGCGCGAATGAGGTCGCCATCCTTGCCTGAGAGGCCGATCGCGGTGCCGCCGGCCGCGTTGATCGAGGCCACGATGTCGGTGTTAATCTGGCCGACCAGCACCATCTCGACCACCTCGACCGTCGCCGCATCGGTGACGCGGAGCCCGTCGATGAACTCGCTCTTGATCTTCAGCCGGTCGAGCATCTGGCCGATCTGCGGGCCGCCGCCATGAACCACGATCGGGTTCATGCCGACCTGCTTCATCAGCACGACATCGAGCGCGAAATTGCGCGCGAGCGTGGCATCACCCATGGCATGGCCGCCATATTTCACCACCACCGTCTGATCGGCGAACTCGATCATATAGGGCAGCGCCTCGATGATGGTCTCGGCGGTGCGCAGCCAGTTTTTCGTGTCGGTGAGGGTCTTGGGGCCGGTCATGGTCTGTCCTCGGGCGAAAACCGCCGGACTTTAGCGCGCAGGCGCGGGCAGCGCGAGCGCGCAGAGATGGGCGCGAAGCTCAAGAAGGCCGAGCCCGGTGCGGGCACTGGTGGCGATCACAGCGGGAAAGGCCGCGACATGGCCGGCGGCCTCGGCGGCGAGATCGGCCTCGAGCGCGACGAGCGCCGCCGGCTTCAACTGGTCCGCCTTGGTGAGCACGAGGAGATAGGAGACCGCGCGCTCGTCGAGCCCGTCCATCACCGCCCGATCCGTCTTCATCAGGCCGCGCCTGGCATCGATCAGGAGGAGCACGCGGCGCAAACCCGCCCGGCCGCGCAGGAACCGGTCGGCCAGCCTGGTCCAGGCCTTGACCATGGTCTCGGGCGCCGCGGCATAGCCATAGCCCGGCAGATCGACGAGGCGGAGCCGGCCACCGAGATCGAAGAAATTGATCTGCTGGGTGCGGCCCGGTGTGTTCGAGACGCGCGCGAGATTGTCGCGCCCGACGAGCGCGTTCAGCAGGCTCGACTTGCCGACATTGGAGCGACCGGCAAAGGCGACCTCGGGCAGGCCTGGCGCCGGCAGACCGTCGAGACCGAGCGCGCCCGAGACGAACGCGCAGTCCTGCGCGAAGAGAACGCGCCCGGCTTCTAGGAGCGCCGGGTCGGCTTCGCCCGCTCGCGTGCCCGGCGCACCTGGCGCGATTCGACCTCCGGCTCGTCCTTCGGCCATGGCTTCGCCTTGCTCTTACTGCCCTTGCTGCTCTTGCCTTTGTCCCGCTTGAACAGGCTGCTCATCGAGGGCCGCACCGGCGCTGCGGTGGCAGGCTTGGCAGGCTTCTCAGCCTTGGCGGACACCGACTTTGCCTCGCCCGATTTGCTCCCGCCGCTACCACCGGCCATCGCCGCGGCGGCGGCGGCGCCACCGCCGGCGAGCTCGGCCTTCAGCGCCTGAAGCTCGGCATGCTCCTTGGTGAGCGCCGCCTTGGTCACGCCCATGCGCCGCATGATGACGTATTGCTGCGCGATCGAAAGGATGTTGTTCCAGGTCCAGTAGATCACCAGCCCGGCCGGGAACTGCGCGAACATGAAGAGGAAGATGATCGGCAGCGCGAGCAGGATCTTGGCCTGCAGCGGGTCCAGCGGCTGCGGGTTCAGTTTCTGCTGAAGCCAAAGCGTGAAGGCGTAAATGATCGGCCACACGCCGATCATGAGGAAGCTCGGTGCGCCCCAATCGAAGGCGCCGAACCCGGTGATGATGGCCATCGGGTCTGGCGCCGAGAGATCCTGGATCCACCAGAAGAACGGCGCGTGACGCATCTCGAGCGAGACGAACAGCACCTTGTAGAGCGCAAAGAAGACCGGGATCTGCACCAGGATCGGGAAGCAACCGGCCACCGGATTCGCCTTCTCGCGCCGGTAGAGCGCCATCATCTCCTGCTGGAAGCGCACCTTGTCGTCCTTGTGGCGCTCCTTCAGCCTGATCATGTCGGGCTGCAGCTTGCGCATCTTGCTCATCGAGACATAGGCCTTGTTGGCCAGGGGGAAGAGCAGGATGCGCACGCACACGGTGAGCAGGAGAATCGCAACGCCGAAATTGCCGACATTGCGGAAGAAGAAGTCGATCAGGAAGAACATCGGCTTGGTGAGGAACCAGAGCCAGCCGAAATCAACCGCGTCGTCGAAGCGATTGACGCCGAGCTCCTCGCCATAGCGATTGAGCAGGTTCACCACCTTGGCGCCGGCGAACAGGCGATCGGTGCTCTCGGCCGAGGCGCCGGGCGCGATGGTGACCGGATCGTGCAGGAAATTGGTCTTGAACTTGGGCTCGCACGTGCCCGCCTGGGCACCGGGGCGCGCGCCAAACTCGGTGACCACCTTGCGCGACTGGTCGGGCAGCAGCGCCGTCAGCCAATATTTGTCGGTGATGCCGAGCCAGCCGCCGATCGCCTCCTGGCGCAGCACGCAGCCCGGCGTGCCGAGAAGGTTGCCGTAACTCTGCTCGATCAGCGTGTCGTTGAGCACGCCGACCGGGCCCTCATGCAGGATGTAATAATTCACGAGCGGCGGCACGCCGAGCCGCTCGATTTGGCCATAGGGCTGCAGGGTCACCGGGGTCGTGCCGGTGTTCTCGACCTTCTGGGTGACGGTGAAGAGATAGTCCTGATCGACCGTCACGATCCGGCTGAAGCGAAGCCCGGCGCCATTGTCCCAGCGGAGCGTCACCGGCGCATCGGGCGTCAGCACCTCGCGGTCCGCCGTCCATACCGTCTTCGAATCCGCCACCGCGACGCCGGCCTCCGTCGGCACCCAACCGAACTCGGCAAAATAGGGGTCGGTGGTGCTGGTCGGCGACAGCAGCACGACCTCCTTGCTGTCGGGCTCGATAGTCTCGCGATACTCCTTGAAGGTGAGGTCGTCGAAACGCGCGCCGGTCAGCGCGATCGAGCCATGAATTCGGGGTGCCTCGATGCGAACGCGCGGGCTGTTGGCGAGGGCCTTCTCGCGCTCGATGATGGTCGGGGCGGCCTGGCTCTCCGTGGTCGGCGCCGTGGCGCCGGTTGTGCCGGCGGTCGGAGAGCCCGGCTCGGTCGGCGCCTGGGCGGTGGATTGCACGGGTGCCGGAGGCGGGGGCTCCGGCTGCGGCATCAGGAATTGAAACCCGATCATGATCACGACCGAGATCGCGATCGCAATGATCAGATTGCGCTTGTTGTCCTTGAACATCGAAGCCTGACGCCTTGGTTCAGTCGGTCGGTCAGGACGGGGTCGAGGCGCGCCGGCGACGCGAACGACCAAACAGGGTCAACCGCTCGGGCACGGGGTCGAACCCGGAACCGCCCCATGGCGCGCAACGAACCAGCCTATAGGCCGTGAGCCCGATGCCGATGATCAAGCCATGATGGCGCAAGGCATCCATCGCATAGTGCGAGCAGGTCGGGTGGTAGCGGCAGGAGGGCGGGACATAGGGCGAGACGACAAGCTGATAGAACCGGATCAGCGCCTGCGCGGGAAGCACCAGCGGTTTCATTCGTTCCTGGCCTCGGGTGATGTACGACGCGGCACCGGCGGCTCCGATGCAGGCGAGCCGGTGTCGCGGTCCTTGGGGGCGGCCAGCCGATCGAGGCCGAGCCGGCCAAGGGCCGCTCTCAGGTCGCCGACTAACGCGTCGAACGGCCGCCCCAGGGTTTCGGGGCGGGCGATCACCACATAGTCATACCCGCGAGCAGCGTGGTCCGGAATAACACGGTCGACCGCGGCGCGCAATCGACGCTTGGCGCGATTACGCTCAACCGCGCCACCCACCCTTTTGCTCGCGGTAAAGCCGATGCGCGGCTCGGTCGGCACGCCGGCGGGCGGGTCCGACGCAGGCGACGGCACAGCCTGCAGAACGAGCCCACGCGTGGCCCACTTCCGACCTTGGCTTGCAGCTCGCAGGAACTCGGATCGCTGCTTCAGCCGGGCGATCCGGGCCATGTAGCCCTCAGGCGGAAAGGCGCTTGCGCCCCTTGGCCCGACGCCGGGCGATGACCACCCGGCCGCCGACCGTTTTCATGCGGTGGCGAAAGCCGTGACGGCGCTTGCGGACGAGCCTGCTTGGCTGATAGGGGCGCTTCACGCGTGTCTCTCCACGACCTTGCGCCGCGTTCGAGCGCGGCGGGCGGTGTTCTATAAGGGGTTCGCCCTCGGCCGTCAATGGCGGCGCGGCCTCAATGGGCCTTCAACTTCCCACACGAGCGATGACAGAGCCGTGAATCCGCTTGCCTGCTGGCGCGTCCATACCCCAATTGCTCGATCAGCGGAGCTGGCGGGAGGCCCCTGTGGTACGTGCCGGTTTGGGGGCTTAGGGTGTCCGACCCCGCCATGAACGCTGATCTAAGGTTAATCGGCCGGCACCGGCGGCTCGCGCGCCTGATTCCGCTGGTCGTTGTTGCCGGGCTGATCGCGACGGTCTTTGCGCTCGGGCTTGACCGCTATGCGACGCTCGAGGCCCTGCGCGCGCACCATGGCGGTCTGATCGCGTTCATCGAGCGCTCGCCGGGCAGCGCCGCCCTCGCCTATGTCGCGATTTACATCGTCCTGACGGCGCTGTCGTTGCCCTGGGCTTCGCTTCTAACGATCGCCGGCGGGCTCCTGTTCGGCACGGCGCTCGGTTCTGGCTTGGCCGTCGTGGGCGCGACCATCGGGTCGCTAATTATTTTCCTGATCGCCGGCAGCGCGCTCGGCGAACCCCTGCGCGAGCGGGCGCGCCGCCTTCTGCCGCCGGGGCGGCTCGAGCGCATCGAGGCCGGGTTTCGCGACAACGCGCTCGCCTACATGCTGGCGCTCCGGCTCGCGCCGATCTTTCCCTTCGTCGCGGTCAATCTGGTGGCCGCGCTGCTCGGCGTGCCGCTCCGGGCCTATATCTTGGGCACGGCGTTCGGCATCGTGCCGGGCACGATCGTCTACGCCCTGTTCGGCGCGGGCCTGAGCGAGGTCATCGCCCAACCCACCGGCGGCGACCTCGAGGTGACGATTCCCACCTCGCTCATTGCCGCCTTCTTCGGCATGGCGGTGCTAGCTATCATCCCGGTTCTGATCAAACGCTGGCGGCGCGGCTGAGCGCCCGCCCGGGAGGTGACCGTGGGCCGAACCTTGAGCCCCGATCTCTGCGTCATCGGGGCAGGCGCGGCCGGCCTCAGCATCGCGGCCGTGGCGAGCCGCCTCGGCGCGAGCGTCGTCATGATCGAGGCGCAGCGGCTTGGCGGCGAGTGCCTGCACTCGGGCTGCGTGCCGTCCAAGGCATTGCTTGCGGCCGGAGCCGATGGTCTCGACCTGGAATCGGGCTATCGGGCGATGCGCCGCGCGATCGAAGAGCTGGCACCACAGGATTCGGTCGCGCGGTTCGAGGCGCTTGGCGTCACGGTCATCCAAGCCGAAGCGCGTTTCACGGACGAGCGCACGGTCGAAGCCGGCGACGCCACGATTCGCGCGCGGCGTTTCGTGCTCGCCACCGGCTCGCGGCCCGAGCTGCCGGAGATCCCCGGTCTCGCCGACGGTCCGTGCCTCACCAATGAAACGGTATTCGATCGGGCGCCCGACATCGAGCATTTGCTCGTTCTCGGCGCTGGCCCGATGGGGGTCGAGCTTGCCCAGGCCTATCGCCGCCTCGGCCGCTGGGTGACGCTTATCGCGCGCCGCCGCGTGCTCGCGCGCGACGATCCCGAGCTGGCAGCGCCCGTGATCGCAGCGCTCGAAGCCGAAGGGGTCGAGGTCATCGAGCAAGCTTCTGTCGCGCGGGTTGAATGGCCGGGCGGCCCTCTCGTTGGGCTTGCAATCGGGGACGGGTCGTCCCGACAGGTCGCGGGCTCGCATCTCCTGGTCGCGACCGGACGGCGCGCCCATGTCGAGGGCCTCGGCCTCGAGGCCGCCGGCATTCGCGCCAGTGCCAAGGGCATCGTCGTCGATGCCCGGCTCCGCACCACCAACCGACGGGTCTTCGCGGTCGGCGATGCGGTCGGGCCACATCGCTTCACCCACATGGCCGGCCATCATGCCGGTGTCGTGATCAGGAACGCGCTGTTCCGCCTGCCCGCCAAGGTCGATCATCGCGCGGTGCCGCGCGTCACCTACACGACGCCTGAGCTGATGCAAGTGGGCTTGACCGAGGCCGAGGCGCGCGAGCAGCACGGCCGAATCGAAATCCTCCGCCACCCCTTTGCCGAGAACGATCGCGCCGTGATCGACAGCGAGCCGGCCGGCCTGGTGAAGCTGATCGTTGGGCCCAAGGGCCGCTTGGTCGGAGGCGGCGTGGTCGGCATCGGCGCGGGAGAGCTGGCGCTGCCGCTCGCCCTCATGATCACAAGGCGACTGCCGCTGTCCGCCATGGCCGGCGCGATCGTGCCTTACCCGACCCGGGCCGAGGCGCTGCAGCGTGCCGCTGGCCGACATTACGCCGCCAAGCTGCTCAACCCGCGCACCAAACGGCTGGTGCGCCTAGTCTCGAGGCTGTCCTAGGCAGGCCGCTCGTCGCGTCCGTCGCGCGGCTCCGGTAGTTCTTGGTTGTGGCCAGAATCGCGATTGACCTGCCGCCGCTCGCGCGGGGCCTATCGGCCAGGCTCCTCGTCCTCACCATCATCTTTGTGCTGATCGGCGAGGTCTTTATCTACGTTCCCTCAATCGCGCGCTTTCGCCAGGAGTACCTTTCCCAGCGGATCGCAGCCGCACGCCTCGCTGCGCTGACGGTCGAGGCGATCCCCGACCAGATGGTCGACCAGGCGCTTGGCTACGAGCTGCTGCGCCATGCCGGCGTACGGGCCATCTCGCTAAAGCGCGAGGGCAGCCGCACCTTCATTCTCGCCGATGAGATGCCGCAAGCGATCGCCGCCACCTACGATCTCGACGGCGCCATGATCTTCGGCCTCATCCGTGACGGCTTCGAGACGCTTTGGCATTCGGACTGGGAGGCGATCCGTGTGGTCTCACGCTCGCCCAAGGATCGCGACCCGGTCTGGGTCGACGTCGTGGTCGACGCCCAGCCGCTGCGGCGCGCCATGCTCGAATACTCGGAACGCATTCTCGTGCTGTCGCTCGTGCTCGCCGGCATCACCGCGACCATGATCTATCTGAGCATCCATTTCCTCCTGGTGCGCCCGATGCGCCGGATGACCCAAAGCCTCGTGAGCTTTCAGCGCGACCCCGAGAACCCGGCGACCGACATCCGTGTCACCACGCGAGGCGATGAGATCGGCGTTGCCCAGCGCGAGCTGAACCGGTTGCAGGGAGAGGTGCGTCAATCGCTCCGCCGGCAGGCACGGCTCGCCGGTGTCGGCGCCGCGGTCAGCAAGATCAACCACGATCTGCGCAACATGCTCTCGACCGCCGCCGTGTTGACCGATCGGTTGGCGTTCACCCGTGATCCCGAGGTCCAGCGCCTGGCGCAGCCTCTGCTTCATGCGCTCGACCGCGCGATCAATCTGTGCGCCCAGACGCTTGCCTTTGCGCGGGCCGATGAAGCACACCCCGCGCCACAGCGCTTTGCGCTTCGCGCCCTGGTGGATGAGGTAGCGGCCGACCTGTTGACACAGAGCGATGGCCAGGTTGGCTGGCGCAATGCGGTGCCTGAGCCGCTTGAGATCGAGGCCGATCGCGATCAGCTCTTTCGTGCGCTATTCAATTTGGTGCGCAACGCCGCCGAGGCGCTCCACGGCGCCAATGGCGGCTCCTCCGCCCCGGCGCGCGCAGGGCTGATCACCGTCGAGGCGCTGGCGGAAGTCGATCGAGTGACGATCGATGTCATCGACAACGGCCCCGGTTTGTCTGAGAAGGCGCGCGCCCATCTGTTCGAGGCCTTCACCGGGGCCGGACGAAGCGGCGGCACAGGCCTCGGCCTCATCATCGCGCGCGACCTCGTGCGCAACCATGGCGGCCAGTTGAGCCTGGCTCGCACCGGGGCTGAGGGCACGATCTTTCGTATCGTATTGCCCGTGCGCCGTGCGCGTTCGGCCGCGGCTTAACCAAGCCTCAAGCTTTGCACGACGATTCCTCAGGCGCGTTTACCGGGGCGTAAGTGCTCCAGGCGCACAATCCGGGGCTGCGGGGCGAAGCCTACCGGAGTTGCGCCATGTCCGACATCACGAGCTTTGGTCGGGACCACCCGACGGGGCCTGCCCCTGGTTCTGCCCCTGGTTCTGCCGCTGAGGCAGCCACGGCGCCGGCCGAGGGCGCGCGCTGGCAGTCCCACCCGGTCGATTTCGGGTTCAGCCTGTTCGGCACCTATGTTCGCCTGGTCGCGGGCCGCGAGCGGCGCTCGGACACGCGGCGCGAACAGGAGCGCTCGAGCCGCCCGCTTGGCACGATCGGCAACATGCTGTTCGCCGGCTCGCTCTCGGGCATCGTGTTGACCGTGCTGATCGTGGTTGCGCTGGTCTACAGCTCGGTGCTGTCCGAGTAGCCCTTAGTCCAGCGCTAGCACGGCGCATTTCAGATAGGTCGATTCGGGCAATGCGGTGTGGGCCGGGTGATCCGGCCCGGCGCCCGCGATTCGGATGAGCCGCCCGACGCGGCCGGCATCGCGCAGGCCCGCGTGCACCGCCTCCAGGAACGAGATCTGATCGACATGGTGCGAGCATGAGGCGATCACCAGATACGCCTCGCGCGCGCAGCAACCGACCGCAAGGCGTGTAAGCTTGCGATAGGCCTTGAGCCCCGCAGGCAGGGTCTTGCGGGTCGCGGCGAAGGCGGGCGGGTCGGCGATCACGAGCCCAAAGGCGCCCGCGTGTTCGGCCTTGGTCTTGGCCAGCCAGTCAAACACATCGGCCACTTCGAAACGCACACGTGCCGCGACGCCGTTGAGCGCGGCGGCCCGTTCCGCAAACGCAAGAGCCGGCTGCGAGCTGTCGATTGCCAACACGTCCGCCGCGCCGGCCACCGCCGCACGAAGCGCGAAGCCGCCGGTGTGGCAATAGAGATCGAGCACGCGCCGGTCGCGTGCGAGGCGCGCCACGAAATCGCGGTTGTCGCGCTGATCGTAATACCAGCCGGTCTTTTGACCATGGCCGAGGTCGGCGAGAAAGCGCACGCCCGATTCATCAATCTCGACCGGTCCTTCCAGCGTGCCGATGATCTCGGCCTCCGCGCGTGCCAGGCCCTCGAGCTCGCGCACCCCGCTGTCCCGCCGCAACACGATCGCGCGCGGCGACAGAACATGCTTGAGCGCGGCGGTGAGTTGGACCACCAGGCTCTCCATGCCGGCGCTGTTGAGCTGCACCGCGAGCACGTCGCCGTAACGGTCGATCACGAGCCCCGGCAAGCCATCAGCCTCGGCGTGAATCAGCCGGTAATGCGGGCCGGCATAGAGCGCCGCGCGGAGCGCGAGCGCGCGGCTCAGGCGGACGGCGAAGAACGCCTCGTCGATCGCGGCGTCGGGAGCGGCGCTCAGGAGGCGCCCGGCGATCAACGAGTGCGGATTGAAGGTCGCGACGCCCAGTCGCTCGCCGCCGGCATCGATCACGGTGGCGAGCGTGCCCTTGGGCAGGCGCTTGGTCGCCTCATCCATGCGGATTTCGTTCGAGAAGATCCACGGATGGCCCTGGCGCAGCCGCTTGCTGTGCCCGGCCAGCAAATGGATCTCGGCGCGCTCGGGGTTCATGGCGCTCGCTTAATAGCCTTTGGCGGCGCCCTCGCGCCTCGGGTCGGCGCCACCTTCGAGGCGACCGTTGCGGAAGTGGATGCCCTGGAGCCCGCTCCGCTGCTCCTTGACCAACACCCTGTGGCCGAGCGTGATCAATGCCTGTTCGAGGCTGGCGGCCGAAGTGCCTGCCTCCAGCTCGGTCTCCGCATTGCGGTTTTGCACGTGCGGCAGGTCGATCGCCGCCTGGATATCGAGCCGCCAGTCGATCAGCCCGATCAGGGTCTGCGCGACATAGCCGATGATGCGCGGCCCGCCCGGCGAGCCAAGCGCGTACTCGAGCTGGCCGTCCTGATCGAACACGAAGGTCGGCGACATCGATGAGCGCGGGCGCTTTGCCGGCTCGACCCGATTGGCGACATCGCGTCCATCCTCGGTCGGCTTGAAGGCGAAATCGGTCAGCTGGTTGTTGAGCAGGAAGCCGCGCACCATAAGATAGCTGCCAAAGCCGCGCTCGATGCTCGAGGTGAAGGTCACCACATTGCCCGCCGCATCGGCCACCACGAGGTGGCTGGTCGATTCACCTTCGCGCACCGTGCCATCGCCGCGCATGGCCAGCATGCCGGAGCCCGGCGGCGTGCCGGGTTCGGCCTTCTCCATGGTACGCGCCGGGTCGATCAAGCGCGAGCGTGCCGCGAGATAATCGGGGTCGAGCAGGCCTTCGAGCGGAATCGCAACATGGTCGCTGTCGGCGAGATAGCGATTGCGGTCGGCGAAGGCGAGCCGGCTGGCCTCCGCAAACAGATGAGCTGCCTGGGCCGAATTTGGCGACAGGGCCGCGAGATCGAAGCGCTCGAGCAGTTTCAGGATTTGCAGCACCGTGGTGCCGCCGGAAGAGGGCGGGCCCATGCCGCAGATTAAGTGTACGCGGTAGGTGCCGCAGAGTGGCGGCCGGCGCACCGCCTCATAGGCCGCCATGTCGGCGGCGGTCATGCGCCCCGGGTTTTCGCTCGCGCCGCGCACCGCCGCAACGATGTCATCGGCAATCGGCCCCTCGTAGAACGCCGTCGCGCCGCCCGATGCGACCAGCCTGAGTGTTTCCGCGAACTCCTTGTTGGTGAGGCGTGTGCCGGCCGGCTTCGGCGTGCCGTCGGGCCTGAAGAAATAGGCGCGGGTCTCCTCGAATGTGTCGAGGCCCTCGGTTTCGGCAATCGACCTGCCCAGTTGCGGCGAGATCTCGAAGCCCTGCGCGGCGAGCGCGATCGCGGGCTCGAACAGTCGGGCCCAAGGCAGGTGGCCGTGGCTCTCATGGGCCAGCGCCATCATGCGGAACAAGCCCGGCACGCCGACGGCGAGCCCGCCGAGCGCGACATCCCTGCGCTTCTGGCGTTTGTCGTCAGGGGTGAGAAACATGTCGGGCGTGACGGCAGCCGGCGCCAGCTCGCGCCCGTCATAGCTCTCGATCGTGCCGTCCGCCGCGTTGAAGTGCAGCAGAAAACCGCCACCCCCGATGCCCGAGCTCTGCGGCTCGACAAGCCCGAGCACGATGGCGGCCGAGATCGCGGCATCGGTCGCGCTGCCGCCGGCTTTCAGGATTTCGAGCGCCGCGTCCACCGCACGCGGGTCGGCCGCCGCGACCATGGCTGTGGTCGCGATGGCTGGCGCCCGTGCCGGCGTGAGGTCGGCACGGGCCGATGCCACGACCCATAGGGCACCGAGAAGGACGAGGCCGGTGAAGAGGCTTCGACGAGGCAACATGTAATCCTTCGGGCTAAAGGGTCGGGCGCTGCGGGCATTTCGCCCATGGCGGGTTCGGCGCGTGGCCGACCTCTACGCGAATTGACGACCCAAATCCAGCCGGCCACCGGGCGGGGCAAATCCCGACCGCCGGCCGCCGCCAGGGCGCTTGCGGAACCGCGCGGATTTCCCTAGGTTCCAGTCCCCACCGCCCGCAAGCGGCGGTGCTCTCGCGGCGCGCCCGTAGCTCAGCTGGATAGAGCACCAGACTACGAATCTGGGGGTCGGGCGTTCGAATCGCTCCGGGCGCGCCAATTCCATCAAGAGGTTAGAGGGCTCAGAGCGCGCTCGAAAAATCTCGCGTGTGTAGTTCCTGTGTAAACGTGTCAGGAACGGCGCCAATCGGACGGGTTGATCTGTTCGGCATTCGTTTGCTTTTCGTCGAGGCGATCGAGCACGCTGTCGATCTGCCTGTCCCGGGCGTGTGCATACCGCATCACCATCTCAAGGCTCCTGTGACCGGAGAAGGCCTGGATAGTCGGAACGTCGGCGCCCGCCTCGGACAACATGGTGATCGCCGTGTGCCGCAGGACGTGCGGCGTGACCTCTTTCGGGTTCATGCCCGATGCCTTTACCACGCGGCGGAACGCGCTCTTCATGGAGTCGATGTGGCCGGATTTGCTGCCCGGATTCGGGAATATCCATCCGGGGCGTGGCTCGGCATCGTCGCCGTCTTCTTTCTTGGTGCGAATGTAGGCCTTCTCATGCTCGGCTTTGAGCAGATCGTTCAGCGTCGCCGTCAACGGCTGCTCGCGCCAGCGGCCGCCCTTTGTGAGCACACGCAGCCGCCGCGCAGGGTGGCTGTGATTGCCAAAGCGGGCACCAAGAATTTCAGCGTGCCGCAAGCTGGTATGAAGTGCGATCCGCACGAACAGCCAGACATGCGGGTTGAAGTCGAGCCTGGCGGCCTCCTCCAGCGCCTCGATCTCCTGACGCAATAGTACGCGCTCGCGTCGGTTCTTCTCCCTGGGGATGGTCACCATCGGCAACGCAATGTCGGTGATGTCCCATCGAACAAGGCGTCGTGCCATGCGCCGATAGGTCGCCAGCGTCCGGTTGATCGTGCCCTCGGCCAGCTGCTTGTCACGCAGGTGCCGGCGGTACTTCTCGAGAGTAAAGGTCGAGATCGAGTCGAGCCGCATCTTGCCCAGGTACGGGATTAGGTGGCCTCTAAGGTGCTGCTCGTTGTTCGCATAGTCTCTGCCGCCGCTCTCCTTGAGCTTCTTTAGGTATTCCTCGGCAGCCACCTCGAAGGTGAGGTGCAGCTTGCGCCCCTTGGGCAGCGCTAGCCGTCCCTCGCGGGCGGCGGTTCGCGCCTGGGCAATGAAGTCCTCCGCCTGGGTGCGCGTCGTGTTTTGGCTCGCGTGGCCAATCACCCGGTGGATGCGAACGCCATCGACCATGATGTTCACGCTGTAGCGAACGTCCCCGTTAGCTCGGCATTCGGCGATGACGCCGTGCTCCGCGAGCTT
>Ga0194121_10004962_pt1 | contig 18862 bp, 22 predicted proteins | sample TA2MahCa50mmetaG_FD_148609 | JGI IMG/M metagenome (GOLD analysis project Ga0194121, IMG submission 148609) | Freshwater microbial communities from Lake Tanganyika, Tanzania - TA2015020 Mahale Deep Cast 50m | ecosystem: Environmental > Aquatic > Freshwater > Lake | place: Tanzania: Lake...
CGGCGCTCGGCGGGTTCGCGCGTGACGCGTTGGGCGGGTTCGCGCGCGACGCGCTTGGCGGCGGGTTCGTACCGGCGGCGCGGGTCGAGCCGCCCGAACCGGCCGCCGTCGACCATCCGCTCGGGGCCGCGCGCGGGCAACTACATGAGACGTATATCGTCGCCCAGACCGGCGATGGGCTCGTCATCGTCGATCAGCACGCCGCGCACGAGCGCCTGGTGTTCGAGCGCATGAAGGCCGAACTCGACGCCCGCGGCGTCCAGCGCCAGATTCTCTTGATCCCTGAGGTGGTCGAGGTCGACCCGGCCGCCGCCGAGCGCGTGCTGGGGCGGGCCGCGGAATTCGCCGATCTCGGCCTCGCGATCGAGCCGTTCGGCGACGGCGCGGTCCTAGTGCGCGAAGTGCCGGCGCTCCTCGGCGAAGTCGATACCAAGGGCCTCGTTCAGGATCTGGCCGATGAGCTGGCCGAGGCCGACGGCGCCACCAGCTTGCGCGAGCGGCTGTCCGAGGTCGCGAGCCGCATGGCGTGCCACGGCTCGGTCCGCGCCGGGCGCGCTCTCTCGGTCGCGGAAATGAACGCGCTGCTGCGCGAAATGGAACGCACGCCTCACGCCGGCCAGTGTACCCACGGACGCCCGACCTACATCGAACTCAAGCTGACCGATATTGAGCGCCTGTTCGGCCGGCGCTGACGCGCGGCAGGTTGGCGCGGCGTCTAACCGAGACGCTGCTGCCGCGACAGCCGACGCAGGGCCAGGGCGGCGCCGACCACGACCGCGCCCTGGGCCGCGAACAACCAGTCGACGGCGTTCCAGCTGAACGACACCACGACGGAGGCGAGGAGCGGCGGGCCCGCGAGCGCGCCGAGTGTCGCCCCTTGCAGGACGACCCCGCCGGCCGCGCCGATCTGGCGCGGGCTCGGCGCAAACACCGGGATCGCCGCATAGACCGCGCCGGCCACGAGCCCGGTGGTCAGCGGAAAGAGCGCCGCGCCGGCGAAGCGCTGCCACTCGGGCAAGTCGGCGAACATGAGACCCGGCATGAGCCCGATGCCGGCACCGCCGATCAGGAACGCGAGCCACGCGCGCCGGCCGTCATGGCGGACGAGCCAGCCGCCGAGGATATTCGCGGGCACGAACAACGCGACGAAGCCAGCGGTGAGAATCGCGGCGGTCGCGACCGAGCGGCCGAGCTGGTCGATCAGCAGGGTCGGCAGCCACGTCATCAACGAGAACGAGGCTTGGGTCTGGATCAGGAACACCAGTGCCAACAGCCAGACCGGCGCCCGGCTCAGCGCGTGGCCGATATCGGCGAACGCAAAGCGCACCGGTCCGGCGGCCGGTGCCTCCCCGGCCGTTGCCAGCGCAAAGGCGGCCATCACCGCCGCCGATAGCGCGGCGCCGAGCAGCCACAACGCGCGCCAGCCGAGCGCATCGACGAGGCCCGAGGCGGCGAGCGGGACGACGATCATCCCGGTCGGGTAGTAGGCGCTCCAGAGGCCGAGCGCGAGGCCGCGATCGCGCGACGCGGTTGCGAACGCGATCATCGGCGTCGCCGCAACCATGATCGCGATCCAGCCCACGCCTTCGACGAACCGCGCCGCGAGGAGAACCGGCGCCGCGGCCGCGAGCGCGCCGGCCGCGCTTCCGACCAGCAGGCACGCCGCCCCGAGCAGGAGCGCGCGGCGGCAGCCGATCCGATCGACGAAGACGCCGGCGGCGAAGCCCAACAGCGCGCCGGCGAGGCTCACCATCGAGGCGATCCAGCCGGCGGTGACCATGCCGATGTCGAGTTCGCGCCCGATCAGCGGCAGAGCCAGCGCGGTCTTGCCGGTCTGGATCATCGCGACGACGCCGACCGCGATCGTCGCTCCGACCACGCGCCAGCGGGTCGCGGCGGGCGGACGGTTAGGCGGCGTGCCGGGGTCCATTCAGGAGCTCGCGCAACAGCGCGTTGACGCGGGTGGGATGCGCGAGGTTGACGACGTGGCCGCAGGCGTCGAATCCGATGCTGCGCGCGTTCGGAATCTCCCGCACCGTGCGCTGTTCCCACTTGGAGTTGTTCTGTGCGGCTTCACCGCGCCGGGGCCACGCGATGGCGCTCCGCCGCAGGTCGCGATGGCCGCGCACCTTGCCAAGCTGGTCGACTGCCTGCAGATCGACACGTTCGCGGTTGTCGCGAGCTCGGGCGCCGATCTAGTCGTCGTCGACGAAGACGAACCGGGCCCGCACGGCCTTGCCGCCGAGAAATCCGCTCATAGGGTAAGCTAGCCGCCTCTTATCGGTTTGGGGACCGGAAACAGCATGGCCCTGACGGGTCTCGAGGACGCGAGCCCCGCCGCGACGGAAACCGCCGTCGTCGCGCGCCATCCCCTCGCGCCGTGGCGGATCGGCGTCGATGTCGGCGGCACCTTTACCGACGTCGCGCTGATCGGCCGCGATGGGGCGATCGTCACCGTGAAGTCCCTGTCGGTGCCGAAAGACCCGGCCGCCGGGGTGATGCAAGCGCTCGACTGCATGGCCGGTGCGCTTGGGATCGCGCGGCGCGCCTTGCTCAAGGGCTGCGAACTCTTCGTCCACGGCTCAACGGTCGCGACCAACACGATCCTCGAGCATACCGGCGCCACGGTTGGGCTGCTCGTGACCGAGGGCTTCCGCGACAGTGTTGAAATTCGCCGTGGCGTGCGCGCCAACCCGTGGGACCACCGACCTCCGTATCCGCCGGTGCGCGCGACCGCGTGGCGGTCGATGCCTACAGCAACTATGCAATCGACCTGACGGGATGACCTCGATGGCCATCGATCCCATCACCTTGACCCTCGTTCAGAACCGCTTGGATCACGTCTGCCATCAGATGAGCAGGGTGATGGTGCGGACCGCGCGCAGCCCTTTGTTCAGCCAAGCGAAGGACTTCTCCTGCTTCGTGACCGACGCCGCTGGCTCCGTGATGGCGCAGGCCGACGGCGTGCCGATGCATACCGGCGGCGGCGGGTTCGCCGTTCGCGCGATCCTCGCGACATTCGGCAACGACATCGCCGAGGGTGACGTGTTCCTGCTCAACGACCCGCACGCCGCCGGCGGCAACCATCTGCCGGACTGGTTGATCGCGCGGCCGGTGTTCGTCGACGGCCTCTTGGTCGCCTTTTGCAACAATCGGGGCCACCAATCGGACATCGGCGGCGGCGTGGCCGGCGGTTTCAACGCCAACGCTACCGAGATCTACCAAGAAGGGATCCGGCTGCCGCCGCTGCGGTTGGTCTGTCGCGACGCGGTACGCGAGGACCTGTGGCAGTTGCTGTTGCTCAACTCGCGTACCCCCAATCTGCTCGATGGCGATCTGCGGGCGATGCTGGGCTCAACCAAGGTCGGCGTCCAGCAGGTCCAGTCGCTCGCCGCCGAGCTGACCGCGGCGACCGCGATCGAGGCGTTCGCCGGCATTCTCGATGTCGGCGAGCGGCGGATGCGCGCGGAAATCGCCGCGTTGCCGGACGGGACTTATGTCGGCGACGACAAGACCGACAGCGACTGTTTCGTCGCTGGCGACCACGTCATCCGCGTCGCGCTCACCGTCGCCGGCGAGCGGATGCGGGTCGATTTCACCGGAACCGACCCGCAAATGCGCGGCTTCAAGAACAGCTCGCTCGCCAATACTTACTCGGCCGTATACGTCGCGCTGGCAACGTTCCTGTCGCCCGACCTGCCCGGCAACGAGGGGACGTTTCGGGCGGTCGAGATCGTCGCGCCCGCGGGATCGCTGGTGAATCCGCGGCCGCCCGCGCCGGTGGCGATGAGCACGCTGTGCATCGCCTCGGAGATCATCCACGCAATGTGGAAGGCGTTGGCGCAGGCCGATCCCAAGCGCAGTTGCGCCGGCTATGGCAAGATCAATTATCCGATCACGTCGGGCCGCGACGCCGACGGCACGCCGTTCGTGCTCTACCACTGGTCGGCGGGGATCGGGGCGGCGCGGTCGATGGCCGCGACGGGTTCAACGCCAATGGAGGGTTGATCAATCTCGGCGCGCTGCGCCTCCCCGATGTCGAGGGCTACGAACAGAGCTACCCGGTGCACTTCCTCGCCCAGGAGTTTCGCACCGACGCCGCCGGCGCCGGCCGCTTCCGCGGCGGCACCGGCATTGCGTATCGGATCGAGATCGAAGCGCCGACGGTCATGGCGCTCCGCGGCGAGGGGCTGCTGACGCCGTCCGGGTTCGGCGCGGCGGGCGGCGAAACCGGGCGGGTCGGCGAGATGACCGTCGTCGCGGCGGATGGGACCGTGACCGTGCCGCCCAAGTATGGCGTCATGAATTGCGGCCCGATGCAGTTGACGGTCGCGAGCGCCGCGGTCGGCGGCTGGGGCGATCCGTTCGCGCGCGATCCGGCCGACGTGCTTCGGGACGTGCGCGACCAAGTGGTCAGCGCAGCGGCGGCCGAGCGCGACTACGGCGTCGCGATTGGCCGGGACGGACGGACGGTCGATGCGGCCCGAACCGCGGTACTGCGCGGCGCCCGCCATTCATGGCGGTTATAGCCGAACAACCGCGCGGTACGGCTATCCGGCCGTGCGTTCTTGTGGTAACCAGAAAGCCAACCAAAATCCGAGGGAGGCCAACCGTGAAGCATTGGATTGGTGCAATTGCGAGCATCGGCATCGCTTTGAGCGCCGGTGCGTCGAAGGCCGAGACCTACAACATGTCGAGCTACCTCACCATCAAGCACTGGCTGATGTCCGAGACATTGACCGAATGGATCAAGGAGGTCGACCGCGAGACCAAGGGCGCGATCAAGATCAACATGTTGGCGACTTCGATCGGCAAGCCCGAGGTGCAGTTCGACAACGCGCGTGACGGCGTCTCCGACATCGGCCTCGCCGTCGCCGGCTACACTCCTGGCCGCTTCGTGCTCACCAACATCGGCGCCCTCGCCAACGTCGGCAGCAACGCCGAGAGCATCTCGGGCGCGCTGTGGCGCTTGCACGAGAAGTTCCCGGAGATGCAGAAGGAGTTCGAGGGCGTGCGGGCGCTGAGCGTGTTCGTCACCACCGGCCTTCAGATGTGGAACAACAAGCGCTACGTGGAGAAGTTCGACGACTACAAGGGCATCAAGCTGCATGTCTCCGGCGGCGTCATTGCCGACATCGCGAGCGCGCTCGGCGCCGCGCCGGTGACCCAGCCGACCGCGACCGCCTACGAGAGCGTCGCCAACGGCGTCACCGACGGCATCACGATGACCATCAACGGCATCCAGGTATTCAAGATCGACAAGATCGTGAAATACGGCACCGTGTTTCCGGGCGGCTACAGCCGGGCGCCGATCATCCTCGTCATGAACCAGGCGAAGTTCAACAGCCTGTCGAAGGAGAACCAGGCGATCCTGCTCAAGGTCTCCGGCGAGAAGCTGGCGCGCCACATCGGCAAGATCTGGGAGGACAAGGATCTGGTATCGCTCAAGGAGGTCAAGGCTCTCGGGGTCAAGGTGAACGAGACCCAGGGCGACCTGCTCAAGCAGACCAACGCCGCCGCCGAAGTCGTGATCGACAAGTGGCTCGCCGAAGTCAAGGAGAAGCGCAACTACGACGGTCGCGAGTTCCTCAAGACCTTCCGCGCCGAGACCAATAAGATCGAGTCGGGCAGCTAAACCCTAGCGCCGTCCGACCCGTCCTCGTTCGCGACCGCGCCACCCCATGGCGGCCGTCGACCGGGCCCTCGACCGGCTCGTCCGCGGCTTGCAGGGGGTGGCGCTGGCGCTCACCTTCGTCATGATGCTGCTGACGCTGGCCGACGTGATCGGCCGGTATTTTCTCGAGGCACCGATCCGGGGCGCGTACGAAGTCACTCAGATTCTGCTCGCCACCGTCATTTTCGCCGGATTGCCGCTGGCGACCGCGCACCGCCAGCACATCGTGATCGACCTGCTCGATGCGTTCGTGCCGGCCGGTGCCAAACGACTCCAGTCGAATGCCGTCGACCTGATCACGACCGTTGTGCTCGGGTGCATGGCGTTCGCGGTGTGGCAACAAGCCGGGCGCACGGCCAAGGCCGACGTCCAGACCGACATCTTGCGCATCCCGCTCGCCCCCGTCGTCTATTTCGTCGCGGCGATGTGCGCCGCGGCGTGTGTCGCGATCCTGCTCCGGATGGCGCTCGCCCGGCCCGTGCGCGATCGGCGCTAGACATGACGGTCGCGATAATCGGCTTCGCGGTCGTTCTGACCCTGATCTTTCTGCGCCTACCGATCGGCATCGCCATGGCGCTGGTCGGCGGCATCGGTTTCGCCCTGCTGACCAGTACGCAGGCATCGTGGTCGATGATCGCACAGACCACCTACTCGACCGGACTCGACTATACGTTCTCGACGCTGCCGCTCTTCATCCTGATGGGGAATTTCATCAACCGGGCGGGTTTCTCGGACGAGCTCTACGCCGCCTCGCACGCCTTCCTTGGCCATCGCCGCGGCGGCCTGGCGACGGCGACGATCGTCGCCAGCGGCGGCTTGGCCGCGGTCTCGGGCTCGAGCCTCGCCACCGCGGCGACCATGGCCAAGATCGCGATGCCGCCGATGCGGCGCTACGGCTATGCGGATAGCCTCGCCGCCGGCGCGATCGCTGCCGGCGGCACGCTCGGCATCATCATCCCGCCGAGCGTGATCATGGTGGTCTACGGCGTCATCACCGAGACCGACATCGGCTCGCTGTTCATCGCCGGCATCGTTCCGGGCGTGCTCGGCGTGATCGGCTATTCGATCGCGATCGAGGCGTGGACGCGGATCAACCCCGCGGTCGGTCCGCGCGGCGAACGCACCGGCTGGCCCGATCGCCTGCGCGCGCTGACCAAAGTGTGGGGCATCCTCGTCCTCTTCCTGCTCGTGATCGGCGGCATCTACGGCGGCGCTTTCACCGCGACCGAAGCGGCCGGCATCGGTGCCAGCGGCGCCTTCTTCCTCGCGCTCGCCCGCGGCAGCCTGACATGGCGGGTTCTGGTCTCGATCCTGGCCGAGACGGTTGCGACCACGACGGTGATTTTCGTCATCGTGATCGGCGCGCTGATCTTCGCGAACTTCGTCAATCTCGCCGGCCTTCCGGTCGGGCTCTCGGCGGCGGTCGAAGCCTTCAACGTCACCCCGATCGCCGTCATCCTGGCGATCGTCGTGGTCTACCTGATCCTCGGCTGCGTCCTCGACAGCCTGTCGATGATCCTCCTGACCGTGCCGACCTTCTACCCGCTGGTGGTCGAGCTCGGCTACAGCCCGATCTGGTTCGGGATCCTGGTGACGGTTGCGACCGAAATCAGCCTGATCACGCCGCCGATCGGCTTGAACGTCTTCGTCCTGCGCGCCGCGCTGCCCGAGGTGCCGACCTCGACTATTTTCCGCGGCATCTTCCCCTTCCTTTATGCCGACGTCGTCCGTCTGCTCCTGATCGTATTCGTGCCGGCGATCGCGCTGTTCCTGCCGAGCCTCCGCTAGCCGCGGACCTTAGGCGCGCAGGCGCGCCGCCACCTTGTCGGCGAAGCGCTCCATGCGCGCCTTGGTGTCGGTCAAGGTCGGCGCCTGCAGGTTGAGAACGATGTGCGTGACGCCGATATCCTCGAACCGGCGCACGTCGTCGACGATGTCGGCGAACGGGCCGGTGAAGGCGCGGCGTTCGCCCGAGCCGAGCCGGACCGCATCGGCCTCGGCGTACCAAAGCGCGTTGTAGGCGAGCACGACGCCGGCGGGGTCGCGCCCGGCGTCGCGGGCGTGTTCGCGTACGCGCGCCGCCGCCGCCGCATAGCGGCCGGGCGTATCGAGCAGATATTTCTGATTGCTGCCGATCGGATACAGGCGTCGCCGAGCCGGCCGGCGCGGCGCAGCGCCGGCGGGCTTTCGCCGCCGATCCAGATCGGGATGTGCGGCTTTTGCACGGGCTTCGGGTCGAACGGCGTGTCCGCGATCTGGATGTAAGTGCCGCTGAACGCCGGCTCGGCCTTGGTCTAGACTTCCTTGAAGAGCCGGAGATACTCGTCGGTGACGCGGCCGCGCTCGGCGAACGGCGGCGCGCCGATGGTCGCGAACTCGACCGATTCCCAGCCGACGCCGCAGCCGGCGATGATCCGCCCTTGCGACAGGACGTCGAGCGTCGCCAATTGTTTGGCGACGAGCAGCGGGTGGCGGAGCGGCACCACCATGACCCCGGTGATGAGCTTGAGCTTTTTGGTGGCACCGGCGAGAAACGCCAGGAGCGCCATCATTTCCAGCACCTCGCCCGATGGCCCCCAGCCCATGCGGTCGTTCTCGGTATAGGGATAGGTCGGACCGAAGTCTTTGGGCGGCACCACGTGATCGGGCACGGCCACCGACGCGAAGCCGAGGCTTTCGGCCCACGCGGCGAGCGCGAGGGTGTTCTCGGCCGTGCCGAGCGGCGGCCGGGTTGGCGTCACGTAACCGAAATCCATGCCGTGACTCGCGGAACGGGAGCGGAAAGCAGGGAGCCTACACTAGCCGGCGCGGGCGGCGAAGGCGGCCGCCCGGTAAACGAAGATCGCAATCCGCGCCGCGCCGTAGCGCCGCTCTTTGAGGAGGGCGAAGCCGGCCGGCGCCGCGACGGTTTCGTCGGCCGCGCATTCCAAGACGACGATCGCACCATCGGCGAGCCAGCCCGCGGCCGCCGCGACGGCGAGCGCCGGCGCGGCAAGGCCCTTTCGATACGGCGGATCGAAAAAGGCGATCGCCGCCGGCCCGGCGGCCGGCGGCGGGCCCAGCTTCAAGGCGTCACGCGTCAAGATAGTCGTCCGCGCCTGCTCGTTCAACAAGCGCGCATTGGCGCGGATCAGCTCGACCGCGGTGCGCTCGTTCTCGATGAAAGTCGCGTGCGCGGCGCCGCGCGAGAGCGCTTCGAGCCCGAGCGCGCCGCTCCCGGCGAAGACGTCGAGCACGACCGCGCCTTCGATCGCGACCGCGGCGTCGCCCAACCCGCGCACGAGCATATTGAAGAGTCCCTCGCGGGCGCGATCGGCGGTCGGCCGTACCGCTGCGTCGGCGCCGGCCGCGAGCTTGCGGCCGCGATGCTTACCGGAGACGATCCGCATCGACGTCGGGCAGGCTCCGCGCCAGCTTCTCGGTTTCCTTGCGCGGCACTTCGCGCACCTGGCCGCGCCCGATGTCGCTCAACGCGAACGGGCCGAACCCGATCCGGATCAGGCGGTTGACCGCGAGGCCCACGTGTTCGAGTACGCGCCGGACCTCGCGCTTCTTGCCTTCGGCGAGCGTCATGGTGAGCCAGACGTTGGCGCTTTCGGCGCGATCGAGCGTCGCCGCGATCGGGCCGTAGGCGATGCCGGCGACGGTGATGCCGTCCTTCAGCCGATCGAGCGCCGCCTGATCGATGCGGCCATGGGCGCGAACCCGGTAACGGCGCGGCCACGCGTTCTTGGGGTGGCTCATCCGCCGGGCGAGCCCGCCGTCGTTGGTGAGGAGGAGGAGCCCCTCGGAATTGAAATCGAGCCGCCCGACCGGCACGGCGCGCGGGAACGTGGGGCCCAGCCGATCGTAGATGGTGGCGCGGCCTTTGGGGTCGCGCGCCGCCGTCAGGCAGCCACGCGGCTTGTGAAACAGCCAGATGCGCGCGCGATCGGCGGTCGGCAGCGCCCGGCCATCGACGGTGACGATCCGCTCCGGGGTGACGTTCAGGGCGGGCGAGGCGATGGTCGCGCCATCGACCGCGACCCTTCCGGCGGCGATCCACGCCTCGGCCTCGCGCCGCGAGCCGAGCCCGGCGCGGGCGATCACCTTGGCGATCCGCTCGCCTGCCGGCGCCGTCGCATTCGCCGCGGCGCCGCCGCGCCGCCTAGCGCGCGGCATCGACGAACGCGGCGAACAGACGGCGGTCGCCCGCCGAGAGCACGAACTCGGGGTGCCACTGGACGCCCAGGCAGAACCGATAGCGCGGGTCCTCGATCCCCTCGATCACGCCGTCGGGCGCCAAGGCGTCGACGATGACGCCGGGGCCGACCTCGCGCGCCGCCTGGTGGTGCGCCGAGTTGACGGCGAGGTCGAGCGCACCGACGACACGGTGGAGGAGCGTGTCGGCCATGATCCGGACCGTATGCCCGGGCTCGTTCCGGGGGTTGGGCTGCTCGTGCGCCAGCGCATCGACCACGGTGTCGGGGATGTGCTGAATGAGCGTGCCGCCCAGGATCACGTTCAGGAGCTGCTGGCCGCCGCAGATACCGAGCACCGGCAGGTCGCGGCCGAGCGCGGCGCGGGTCACCTCGATCTCGAAGTCGGTGCGGCCCTCCTTGGTCTTGACGGTCGGGTGCTTGGCCGCATCGCCGAACAACGCCGGATCGACGTCGAAGTCGCCGCCCGAGACGACCAGGCCTTGGATGCGCTCGGCATAAGTCGAACCGTCGCCGCCGTGCGGCAGCAGCACCGGCACGCCGCCGGCGTCGGCGACTGCGTCGCAGTAATTCTGACGGAGCGCATACCACGGGAACTTGGAGTAGCCGCCGGGCGCTTCGCTATCCAGGGTGATGCCGATCAGGGGACGGGACATGGGAGGGAGAATAGGGAGCGTTTGCGCCGGCGACAACGCGACTTAACGGGAGACGCGCCGGGCGTCGCATCGCTTGACGCGCTTCGTCCCGGGCCGCATCGTCGGCCGATGAACGATCGCGCCGGCTACATGGTGCTCGCCTTGACGCAAGCCGAGCTCGCGGCCAAGGCCGGCGAGGTCCCGGTCGGCGCCGTGATCGTCGAAGCCAAGAGCGGCGAGGTCGTCGCCGCCGCCCACAACCGGGTCGAGAAGGAGAGCGATCCAACCGCGCACGCCGAGCTGTTGGCGATCCGGGCGGCGGCGGCCAAGGTCGGCGCCGCGCGGCTGCCGGGGTGCGATCTCTACGTCACGCTCGAACCCTGCCCGATGTGCGCCCAGGCGGTCGTGTTCGCGCGGCTGCGCCGGCTCTATTTCGGCGCGTCCGATGCCAAAGGCGGCGGCGTCGAGCACGGACCGCGCATCTTCGCGCAGCCCTCTTGCCATCACCGCCCCGAAGTTTACGGCGGGATCGACGAGCTCCGCGCCGCGCGGCTCCTGCGCGATTTCTTCAAGGCGCGGCGCTGACCCGCATCGAGGCGCCGCGCCCAAAGGCGCGACTTCGGTCGTTCGGCGCGATAATCTCCGGGCATCGAACTTGGCAACGGAATGACCATGGATTTTTCCCTCTCGCCGCGCACGATCGAGTACCAAGAGCGCCTCAAGGCGTTCATGGCGGCACACATATATCCCAACGAAGCGGTGATCGAGACCGAGATCGCGACCGGCGAGCGCTGGAAGCCGCTCACGCGGATCGAAGAGCTGAAGACGCGGGCCCGTGCCGAGGGCTTGTGGAACCTCTGGCTCCACGACGCCAAGCTGGGCGGCGGGTTCTCGAACGTCGAGTACGCGACGCTGTGCGAGGTGATGGGGCGCTCGCCGCACGCGCCCGAGGTCTTCAACTGTGCCGCCCCCGACACCGGCAACATGGAAGTCTTGTGGAAATACGGCACGCCGGCGCAGAAAGAGGCGTGGCTCGTACCGCTGCTCGACGGAAAAATCCGTTCGGCCTATGTCATGACCGAGCCCGACGTCGCCTCCTCGGACGCCACCAACATCGCGGCCGAGATCAAGCGCGCGGGCGACTCCTACGTCATCAACGGCCGCAAATGGTGGATTTCCGGAGTCGGCGATCCACGCTGTGCGATCCTGATCTTCATGGGCCGCTCGAATCCCGACGCCCCGCGCCACCAACAGCACTCGATGATCCTGATCCCGATGGCGACGCCCGGGGTCGAGGTGGTGCGGCCGCTCCCGATCTTCGGCTACGACGACGCCCCGCACGGGCATTGCGAGATGCGCTTCACCAATGTCCGCGTGCCGGCCGCCAACACGCTGCTCGGCGAGGGCCGCGGCTTCGAGATCGCGCAAGGGCGCCTGGGACCGGGCCGCATCCATCACTGCATGCGCGCGATCGGTCAGGCCGAGCGCGCGCTCGAGGCGCTCTGCAAGCGCGCCAAGGCGCGGGTCGCGTTCGGCAAGCCCTTGGCCGAGCAAGGCGTGGTGCGCCAGGCGATCGCCGATTCGCGGATCGAGATCGACCAGGCGCGCCTTCTGACGCTCCACGCCGCGTGGCGGATCGACACGGTCGGCGCCAAGGAGGCGCGGGCCGAAATCGCCGAAATCAAGGTCGCGGTTCCCAACATGCTGCTGCGCGTGCTCGATCGCGCGATCGAGGTTCACGGCGCCGCCGGCGTTTCCGACGATTTCGGTCTGGGGTGGTCGTGGGCGTGGGGGCGGACGCTCCGGATCGTCGATGGGCCCGATGCCGTGCACCGCGAGGGCATCGCCAAGCTCGAGCTCCGGAAATACAACTGACCGGCGCGCTGCGATGACGGCGCGCGGACCGCTTCCCCGCTGGCTCTGGCTCGATGCCCCGCTCGGCGCGGCCCTCGCGCTGGCGGGGATTGCGCTGTTCACCGACTGGCAGGGCCCGTGGCTCTATTCCGAGCGCGGGCTGCTCGAACTCGGCCACTTCGCGATCCTGGTGCTCGCCGTCGTCTATGGCGCCCGCGTCGCGCTCGCGCTCCGCGCCGAGCGGGCGCTCGCCGGGTGGTATTTGCTCGCGACCGTGGGCGCGCTGTTCACTGCCGGCGAGGAGGTGAGTTGGGGCCAGCACCTGGTCGGCTTCGGCACGCCCGAGTGGCTCGCCGCGATCAACGATCAGGGTGAGACCAATCTCCACAACGTCACCAACTGGCTCGACCAAAAGCCGCGCGCGGTACTCGAACTCGGCATCATTGTCGGCGGGATCGTGCTGCCGCTGCTGTCGCTGGCGTGGCCCGGCCTCGCCGCGGCGCGGTGGTGGACGGTGGTGCCGCCGGTGCAGCTGCTGCCAACCGCGGCGCTAGCCGAACTCGCGCGCCTGGGGAGCGGCACCTGGCGCGACTGGGGCTTGGGCAGCGATCCGGTTCTCTTCTTCCGCGCCAGCGAGGTCCAGGAGACGTTCTTCTATTGGTTCGTGCTGGTCTATCTGATCGCGGCTTATCGTCGCGACGTACGGCCGGTCGCCGGTCGCGCTCACGGCACGTAGAAAAACGGTGTGATCAGGTCTATTTCGCGGCCGTATTCGCATACTTCGAAGAATAGGAACGCGAGAAAGAAGAGTCCTGAGTCGCGCAAGTGCCGCGCGATCGCCGGACTTCGAGCGTGTCTATATCGCACCAGCGCCTAATCGCGGGAAACCAGCGCGGCACCGCGGCCACATAGCGGGCGTAGACATCCCCATAGATGCCGGCGAGATACTTCTCCTCGCGGCCGACGACGGTCCGGTGATAGAGTACGAACACGATTACGGCCAGTGCCAGAAGCGTCATCATTTCCGAGAGCAGGCCGATACCGACCACGCCGATGAAGCTGAACACATATAGCGGGTTGCGCACGACCGAATAGGGACCGGCCGTGACCAGTTCCTGGTTCTTGCGTCCGGCAACGTAGACCGAAGCCCAGCCGCGCCCGACCAGGCACGCGACCAAACAGGTGACGCCGAGGGTCTCGAAAATCTCGTGCATCCATTCCGGCCGGCCGAGCGTTGGGCTGGTGAGGGCGGCGATTGGCAACAGCGCCAGCACCAGCCACCGCAAATGACGCGGCCGGCCTTTGAGGAGAGAACGGTGGCGGTCGCTCGATTCGGCCCCGGATGTCATGCGGTCACCGTCCGATCGCCTTGGCGTAGTCCCACGCGATCTGGGCGAAGGGGCCGGCCATCGCCCCCATCTCGCGGGCGTAGTCGCTCGCCGCGGTACCGTCTTTGACGCGGCCCATGATGCCTTGCAGGATCGCGGCCAGACGAAAGACGTTGTAGGCGATGTAGAACTCCCAGTCGGCGGCGGGCGGCGCGGCACGGCCGGTGCGTTCGCAATAGCGCGCGAGATAGTCGGCCTCCGATGGAATCCCGAGCGGCTTCAGGTCGATGCCGCGAAAGCCGCGCCCGGTTTCGGGCGGGAGCCGGTAGGCGAGGCAATGGTAGGCGAAATCCGCGAACGGGTGGCCGAGGGTCGAAATCTCCCAATCGAGAATCGCCAAGAGCTTGGGCGCGCTCGGATGGAAGATCATGTTGTCCATGCGATAGTCGCCGTGGACCAGCGTGGTCGCGTCGTCGGCCGGGAGATGCGCCGGGAGCCACTGGATCAGCTCCTCCATCGCCGGAATGGTCGCGGTCGCGGAGGCCCGATACTGCTTGGTCCAGCGCGCGATCTGGCGCGCGACATAGTCGCCAGGCTTGCCGTAGTCGCCCAAGCCCGCCTCGACGTAGTCGACCCGGTGCAGCGTGGCGATGCCGGCGTTCATGGCGTCGTAGATCGCGGCGCGTTCGGCGGCGCTCGCGCGCGGCAGCGACAGGTCCCAGAGCACGCGGCCCTCGACGAACTCCATCACGTAGAACGCGGTGCCGATCACGCCCTCATCGACACAGAGCGCGTAAGCCCTGGGCACCGGGACGCCGGTCCCTCGGAGCGCGCTGATGATCCGGTATTCGCGATCGACCGCGTGCGCCGAGGGTAGGAGCTTCCCGGGCGGCTTGCGCCGCACCACGTATTTCCCCGACGGCGCGCTCACGCAGTAGGTCGGGTTCGACTGGCCGCCCTTGAACTGGGTGAGCGTCAACGGCCCACGGAAACCGTGGACGTGGGCTGCCATGAACCGTTCGAGCGCGGCCGCGTCGATGTCGTGGGCGGCGCGCACCGGCATGGTTCCGGTGAAACGCGCCTCGCGCTCGGAGAGTTTGTCGCGTCCGTCCGTCATAGCCGCTCGAGCGCTCCGTTCGTCATGACCGCTCGACCGCGCGCCAGCCGATGTCGCGGCGGCAGAATCCTTCCGGCCACCGGATGCGATCGACCGCGGCGTAGGCTTTGCGTTGCGCGTCCGCCACCGTCGCGCCCAGCGCCGTGATACCGAGAACGCGCCCGCCGTCGGCGAGAATTCGGCCGCCGTCGCGCCGAGTGCCGGCGTGAAAGGCGAACACATCGGGAAGCGCCGCTACCGCGTCGAGCCCGCCGATCTCGCTGCCGCGCGCGTACGCGCCCGGGTAGCCCTTGGCCGCCATCACCACGCAGAGCGCGGCCCGGTCGTGCCAGCGCAGGTCGAAGGTGTCGAGGACGCCGTCGCGGGCGGCCATGAAGGCGGGGAGCAGGTCGGACTTGAGCCTGGGCATCAGGGCCTGGCACTCGGGGTCGCCGAAGCGGACATTGTATTCGAGCAATTTCGGCCCGTCGGCGCCGATCATGAGCCCGGCGTAGAGGATGCCCTTGAACGGCCGGCCCTCGGCCGCCATCGCCACGACCGTCGGCTGTACGATCCGCTCCATCGCGCTTGCCGCGAGCGCCGGCGTCACCACCGGCGCCGGCGAATAGGCGCCCATGCCGCCGGTGTTGGGACCCTGATCGCCGTCATAGGCGGTCTTGTGGTCCTGGGCCGAAGCCAACGCGATCGCGGTCTTGCCGTCGACCAAGGCGAAGAAGCTCGCTTCCTCGCCGGCCAGGAATTCCTCGACCACGATCTCGGCGCCGGCGGCGCCGAACTGCCCGCTCATGATCGCATCGACCGCCGCTTCGGCTTCGGCGGTCGACTGCGCGACGACGACGCCCTTGCCGGCCGCCAGCCCATCGGCCTTGACGACGATCGGCGCGCCGCGCGCGGCGATGTAGCGCTTGGCCGCCGCCGCTTCGCGAAAGCGCCCGTAGGCCGCGGTCGGGATGCGGTGGCGGGCACAGAGGTCCTTGGTGAAGGCCTTCGAGCCTTCGAGCTCGGCGGCGGCCGCGCTCGGGCCGAACGCGGCGATGCCGGCGGCTTCGAGCCGGTCGACCAGGCCGCCGACCAGCGGCCCTTCCGGCCCGACCACCACGAACTCGACCGCCTCGCGCCGGCAAAAGCCGATCACGGCCGGAGCGTCGCCGGGATCGAGTGCGACGCAGGTCGCGAGTTGGGCGATGCCGCCGTTCCCCGGCGCGCAGCTCAAGCGCTCGACCAAAGGCGACGCCGAGAGCGCCCACACCAGCGCGTGTTCGCGGCCGCCCGAGCCGATGACGAGGACGTGCACGACGGTTGTTTCCGATGGCGGCGGTTTTTTCCTAAGGTGCACCCTTGTATCATGCACCGATCATGCGAGAAAACGGCCCGAACGCCGAATGAGCGATCCTCTGTTCGACGACGACGGCGGCGCGCCGAAACGCGACGACGGCGCGGCGCCCAAGCCGGCGCGTAACCTGCCCGAATATTCGGTCGGCGAGATTTCGCACGCGCTCAAGCGGACGCTCGAGAACGCCTACGAGCGCGTCCGCGTGCGCGGCGAAATCTCCAAGGTCACGCGCCACGCCTCCGGCCACATCTACTTCACGCTCAAGGACCCCGACGCGGTGCTCGACTCGGTGATCTGGCGCTCGATCGTCCGCCGGCTCCGCTTCCTGCCCGAAGAAGGGCTCGAAGTCGTCGCCACCGGCAAGATCACGACCTGGGAGAAGAGTTCGAAGTACCAACTGGTGGTCGATCAGGTCGAGCCGGCCGGCGCCGGCGCGCTCATGGTGCTCTTGGAGCAGCGGCGCAAGAAGCTCGCTGCCGAAGGCCTGTTCGATCCCGCCCGCAAGAAGCCGCTTCCCTACCTTCCCGACGTGATCGGCGTCGTCACCTCGCCGACCGGGGCGGTGATTCGCGACATCCGCCATCGCCTGGCCGACCGCTTCCCGCGCCACGTGCTGGTATGGCCGGTCAAAGTCCAGGGCGATGAGGCGGCGGGGCAGATCGCGGCGGCGATCCAGGGCTTCAACCGCTTGCGCCCGGGTGGGACGATCCCGCGCCCCGACGTGCTGATCGTCGCCCGCGGCGGCGGCTCGATCGAGGACCTGTGGCCGTTCAACGAGGAGATCGTCGTCCGCGCCGCGGCCGCGAGCGCGATCCCGTTGATCGCGGCGGTCGGCCACGAGACCGACACGACCTTGATCGACTTTGCCGCCGACAAACGGGCGCCGACGCCTTCGGCGGCGGCCGAGATGGCGGTTCCGGTGCGCCGCGACATCGCGCTCAAGCTCGATCAACTGGGCGGCCGCTTGCGCGCCGCCTTGGTGCGCCGGCTCGAGGAAGGCCGCACCGCGCTCCTCGCCGCGGTGCGGGGCCTCCGCCACCCGGGCGAGCTGATCGAGCGCGCCGCCGTCCGCTTGGGCGATCTCGATGATGCGCTCCGGCGCTCGCTCAGGATCGCCCTCGAGCGGCGCTGGCGCGCCTTTGGCGACGTCGCGGCGCGGCTCCGGCCGCAGCAGTTGCGCCGCGAGATCGTCGACAAGTCGGGCGAACTCGCGAAGTTGGCCGGCCGGCTGGCGCCGGCGCTCGGTCGGACCTTCGTTCAAACCGAACGCCGGCTCGCGGCAGGGGTGCGGCTTCTCGCTTCGCTCTCCTATGAGCGCGTGCTTGAGCGCGGCTACGCCCTGGTCCGCGACCGGGCCAGCGGCAAGCTCCTGATGCGGGCGCGTGCGACCGGCGAGGCCGGGACCGAGCTCGCGATCCAGTTCCGCGACGGCCTGGTGCCGGTGACCGTCGGCGCCGCCGGCACGCGGCGCAAGACCAAACGCGATCGCCCCCCGGGCGAGAGTCAGGGTGAACTGCTATAAGGACGCCGATGGATACGCTCTCGCAACGCGAAGCCAAGCTCCGCTATGGCCCGAGCCGGTTCGACGTCCTGGTACCGGGCACCTACGTCAAGTGCGCGGTCACCGGGGCGCGCATTCCGCTCGAGGATCTGCGCTATTGGAGCGTCGAGCGGCAGGAGCCGTACGCCACGCCGGATGCCGCGCTCAAGGCGACGAAGGCGGCGGCCAAGCCGCGATCGTGATCGTGCAAGACGCAGTCGTGATCGCGCGGTTGGCTGTAGCGGTCGCGCTGGCCGCGCTCGGTGTTGGCCTGGCGGCAGCGCTCGGCATTGCTCCGGCGGCGGCGCTCGAACTCAACGGCCAGTTCGTTCAGGGCGGGCTGATCCGCGGCCAGGCCGCGCCCGGCACCACACTCGCCCTCGACGGACGCCCGGTGCGGGTCTCGGCGGACGGTCTGTTCGTGTTCGGATTCGGCCGCGATGCGCCGCCCTCGGCGACGCTCGCCGTCCGCCACCCCGATGGCCGTAGCGAGGCGCGCACGCTCGGCATCGCCGCGCGGACGTTCCCGACCCAGCGAATCGACGGCCTCCCTGAGCGCATGGTGACGCCCTCGGACGCCGACCTCGCCCGCATCAAGCGCGAAGGCGAGCTGATCGCCGCCGTCCGCCGCGAAGACCGCGCCGCGACCGACTTCCGCTATCCGTTCCGTTGGCCGGCGGTCGGACGCGTGAGCGGCGCCTACGGCAACCAGCGGATCCTGAACGGCGAACCGCGGCGGCCGCATTTCGGCGTCGATATCGCGGCCGCGGCCGGGACCCCGGTCCGGGCCCCCGCGCCCGGCATCGTCGCGCTTGCCGAACGCGATCTTTTTTTCACCGGCGGCACCGTCATGATCGACCACGGCCACGGTCTCACCACCGTCTATTCGCACTTGGCGGAGGTCCGGGTGAAGGTCGGCGCCGCGCTCGACGCCGGCGATTTCTTGGGGACGGTCGGTGCGACCGGACGCGCCACCGGCCCGCATTTGGACTGGCGCGTCAACTGGTTCGAGGTTCCGATCGATCCCGAGCTCGTCGCCGGCCCGATGCCGGCGGAGTAACGAGCTAGTGGATCGACTCTAACTTTTGGATCCCACGTTGGACAGCGGCGACGATGCGCTGCGGATCGGCGGTCCAGACAAATGGTTTGGGCGCATGGTTGGCCTCGGTGATGAAGCGGTGG
>Ga0194121_10004963_pt1 | contig 18861 bp, 16 predicted proteins | sample TA2MahCa50mmetaG_FD_148609 | JGI IMG/M metagenome (GOLD analysis project Ga0194121, IMG submission 148609) | Freshwater microbial communities from Lake Tanganyika, Tanzania - TA2015020 Mahale Deep Cast 50m | ecosystem: Environmental > Aquatic > Freshwater > Lake | place: Tanzania: Lake...
AACTAATCCCTTTACTCCATTCTAAAACAATAAGATTACTTCCCCCTCCCAAGAAAAAAATTTCAACCCCCAACTTCTTTGCCAGTTTTATTGCATCTAAAACCTCTTTCTTTGATTTTGCAACTAAAAAATATTCGGCCTCTCCGCCGATTTTAAATGTTGTATAATTTTTCATTAAAACATTTTTTTTGAGAGAGGGAAATTTTTTCTTTAAAATTAAAAATTTATTGTCCATTTAAAATTAGCTGATTTATTTTTTGTCTAGTAGAACTGCCAACAAATCCCGTGCCACTACTTAATCCAACAGGAAGAAGAATCTCTGACATGTATTTTTCCTGAAATCTTATTACTGCAGATCTTGTAAGACTACCAAAGTACCCTGTAATTAGTCCTTCAGGATAAATAATGCCCCCTTCTTTTCCTAGGAATTGTTGAAGACAATTTACTTGGCTATTTTTAATACCAAGGTATAAATTACTTGAAATTGTACAACTTCCAGAATTTGAACCTTGGGAATTTACTTGCAATTGTAAATCGGCTAGCTGTTTTTTTAACAAACTAATTTGCTCTAATAATTTTTGAATTGTGACCTGTTCATCCTCTGAAACAATCCCTGAAATTGTGGCCTTAATTGTGTAGGGATATGTGAATTCAAATCCATCAAATCCAGAAGTTTTAGTTTGTAGAGATGGAATAATCGTTATTGAGCTGTATTGAGATCCAAAACTTTTAATTTCAACACTACCCTTTCCATTTTTATCTAAATAAAGAAAGTTAACTTTATAACCATTATTTTTATCAATTACTATATAAGGAATTGAGAATCTAAGCCATGGAGAACTTTCAAATTCAAGTTTTAAATCACCATTACCACCAATGATTTTCTGCCAATTTGCTGACCAATTTTTTATTACATTTATCACCGACAAAGAACTGTTTCCAGATAATGGAAGGAAGTTTAATGTTGGACTTATTCTAAGATTTGTTAAATTTTTGTTTAAATAGCAATATTTAATGTCTAGTGAACAATTATTCAAGACCGTTGCTATTGTCCAGTTTGTGTAAATTTCACCAAAATCCTCTTCGTAACCATTTTTCAATAATGATTCATTGATACTTTCTATACCAGCCAACTTAGACTCAAGTGAATCTGATAAAATATTTATTCCATAATGATCAACCAAGTAATGAAAGAAGGCGCTATTTATAGCATAGTCATATTTTGTTTCTTGCCATTCCGTAAGGGAATCAGTTGGTTTTTCTAAAAAATCTTTGACTCTTTTTTCTAGATTACTTCCAGAGTATTTATCATTATACCCCAACACAGTGACTGCATAGTCGGCTATAGCTTCATTTAACCAAACTTCTTCCTGAGAGCCACTTATTCTTTCTTTTTGATTAAACTCAATTAAGTGAGTAAATTCATGACTTAAAAGAATTTTTAATCTATTAAAACTATTAAGATGCTCTGTTGATATATAAACCATTTCCCTTTCATTTGATTTTGGAATTTGTAATTTTAGATATTCATCAGCTGAATTAAAATATCCTCCAATGCCTGGCTTCATTGAATGAAAAAAAACTGCAATTTTATTGTCACCATCAACTCCGGGCTTCCACTCTGAACCAAAAATAGAAGTTAATACTGGATAAATATTTGTATTAAACTCATCAGAAAGATTATCAAGATTAGAAAGAATATCATTTTGAGACTGAAAACTTTGACTATTCCACCAATCCTCCTCAATATAAAAATAAATATTCTGTTTCGTTTTCACAAGAACGGAATCAACCTGTGATCTTCCGCTTAAATCAAAACTTTCACTTACATTAAAAGTTGTATGATTTGAGGTTTGAGCTTTTACAACATCAACAGAAAACAATATAAGAAGAAAAGCTAAAAATAATATAATTTTAGTAAATTTCTTTTTATAAAACATAAAGTTGATTTATTATTCTCAACATTAACATATAAAATTTAAAATCTCCAATCTTAATGACTATTTATAATAAGGAGTTATATTCTTTAAAAAAGAGATTATATTTTCTTTGCTTTCTGAATCAATAATTTTTTTTAAACTACCCAAATTACTACTTAATTTCTCAAAACTTATACTTGATGGCTTTGCAACAAAAATCTTTTTATTTTTTGTCATATTTGTACCCTCTTCTGCGGTTAGTAGCTCCTCAAAAAGCTTTTCCCCAGGCCTTACACCAGTAAAAACAATAGCGATATCTTTATCTGGTTTGTACCCAGAAAGCCTTATCATATCTCTTGCTAAATCAACTATCTTAACTGGCTCTCCCATATCTAAAACGAAAACCTCTCCACCGCTTCCCATAGCTCCAGCCTGCAAAACCAATAGACAAGATTCTGAAGTAAGCATAAAATATCTTTTCATATCTGGATGCGTGACAGTAATATTTTCCCTCTTTCTTATTTGGTCTCTAAAGATTGGGATAACACTACCCCTACTATCTAAGACATTACCAAATCTTACAGCAATAAACCTAGTTTTATTTTTTTGATTATAAGACTGGCAAATTATTTCACCAATTCTTTTAGTAGCACCCATTACAGAGCTTGGATTAACTGCCTTGTCGGTCGAAATAAAAATAAACTTTTCTACATCATTTTCTAAACTAGCTTTAACTAGTGTTTCTGTGCCAAAAATATTATTTTTAATCGCCTCATAAGGTTGCATCTCCATTATAGGAACATGCTTATAAGCTGCAGCGTGAAATACCACATTGGGTTTAAACTGTAAAAATAAATTATTTACAATTTTCTCATCGGTTATGTCAGCAACCACCGCTTTTAGTTTTAAATGTGGGAAATTTTTCTTAATTTCTCCTTCTATATTAAATATGCCAGTTTCATCTTGGTCAACAAGTATTAGTGTTTCAGGACCAAACCCTGAAACTTGCCTAGACAACTCAGAACCAATAGATCCAGCTGAACCAGTAATTAAAATATTTTTTCCCTTTATTAGTTCTTCAACTTCTTTTTTATTAATTAAGTTAACCGGACTCCTGCCAAGCAAGTCCTGAACATCAACATCTTTGAAATTCCTTATTGAAACTTCACCTTTCATGATTTCAGACAAAGGGGGTGCTATTTTTATCTTATACAGCCCGGCATCCCTTCCCAATTCAACAGCCTTCTTAATTAGGCTATTATTTGCAGAAGGTATGGCAATAACTAATTGCTTTACATTATGCTCTTTGACTATCTTGGGTATGTCAGAAACCTTTCCCAAGACACTTACGCCATGAATTTTAACATTTTTCTTTATGGGATTGTCATCAACAAACCCGATTGGTAAATAGGAATTGCTCTTTGTTGAAATAATATTCCTTAAAACCTGCTCTCCGGCATCTCCAGCTCCAACAATCAAAGTTCTTTGTCCTAAAGAACTTTGAAAACCTTTTAACTGAAAATAGATTTTCTTTGAAAGCCTTAGGGCGCTACAAAGACCAAATACCAAAATATAGCTCAAAAATATTGTTGATCTTGGAAAGTTATGAAAGTATGGAAAGTAATAAGAAGCATATATTGCAATTGCCAAAAGCATAAAAGAAATTGTTGCAGATTTGAATAAAGAAACAATTTCACTTGTTGAAACATAAGCCCAAGAGAAAGAATAAAGCTTTTGCAGGTAAAAAATTGGCACTGTAAATAATATTGCTAAAACAGCCATTCTCAATATAACAGACATGTATTCATTGGGAATATTTCCATCAAATCTTATAAAAAATGACAACCAGACAGAAAAAGCTATAAACACCGAATCAAATGTTATAAAAAATATAGCTCTTGTGATATTTGTCCTTTTCAAAAGATTCATTTAATTTGACTTATAATTTTATTAAGGCTGTCCACAACGTAATCTATTTGAGATTCGCTTAAATCATTAAAGAATGGTAAAGCCAATGTTCTTTTACCAATAGTTTCAGAAACTGGGAAGTCGCCTCTTTTATATCCGAATTCTTTTTTATAGAAAAGTTGCAAATGAATTGGTTGAAAGTAATTTGAGCATTGAATTGATGCTTTAGCCATTTGTGAAATTATATAATCTCTTTTTTTAGATAATTTCTCAGAAAGCAAAATAACATAGACAAACCAGCTTAATTTTGCATCTTTTGAGTAAAAAGGTATTTGTATTTTTTCAATTCCGCTAAGTTTTTTATTATATAAATTGGCTACTCTATTTCTTTTTGAAACTATTTCTGAGATTCTGCTCATTTGAGCAATTCCCATAGCGCAACTCATTTCATCAAGCCTGTAATTATAACCCAACCTCACATGTTCTAACCATTTTCCATTTCCTATTTTCCTTCCTTGATTAGACATGCTTTTGCATAAATCTGCAATTTTTTTATTATTTGTCACAATCACCCCACCCTCACCTGTGGTGATTTGTTTATTAGGATAAAAAGCAAAAACTCCTGCATCACCAAAACTACCACACTTCTTTTTTTTGTATTCTGATCCCAATGCCTCAGCTGAATCCTCAATCAAAAAAAGTTTATGTTTTCTAGCAATTTTTTTTAACTCATCCCATTGAGCTGGATGAGAAAAAACATCCACTGCTAAAATTGCCTTTGTTTTCTTAGTAATTGCACCCTCTATAAGCTTTGGGTCAATATTAAAAGTTTGCTTATCAATATCTACAAAAACTGGTTTTGCACCTTCATAGATAATACAGTTTGAAGACGCAATAAATGAAAAAGGAGTAGTAATCACTTCATCTCCATTTTTAATACCCAGTGCCCTAATAATTAAATGAAGAGCGCTGGTTCCTGAATTTGTTGCAACAGCATATTTTACGCCAGTAAACTTTGCGACTAAATCCTGAAACTCAATATATTTTTTGCCCAAACTCAAATGCGGAGTTTTTAAAACTTTATTCACTCCATTAATTTCTAGATTTGTTATGTCTGGCTTTGAAAGCGGTACTTTAAAATCCATCTTATTTTGCTGATTTTTTGAACACTAAAATTTTTAGCTGAGAGTAATTACCCATTGAAGGAATCATTGCAAAAAAATTAACGAATGCGGAATTGTATTTTATTTCTTTTTTATTGGCTTTAGCAATAGCTGGATATAAGGCCCTTGAACCAAAAAAGTAAGAGCTTAAAAAATTGTTCTCCTCAACAAACTTCAATCCTTGATCTTTGAGATGATTAATAACTGGTTCTTTGTCTAGGTAAAAATTATGGTATGCGGGTCCCACTGCATCTAAACCTAACTCTTCCCTGCACTTATTAAGCTCTTCTAGTCCATCATTAAATGCCTCAAGAATTATAAGCTTCCCATTTGCTTTTAAGGCTAATGCCATATTTTCAAGTGCCTTTTTCTGGTCGTTCCAGTTTAATAAATTAATAATACACCTTTCAGTGAAAATAAAATCAAATTCTTTTTTATGGTTCAATGTTAAAACATCTTGTTCCTGAAATTTTATCTTTCCTTTTATGCCTTTAATTGACTGCTTCTTTGCCATTGCTATCATATCTGTTGAAAAATCTGTGGCTAATAAATCAACTTTAATTTTTTTTGATATTTCAATTGAAGAAGCGCCATTGCCACATCCTATTTCAAGACACTTTTTTCCACTCTTTAAATAAGAAGCTAAGTGCTCTATTTCCAAGCGCCTAGTATTTACATCAGCCATAGTGCTCGTCAATGATATTGTATTTTTCTCTGCCTCTTCTTTATAGTGTTGTTTTACTAATTTTTGATATTCCATGTTATTTTTTTTCAAAAGGATCATCGTTGATGCCACCCTTGCCATAAACGCCTTCCTTTTTAAAAAATATTAAATAAAAAGTTTTAAATAAAATTTTAATATCAAGCCAAAATGACCAATTATCAACATACCAAACATCATAATCAATTCTTTCTTTCCATCCAAGAGAGTTTCTTCCGTGAATAAGTGCCCATCCTGCAAGCCCCGGTAAAACATCTAATCTCTTTTTTTCATATTCGCTATATTGCTCAACCTGATATCTTAATGTTGGACGAGGTCCCACCAAGCTCATATCCCCCTTTACTATGTTAATCAATTGAGGTAATTCGTCAATTCCAAAAATTCTTAAAAACTTTCCCAGCCTTGTAATTCTCTCATCATCCTTTGAAACATTGTATCCAAGTCCTTTGTTAATTGCTCCCTGAACCATAGTTCTAAACTTAAATGGATAAAATGGCTTTCCATTCTTTCCAATTCTTTCGTGTCTAAAAAATACTGGACCTTTTGAATCTATTTTAATTAAAATGGCAACGAATAAAAAAAGTGGTATTAAAACAATTAAAGCAGTTAAGGAAACTACAAAATCAAAAATTCTTTTTAACATTAGTTGTTCATTCATCATAACGCCTACAAAATATTTTTTTGGTACTCTTTATTCGTTTCCTTAAAAATCACTTTTTCATCAAATTCACTTAATGCCTTTTTTCTTGCATTCTCACCCATTTTTTTTGCTAACTCCTTATTTGAAAGTAGGTAGATTATAGCTTCTGCAAGCCTTTCTGGATTTTTTGTGGGCACCAATAAACCGGTTTTTTCATTTTCAATTGCCTCTCTGCACCCCCTAATATTTGTTGCAACTATAGCAAGACCCATAGAGCAAGCCTCCATAACACTATGAGAGAATCCCTCTCTATATGAAGGTAGCACGAATACATCTAATATGGAATAAATTTCATCAACATCGGTTCTTTCTCCCAAAAACATTACATTATTGTCTATTCCAAAATCTTTAACAATTTCTTTATTAAAGTTATCTTTTTTAGCTAAGTCCTCTGGGCCCACCACCAACAATACAGCCTCCGGAAATTTTTCAACTATTTTCTTAAATGCAGAGAACAAATCAATGTATCCCTTTTCTTTTACCAATCTTGCTACAATCCCAACAATTGGAATTCTCAAAGAGAGATTTATACTCTTCTTTTTTTCTTCAACAAACTCCTTTGAAAACTTTTGGGGATTAAATCTTTCAATATCAATGCCATCACCAAAGTATTTATTCTTACTTTTATTACCAATACCTTTTTTTATTGCAAAATTAAAGTCTTCTTGGTTTCTAAAAAATATTTTAGTTGAAAAGACAGATGCTATTTTCTCAATAAAAACAAAAAATTTCCTTTTAAGATATGGTGTTGATTCGTTAAAGTAAAAACCGAAAATTGTATGAAAGACAAATGGAATTCCTGCCAATCTAGCAGAAAGCTGACCAATTAAGCCGGGTTTTGGGGTAAAGGTGTGAACAATATCAAATTTTTCTTTTTTAAAGTAATTGAATAACTTAAAAATACTTAAAAAATCGTAAAATGGACTAATTTTTCTTTTTATTTCTATGACCTTAACATTAAATCCCTCTCTTGAAATCTCATCAAGCCACTTTCCTTTTGAGCAAACAATATAAACCTCATAGCCATTTTCTTTGAGATAATGTAAGTTGCTCTTTAATATATACTTTAATGTAATATCTGCAGCCACCACATAACAAATTTTAATCTTTCTATTGACCATACTAGAGACTTATATTTTTAAACCATTCCTTTGTAAGCACTACTCCCTCTTTAAAATCTACATTAGGTTGCCATCCTATTATTTTCTTGGCACGATTAATATCTGCCTTAGTATGTAATGGGTCACCCTTTCTCTTTGGCAGGTACACTACTTCACCACCTATTAATTTGGCCAAATCTTTTATTGATGAAGATCCTTTGCCAGAGATATTAAGAATTTCAAATCCTTTCACCTTGTTGCTTTCCATTGCCCTTATATTTGCATTGACAACGTCCAAAACATAGCAGAATCCCCTTGTTTGCTTTCCGTCACCATATATTGTAAGCGGTTTACCCTCTTGATGAAGTTTTAAAAATTTACCCAAAACCAAACTGTAGTCAGAATTTACATCAACCCTTGGACCATAAACATTAAAATATCTCATGCAAACTATTTGAATGTTATATAGATCACAAAAAACTTTTGCAAACTGTTCACCAACTAACTTTTGCAGTCCATACGGACTAACTGGGTTTGGTTGCATGTTTTCTTTAAATGGCAGTGTTTTTTGATTGCCGTAAACTGCAGAAGAAGATGCAAAAACAACTCTTTTTATGTCGTGCTCAACAGATGCCTTAAAAACATTTATCGCACCCATCACATTAACCCTTGAAGTACCAATAGGATCAGCAACTGATTGTGGAACACTTGGTATAGCTGCCAAATGAAAAACACCATCAACACCTTTGAATAGAGGTTTTATTTTTTCAAAATCACAAATATCTAATTTATAAAACTTAGCCTTTTTGTTAATATTTTCTTCTTTACCTGTTGAGAGGTCATCTATAATAATAACCTCATCTCCCCCTAAAATAAGCTGATCCACCAAGTGGCTTGCGATAAACCCAGCTCCTCCGGTCACCAAATATTTCTTCATAATTTTAAGTTGATTATTCACTAATCCTACCAGATTTTAGGTCAAAATCAATGAATTATTGCAAAAAAAAGAGTCGCTGACAAAGACAGCGACTTATTAACTTTTTTTCAACTCAAGTTGTTCTAAATTCCAGCACTACTGCTGAAGCTTCCGGCCAGCCTTCAATATGAGTAAGAGATGACTTCTTCTGCTCAATACTATCACGCCACATTAGGATATTTTCAATGCCTCCTGACTCATAGTGTCTTGAAATTTTACCAGTAAGAGTACTGAAATTTCTTGGATAAATTTCTGTAGGTGGAAGTAGTCCATCGGTTCCTAGAATAACAAGCCTTGGCTCATCATTCCAAGGAATAAACACTTGCTTCCAGCAGTTGTCTAACTCAGGATCTCCATTCAAGCTTGCGTCTCCACCCTTGCCAATATTACGATTTTTACAGGCAATTCTTTTGTTTCTGTATATTGGATAGTACAAATCCCAAGCCTTGCCAATATCTCCACCAACCTTTTCTTTGCATTCGTTAAAATGCATCTGATCTCTCTTTTCAATTTCAAATGCATCCTTATCAAACCCAGTATAAAAGAATGGACCTTGTTTTGCTTCTAAAAAGATGAAACAATCTCCGCCAAGAATAATTTTCAATCCCTCTTCGGTTGGCTGACAAAAAGCAAAGCAAGCTCCGCCAACATCATCGCCCTTCATTGGATTTTGGCCTTTTTCACCATGACAGCTGAAAACTTCACGGTTCGCAGTAAGAAGAAATTCCTCTAAAATATTATTGTAAAAAATATTTGCCAACTCTCTGGTTAATACAACATTAACCATTTGAGCCCCGGTTAATCCATTATAAAGTAATGGTGGATTGCTTGGGCTAAAAGCTGCTGAATTTCCGTCGGTGACGCCAAATATTTTAGCGTGATTATTGATAAAGCAACCATCTTCTATTTTAGCATTTGTATTATAGGCATTCCTGTAAAAAGATGAAACAGAAGTAAGTCTCATGGCTTCTCCCAAAAAATGTCTTACAAGCCATGCACCAAGCATGCCTTTTGGGACAACTATCAAATAGCTGTAAGTACAATACCCTAAATTTTTAGTTTAGTCAATTGTTCTTAAACCACTCAATGGTTTTTTTAAGACCATCTTCAAATGCTACTATAGGATGCCAGTCTGTTTCTTTTTCTATTTTTGAGATATCCAGAGAACTTCTTTTAGTATCCTGGTCATTAACTTCCATATACATAGGCTTAATACCCTTAATATTTAATAGGTCTCCAATTGTTTTAAAGGCTTGATTTAAACTTATTTCTTTTCCTGAACCCAAGTTATAAGTTTCACTGCCTAACTTTTCTGCAGAAGCAATAATTCCTTCAACAACATCATCTATATATATAAAATCTCTTGTTTGGGTTCCATCACCATAAATTACAGGGCTTTCATTGTTTTTAAGGCTTAAAATTAAAGAAGGGATTATTCCTGTCGTCCACTGCCTTGGACCATAAACATTCCCTAGCCTTAGTAAGGCATAGTTTATTTTTTTTGTTTTGCAAAAAATTTCTATATATTTTTCTATCATCAAGTTGGCTAATCCGTATAATGAGCTTGGATGAGCCAGATAAGATTCTTTTGTTGGAACCTGTGTTGCATTTTGATAAATTGCGCCTCCACTAGAAATAAAAACTATTTTTTTAACATTAACCTTGCTACAAGCCTTAATTATTTTTTCTGTCCTTGAAAGAAAATCTAAATCGCTTTCAAAAAGAGGGTCATCAATCTTGCGTCTCAAATTTATTACTCCCGCCAAATGAAAAACAACATCTGGTTTTTCTTTTGAAAAAACTTTTTCTAATTCTTTCTCGTCATCTATGTTTATTGCATGAAACGTAATTTTTTCATTGATATTTTTTTTATTTCCAGTCGAAAAATTATCTAAAACGACCACTTGGTTTCCAAGATTAAAAAGTTTTTCTGATAGATGAGATCCTATAAAACCTGCTCCGCCAATTATAAAATATTTACTCATAATTTATTTTTCCATTTTAGCAATCTTGAAAACAATAAAAAAGTATCTTCAAAAAATATTGGATTAAATGAAAGAATTGCCAAAAAAGACAATAGTACTGGTATTCTTATTCTCATAATAATTCCGTAATTGTTAATGAAAAGAGAAATAACCCCTATACTAATTATTCCAAAAATAACCATTGGTAAGGCATACATATATTTTCCCCAAAACTTTTTGACCCCCTCATTCTGGATGGATTTATATACACCATACAAAATTGATACAAAAATTACCCACCACGGAATCACTTCAGCAAAAGCAGAAATTTGCCTAGCTTCCTTAATTTGCCAAGGAAATGGACCAAAGAATGAGTACAAAAAAGAGATTCCGTAATTAACTAAAAACATAAAGGGATTATTTGTTTCTGATTTAACAGAAAAAGAAGAACTGGTACCAGATGTCTTGGCAATTTCCTCTGGCGTTAAGGGACGCCCCTCGAGGGTTTTGAACTCGGCATTTGCCTTCTTTCTTTCTTTGAAAAAATCTACCGTTGTATTTGTGTCCTCGCTAAACCCTTCTGACAAAAAATCTACCTTTTTATTTGAATCCTTTTTAACTTCCTCTGAAAAACCGGCAGTCTTATCATTATTCTGATTTACTTCATTTTTTTCATCAATCAACTTTTGTGCATCTTCAGGTGAAACGGGGGCATAGATGACATCTCTTAAAATTCTTATTTGATCTAAAGCAAGATACTGATTAATTGGGATCCAACCAAAATACCCAAAACCCATTATGGCTGGCGCCAATCCAATAATAATAGAAAGACCTACTTTATTACGAAGACTCATCTTCGAAATTAAGAAGCAACAAATGACAAAGGTAAACATTAAGGCAAATCCTATGTAAAATCTGAAGTGTATAATCGCAGTAATAACAATAAATAGCCATATAAAATAAACTAATGAAAATTTCTTAAATAATTTTATTAAAATAAGCAAGCTTAATAAAATAAGTGGTATAACAAAAATTTCTTTTAATAAAACGCTACCAAAAATTGCATAGCTTGCATAAAAGGAAGAAATAATTGTAATCCAATAAGCCCATTTCCTAGACCCCCCAATTTCAACAATCAATAAATATAATAAAACTGCCGAACATACAGAAGTAAATACAGTAAACATTTGACCAACCACTGGATCGGGTATGGTTATAAAATAAATAAACCCCATAATAATCGCAAAATAGTGCCTTAGATATAATCCCTCAACACTGAAAATTCCATGCCTTAATCTATTAGCAAATTCAATGGCATTATTTTGATATAAATCAAAATCAGCCCCTCCACCAAAAATTCTTATTGATGTGTGATAGTTTAAAACGTAAAAAACCATTGCAAAAACCATATGAATCAAAAAAACTACTAAAGCCACTATATAAACATTTTTGTCCCTAATATTAAGATAGAATAACAGAGAAAATAAAATTATTAAAAGAATAAAAACAAATCCAATAGCCAATACTAGAGCTAAATTAAAAAATCCCAACACAATAAAACAAACTGCTAAGCCTCCAGCAACAACTGCTATTCTTTTATTTAAACCAAAAAATTGTTTCACTTCTTCTATTTTCATAATGTTATCTTTGCATTACTTTATCAAAAACATTTTCGTAAGATGCCACACTGCTGGAAATCAAAAAGTCTTTAGCTCTTTTCTCACCATTTATTGATAAATTTTTTGCTACTTGGGGATTATCTAAAATATAAAGTATTTTTTTTGCTAAATCTTCATAATCTCCAACTCTGGCCAATAATCCATTTTTTTTATCTTCAATAATTTCTGCAGGACCCGTTGGACAATCAGTTGAGATAACTGGAACTCCACAGGCCATTGCCTCAATAATTACATTTCCAAAACCCTCTTGGCTTGAAGATAAAACAAAAACTGATGCATTTTTCATATATTTGTATGGATTTTCTTTAAAGCCCATAAATTGAACCTGCTTTGATATTTTTAAGTTTTCAGAAAGTTTTAAAAGATAATCTTTTTCTGGTCCCCTTCCCAAAATAACTAATTTTGCTTTTTTATTTTGGAGTAAAATAGAAAAAGCCTTTAAAAGAGTTGGGTAATCTTTACACTCTACTAATCTTCCAACAGCGATAATAATTGGTATTGTTTTTTCATAAAACCATTCTTCATTTACTTTTTCATTTGAGAGATTATAGATTTTGTCATCTATAATCGGGTTGTAAATGACGCTAGCGTTTTTAATATTACTAACTATTTTCAATAAATCATCATATATACCTCTAGAAACACATATGACTCCATCAGCCTTAGGATAAAAAAATTTTGCGAAAGAGGACATAAAAACCATAGCAAATAATCTACGTAAAAAAGTCTTTGCTATTATTGGAAGAAAAGAAAAAACAGAATGCTCTGTAATAATTATTTTTGTTTTTGAACCAGATAACATTTTTGCCAAAATAGATATTATGTTGATTCTAGGAAAAGCAGAAACAAAAATATTAGGACTTTCTCTTCTAAAATATCTAATCAACCCAAAAAGCATCATTAAAGAAGAGCTAACATTCAAGCTAATTATTGTTGCATCTTTAACATTACTAACAAAATCGCCCTCTTTTTTTCCTAATAAAAGAGTTGTGCTATATTTATCACTAATATTATTAATTAGATTGATAACATTTCTTTCTGTCCCTCCAGGTTCTAATGATGGCAGAAAAAAAGTTATATTTGGCCTTGCTTTCTCCATATGACAATAGGTATAAAAAACACCTTTAGGGTGCCTTGTAATTTAAGGTAAATGAGTATAGTATTATCTATAATTATGAAGGAGATTTTGCTTAAAGTCAATTTATTTTAGCTTAGTAAATGTTTAATAAATTTACAAAATGAACTCAGATATCAGTAAAATAAAGACTATTATACTGTGTGGTGGTACAGGAACTCGACTCAAAGAAGAAACTGAGTTCAAACCCAAGCCACTAGTTCAGGTGGGAGAAAAACCAATTATTTGGCATATCATGAAAATATATGCACATTTTGGTTTTAATAATTTCATACTTGCACTAGGATACAAGGGAGATAAAATTAAGGATTACTTTCTAAAAAGCAAACATTTTGACTCTGACTTTTCTTTTAATACTAAAGAAGGACAGATAACAAATTTTTTAAAAAACGGCTCAGATGAAAATGACTTTAATATTACCTTTTCTGAAACAGGACTTGAAACTCCGCACGGCGAAAGAGTACTAAAGTTAAAGTCATATATTGAGGAGGATATTTTTATGGTGACTTATGGCGACGGAGTTTCAAACATTGATATTAAAAAGTTAATTGATTTTCATAGAAGTCACGGGAAAATTGCTACTATAACAGGAGTTCATCCAATCTCGCGATGGGGTCTTATAAATAGCAATGAAAATAACCTAGTGACTGAGTTTTCTCAAAAACCGATGCTCTTTGATTATGTTAATGGAGGATTTATGGTTTTTAACCGTGAATTCTTTGATTATATTAAACCGGGAGAAATGATTGAAGATTCATGGGCCAAACTAATTCCTCAAAAACAAGTTGCACTTTATAAGCATGAGGGATTCTGGTATGGAATGGATACTTATAAAGATTTTTTAATATTAAATGATTTATGGAAAAAAGATGCTCCATGGAGGGTTTGGGATAATAGTGAGTCAAAGTCAATAATTCCTGTTCCGCAAAAGACTATTTTAGTGACTGGTGGAGCTGGATTTATTGGAAGCAACCTAGTCAATGAATTAGTAAAAAATCACCAAAGGGTAGTAGTTATTGATGATTTATCTTCAGGAAGAAAAGAAAACCTACCAAAAGAAGCTATTTTTTACAAGTCAGATGTAAGAGATAAAAAAATAGCTGAAATTTTTGAAAAAGAAAAACCTTCTATTGTTTACCACTTTGCAGCAAAACCTCTTGTGAAGGAAGCCTACGATAATCCCTTTGAGGTCATTGAAACTAATATTATGGGTACTCTAAATATTTTGGAGATATGCAGGAAACAAAAAAATATTGAATCAATTATAATTGTTTCGTCAGATAAGGCATACGGCAAGTCCAGCGAATTGCCCTACCAAGAAAAAGACCCTCTGCAAGGAGACCATCCATATGATGTTTCCAAATCTTCAGCAGATATGATTGCAAAAACATATGCAAAAACATATAACCTACCAATCCTAATCACACGATTCTCTAATGTGTTTGGACCAGGAGACTTAAATTTTTCCAGAATCATACCTGGAATCATGGAATCAATCACAAATAATAAAGATCTCTTAATAAGAAGTGATGGATCCATGATAAGAGAATATACTTATGTTAAAGATATTGTTTTTGGATGTATTAAATTGGCAAATCACAATAAAGATTTTGGAGAGGCTTTTAATTTTGGATCAACAAATATAATGAGCGTATTAGATGTTATTAAAAAGTCAGAAGAGATATTGGGTACAAAAATTAATTGTAAAATTTTAAACAACGCCAAAAACGAAATACCAGCTCAGTATTTAGACTGGACAAAAGCAAAAGAAAAACTTCAATGGACTCCCATCACAAGTTTTGAGGAAGGAATAAAAGAGACTTTTAATTGGCACAAAAATAATTTGTCTAACAATTAAAAAGCGCGCTTTAGATAAAACACGCTATAGCAAGAACTAGCCTTGGCAAACAAATGCACCAAGTCCAACAGGAATAATCTTGGTACGATGAAAATGTACTGTTTCTTTGGGAAGATTGTTGATATCAAACCATTTGCCCCGATCATTTTCTTCTCCCTTGAACTGACAAAGATACACCTTTGAAAGAAAATGCCCTCTTTTCTCATTTCTATTGTTTACATCGGCAACAAATTGCCTTGGAAACATCATTCCTCCAAATTCAGCTTGGTTTAATCGATTAAGCGCATTGTAAAAATTATCCCCCGGGCGTACTACGGAACCCGGACAATGCCATTCTTTAGGATAGGCAGTATCATCAGGTAAACGCTGAGTCATGTATACTTGTAGATTTTTTAACTCAAGCTCATCTTCGGGAATGCCCAAAGTCTTACTAAAAGGCTTATAACGAATACAAACCGCTTCTATTGCAAGACTTACGGTCTTGCTAGCAATGGCATCAAATAGCCTGGTACCCATCATCGTTGGATCGACTTTTAAAAGAAGATTAATCAAATTATTTTCTTCCTCAAAAGTAAGTCCATTAGCAAGTACATTTTGACTCATGGCAAATACTCCTATAAAGAGTTTCCATTGATGCAAACATTTGCCTAAACAGCTATAAATAAACTATCATTTAAATATAGTAATGTCAATTAATAATATTATGACAATAAAAGAATTAAATCTAAGTGGCGTATTTGAAATAAGACTTGAAACCAAAGAAGATCACCGAGGATTTTTTATGAGAACCTACCAAGAAGAATTTTTTAAAAAGCATGGTATTAATAAAGAATGGATTCAAGAGTATCAGAATTTTTCAGCCAAGAAAGGTACTATTCGTGGTTTACACTTTCAGCTTGAGCCTTATTCTGAAACAAAGCTTGTCAGAGCAATTCAAGGAGAAACTCTCGATGTCTTTGTTGATTTAAGAAAAAACTCTCCCAACTTTGGAAAATGGGGTAGCCTAATACTTTCTCCAAAAAACAATAATATGATTTATATTCCGCGGGGATTTGCGCATGGATTATGCTCTCTTTCTGATAACACTATGGTAATTTGTAAGTTAGACAATATTTATTCTCCTAAATCAGAATGCCAGATTAAATGGGATGACCCTGATTTAAACATTGATTGGCATATTACAGAGCAACCAATTATTTCTCAAAAAGACTCAAATGCAAAAAGCTTTAAAGAATTTTTAAATACCATTAAAGGAATTCAGATATAAATGTATATTGGATTTTATAACTATTATAAAACCTACAACAACAACCGCATGCTTTTAAACCCCAGTTCGCCCATTGGAGATAACTTAAACTATCCGTTTGTTTTACTAGCTAACAAACTAAAAGAATTAGGCCACCATGTGGCTACAATTGATACCGACGACATCACAAAGTTTGATTTAATAATTTTTATAGAATTCCCAGGAGCACATAATAAGTACTTCAAAAAACTCACAAAAAAAGGGTTTAAAAATATGCACCTTCTTTTACTCGAATCCCCCATGATTAAGCCAGACAACTATGATAAAGCAAATCATGGATACTTTAAAAAAGTATTTACTTGGTCAGATACATTAGTCGATAACATAAAATATTTTAAAATAAACTACTCTCACAACATACCTGAAAAATTAAACTTTGATAGAAATGCCACAAAAAAGCTTTGTACACTCATATCTTCCAATAAGCTGATTAGTGGCGTAAATGAGTTATATTCAGAAAGAATAAGGGCCATACGGTGGTTTGAGAAAAATCACCCAGAGAGCTTTGATTTATACGGCAAGGGATGGGATAAATACCACTTTGAAGGAGTTTTTCTTGGACTAAAACTTGCAAGATTGAATAGATTAATTTTTCTTGCTAAGTTGTTGGCACCTTATTATCCTTCGTATAAGGGATCAGTAGAATCAAAAAAAGAAACTTATCAAACATATGCATTCTCTCTTTGTTATGAAAACGTAAAAGACTTTCCAGGATATATTACAGAAAAGATATTTGACTGTTTTTTGGGAGGATGCGTCCCAATATACCTAGGAGCCAATAACATAGCTGATCACATTCCTCAAAATAGCTTTATTGATAAAAGAAAGTTTAACACCTATGAGGAGCTTTATTCATATATCAAAAATATGAAAAAAGAAGAATACTTGTCTTACATAAGTGCTATAGAGAATTTTTTAAAAAGCGAAAAAGCTCTAGCATTTTCAGCTGAATACTTTGCTAATACCATAATCAAGAATATTATATAGAAAAATGAAAAAAAACCCTCTCGTAACCATCTGCTTTCTCACTTACAACTATGCCCAAAAACTGGAAAAAGCGTTAAAACCCCTGATAAATCAAAGCTATCAAAATATTCAAATTATTATTTCTGACAACCAATCGACCGATAACACCGAGGAAGTGGCTAGAAAAATAGCTAGTCGCTATCAAAAAGTAGTATATCGCAAAAACATTCCCGATATTAAGATTGATGAATTTAACGATATAAGCAATAAAGATACTACTGGTAGAAAAAAAACCTATGACGTTGTTTTTAACCATTGCAACAGCTGCCTAAAATCAGGAATTATTCAAGGTGAATTAGTGATATTTTGCCATCAAGATGACATTTATCATGAAGATATTGTTAAGGATCAAGTAGATTTCTTAACAATAAATGAGCACGTGCCGGCGGTTTTTACGCTTGGCAATATCATTAATGAACATGACAAAATTATTGGAAAATATAAACTACCAAAAGAATTGCGTCATAAAAATATTTATTACTTTGAGGAAATATTTAAGGGTATTTTAAATCACGGGAATACCTTCCTTATTGCACCAACTTTTATGGCAAGAATAGAATTATTTGAGCATGTGGGTTTATTTAATGACCAAGGACCATTTGGAGGGTCAGATGATTTAGAAATGTGGTTAAGAATATTGGAAAGATACCCAATCGGCATCATCCATAAAAAACTAATTAATTGGCGCGTTGGTGGAAGAGGGAAAAAATACAATAACTTAAGAACTAGCAAAGCTGACTTCTTTAAAGTCATGGATTACTACTTGGAAGAAAAAAAATACTCAAAAAAAAATGACATAAAATCGCTACGTCAGTATCACTATCAAAAAGATTTTGATGATACTTTACGATCGATGAATTTTTTAATTAATGGTGATGTAGACCAGGCCAAAAAAATAATCAACTCCTCTTTTTCTAGACAAATATTTTTAGCTTTCTTTGAAAATGTAAAAATAATTAGAGTAAAGGTAATGGCTTTAAAAATTATTTTATTTTTAGGAGTTAATCTTGGATTTGGAAAGTATCTTGGTAAAATATTACAAAGGATAGTTTAACTACAAGTAAAAAATCCGCCATTTAGCGGATTTTTTACTTGTAGTTTACTTGATACCAATTAATAGTTTTCCTAAGACCTTCCTGAAAGTTTGTAGTTGCTTTAAAGTTAAATTCTTTTTCTGCCTTAGAGACATCTAAGCTTCTCCGTGGTTGACCGTCTGGTTTTGTTTTATCCCAACGAATCTCACCTCTAAAGTCCATCAATTCACATATTAGATTCACAAGGTCTTTTATTGATATTTCTAAATCAAAACCCAAATTAATTGGATCTGGTTTTTCATATTTCTGAGTTGCTAAAATAATTCCTTCTGCAGCATCCTCAACATATAAAAATCCTCTTGTAGCTCTTCC
>Ga0194121_10004966_pt1 | contig 18848 bp, 17 predicted proteins | sample TA2MahCa50mmetaG_FD_148609 | JGI IMG/M metagenome (GOLD analysis project Ga0194121, IMG submission 148609) | Freshwater microbial communities from Lake Tanganyika, Tanzania - TA2015020 Mahale Deep Cast 50m | ecosystem: Environmental > Aquatic > Freshwater > Lake | place: Tanzania: Lake...
GTCGTACAGGAACAACAGGGCGGTAATCGCCACAAGGAAGCACAGCGAGAGTCGCATGAGCCACACATCATTTTCCATGACTTCCTCCCATCCAGGGCAACGCAAAGATACACCAAACAGGCGTTCTCGTACAGGGCCTGTCCAGTGACCCGTCTCCGGGAAAAATCTGCTTGGTGCGGGATCACAATGCAAACCTGGATAGGGGCTTTACCATTCCCGCGTTTTGTGATACCATTTGCGCTTGTTATGCTTCAACCCTTCCGAAACATCGCCATCATCGCCCATGTGGACCATGGGAAAACGACGCTCGTGGACGCTCTGCTCAAACAGACGCACACGTTCCGCGACGCCGACGCCATGGGTACGACCATCATGGATTCCAACGAGCTTGAACGCGAGCGCGGGATTACGATTTTTTCAAAAAACGCCTCGGTGGTATGGAAGGATGTAAAAATCAACCTCGTGGATACGCCTGGCCACGCCGATTTCGGCGGTGAGGTAGAACGAGTGATGAACCTCGTGGACGGTTGTCTTTTGCTCGTAGACGCCAAAGAAGGCCCGATGCCGCAGACAAAATTTGTGCTCAAGAAGGCGCTTGAGGCTGGACATAAAATTATCGTCGTCATCAACAAAATTGATAAGAAAGACGCCCGCGCAGGCTGGGTGCTCAACAAAACCTTTGACCTGTTTATTGACCTTGGCGCGACGGATGAGCAGGCGCATTTCCCCGTTGTGTATGCAAGCGCGATCGCGGGCGTGGCCGGCCTTGATCCGAATCTCGCGGCCATGAAGGATGTCACTCCCCTGTTGGATCTGATCGTGGATGAACTGCCTGCGCCGCGCGGCGACGAAAACGCCCCGCTCCAAATCTCTGTCGCCAACATCTTCTACGACAACTTCAAGGGACGTATCGCTGTGGGCCGCGTGGTCAACGGGACAGCGAAGCAAGGCGAACGCATGAAACACATCAACCGTTTGGGAGAGGAACGGACGGAGAAAATCGGCGCCCTGCAAGTGTACCGCGGCTTGGAACGCGAGGAGGTCACTTCAGCACCCTCCGGTGAAATCGTCGCCATCTCTGGCATCCCGGATGTCCAAATCGGGGAATGCTTGGTTGCGTTGGAAGGCGCGGAGCCTCTGCCGGTTATTTCTATTGAGGAGCCAACGGTCAAGATGACGTTTGGCGCAAACACTTCGCCGTTTGCTGGAACCGAAGGCGAATTCTCAACCGCACGGCACGTAAAGGAACGGCTGGAACGGGAGCTTCTCAACGATGTGGCCTTGCGCGTGGAAAAGGGCGAAGGCGACTCGGCGTTTGTGGTATCCGGCCGCGGCGAGCTTCACCTTGCCATCCTCATTGAAAAAATGCGCCGCGAAGGGTATGAGCTGCAGGTCTCACGCCCCCAAGTGATTTACAAAGAAACAAACGGCGTGACGCACGAGCCGTATGAAGCCGTATCCGTGGAGTGCCCCGAAGCATTTACCGGGGTGGTGATTGAGAAGCTCGGCAAGCGTCGCGGCGAGATGAAAGACATGCGTGTGGACCCTTCAACAAGTTCAGGGCAAGCGGCGGCATTCCTTGAATTTGAGATCCCGACGCGCGGACTGATCGGCTATCGCAGTGAATTCATTACGGATACCAAAGGCCAAGGGACCATCAACACGATCCTGCTGGGCTACCGTGAAAAGGCCGGAGAGGTCTCCACGACCGAACACGGCGCCATGGTATCCATGGAAAACGGAATAACGGCCGGCTATGCGCTTGCAAACCTGCAGGAACGCGGAGTGTTGTTTGTCGGCCCGGCCACGCCCGTCTATGTGGGTATGGTGGTCGGCGAGAATGCGCGCGCCGAGGATATGGATGTAAACCCGTGCAAAGAAAAACGCCTCTCCAACATGCGCTCCAAAGGCGAAGGAGAGAGCATTCGGTTGGAACCGCCGCGGGCGATGACACTTGAAATGTGTTTGGAGTTTCTTGCGGTTGACGAACTGCTGGAAGTCACGCCTAAATCGCTACGCATCCGCAAAGCGATTCTCGACCCGGTTAAGCGGCGTCGACAGTAAACCGTCCTTCCATCACGAGTTCAGAAAGAGGTCGGCGATCCGACGGAACCTCCCGTTCTTGCAAATCAAACGGGAGGTTTTTTGGATCACCCGCCTTCCCGATGGCAATCATCGCGTGCACGTCATACTCGTCCGGGACGTGAAGCTCGCGGCGCGCCGCCTCATAATCAAATCCTTCCATTCCGTGGGCGACCAGCCCGCGCGCGCTTGCCTCCAGAGCCAAATTTTCCCACGCGGCGCCTGTGTCAAACGCGTGGGTAGCGCTTGGCTGACCATTAAAATCAAAAGTCTTTTTTGAAATGATGACGACCAATGCGGCGGCGTCCTTCACCCAAAGCTGGTTGAATTCCACAAGCAGGCCGAACAGCGTTCCCCAATATACGCTCTCACGCTTGGCGTAGATAAACCGCCAAGGTTGGTTGTTGCGGGAGGATGGCGCCCAGCGCGCTGCTTCAAAGAGCGGCAGGAGTTCCTCGTCCGTCATTGGCTCGCCACTCATGGCGCGCGACGACCAACGGTTAAGGATGAACGGCTGGATGGAATAGGTGGATGTGCGTGACACATGGGTGGTTGTCTATTTCTGATTCTGGCCTCTTCCCTTTTCTCTGATCCTGAACGACGCCACCGGCGTAAGGAAGGATCTGTGTGAAAGTGAGATCCCTCCACTCGCCCCGGCGTTGCCGGGGCTCGGTCGGGATGACAGGAAAAGACGGTGTCATCCCGAGCGCCAGCGAAGGATCGCTTACCTTGAGATCCTTCGTCGCTCGCGGTGCTCGCTCCTCAGGATGACAGGGAAAAAGGTGTCATCCCGAGCGAGCGTGTACTGCCCGTTGTCATCCCGAGCGAGCGTTTATCATCTAGCCGAGGGATCTGTGTGAATTACGCAGCCTTCTGTATCGTCTTCACGACCGGCTCAAACGAAACAATTTTCACTCGCGGTTCGCCGCCAACAGCGCTTTGGAGCGCCGCCGCAAGCGCCTCATCGCCCAGCGCCACAACGACGAGCGGTTGTGCCGGCGTAAACTTCTCGCCAAACCCGTGCTCGCCAAACGCGATCTTCAGAGCGAGCGCTACTTCCGAGACGGCTTGCTCTTGCGTCATCACGCTCGCGCTGACGACAAACCCAGGCGGTAGACTTTCCACTTTTCTCGGATTGAAATCCCCGATCCCGTCCGCATAGACGACGCGGGCGTTGTGAAACCCTTTGGGACGCGCGAGCTCGGTGATGTGCCCGCCGTAAGGGACGCCCAGTTCGGCGGCGAGGTGTTTGGCGCCCTCCATTGCCACTTCGTCCACACTTTTGTCCGTGAGGCCATGGCGTTCCCGATAGAGGGCCGCCGCCCCGCATCCCTCGTGGCTCGTCACACTCTCCACACCGGCCTTCTTGAGCGCGGCAATGAATCGCGCGCGCTCTTCCCCTTGTGTGAGAATGCCAGATCCCGCACTGCGCAAGTCGCCCATCGGCGTGCCTTCGTCCATACAGCAAAGGATTTCCCCGCTCGGCTCAAAGGCTTTTTCGGACACCCCTTCGCGCTCGAGTCGTTCAATGGACGCCTGCGCGCGCATCCATTCTGTTTCTGTGTCAATCGACATCATAGGCTGTTCGTTTTCCATAAAATTTAAGACCTTTATATTCTTGAACGGTTCACACCTCGTATCGCTTTCCCAAGTCAGCGCTCTCCCGACCATCCGCAAGAAACGCCACACAAACGTAAAAATCAACATCCAATTCCGTCAATGAAAATCTGAACTGTCGTAATCATTTTGATGAACGAAACGTAGCATAAAAGAAAAATCCTGCATACTCCCCCGAAGGGCAGGCGCAGGCGACTTCCTGGCACAAGAGTAAACGTACATGTCACTTCTGACAATCGTCTGTTATGCGCTCATGAGAGTGGTCTAAGAATATCACCATACTCTCTTGGCAGAGTCTCTTGAACGCCGTGTGAACAAATGTGAAAACCGAATTGGCGCGCCCGACGGTCAATATCGGAGTGAAAAGACGAGGGAACTTGCCCATTGATCTTTGAACATAAAAGAGACCAGCATGACACTCCCGATGATTCGGGAGTGTCATGCTGGCCGTGTGACGGAACGCTACCTGTCGTAGACCATGGCCCCGTAGTCCTCCTCGGGCCTGGCCACGAAGTCCTCGGGCTTGTACCACCGCCCCTCCTCGCGCAGCGTCTGCTCGCACTTCGAGCAAGCGCAGGCGCGGAGGAGCTCGTTGCGACTCGCGGTCCGCGAGGGCGCGGGCTGGCCCTTGAACTCCTTCTGCGCGCTGGCGAAGGCGTTGTTGAACAGGCACTTGGCCTCCGGCGGGCAGAGCACCATGATCGCCTCGGCGATGAGCTTGCGCACCTGCACCTCCTCGCAGCGCATCACGGGGTCGAGCGCCTCGGGCGCCACCGCGGCGGCCACGAGCATGAGGTTCTCGACGTAGGTCGGCCAGTTGGCCGAGGCGGGGCTGTAGTACTCGTGTTCGTCCTTCTTGTCCGAGAGCAGCAGGACGTGGAGCACGTCCTGCACGTACGGGATCTGCGGGAAGACCGCGTAGCGGCAGTAGCTGAACGTGAAGCCGCGCGACGTGAACATCTCGATGCCCATGGTCCCTCCTTTTTGCCTCTCCAGAAGTTTGGGAGTTATTGCTAACCCCATTCCTAGGAAGCGAAAATACTAGCACGGATAAGCGGAAAAGTCAACCATTGTATCGGGTCAAGGCATGTGGCACGGTCGAAGGTACAGATGAATTGGATGTCTCGTTGGGTTTGACTTTTACGCCTGTGATACGCTGTGTGGTCTTCTGACTCAGACCGGTTGCTTCAGCAACACAACGACAGTGAGGGCAGAGTTACTGATTACCCAACACAAAAAAATCGCTCGAATTCACGTCTGGCGTAGACGCAAGTCCGAGCGGAAGAGGACAAAGGGCTAAGGGACAGGGCCTCTGCACGAAGGCACAGAGCCCAACGTGCTAAGCGGTGGGCGCCGCGGCGAAGGCGAACCCGTCGGTAACGTACCAACAGGGCCCAGGATCGCAGTAGGAGGTGTGGAGCAAAGGAACATCGTGGCTACGGTCCGCGCACAGGAGGTACGAATGGCCAGTGGAATCCTTGATGGGCTCGTGCATCGCGACTATCATATCCAGACCCATGGCCTCGAGCTCCTGGTTCGTGAACCGCTCGCGGATCAGGCAGGCCACCTCCGCGTTCGGCTTGGTGAAACCGCGCTTCTTGGCCTCAACGCGGATCTGTTTCGTGACCCGCTCGTTGTCCCTGAAGAGAGAACCCTTGAAGACGCAGATCTGCGTCGTGATCCCGGTGGTGGGCTTGAACGCCTTGGATCGCAGCAGCGACTCCGCGTGGTCTATCACAACCATACCCTTGCACTCCAGACGCGTGATCCACTCCTCGCCGGTCGTCCCGTCGGACGTGACCGAGAAGGTGATGACGCCGTCCTGCTCGGTCCAGAGGCGGGTTACAGTGACCAGTTTTTGACTCCGGACGATCGGGAGGACGCGCGCAGCACAATCGCCGGCGCAGAACTTCGCGATGTCCTCAGGCAACCATCCTGCACGGCGGAAGGCCATCTTGAGGTCGTTGGCGGTTCCAACATCGAGCATGAGTTCGCTCATCGTTGTTTCCCCTTTTTGCGACGGCATTCTTTCGAACATGTCGCGGTACACGCTAGCAGGCTTCCCACCCCTTGTGAGATGTACTCAATAGCCGATCATTTATATCACGAAACAGCATTTTGTCAAGATTTTGTCATGTTTCCACCCCCTAGAAAGAGCCGGATTTCCACGGTCTGCTTTCAAGAGAACTCTACGATATCTGGCAAACCTGTTCTGAAATCTGCCTAAGCTCAAACATGAGATGGAGGCGTGAGAACTCACGTATCGGCCAGTTCAAAAGAAAGAACCAAGGCTTTTGATACCTTGGTTCTCTCTTGGCAGGGGAGCCGGGGCTCGAACCCGGAATAAAGGTTTTGGAGACCTTCGTGATACCGTTTCACCACTCCCCTAGGCAACGGGCAATGGGCATTATACAATAAACTCTATCTATGACTAGTCTCCTCTGGATCTTGCTTGCGACCTTTGCGATCGCAGCGTTATCGCTCACAGGCACCCTTTTTATTTTCCTCAAAGGTCGCCATCTCTCCAAATTTCTGCTCACGCTCGTTGCGCTTTCAGCCGGTGTGATGCTTGGAAACGTCGCTTTTCATCTTCTGCCGGAAACCTTTGAACTTGCCGGAGAAGGAAAGATTGACGCGTTTGTCGCGATGCTCCTCTTTGTTATTTCCTTTGTTCTCTCCTTCTTATTTGAACGACTCTTTGTCTGGCACCATTGCCACAGCGCCGCCCATCAAGGCGAAACAGATCCGACGTTTCATTGCCAAACGCCGGTCAAGGGTTATGCGCAGCTCGTCCTGGCAAGCGATGCCATTCATAACTTCATTGACGGACTCATTCTTGCTGCCGCCTTTACGCTCTCGCCTTCGCTAGGGTTCGCGACCACGGCGGCCATCGCACTTCATGAAGTTCCACAGGAACTTGGGGACTTTGCGGTGCTTGTGCATGGGGGATATAAAAAACTCCGCGCGCTTGTCTTAAATTTTTTCTCCGCTTCCACGGTCATCCTCGGCGGCCTTGTCGGATTTTATTTGACGTCTTCCGCAGATCTTGCGGTCCCCATCCTGATCCCGCTTGCCGCCGGCAGTTTTCTGTACATCGCCGCGTCCGATCTCTTGCCTGAACTCAAGCATGAAGAAAACCGCAAGCAGACGCTCCTGCACGCCGCGGTCTTTCTCTTGGGAATCGCGCTGATGGCCGTCACGGGTCTCCTCGAGTAACGTTTCCTTCTACCTACCCCAAGCGCGTTTGAACTCCCACGACGGCAGAGGGAATGCGAGGTGGTGAGAGGCATCACGGTGCACACCGTCGCTGGGATCCCGCGGGGGTAAACGCAAAACCCGGTCTCCATACTGGAAACCGGGTTTTGGTTTTGAGCGAGCGCGTTAGGTGCGCTCTTCACGCGGGCGCGCGACGTTCACAACGATCTGGCGTCCGCCGAGATCGCTGCCGTCCAAGGCCTCGATGGCCTTCTGCGCGTCTGCCTCGTTCACGTACTCCACGAAGCCGAATCCTCGGCTGCGGCCTGTGAACTTGTCGGTCATGACACGGGCCGAGGCGATCTCTCCATACGAAGAGAACATCTCGTTGAGTGCCGCGTCATCGGTCGACCAGGGCAGATTGCCCACGAACAACTTGTTCTGCATAGCTGACAGAGAAGTGTTCTTCTGGCTAATGAATTAGGAACCAACTTCCCCTATCAAACTAGCAAGCTAGCGAACAGGTTGCATTGGTCGCGGATAGGATAGCATGGATGGGCAAAACTGTCAATAAAACCCACCGGGGCAAGCCGATGGATTCTCCCATGCGTCTTCAAACCTTTTTACTTCGTCTCCTTGTGCACCTGATGGCCGCGACAGCGCTTGCAGAACTTCTTCAGCTCCAGACGTTCTTTGATCGTCTTTTTGTTCTTATGGCTACGGTAACCGATCGTTTTGCATTCGGTACACTCCAACTTGATCATGTTGTCTTGGGACATAGAAATGAATAATCTTCTTTGGTTGTTTTGGAACGGAGCAACTCTACGGCTTCACACCGTTTCGGTCAAGTGACCCCCTCCCTGTGCCCAGATCTTCCGGACGGTTCACCATCCCGTTCCCTTGCTCCATCCGGTCTCTGTGTCGTTCACCATCACCCTGGAGCCGATGACCGGATTCGAACCGGTGACCTACTCATTACAAGTGAGTTGCTCTACCAGCTGAGCTACATCGGCGGGTACCTGGTGGGCCGGGCAGGATTCGAACCTGCGAAGGCGTAAGCCAACAGATTTACAGTCTGTCCCGTTTGACCGCTTCGGTACCGACCCGTTCTGGAGCCGTTGTCGGGAATCGAACCCGAGACCTCATCCTTACCATGGATGCGCTCTACCGACTGAGCTACAACGGCATGAAACGCGCCAATCGTATCAACCTTGTGAGGTCTTGGCAATATACTGCGCTTTGAGCGCGTGAAAACGCTCTTCAAACTCGGGAATCTTCTGATTCTCCGGATTGACGTCGGACAACAGTTGGATGCCGGTGCGCGCGTCCTTGAGTGAACCAGCTGTGAGCGCCGCCTCAATATAAAAGTCCAGGTATTTGGGATTCTTCGACCGCTTCCCCACCGCCTTTCGCAAGTAGGCAAGCGCGGCTTTGGGTTTCTTCTCCAGCGCCATTTCCAGTTCCGCAAGCGAGACATTCACGCTCGCGTCGTTTGGGGATAGACGCAGGGCGAACAAGAGCGTCTCGCGTGCCTGTTCGTATTCCTTTTTGGACAAATACATATTGCCCAACCCTTCGTACGCGTCCACGCTGCGCGGGTTATGGCTGATGATATCAATGTAGATTTTCTCGGCCGGAATATACTCCTCCTGTTGAATAAGCCGTTCCGCCTCATTCGTCATTTTTTTGATGGTCTCAAGCGGATAGGCGTGCTGGCCTTCAGTCGCGTTGCGATTCAATTTTTGGTAGTACTGCTCAATCGCATACAACCGTTGAACGGCGCGGCGACCCACACGGGAAGCGCCTTGCACGGCCGCGCCAGCGGCACGCGAAACCACACGCCACTTGCCGAGCGCGCGTCGCTCAAACCGGCCCATGATGAGCTTCTCCTTGAGTTCGCGCGATCGTTCCGTCGCGATCGTCTTAATGTCCATGACACGAAGAACCGAAATCTTCCTGACAAGAACAATGAGGATGATCAACGTGCTTACGACCGCAAGGATGGTAGAAAAAAGGGTAATCATACGATTCCCTCCTTTGCCTCAAGCACCTCGCTTGCCGAGGTCATAATTTCTTTGAGTTGATTGAGCTTCACACTCGCTCCCCCAACGAGCACTCCGTTCACCTCGTCCTCACGCAAAAATCGGTACGCGTTCTCTCCGTCCACGCTGCCGCCGTAAAGCACGCGCACAGCGGTGCGCGCAGATCCCAATAACGCCTCGGTAAGTACGGTGCGGATGAAGGTGTGCATCGCGACTACCTCGGGCACCTCGGGCGTGTGTCCGCTCCCGATCGCCCAAACCGGTTCATAGGCGACAAAGACGCGGGCGTTGGATTTGAGACGGACTCCCGAAAAGGCGGCGACGAGTTGTTCGCGCACGCGCTCCTGTTGTATACCGGCCTCTCGCTCCTGTTGGGTTTCACCAATGCAGAGGATGGGCGTCAGACCATGTTCAAGCGCGTTGACCAATTTTTGATGAATCATCTCGTCCGTCTCCCCAAGTCTTCCCCGCCGTTCCGAGTGGCCGATGAGGACATGGCTCACTCCCAGTTCCGTCAGCATCCGCGGGCTCACCTCGCCGGTATACGCCCCCTGCTCTTCCCAACACACATCCTGCGCGCCCAACCAGACCGAACTGCGAGCCACGACTTTGTGTACCTCCGACAGTGCCGTAAACGACGGACAGATCACCACTTCGGGCGTAACTTTGCGCCCGCGCAACAACAAGAGCGTCCCGCGCGCAAGCGCCACGCTTTCGCGCGATCCGACAGTCATTTTCCAGTTGGCGATGATTGTTTTCATACCTAATTCACTTTCATCTTCAGCAAGTCAGCACCCCTGTGTTCTGCATGCGCTACGCACGCTCCAGATGACAACAGGTGAGAAAATCTTCGCGGTCTCGATATGGCCCGACCGCAGCGATACTCATCCGTGAAAAATCCAGCACTTCGCGCGCTACCCGCCGGACATCCGCGGCGGTCTGTGCGTCCAGACGCTTGCGGTAGGCCTCGGGCGTCAACAGCTCCTTCTCAAATAGTTTTTGCTTTCCGAACCATTCGGCCCGGTGGAAGGTATCTTCCATGTTGATGGACATCTGACCGTGCGCGAATGTTTTTGCGTCCTGAAGTTCTTGGGCCGTGACGCCGTTTCGCGCGACCTTGCGAAGCTCGGAGAGAATGGTCTTCATGGCCAGTGGCAGACGACGCTTATCCAGTCCCGCGCGGATCGCGAACACCCCCACATCGTCGTAGGACGAATTGGATGCGCGCACAAAATACGCAAGCCCGCGTCGTTCGCGCACCTGCACGAACAGTCGCGAGCTCATATTGCCACCCAGAATCACCGAGAGCAAACTGAGCGCAGGATTGCGCGCATCGTCAATGCCAAACGAGGGAAACCCGATGGCGATTTGAATCTGCTCCGTCTTTTTCGTTTGGATGCGCACATGGGGCGCGCGCTCGCGATGGTTCTGATCCACAAACGGCGCATAGGCGCCACAATCGGTCTGAACGTTTTTGATTGAACCAAAATGGTGTTCAACCAACCGCGTTGCTTTTTCATCCAGATTTCCTGCCACCGCAAGGATCATGTTGGACGGCTGGTAGTACGAACGGTAGTAATCGAGGATTTCGTCTCGCGGCATTTCCTGCATGCTTTTTGGTGTTCCAGCGATATTCCATCCAAGCGTGTTTCCCGAAAACATCGCTTCTTCCAGCAAATCCTCTACATGGCGCATGGGCGTATCGCGGTACATGTTGATTTCCTCAATCACCACTGTGCGTTCGCGCTTGACTTCCGCGGGAGCAAACACGGATCCAAACACCATGTCCGAAAGAATATCCAACGCGAGCGGAAGAGCGCCGCGGTCTGTCTTAATATAGTAGCCGGTCAGATGCTTGTCCGTGAACGCGTTAAACTCGGCGCCCAGCGCATCCAGCGCGCGGCTGATCTGTTGGGCGGTCGGACGCTTTTTGGTTCCCTTAAACAGCAAATGCTCAATAAAATGCGACGCGCCGTTGAGTTTTTTATATTCGTAGCGCGACCCCACGCGCACAAGCACAAGCACGGTCACCGTCTCGGTGCCTTTGGAAGGAGCCAGCAGGACGCGCAGACCATTTTTTAACGTCAGGGATTTCATAGAGGACCGAGGGTTCCGGCAAACCAGGCTTCTAACGCGTCCATCTTCACCCGCTCCTGCTTCATGGTATCGCGGTCGCGCACGGTGACGGCCTGATCCGTTAATGAGTCAAAATCCACGGTGACACAGTACGGCGTTCCGATCTCATCCTGGCGCCGATAGCGCTTGCCGATCGATTGCGTCTCGTCATAATCCGCGTACCACCGCTTTGTGAGCCGCTCGTGGAGCGGACGCGCCACCGCAGTCAGTTCTGGCTTTTTCGACAAAGGCAAAACCGCTAGTTTGAATGGCGCGACACGCGGATGAAACTTCATTACGACCCGTGTATCCGTCCCGCCATCCGCCGTGGGCGCCTGTTCCTCATGGTACGCTTCAAGCAGGGTCATGAGCGTAAGGCGCGACAGGCCGAAGGTTGGCTCGATGACGTGCGGGATAAACTTCTCGCCACTTTCGGGATCTGTGTAGCGAAGGTCTGCACCGCTTTGCTCCATGTGATTCTTGAGATCATAATCCGTGCGGTACGCAAGCCCGAACATCTCCTTATAGCCAAACGGCGTGGCATATTCAATATCCACTGTCCGCTTGGAATAAAAAGAAAGTTCCTCTTTGGTGTGTTCGCGCACGCGCAGGTGCGCGGGATCAAATCCCATCTCGGTCAGCCAGACCTGCATTTCGGAAAGCCACGCTTCGAACGTCTTCTGCCAGTCCGCCTCACGGATAAAATATTCAAACTCCATCAAGTCAAACTCGAGCGTCCGGAAGATGAAATTGCCTGGCGTAATCTCGTTGCGAAATGCCTTGCCGACCGAGGCAATCCCAAAGGGGAGCCGTTTGCGCGCGGAGTCCAGGATGTGCTTGAAATTAACGAACATGGCTTGCGCGATCTCCCCGCGCAGGTACACCGCGTCACGGTCCCCCTCGGTCTTTCCGATCGAGGTTTCAAACAGCAGATTGAACTTGCGCGCAGGAGTAAAATCCTTCTTGCCGCACTGCGGGCAAACGATCCCTTTTTCTGTAATGAGGCGCGACAATTCTTCCACGGGCAAGCCGTCTGCCTGCAGGTCGGGAGAAGCATTCTCGACCAGATGATCGGCGCGGTGGCGCGCTTTGCAGGTCTTACAGTCCACCATCGCATCCGCAAAACCGCCGACATGGCCGGACGCTTCCCATACACGCGGGTTCATCATGATGGCGGCATCCAGCCCTACCATATCCGTCCGCTGATGGACGAACCGATCCCACCACCAATCGCGAAGATTGTTCTTCAACTCAACGCCGAGCGGCCCGAAATCCCACGAGTTGGCAAGCCCACCGTAGATCGCCGATCCCGGATACACGAACCCTCGCTGTTTGGCGAGGGCCGTCAATTTCTCCATGGTAACAGTTGGATGCATAAAATGTCTGAGTGACCAAACTCGATACATGTTGTTGAACGCAATGGCATCCCCCTCAAACGTCCTTCAACGTGGGTTGAACGAAAAAACGCGAATGTGTTCAGTCCAAATTAGACGGTCATGATTTCCTCTTCCTTGCGCTTTCCCATCTCGCCCACCTCGTCCGTAAAACCTTTTGTCAGTTTATCCAATTCGTCAAACAGCTTAAACTTCTCGTCTTCGGATACCTCTTTGGCCTTTTCTTTTTTCAAAATCTCCTCCCGCACATCCTCGCGCGCGCCGCGCAAACGGATCCGCGCCTCTTCCATCAGCTCTTTCATGACCTTCACCATCTGCTTGCGGGTTTCTTCGGTCATCTGCGGAACGACGACGCGCACCACGTGTCCGTCCACCACCGGATTAAGCCCGATGCCGGCGTCGCGGATCCCCTTCTCAATGTTCTGGATCAACCCCTTGTCCCACGGTTCAATCACCAACGTTCGCGGGTCTGGAATACTGATAGAAGCGAGGCCTTTTATCTCCATGGCGGAACCGTACGCGTTCACCGTGAGATCCTCAACCAGCGCCGGTGTCGCCCGCCCCGTCCGCAGTCCAGCGAACTCTTTTTGTAATTGCGCCAGGGCGCTCTCAAATACATTTTTCTTCGTGGTCAGATACGTATGCATACAAAGGGATAGCTTCGTCACTCTGTGCACTCACCAAGGGAAACGCCTGTTAATCTTGTGGTTGGGCAACCCCGATATATAACACCGCCTCATCCTTTGGGTCAATCACGATCGCTCGCGGCACACGCGCGCTCGGGAACTTTTGCGTCTGCCATGTCACGCCGCCGTCGTTGGTGCGATAGAACGTGCCGGGCGTGGCGTAATACATCACATGGGGCGCTTCAGGCGCGAGAGCCGCCGCACGAATCGTCACTTGGTTTGGCGAAGTTAAAAGCGTGATGGCCTCCCAGGTCGCGCCGAAATCCTTGGAACGCAACAGCCCGTACTGCGTCGCGGCAAGCAAGACCGACCCGTCCGCCGTTTGTGAAAGCGCGAATACGCGCGAAGAACCGGTCAGTTTGGAAATCGACCCGTCCGCTTTCTCCCAGCGCTCCCCGCCGTCGATCGTGCGCCAGATCCCTCCTTTATAAGAGGAGATCATCACCTGACGGCTATCCCTGTTGTTGAGCATGATCTCGGAGATTTCCTCACCCAGTTTGAGGGAAGCTCTCCAGCTTGCCCCCGCGTCTGTACTCTTTAGGACATCGCCGTTGCTCAGACCGATCCAAACCGTTCCTTTGTTGTACCAATCAACAGCCACCTGCAGGATCGTGATCCCTGCGCGCGTTTCCACATAGGCCTCGTCGCTGAACGACCGCCCGCAGTCGCTCGTTTTGTACAGACGATTCCCTTTGGCGACAAAATAGGTGCAGGAGGCGTTTGGGTCCACTTCAACGGCATAGATAAGCCCTTCGCGAAAGATCGCCTGGCGCGGCAACTGCCAAGACATCGCGCCGTCCTGGGTGGACACGAACCCGCTTGTGCGCGATCCCGCATAGAGCACGAACCGGTCGCTGGGGTCCATTTCCAGATTGAGCACATCGGTTGTTGCCAGCGTACCCATGCCCTGCGCGGTCGGGACGGCCGCCACCTGCGTCCAGGTTGTGCCGGCGTCCGAGCTTTTGAACACGCCGCCGTCCGGGCCTGCGCCCTTCTTGGTTCCCGTGAGCCCCGCGCACCCAGCGCCGAGCAGGACAACGCTGAACAATATGACGGTAAGTTTTTTCATACCTGTGCTTTTTGCTCTCTTGGTTATCCCGATGACCACGCCAACGGCGGGGGAACCGAGGAATCTCAAGTGATTAAAATATGTTCCAATGCTAAATGCGCATTCACATTCTGGCGAAGCGCAAGACGCGCCTCCTGAAGGCGGCGCAGAGCTCTAGCGGCGCCATTCGCCTGCGCGTCCGGCGCGAGCAATCGGTCGCGCAGAGCCTCGGACCAATCGTCCAACAGGCGGGAAAGCGCACGCGCCTTGTCCGTTTCGTCTTTGGGGATCAGGGTGAGGACTGCGCCAAACCGCTCCGCCAGTCCCGCATGAAAGAGCCGATTCACCTGCTCGCACGCCATGTCCTTACGCGCCCGTAGCTCACTATCTTGGATAAGCCGCAGGGCAAACCCGGGACGGCCGAGCGCGCGTTTTGCAATGGCCTGTGCATCCGGTTGAGAGAGACCGCGTTTGGTAAGCGCGGCGGACAGTTCCGCGCTTGGCACGATGGACAAACGCAGTGTCTGACAGCGCGAGGCGACCGTTGAGAGAACGGCGTCTATGCTCGGGGCGATCAGGATGATCAGGGTTTGGCCTTTGGGTTCCTCGAGCGTTTTGAGAAGAGCGTTCGCGGCTCCCTCTGAGAGCCGGTGCGCTTCCTCAATGAGCGCCACTTTCCATCCACCCCCGAATGAGGACATGGAAAGCCGCGCCGTCAGGTCCCGCACCTGCTTGACCGTAATCTGCGTCCGGAGCTTGTCCGTCTTTGGATCCACTTCCCGTTTCACGACCGTGACATCCGCGAGCGCATCCAAAGGCCGGTTGGTTTGGAAGAGAGAGGTGATCAATTCTTCCGCGATATGCCGCTTACCCACATGCGGCGGGCCAACGATGAGTAAGGCGTGAGGAGGACGATCCCCCGCAAACAGCGCCGTAAGCACCCGCTTTGCCGTTTTATGTCCAATGGTCTGTAAAAACGGCTGCATAGTGAGGATAGTATAACATGCGCTTCGCGGTCCGTGCGAGCCCAGCCTTTGCTTCGCGAAACCTTCTAAATATTCTCGCCAACCTTAACACTTCTTTTTTGCTTATTTTAGCTAATTTTTTGCTTTTTATTCCTATCGGGTCTTGACAAAGCTGACAAGAAATGTTATTGTGTAACGTACAATCAAATTGAAAATGATTCTTGGGAGAGAGTCATCCGCTACCGATGTTGTTTGGTAGCCGCCGGTTTCAGCCGGCGTCACACAACCATGCTTGAAAAGCCGGTTGTTGTGTCCATCTCTTTCCCTCGAGATTGATACAGCAACCGGTTTTTCATTCTGACAGACCCAGAAATACGGAGGAGAGAGTAAAGCCGTCCATCCGATTCTACCAAGATGACGATGGCGGAGAGGTTCAAATGGACTAATGAGGCGAAAGCTTACTTAGTAGAAACTCTTTCAAAAAAAGAGTTTCACTCCATACGCACGGACCTCACGGCCTAAACCAGCCCTCGGGCAGGTCACTGGGCCATGCTTTACCTCCGTATTCCTGGGCCGGTCCTCAAGACTGGGCAGGAACGTACATTGAACGGATTCTTTCAGCGGAATGGGGAGAGACCGGCTCCTTTTTCCCCCTACTCCGCTGAAAGGATCCCATGGTGGGGCCTGGAGGCAATGGACAAGGGGTCGTGAGAAACGATCCCGACTTCGGAGGACACCGTGAGCAATCACCAGAACCGCCCCGCCCGCAACAACAACCGCCACCCCATCGGCGACCCCCGCAACGACAACATGATGTATCTGGCGCACGAGCGCCAGTACTCCCGCGACGACCTCCAGACCCTCGCCGGGAAGTCGGCCGAGGTGATGGGGGTGCCGGTCGAGGAGTCCGTCGCGTTCGCTGGCAACCCGCACCGCGCCCTCGCCGCCGTCAGGACGGCCCTGTGCCTCCTCGGCTTCAGGGCCGAGCACGCGATCATGAACGGCGTCGGCCCGGGCACGGCCTGGGCGCCCTTCGACGACCTCATGTACCTCGCGCGGACGCTCGGCGCCCCCGCCGAGAAGAGCGAGGAGCGGAAGCCCGCCCCGCCTCGACCCGCGGACGAGGACGAGGCCGTCCGCGCCCCCCTCGCCGGCGTCAAGGGCGCCGAGACGCTGGCCGCGCTCCGCGACCAGCTCCCCGCTTCCGCCCAGACCGCCCCGGCCTCGGTCCCGACCGCCCAGACCGCCCAGACCGTGCCCTCCCCCGAGGAGATCGCGGCCGAGGACGCCCAGGCGCTGCGGCGTCCGCCGAGGACCCGCGGCCGCAACAACCACCGCGCCAACGGCGCCGTGGCGGAGCTCTGCTAAGCGGAGCTCCACGAGAAGGGACGTGCGGCCCGCGTGCGGATTGGGAGATCCCATGAAGCACGCGGGCCGCGCAAAAAAAAGGTGGAAAATGGAATAGACTACCTCCTACATACAACGTCGGGCCACAACGGAGTCACCTGCCGCAAGTGGTGAGCCCAGGGGAAGCAGCTATCCCCCACGCCGAGGAGGCAACGGGGCGGCGCAAGAGCGTCTTCTTGCGCCGCCCATCTACCAAAGGTCGCAAGCCACGCTTGCGGCCTCTGGCGGAACCGAATCACTCCACTTCACCACCACACACAGGAACAGGAGAGGAACCATGACCATGAGTGTGTCCATGTCCGACGGCCGTCCCGGGGCCTACCCCAGTTCGGCGGTCGTGCACGGCCGGGCCGTGCTCGTCCACTTCTGGGGCCGCTGGGTCGGCCTCAAGACGAGGGTTGGTCTGGAGCGCCTCGGGCTCCTGGCCAACAAGCTCGAGCAGGGCGGGATCGACTGGCGACAGCTGACCTCCACGGAGGAGGTCATCACCCGCGGCGAGGAGGCCATCCAGCTCGCCAACCATCCGCTCATCGTCGAGCGCGGGCTCCAGCTCGCCTGGCTCGCCAATGAGAACGGCGGTGGAACGGGCGAGGCGGCACTCGCTGCCATCGAGGAGGCCATCCAGATCGCAGAGAAGCTCGGGGAAGACTGGCGGTCGTGGCCCTCGGCCATGACGACGGGCCAGGTCATCGCGCACGAGCTCCCGCGGCTCGTCGCGAAGGCCAAGATGAAGCCGAAGAGGCCGTCGAAGGGCCAGCGGGCCCACCTGCGCAGGGAGAAGGCGCTCGCCCGCGAACGCGCCGAGGCCGAGAAGCGGGCATCCAGCAACCAGATCGCGCCGCCCGCCGCGACCGAGGAGCCGCTCAAGTTCAGCCCCGGGAGCATCCTGCGGGTTAACGGCCTCCTCCACATCGTCTGCACCGGGAAGGGCGGCAAGTGCTACGCGCTCGTCCCGTTCGCAGAGGCGCGAGTGGGGTCCATCGGGTCGGTCCGGCGCTTGCTGAACCTGCGCCGGTACGACATGATCGACCAGTTCGAACTGGCCAGCGTCTCGCTGTGCAGGGCCTGTGCCGACCATCTGCTTCCCAACGGGTCGCAGACGATCAGCGAGGCTGAGGCCGACCGCGACAGGGTGATCGCGCTGATCGAGACGAGGCAGGAAGAGGAGCGCCTCGCCCGCGAGCGCGCCGAGGCCGACCGACACGAAGCCCTGCGCCTCACGGCATTCCGCACGGAGCAGGCTCGCACCCGTGCCCGACGCGCGGCCTCGGGCGGCGCGTTCGGGGACCCCGCCAAGCCGAAGAGGCCCCCCGAGTACATGACCCGCAAGACGGAGAAGGCCGAGGCCTCGCGCGCGGCCCAGCACAAGGGGCCGAGCGGAGGCGGGAACCGGAACCAGCAGAAGAAGGGCGGCAAGCACAAGTAGCACCGCCTCATCAGATGACCACTCGCGGGGACGGCATGGACATAAAACATCCGTGCCGTCCCCGCCCCATCAGATCCCTTCACGTCACCATGCTTGCCGTGGAGAGATATGATGGCCGCAAGGCCAAGCTCTCTTCCAAACGAAAAGACGCTCCGGAAACGGGGCGTCTTTTCTATTCTCTCTCTTCTCCTCACATGTCGGCTTTTGACCAACAAGCGAACGTATCAGATTCCACGAGTTGATCAACTATTGTCAGACAAAAAAATTGCCAATACACATCGACAATTTCCTACCACTTAGCGATTCTGGTTACACTCACCTTGACAAAATCGAATAAAACAGGTATCTTCTCCCCAAGATCCTCACTGGGAGGACAGCCTTGCCGGCAGGCACAGCCGGACGAATCCGGAGGAGTTATGAAGGGTCAGGCGCAAGGGCTGACACGTCGCTCACTCCGGCTGAGACCGGAGAAGACATCGTGAAACAGCTCGACAGGGAGAATGCGTTGACGAAACGAATTCTCTCCCTTCATAACGGGCATTTTCCTTTGCGGGAAAAGCCTCAATTCCTTCGGCCGCACTACCACTGCAGCCTGGGATCGTGACAACGCGTACCCTTTGATTCCCACAGAGCAACCGCAGTACGGCGGTTGTTTTTCATTCCCGCAGGGACAGGGGTCCACACCTCGTCAGCCGTGTCGCTTCATTGGATATCCCTCCGCGCCCTTCCATGCAAGATTAAACAACGAACGGACCACATCGGCAATCTCCTTGCTCACGATAATGACAGCCAGAATAGACGAACGATACGAAAAGAGGAACACATGATTGCTCCGCACGGTAATTTCACCATGCATCGGAAACTCGGAGTA
>Ga0194121_10004972_pt1 | contig 18831 bp, 13 predicted proteins | sample TA2MahCa50mmetaG_FD_148609 | JGI IMG/M metagenome (GOLD analysis project Ga0194121, IMG submission 148609) | Freshwater microbial communities from Lake Tanganyika, Tanzania - TA2015020 Mahale Deep Cast 50m | ecosystem: Environmental > Aquatic > Freshwater > Lake | place: Tanzania: Lake...
GGTAAGACTTTTGGCGACGAAACCGTGAATGTGGAACGCTTCCAAAAGGCGCTGGAGCAATTTCTCTTGTCTGTAACTTCGTGGCGTTCCAAGTTTGATAAAATGCGAATGGGCCAATCGGTTTTCACGCCTTCGGAACAACGCGGCTATGATTTGTTTATGCGGGAATATTCCGCGCCAGGTTCTGGGCGGCCTGTGGGTGCCGATTGTTTTCATTGTCATGGAGGAACTCTTCTTTTCACGAACCGATTATACGAAAACAATGGGTTAGATTCTATGCTAAATATTGGTTATCAAATTGTTACAGGTTTGGCAGGAGACCGAGGTAAATTCAAGGTGCCCTCCCTACGAAATGTGGGGTTTACTGCACCGTATATGCACGATGGACGATTTGCGACCCTGGAGCAAGTTATTGATCATTATGACCATGGAATAGTAGAGAGCAGCACCTTGAATGCTAATTTAAGGGTTCAAGCAGGTGGGTTGCGATTAAGTTCTCAGGATAAAGCTGATTTAATTGCTTTTCTGCACACCTTAAACGACAGTACTTTAGCTTCTAATCCAGCTTTTGCCGAACCTTGAAGAGGAACTTTCTTTGCTGGTTATTATGCCTTGTGATCTTCGCTTCATGCGATGACAAGGGGGTTGAAATTCAAAAATCACTATCGCTACATTCTGACCAAGCATCGGTGACCGTTTCCTCTTCTGCTGCTGCCTTAGGACAAGTTTTTTTTAGCGACCCAAGGTTTTCCAGGGATGGTCAGGTTGCCTGTTCTACTTGTCATCAGCCGAATTATGCATATGCAGATACGGTGGCCTTTTCCAAAGGTGTCGGGAGAAGGCTTGCCGTACGTAATACACCAACTTTGGTGGGGCTCCCAGATGATATTCCCTTGATGTGGGATGGGGGGGTAACCCCTCTTCGTCATGGAAGTCAAGGGATTTTGGCAGCGGTGACTGCGCAGCATGATATGGATATGAACCCTTTAGATTTGGAACGAAAATTGTCTTATTTCCCGCGCTACAGAGCAGCCTTGCATCGCTTGTATCCCCATCATTCCTTGGCAGCTGGTTATCTCTTGTCTATTCGGGATTTTGTGAAAGATATTGCCCTATCGTCCGAAAACGGAATTCACCAGTCGCCTTCAGCTACCTCCAAACTGAGTTTAGAGAGTCGCCACTCTATCGCCAAAGGCCTTGCCTTGTTTAGGGGTAAAGCGGGTTGTGTTCGTTGCCACCACGGACCGTCCATGACCGACGGGCGTTTCTACAATTTGGCATTGGACACTGTTGACCCAGGAAGGGCAGCCATTACCTTACTTGAGGAAGATAGGGGGCGCTTTCGGACACCGCCTCTTAGAATGCTCAGGAAGACGGCTCCATATTTTCATAACGGATCTGCCCAATCGTTACAAATTGTGTTGCAACATTATATAAACGGAGCAGGGGAAGCTGGTCAAATTAACCTCAGCCGGGCGGAGCAATCCGACCTTATCGCTTATATGAAAACGCTTTAAAACTTATAGAACCAATCTTGGTGGTCTGTACATCACTAGCAATGAACAACCAAATTGGATGTATATTTTTAAATTTCAATACCGTAAAACCCTTTGGTGCCGTTGGGGTAAAGACCTTCGATGAGCAACCCACCTTTTTTGTCACGAACGATTTCCCGTAATGCTTTGAGGCTGTTTACTTCGGTTTTGTCCACCTTGGTAATAATGAAGCCTTCGCGGATACCGCTTTCTTTCAATTTACCGTTCCCAAGTTTGCTAATTTTGATACCCGTACCTAGTTTAAGGCTCTCTAGTTCTTTCCGGGAAGCGCGCTCCAGTTTGGCACCTAACCAATCGCTTTCATCCTCTTTGGGTACAGCTTTAACCAATTCGGTTTTACCGTCAGCATTACGGAGTTTGACCTCGAAGGTCTGGATTTTGCCTTTGCGATTAACTTCCAGGGCTACCTTTTCTCCAGGTCTTTTGCGACCTACAATTTCCATAAGTTCAGGGGTGGATTTGATAGCCTGACCCTCCACTTTGGTAATCACATCCCCCTTTTGGATACCGGCTTCTTCGGCAGCTGAATTCGGCATGAAATCAGCAACATAGGCTCCACAAATCACCGAAAGATCTTCGCTTTCGACCAAGCCTGCATCCACATCCCGAATTTGAATGCCGAGGAATCCACGCTGCACGGTACCGTGAACCTTAAGGTCCTCCACAACTTTGGTCACCAAGTTGGCAGGAATGGCAAAGGCATAACCTTGATAAGCACCGGTGCTGGACGCAATGGCGGTATTAATCCCAACAAGTTCTCCCTGAACATTGACCAAGGCCCCACCGCTATTCCCGGGATTAACCGCAGCATCGGTTTGAATAAAGGCCTCGAGGCTGGTACCTCCTCCCAAAATATTGATATTTCGGGCCTTGGCGGATACAATGCCTGCCGTTACAGTTGAATTTAAATTGAAAGGGTTGCCGACGGCCAAAACCCATTCCCCAATTTGAAGTTTGTCGGAATTGCCGATTTTAACAAAGGGCAAATCAATTGCTTCTATTTTGACCAAAGCGAGGTCAGAACTAGGGTCTTGCCCGACCACTTTACCGTTGAAACTGCGTTTGTCATTCAAAATGACTTCGATTTCGTCCGCTTCTAGGATGACGTGGTTATTGGTCACAATGTAACCATCCGCGGAGAGGATGACACCGGATCCTGATCCCATTTGGGGACCGCGCGGCATGATGTCTGGACCATTGAAAAAGTCCCGAAACATATCCATGCCCGGCGGAATTTCACCTTTGAATGAGCTTTGTGGGCTGCCTTTGGTCTTGATATGCACCACGCAGGGGGTTACTAAAGCTGCTGTGGTTACAAAATTGGGGTGCTCCACGATATGCTCAGGGAACCCCGTCAAACTGACAGGGTGGGTGTTTCCCCAATTGGCAGGATGCAAGGCAGGCCTTTTATTGAGCCCGTATACGATCCAAGCCCCCAAAAGGCTACCCAAGAAAGCTACGAGAATGGTGCCGCCGTATTGACGAAATTTTGACATGAGAAATATTTTATGAGTTTACCTATATTCTGTGAACCTTTGCTCAAAAACCGTGCCAAATCACAGAATTCACAGATTGAACGTTCCCCTTGCTCTGTTAGTATGTTTGTCCCTGTGCCTAAATGAGATTAACGGTCTATGCAATTTGAATTCTACAAATATCAGGCTTGCGGGAATGATTTTGTGTTGGTGGATTTGCTATCTACCGCTTCGTCTTGGGTGTCCCAGGCCCGGGATTCCGGGTTTTGGCACAATGAGGCAGCCATGCGATTATGCTGCGACAGAAGATTTGGTATAGGGGCTGATGGTGTTTTGCTTTTGTTGCCCGCCAAGGAATTTGTCGATGCCAATGATTCCTTTGGAACAGGAGCTGCTTTCTATTTGCATTATTTGAATGCGGACGGTAAGGAAGGATCGCTATGCGGAAACGGGGCGCGTTGTGCGGCTGCTCATGCCTTTCGAAAAGCCTATTTTCAGGGGACTCAAGGTATTTTCGTCGCAAGTGATGGCGCGCACCATGTGAGCCAAGTCGCTGAGGGGCACTATTCTTTGGGTATGAACGCCCCAGAGGATTGGAAGGTTATGGAAATAGGGACTTTTATAAACACGGGTTCCCCGCATTTGGTGGTTCCAGTTCGTGACCTTGTCAATTATCCGGTGGAAAGGGAAGGAAAAGCTCTTCGTGAACATTCCCTTTTCTTACCGGGAGGTACCAATGTCAATTTTATGGAAGTCATAGATAATAATCTATTGAAAATCAGAACTTATGAGCGGGGAGTTGAAACCGAAACTTGGAGTTGTGGAACTGGAGCAGTAGCTTGTGCTTTATTGTATATACAACAAAATACAGAAGACTTTGTTGATTCAAGGGCAGAGATTCATCTGAAATTTCGGGGCGGAAAAATGATAGTAACTGCGACGGTTGATTCTGTTGGTAAGATGGAAGGCATCGAATTAATGGGCCCCGCACACTGCTCATTCAAAGGATTGTGGATGGGATATTCGGTCACTCCTTGCGTTTGATAAATAGGTCAAAGACGAAATTTAACTTCTGCTTGCTCTCTCTCCAATCGGTTGACTAAATTCTTTTCAATATCTAATTATTATGACCTTAATTGCCTCCGTATCAGGAATCCGCGGCACCATTGGGGGGCATCCCGGAACCAATTTGACCCCAAGCGATATTGTTTCTTTTGTCAATGCCTATGCGGCATTGTTGATAGAACAGGGCCATGGTCGCAAAGTCGTGGTGGGTCGGGATGCCCGAATCTCAGGAGATATGTTGAACCGTTTGGTATGCGGTACCTTGATGGCTTGCGGCATGGACGTGCTTGATCTGGGTTTGACCACCACTCCAACCCTCGAAATGCAGGTGCCTCGTGTTGGAGCAGCCGGAGGCATTGTATTGACAGCCTCTCATAACCCAGAAGAATGGAATGCCCTGAAGCTTTTGGATCATCAGGGCTGTTTCATTGGATCAGACCAAGGAGAAACTTTACTCAAAAAAGTTCAAAGCGGAAAGTTTTTTTCCTTTGCGACGGTCCACCAGCTGGGCAAATATGAACAAGTTGAATCAGCCTTGGAGGCTCATATCCAAGATATTCTCGCCTTGCCCTTGGTAAATCGTCAAGCGATTGCCGCTGCCGGCCTGCATGTTGTGGTGGATGGCATCAATTCAACGGGGGCACTTGCAGTTCCCACCTTGTTGGCCCATTTGGGGGTCAGCCATGTGCATGTTTTGAATGATCAACCCCATGGTCACTTTGCCCATAACCCTGAACCACTTCGGGAACATTTGGATGAAATATGCAGCGAAGTGGTGGCGCGTAAGGCTCATTTGGGCATTGTGGTTGACCCGGACGTGGATAGGTTAGCCTTTGTTATGGAAGATGGTGAATTGTTCGGTGAAGAATATACGTTGGTCGCAGTTGCGGATTACGTGATGCGTCATCAACCTGGTCCTGCCGTTTCCAACCTGAGTTCCTCCAGAGCCCTTCGCGATGTGTGCAATCGGTATCAACAACCCTACCACGCATCACCGGTTGGCGAAGTGCATGTAGTCAAGGCGATGCGGGAATTTGGGGCTGTTATTGGAGGTGAAGGAAACGGTGGTATTATAGTCCCTGAACTCCATTATGGTCGGGATGCCCTTGTCGGAATTGCCTTATTTCTTACGCATTACGTAGTTCAAGGACTGTCTATGAGTCAATTGAAGGCTATCTATCCGTCTTATTTTATGGTCAAAGAGAAGGTGACTTTCGACCCGTCCGCCAACCCAGAATTACTCTTACAGCGACTGGCAGAGGCCTTCCCCAATGCTACTCATCATTGGTCCGACGGACTCAAAATTGATCTGGATGAAGGATGGCTGCACGTCCGCAAATCTAATACGGAACCCATTTTGCGCATTTATTCCGAGGCAGGTCATGCGAATGCTGCGACCGAACTCGCCGCCAAAGCCCGTCAAATTCTTGCGTCATGACCAACGATACCCCTCGCATCTACCTGGATCATTCTGCGACCACACCAATTCACCCGAAGGTTGCAGAGGCCATGACCGACATTTTGTATCGATGTTACGGGAACCCTTCATCCATTCATTTTTTGGGAAGAGAATCCCGCATCGTCATCGAAAAAGCTCGCAAAAGTATGGCGAATCTTTTGGGTTGCTCCCCAGCTGAAATTTTCTTTACCTCAGGCGGAACGGAATCCGACAATATGGCCTGCCGATGTGCAGTAGAAAATCTCGGGATACGCCGCATCGTTTCCTCTTCTTTGGAGCACCATGCGATAACCCATGTTTTGGAACAGCTTCATAAGGTTCATAGCACCGAAATATGTTGGTTGCCTAATAATTCCCAGGGCTTGTTGGATATGAACCAACTTCAAACTTGGCTTATAGAATCTTCGACCTTGGGTATTCCTACCTTGGTCACTTTGATGCACGGAAACAACGAAATAGGGAATATCTTGGATGTGGAAAAAGTCGCTACCTTATGCAAATCACATGGGGCCTTGTTTCATTCGGATATGGTACAAACCATTGGACATTACCCCTTGAACTTTACAGCCATGGGTTTAGACATGGCCAGCGGTTCCGCTCATAAATTTTACGGTCCCAAGGGCATAGGATTCATTTATATCCGCGGCGGAGTGCAATTAGGGTCCTTGTTAGCAGGAGGATCTCAGGAACGAAACATGCGCGGTGGTACCGAAAATTTACCCGGAATTGCAGGCATGAGCCTGGCTTTGGAATTAGCGGTTTCCACCATGGAGGAGCGGCGTGAACGTATCACACGCCTGAGAATGAAACTCAAAGAGGGAATTCGTAAAGCCATACCCGGGGCAACCTTCAACGGAGATGTGGACGGACATTCCATGTACCAGGTCCTGAGTGTTTCCTTTCCCCCTCATCCCAAAGGAGAAATGTTGCTTTTTCACCTTGATATTGAAGGTATTTGTGCTTCGGGTGGGAGTGCTTGCAGCTCAGGGTCTGAATCCAGGTCCCATGTTCTTAACGGTATCGGAATGGCCACCGATCGAACGGCAGTCCGATTTTCCTTAGGAGCCCACAACACCGCGAAAGAGATTAATCGTACCCTGGAGGTTTTGAAAAAAATTCTATTGTAACAATTAGTTTAATCAAAGGTATTCCAGGTCCCTTGACAGACCCATGAGGAAGGTCATGGTATCGATTCCATCAGCATAACGTTCAATTTCAGGGAATTGGCATTGACCGAATTCTACGGTATGATTACACCATGAATTCCACTGATCAAGATCAAAGCACATTCTAAACGTAGAATCTTGTCCCCATCGTTGGATAAGTTGATGCCCTGAGCAACATTGTATCGCTGGTAAATCATGTAGAATTTTATTTGCCAAATCTTCACCTGATTGATAATAATCAAAATGAAGAACAGCGAGGGGAGATGAAGCACTTTGATTTTGGCGCAGAATGACCGACCCATTATGGTAGAAAGGGGTTCTATCCAGCATATGCAGGGCCAATTGGTAATCTAAATTGTTACGATATCGGTAGTGCTGGCCTTCCCAAGGGTAGTGAACAAGTCCATCCAAAATATGTTCCGGGTTCATTCCCTTCGGGATGAGGAGCTTAGAGACATTTCGACAACCTTTGCCGTAATATAGAAAAATATCCTGACCTAGTCCTGCCCAATCTTCGGTTGATTCCTTTCCGTCAAGAATAGCAATGGAATTGCGATGGGATCTGAAAATATGAGGAATATGACCAAAATACTGTTCGAAATAGGGTAGGGTTGTGCTGGAACCTGTGGCGATAAGGGCATCCACGTTATTCACTTTTTGCACAAGTTCGAATCGGCTTTTCCATTCGGGTTGTAGCGCTAGCAAGCCTTGTATCGCCCAGGATATAAGGCAGGCATCTTCAGAAGATGCCTTGACTTGGGCTTTATGCCCCGCAATCAAGGTGCATATTACATCATGCAGACCCGCCAATGGAATATTTCCGGGAAGAATTAAACCGACTCTGGTTGAATTGATAGTCTTAGACTTTTCTTTAAGGTATTTGCACAGCCAGTGTTCTAAGTTTGCAGGTTGCAAAGCGTCCGCCCAAGCGTTAAGCGCATGCTCAAGCATAATAGGCTCAAACCATGGATTCTTTGCGGCTACTGAGGCCGACCATTCGTGCCAATCCGATCGAAGAATGGCCGATTTCATCCATAGTCCCCATTGGTGGAGGACTTTGGAAAGATTCGAAACCGAAGGATCCGATGGCATAGGGGGGGGTCTTTGTCGTAAATTTGGGACGCAAAATAGGATAGAATGGCCATCATGATTACCGACCAATGCATCAATTGTGGTGCATGTGAACCTGAATGTCCCAACAATGCGATTTATGAGGGGGGAATTTCGTGGAAATATGCCGAGGGAACTCAATTGAGAGATTTTGTTCAACGACCCGATGGTTCGGTGGTTCATGCCCAGGATCCCATGACCCCGGTGAACGATGATGTTTACTTTATAGTCCCAGACAAGTGTACCGAATGCGAAGGTTTTCATGAAGAACCACAATGTGCAGCGGTTTGCCCCGTCGATTGCTGTGTTCCGGATCCCGATCATAGGGAATCACGGACAACTTTACTCGAAAGAAAAAAATACCTTCATGAAGTGTAACATTGATTTTTTAATCATCCATTGAAAATCCTTCAAGAATTGTGATTTCAAATTCTTCTTTACGACGTAAAATTAAAGTCGGAATTCTGTTTGGTGGTAACTCCCGCGAAAGGGAGGTGTCTTTTGCAGGTGGTCGCACGGTGTATGACCTTCTGAACAAAAGTATTTTTGAGTCAGTACCTCTTTTTGTTGACTCTTTTGGACAATTAGTGGAACTACATTGGTCTTTTTTGTACAAAGGAAGTATTCGTGATTTCTATCCTTCTTCTCTATCGGTAAATTCCGTTTCGCGGTCGGATAATACCCCATCGCCAAACGCCGCCCCGCAAGGTTCGTGGTTGCCTTATGCAGAACAACGAGACGATGCAACTCAACATGCAGAATCATGGCGCAAGGCCATAGGCCAGCCTTTAGCATGGGAAGATTTATCCAAACGCATTGATTTGGTATTTATGGCCTTGCACGGAAAGAATGGAGAAGACGGTCGCGTGCAATCCATGTTGGATTTTTGGGAGATTCCCTACACCGGTTGTGGGGCTCGCTCTGCTGCATGGGGTATGAACAAAGTAGCTCAGCGCCAAGATATGTTGGCCAGTGGTTGGGATGTCCCCCTGCATTTGCTTATTCCCAGGCCGGAATGGGTTGGCCAAGATGCAGTTCAAAGGGAACGCTGGGTGTCCAAGATCAAAAAACAATTTCCAAAAGGTTGTGTTATTAAATCTGCAAATCAGGGAAGTAGTATTGGATTGTCACTATTGCGGTATTTGGATGAAGAGGCGATAGGGACCGCTATCAACAAGGCCTTCTTTACGGCCAGAATTCGCAAAGCCGAATATCAAAAGGACGGAAACCTTTCCTTGGATCGGTTGGCCGATTTTCGAACAGGTGTAGGTTTTCCCTTGAGGGATCGAGATAACGGGAAGGTTTGGTATTCGCCGCATGCCTGGGAACAATGGTTTCTGAATGATTTTCAAGGCGATGAATGCGAAGTGGAATCTTTAGATACCGAGACTTATGTTCTCGTGGAGGAAATCATTGCTGGCAAGGAATTCTCTTGCATTGTTCTCGAAAAGCCTGATGCAAATGCCTCAGCCTTACCGCCAACCGAAATTAGTTCTTCACAGGAATTTTATGACTACCGATCCAAATACCTCCCGGGACTAGCTCGCAAGAAAACTCCCATTGATCTACCCGAAGAACAGATTCATCAAATTCGTAGGGCATGTGAACGATTATTTAGGCAATTTCATTTTTCGGTTTATGCTCGCATTGATGGCTTTGTGACTCCGGAAGGCAGAATCCTTCTTAACGATCCCAATACGACATCGGGCATGATGCCTTCGTCTTTTTTCTTTCAGCAGGCTGCTGAAATCGGCTTGAGTCCATCGTCTTTTCTCACCTATATCGTGAGCGCCTCACTAAAAGCAAGATTGCAAGAGAATCCTGCATCCAATCGCTGCAGGAATTTATGGGAACAAATCAATCAGTGGATCGTCCATGTCATGCAAGAGCAGGGGGACTGTCGGCGCATTGGGGTCCTTATGGGTGGTTATTCATCCGAACGACATATTTCGGTCGAATCAGGTCGAAACATATATGAGAAAATATCAGCAACCGAAGGCTTTGAGGCGATTTCCCTTTTTCTAAGCGGTAACGCCGATGCTTGGAATCTGCACGAATTGCCCATGCATCTCCACCTGAAAGATAACGCAGACGATATTTTGGCAGGTATTCAACATTCCTCAGGACCGAAAGTTCTTGGGCAAATCCGGGAGGAATTTAGAGAACTGTTGGAGGTTTTTGCACCCAAAGCTTTGGAATATCCTAAGCCTATTGCATGGGAAGATTTAGCCAATCGATTGGATTTTGTGTTTATTGCCTTGCACGGACGCCCTGGCGAGGATGGTGCCGTACAATCCCGATTAGCAGCCCTTGGGATTCCGTACAACGGCTCAGGGGTTGCGAGCAGTGCACTGACGATTGATAAATATGCGACAGGGCAATTGCTTTTGGCCTCTGGCCTTAAGGTCGCTGATCAAAGGCGAATATCCTTGGAAGATTGGAAGAGTAATTTATCCAAACAATGGGTGTCTGAAAGAACTATTTGGCCCATGATTGCCAAACCTCTGGACGACGGGTGCTCGACGGCGGTTTACCAACTGACTTGTCTGGAGGATTTGGAGGCCTATGCTCAATTGTGTTTTCGTGAAGAAAATGATTGGCCTCTTGACGTGGCCAAATTGCTTCAAGTTCAAGGACCCCAGTGGTTTAATCGGTCGAATGCCTTTCTGCTCGAAGAATATATTTCGGCGCAGGAGAATGAGTATTTTCTGGAAATAACTGGCGCGATGTTGGTTCAAACGCATGAAGGGGGCCTTCGAACGTATGAGGTTTTTGAACCCTCCGAAAGCATCGCTGGAGAAGGTATTTTGAGCTTGGAAGAGAAGTTCTTGGCAGGTCAAGGCACCAACATCACTCCAGCCCGATTGGCTTCTGACCCCAAAGATCAGCGTCGAATTTTGGGAGTGGTGCAGGAAAACCTTCGCAAAGCCGCAGAAATTACCGGGGTAGAGGGTTATTGTCGAATCGACGCCTTTGTCGGTATCCCTAAGGAGGGGGATATTCGTGTGGTGATCATTGAAATTAATTCATTACCCGGAATGACGCCCGCTACTTGCATCTACCATCAGGCTGCCTTAGCAGGGTATACGCCTCATCAATTTATAGCCCGAATTATCACATTGGGATTCGAAAGATTTTTAAACCAATGATGTCGCCCGTCCGAAAATTTTGGTTGCAGTTTTTAGGCCTTAATTTGATTTTGGTCATCGGATTTCTTGCGGCATTGAACAACTATACCTCTCATGGGGAAGCCATTGAAGTACCTCAACTGGTAGGCAAATCCCTTGAGGAAGCCGAGTCCATCCTGGGTGAATTGGAGTTGGAAGCTGTTGTGGTCGACTCGCAATTTTCAGAAGGGCTTGCTCCAGCCTCTGTGGTAGCGAGCGACCCATTTTCGGGTTTCTTGGTCAAGAAAGGGCGACGTATTTATCTTACTTTAAATCTGGTAAACTTACCCATGGTTTCATTGCCCCAACTCACGGATTTATCCCTGCGTAAGGCCACCCTTGATTTGCAGAACAAAGGGCTCAAGGTAGGTCAACTAATTTATCAGCCGGATATTGCGCACAATGTCGTGTTGTCCGGTCAGCGGAATGGGTTAACCTTGGATTCGGGGACTCTCTTACCTCGAGGCACGACAGTAGATTTGGTGATTGGCATGGGCAATATGGACTCTTTGGTGGAGGTTCCATCCTTGATCGGCCTTACATTGGATGAAGCCCGTATTTTTTTAGCAGAATCGGCCTTGTCGTTAGGTTTGGTCAACTATCTGGGAGAGGTAGCTGATAGCAGCAAGGCCCAAATCGTTCGCCAACGTCCTATGCCGGGTGGCAATAAGGGTATGATCAAAGCGTTGGAATATGTAGACCTATGGCTGGCCGATTGACCAATCCTCATTGGATAGCATTGTTCTTGTGTATAGCGGGAATAATGGATGTTTATTCTCAGGAAAGTACTTTCCCGATACGGATAAATTCATCTTTACAGAATTTTCATAACAATACAGGACAAGGCCTTTATGCAGGGATTCAGCGATCCAGCGATACCCTTGATTTGCCATTTTTGGATGATTTCTCTTACGCGGGATATTATCCTGATCCTCACCTTTGGTCCGATCGTCATGTTTTCCGTAACAACGATATGGCCATACGACCACCCAGCCAAGGTTTTGTGACTTTTGATGGGCTTGATTCATCAGGTAGACCTTACGACAACAGTGCATTGTCTGCTACGGGTCGCGCAGACTTTCTGACATCATTGCCTCTACGGCTCGGAGCTTATACAGCAGCAGATTCTTTGGTTTTGACGTTTTCCTATCAGCCGGCCGGATGGTCCGAAAGCCCCGAACCCTCCGATTCGTTAATCCTAGAGTTTCGCTCGAATAGTGGTTCATGGAACCGGGTTTGGTTTGTGAACGGTTCAACCGTACAACCCTTTCGCTATGCAGTCATTGCTTTAAGTGATCCGCAATATCTCTACGACGGGATGCGAATGCGCTGGGTGAACCATGGATCTTTAACCGGTTTGGTGGATTGCTGGCATTTGGACTATGTTCTACTCAATTCGGGCCGAACGATGTCGGATACCCTATTCAATGATATTGCTTTGGTGCAAACCAACGCAACTTACTTGCGTCCTTACCGAAGCATGCCTTTAAGTCACTTTTTGGCGGATACTACCAGGTTCCTGAATCCAACTCATGGGGTGGGTATCGTGAATAACGGCGGCTCGGTGAGTTACAATCGTGCATACCGTGTTTTTGATCAAATATCCTCAGTTCCTCTCTTCACCAGTCCTCCATTGCCCTCCCTAACACTAGGAACCTTAAGTAGTTCAGTGTTGATTTTTCAACGTTTTGTGGTGCCTACTCCTGCTGGGGATAGCATGACTCTTCGGATTGAGTATTCGGTGCAATCGGCTGGTGACCGTTTAACAAGGAACGACACCATGTCGGAATCCGTCAAACTTTGGAATTACTTTGCCTACGACGACGGCACAGCAGAAACTGGATACGGAATTAACGTGATCGCAGGCTCGTGTGCCAATAAATTTTGGTTATCTAGGCCAGATACTTTGCGAGGTGTTTGGATGTACTTCACCCAGGCAGCGGCCAATGCTTCCAATGAGTTGTTTGTTCTTAAAGTATGGTCTCAAATTCAAGAAGGGGGAAGAGCTGCTACCGAAATTTTTCGATCTTCGATTCCATACCGTCCGAGATACGGGGACAGCATAGGTCATTTTCAATACTTTGCCATCAATCCACCCTTGGTGGTTCAGGATTCTTTCTATATCGGATGGCAGCAAGAAACCCCTGGTCTCATCAATATCGGGCTGGATCGTAACGACACCTTGGTTCGATACAACCGTTGGTTTAATACACAAGGGATATGGGAGGAATCCTCTATTGCAGGATCTTGGATGATCAGACCTGTAATGGGGGGGCCTTTCCGTTATCCGGCTCATGTAAAGCCGAATGATGCTTTGAGTAAATCATGGACGGTTTATCCGAATCCTTTGCCTAGAGAAAATCCAATAATCAGTATCGTAGGTTATGGGGTACTGCAGTCCATCCAATTATGGGATGCTACTGGTAGGTTAATGGAGCAGGTTCGATTAAATTCATCGCATTCCTTTGATTCAAATCAAGGAACTTACGAATTGGATCCTCAAGCGGGACCCGAATCTCGAGCAGTCTACCGATTTAGTATTCCAGCAAATGCCATGAAACCTGGTGTTTACGGATTGATCCTCCAAGAAGAGGGGGGTTCTATTCATCGTTGCAAAGTCCTTATTCCATAATCTTTATACCTATGCCTTCCACCACTTCTGCTAAGAATTCATCGCATTCGCTGACCGTGATGAACGAATTGGTCTTGCCCAATGATACCAATACCCTGAATAATTTAATGGGAGGTCGGCTCTTGCATTGGATGGATATATGTGCTGCGATCGCTGCCCAAAAGCACGCTAACCGGATTGTGGTAACAGCTTCAGTGGATAATGTTAGCTTCAACCGTGCGATTCGCCTGGGAAATTTGGTGAGTTTAACGGCACGGGTTACCCGAGCCTTTCAAACTTCGATGGAGGTCCACTTGGAGGTTTGGTGCGAGAACATCCCTCAGGGGATTCGACATCTGTGCAACAAGGCTTATTTCACCTTTGTAGCGGTGGACGACACCGGTATGCCGACCCCTGTACCTGAACTCGTTCCGGAAACAAAAGAAGATCAAGCGCACTTCGCAGGAGCCTTACGCCGACGTCAGCTCAGATTAGTTCTTGGTGGGCGAATGAAACCCAGCGAGGCCAACGAGCTACGCTCGATTTTTGAAAACAACCCCGATTAACCCAGTGGGTTTTGGATGGGCTAGTGGATAAAGTCACTATCCTTCAGTTTCGGGTTTAAGGAGCCTTCTTTGAGCAGAAACTCAATTTGCTGGGGCCCCATGCTGATATTGACTTTATGGGGCATCATAAGTCCTTTGCCGATATCTCTGTAGTCTGAAAAAGAGGTTGTGTTGAAAGCCTCTTTACCGTCCGGGCCTTTGGAGCTGCGGACCGTTTGAACCTTGAGCCCTGTGCTTAAATTGTAGAAATGACTTTCGGTATTTCCATTCAGGTAAGTCCAATCAAGCCTTGCGCAGAGTTCTTTATTAAGAATAGCCGCTCCACCTAATTTTAATTTACCATTCGATTGGGCAATCCATTCGATCTCTGGGCATGGGAGAGCATCAAGGGCTTGCTGAGCGGTCTCTTCTACGTCCGAAGATCTCTCACCTTGCATGCTCTTCCGGGAAAGCTTCCCATCCTTGTACAAATTGGAAGACATCACCATGGAGCCGTTCAATTTGACCGTGGTCAACGAGGCCAATGGTTTGCTTTGTTTGATTTCGACTAAATCCAAATTCATGCCCTGAAGGGTAGCTGACATAACCGTCCTTAAGCTTTTGACTTTGGACCATGCCTTGGCACCACCGGTGGCTTGGATATACTGATTCAAGACGGATTCAAGGGTTACGTTGGCCGGTAATTTGATGGCCGTGGGGTCCTCGGCTCTATCGCCATTCCAATCATACCATTCAATTCTGCCGTCACTATCCAAGGCTTTAAGCTTAGGGCCAATTTCAGCGCCTTTTCCAACACAAATCACAAGACAATTTTGAGGTTGAATCATTTTACGGGCCATTTCCTGAACTTTGGTTGCATCAACTCCGGCCAATTCTTGAAGATAATTACGATAGTAGGAAGGTGACATTTTGTAACGCTCCTGGTCAATGTAGAATCCGGCAATGGTTTGAGGATTTTGAAGGGAAATCGAAAAGGTTCCGTTAAGGTAGTTCAGCACTCCCTGCAATTCTTCGTTGGGGACTAAGGTGTCACGGATGCGGTTGAGTTCGTAAAAGAATTCACGAACGGCGCTATCGGTTACGGCATTACGAACTTGGGCAAAAGCACGGAATTGTCCAACCAATGGATTTCGGCTAAGGGATGAATAGGCCCCGTAGGTATAACCGTGCGTTTCGCGAAGGTTGTCAAAGAGACGGGCGTCGCTTGCACCCAGAATCGTATTCATCACCGATGAAGGAATAACTTCTGGAGAACCAGGAAAAAGTTGAACCGTGTTGGCAATGCGAATTACGGTCTGTACCGCCTCTGGTCGATCCACAACCACTATGCGTATTCCTTGTTGAGAAGCTGGAAGAGCGTGCTTTTGAGCGGGGACGCCTTGTTTAGGCCAAGCACTCAAATAGGTCTTGGTCAGTTTCTCCGCCGTGGCCCGATCGATATCGCCAACAATGGCCAGGTAGGCGCAGTTGGGCCTCAAATATTGATCCCTGAACTGTTCACAATCTGCCAGTTGAATAGACTTCAACCCCTTAGATGTCATAATCTCCCCATAAGGGTGATTAGCCCCGTACAAGAGTTTGGACAGCACCCTCTCGGCAATGGACTCCGCATTGCTTTTCTCAGTTTCGAGATTAGAGAGGTTCTGCTTGACTAAGCGCTCCAGTTCACTTTGCCTGTATTGGGGTTGGGTCAGCATTTCACTCATCAAGCCAAACACAGGTTCAACGTTACGACTCAATGCCGAAGCATATACTGAGCTGGCCGAAGTAGTGAGGGTGAGACCTAATCGGTCAACCGCTTCATCAAATTCTTCTTTGGATTTACTTACGGTACCGCATTTGATGAGGTCACCGGTGATGTTGGATACTCCGGCTATGGAACCTTCCAGGACCGGATCGTAGTCCCATACCAGGGATAAACTAATTCGAGGGAGCTTGCGGTTGGGGACTAAAAAGACTTTGAGACCGTTCTCCAATTCCCAGCGCTCGGCTTCAGCCCAACGAATCTCAGGAGCAGGTTGGGGAAGAGGTTTGCGGCTACGATCAAGAGGCTCTTCTGCAACAGGCTGGGGCATAGCAATTTTACCTTTATTCGCCTTGGATTGCCCTGAAGGTGCGGAATTGGCTTTGGTCTGAGCGGAGGCGGAAGAAATGCCTAAAATTTGAACAGGGGTATTGCCATAAGCGACGGCAAAGAAAACAAGTAAAATAGATTTAAATTTCATAACAATATTCACGAATAAAAGATTCAACGATTATAAACGGAAGGGCTTTATTGTTCTAAGGTTTTGGCTTTGGCATATAATACAGGGTAACCTGATTGGTGGGTACCAGATAGGTATTGGCTACGCGACGAATATCGGCGGCGGTCACTTTGCGAAACCGCTCAAATTCGGTGTTGATCAAATTGGCATCCCCATAAAAGAGTTCGTAGTCACTCAATTGCTCGGCAATACCTTGCACCGTCCCCATTTGAGCTACCCGATCGCTTTCGAGTTGGGTAAGTAATTTGTTCAGTTCCGATTGATCCACCACTTGCTCGCGAATAAGGCGGTATTCATCGCGCATAGCCTGGTCTAAACTATCCGCAGAGATACCCATATTCACGATCCCGTACATAATGGCCACCCCATGGTCCACCATGCCCAAAGAAAACGCTCCAACGGCTAAGGCTTTCTGTTGTTGATCTGCAATGGATTTTTGAAAACGAGAGGAGGCTCCTTGAGAGAGTAAACTGGTCAACATGCTCATCGGATAAAAATCAGGAGTTCCTTGAGCGGGCATTTTGAAAGAGTGCACGATGGCGGGCAATTGAATGTTATCATACACGGTATCCACACGTTCCGCAGTTTGTAGGGGTTCTGCCGGATTGGGACGGGGGATGGGACCTGTCGAGGCAGGAATAGGGCCAAAATACCGGTTGATCCATGCCTTGACCTGATCCGATTTGAAGTCTCCTGCGATGGAGAGAACGGCATTGTCCGGAACATAGAAAGTCCGGTAAAAATCCATGAACTCTTCACGCTTGGCAGAATTGAGGTGATCCATGGAGCCAATCACGGATCGACCGTAGGGATGCTCTAGAAAAGTACGGCGCATGGTTTGATCCAAAAGTCCGCCGTAGGGGGTATTGTCATAACGTTGACGACGTTCCTCTTTGACCACTTCTCGTTGAGTTTCGATTCCTTGGTCTTCAATTTTGGCATGGAGCATGCGTTCACTTTCCATCCACAATCCAAGCTCCAATTGATTCGCAGGCAATATTTCGAAATAGAAGGTTCTGTCATAAAACGTATTGGCGTTAAGCACCCCGCCATTGGTTTTGACCAATTTCATGTATTCGCCACGCCCAATGTTCTCGCTGCCTTCAAAAAGCAAATGCTCAAAAAAGTGGGCAAAGCCTGTACGGGCGGGGTCTTCGTTTTTGCTGCCAACCTTGTAGGAAACCGTGACGGCGACAATCGGGGTTGAACTGTCTTGGTGAAGAATGACTTTGAGCCCGTTAGCAAGTTGATATTTTTCGAATTCGATAATTTGGGCCTTGCTGGGGTGTAGGCCGAGCATGAAACCTGAAATAACCAAGATCAGCATGATAAACCGAGAGGTCATATTTTTCAAGGAATAGAGACTATGGTGCATTTTGTTTTTGGATTGAGGGTCTGTGAATTTTATGTGTCCAATTTCATTATCCACCCGCGGGTGTCTTGTGTTTTACCGGTTTTAATATCGTCCAGCATGCGCCCCAACATGTTGGAATACGTGCGGGTTTCCAAGGTTGGTAATTCCAAGCGGCGTTCCTGAACAGTGATGCTCGAAATTTGGGCAACGGTAGCAGCCGTTCCCGTTCCAAAGGCATCCTTAAGCTCCTTCCGGTCGTATGCGGCTACGACTTCATCGATGCTAATTTTGCGAACTTCGACCGGGATACCGGCTTCAATGGCTAAACCAAGGATACTGTCACGGGTTATTCCTTCCAGGATGGTACCGTCCGCAATAGGGGTCACCAGCGTGTCTCCAATCTGAAAGAACAGATTCATGGTCCCTGATTCTTCGATGTATTTCATTTCTTTGCCATCCAACCACACCAATTGATCATAGCCAGCTTCCCTGGCATGTTTGAGTGGTAACATTCCAGCGGCATAATTCCCGGCAACTTTCGCAAAGCCTGTTCCCATCGGAAAGGCTCTGACATAGCGATCCGAGACCTTAACATTCAAGGGCGCAGTATAATAGTGACCCACCGGGCAATTAAAAATGATGAAGCGATAAGCATCCGATGGGCGGATCCCCACATATTCATCGATGGCATACATGAAGGGCCGGATGTACAAGGAATACCCAGCCTGGTGGGGAACCCATTCCTGATCCAATTCGAGGAGAGCCTTGAGCCCACCAATAAAAATCTCCTCCGTAACAGAAGGCATGCAGAGTCTCCCTGCTGAGCGTATCATCCGGCTCATGTTGTCGTATGGTCGGAAAATCTGGACCTTACCTTTTTGATCCCGGTAGGCTTTGAGGCCCTCGAAAATGGATTGCCCGTAATGCAAAGCGGAAATGGCAGGGTTGGTCGGTATTTCGCCATAGGGCACGATGCGGGCATCTTGCCAATGCCCGTCCCTGTATTCGGCTACGAACATATGGTCTGCAAAGACTTTG
>Ga0194121_10004976_pt1 | contig 18822 bp, 21 predicted proteins | sample TA2MahCa50mmetaG_FD_148609 | JGI IMG/M metagenome (GOLD analysis project Ga0194121, IMG submission 148609) | Freshwater microbial communities from Lake Tanganyika, Tanzania - TA2015020 Mahale Deep Cast 50m | ecosystem: Environmental > Aquatic > Freshwater > Lake | place: Tanzania: Lake...
GACACAAGCATCTCCTACGGTAGAGACAAACGACAAAGAGGCAGCCCCTCTACCGAAAGCTGCGTGAGACACCCGTTATTGTTCTCCAGGACTACCCTCGTCTGGGGGCAGGGAAAAAAGCGGTGTCCTGAGGACCAAAGGCAACATTATGGAGTTTCTTGAACGACTGGAAGGTATCCCAGCGCTCTATCGGTGGCTCGCTATCCCTGCCATCCTGTGCATCCTGGCAGTGCTGTATTGGTATTTGTTCTATCAGCCATTTGAGGAAGAACTCACGGCCTATCAAGAACAGATTGCGGCCAAACGGCAAACCGTTGAAAAACACTCGAAAATTGCAGCGAAGCTAGATCTGTTCAAGACGCAGGTCAGTGATCTGGAAGCCAGGCTGAAAATGTTACTCCGGGAATTGCCGGAAAGCCGTGAGATTCCTGGCATGATTCGGCGTATTTCTGATCTTGGCGTGCGCACTGGGCTGCAGATTAGTCTGATCAAACCCCAACCCGAGCAGCGTAAAGAGTTTTACGCGGAGATCCCCATTCAGGTGCGTGTCAAAGGGCAGTACCATGCCGTTGGGCGTTTCTTTGACGATCTCGCGCACCTGGAGCGCATTATCAGTGTGGATGGCATCCAGATCGAGGCAGCGACTCAGGAAACGCAGTGCCTGGCCACTACGTTCCGTTTTCTCGACGAGGCGGAAGTGAATGAAGCGGCTGCAGCGGCAAAAAAAGGTAGTAGAAAATAAGCGCAGAGTCTCTGGCCCCGTCTGGGCACGGTGTATGCGTGGGATGCTTGTGCTGGGTCTGCTGCTGACTGTTCTCCTGGGGAGGGTCAGCGCACAGGAGAAACCCGGGGCGCGGCGCCCTCGTCCCACTGCACCTCCTCCACCAGTGGAGAAGGTGCAGGAGCCCGTGGACAATTATCGGTATGATGCGCAGGGGCGTCGCGATCCGCTAGAACCACTCGTCAAGGAATCCTTGCCGGATGTGTTGCGTCCCAAACCACGTTTGCCAGAGCGTCCACTGGGACCCCTGGAACGTTTTGATCTCTCGGCGTTAAAACTGGTGGGTATTGTCTGGGGAGAACTGGGCCGTAGAGCGTTGATTAAGGCTCCGGATGGTAAAAGCTATTTTGCCACAGCTGAGACCTATATGGGCAAATATAGTGGGAAAGTCATTGCGATTGAGAATGATCATCTGGTGATTGAGGAACAGTATCTGAACATTGAAGACAAGCTCGTCCCTAAAACACTTACTATTCCGCTTCGGCGCAAGGACAAAAGGGAAGGATAAGCGCGTGAACCTCTTCCACCGTCGCTCCGGTGTGTTCATCGGTATCCTCACCATTGCCCTGGGGTGCGGAGGCTGTAGTACGACTCGCCCCCCCCTTTCTCCCACAACAGGTGCGCAAGAGACCTTTGGACGGATTGTTCTGCCTGAGATCTCTACCGAGACCGTGGTACAGACTGGTCAGCGTGTGGTGGAAGCTCCACCGCTTCCGGTGGCCCCGGCCACTGTGCCCCCCCCGGCAGTGCCCTTGTCGATGCCGGTAGCTGGGCAGGCTACCGTTGCCACCATCACGGGTATTACGTTTGAGGCGATCGCTGAGCGCTCTGTGGTTTCCTTCAAAACGCTGGGTGTCTCGCCGCAAGTGCAGGTAAAGCAGCAGCAGAATCCTACGCGGGTCGCGTTGGAGATCAAGCCCGCACAGCTCAGTCCCACGCAAGAAAAAACGCTCATGCTGCACGACCCTGAAGGGGTTGTGTCGCATCTTGAGGCGGTCACGAGTACTGAGGCCGGTGAGTCGACCGTGAAGGTCCTGGTCTACTTGCATACGACCGCAGGTTTTGAAGTACAGCAGGAGCCCGAGCATATTCGTCTGGCCATGACCCGGTCGACACCTCCGGCGGCGACTTCCAGGCTGGCAGGCCCAGCGGCCGCCCCGCGCGCTGTGCCATCAGCGCCTTTCTCGACTCCACCACGTGTCCTCACGTCGGCGCCAGCATCGCAGGCTACGTCGGTGCCGCGTTTGGCCCAGTTGAGTCCACTGGTGCGGCGAGGTGCGGCCGCGCCTGCTCCCGCGCCAAGCAGTGATAGTAGTGCGGCTGCGTCCAGAAGCGAGGGGCTTCCGTCTGGGTTTAATACCAATGAGCGCCAGATATTTGCCGGTGAAAAGATTTCGCTGGATTTTCAGGAAGCCGATATCAACGACATTCTCCGCCTGATTGCGGAGGTTGGTAAGGTCAACATTATTGCCGGGGGAGATGTCCAGGGCAAAGTCACCACCCGTATGGTGGACGTCCCATGGGATCAGGCCCTTGATGTCATTCTGAAAATTAACGGCCTGGCCCAGGAGCGCACGGGCAACATTATCCGGGTTGCACCCCTGGAGAAATTTACCAATGAGCGCAAGGAGCGCCTGCAAGCGCAGGTAACCGAAGTGCAGGCCGAACCCCTGGTGAATCGTATTGTCCCGGTGAATTATGCGGTGGCCAAAGACCTGCGGCCCAATATCGAAAAGCTCTTGAGCAAGCGTGGCACGATTATTATTGACGCGCGTACCAATACGATGATTATTACCGACACACAAAAGAGCCTGGATGATGTCCTGGCCCTGGTGGAAAAGCTGGACCGTCCCACGCCGCAAGTGATGATTGAAGCGCGTATTGTCGAATCCTCCCGGACGTTCTTACGGGAACTGGGGATTCAACTGGGTCTGGCCTATTCCCAGATTACGGACCGTAGCTTCCCCAATCGTATCGATATCCGCGGTGGTCGGCCCACCACCGGCGGCGGCGGTGGCTTAGCTGCACCACCGGCACCCGCGAATTTCTTGCTGGACCTCCCGGCGGCTGTCGCTACGGGGAGTGGCGGGGCTATTGGTTTTTCCCTGGCGAGTATTGGCGGGACGATTCTGGATGCCCAGCTCTCAGCGCTCGAGTCGTCGGGACGTGGCAAGATCATTTCCAGCCCCAAGATTGCGACCCTGGATAACACCGAGGCGCAGATCCAGAGCGGGCGGAAAATTCCTGTGGCTACCGTGTCTGCGGAGGGCACGCGTACGGAGTTTGTGGATGCCAGCATTACCCTGAAGGTCACCCCGCATGTCACGCCGAATGATTATATTGGCATGAAAATCGTCGCGACCAAGAATGAGGCGGATTTCTCACGTGTGGTGAATGGCGTTCCTACGATTACCACGCGCGAAGCCAATACCGACATGCTCGTGAAAGACGGCGATACGGTGGTCATCGGTGGTCTGTACCGGCGTACCATCCAGTCGAATCGCTCGGGGATTCCGGGTCTGTCGAGCCTTCCGGTGATTGGTTTCCTTTTCCGGAAAGAACAGGAGCAGGATGAGAGTGATGAGTTGCTCATTTTCCTCACCCCGCGTATCATACGGCAAGATGAGGCGGCAGGTAGACGCCAGACGTCACTGTCGTACTGAGAGTTAGGGACACGGAGAGATTGCTATGCCATCGACACCCTCTCGTTGTATTGCCGTACGCTCCGCGACTGAGCAATACGATATTCACATTGGTCCTGGAGTGCTGGCACATGTCGGCGAACACGTGGCGCCGTTGACCTCTGGGCGTAAAGCCATCATTGTGTCGCATCCGCAGCTCGCCAAAATGTTCGGGGAAACGCTCACGGAGAGCTTGCAGCAGGCCGGTTTCAGTGTGGAGACCTGTCTGGTACCGGAAGGAGAACGCAGCAAAAGCCTGTTAGCCGCATCGCGTCTCTTTACGCGCCTGGCCCAGGCTGGCGCGGATCGTCAAAGCGTGATCTGTGCGCTGGGTGGTGGGGTTGTTGGCGACCTGGCTGGATTCGTCGCGGCGACCTATATGCGTGGTATTCCGCTTGTACAGATTCCCACTTCGCTTCTGGCCATGGTCGATAGTAGTATCGGTGGCAAAACAGCGGTGAATCATAAGCTCGGCAAAAATATGATCGGCGCTTTCTATCCACCGCGTGCGGTCTTTACCGATACGACACTGCTGCAATCCCTCCCGGAGCGGGAATATCTTTGCGGGTTGAGTGAGATTGTCAAGGCTGGCGTGATAGGTGATGTCACGCTCTTCGAGTTTATCGAGGGGCATGTTGAGGGGATACAGCAGCGGCAAGAGGAGGTCCTCACCACGCTGCTCGAACGCTCCATCGCTGTGAAGGTGCGTGTGGTGCAGGAAGATCCGCTGGAAAAAGGGGTACGGGCGATCCTCAATTTTGGTCATACGATCGGCCATGCCCTGGAAGCCGTAACGATGTATGGACAGTACTCCCATGGCGAGGCAGTGGCGGTAGGGATGGCGCTGGTAGCTATTCTCTCTGAGCGCCTTGGATACTGTCAAGCGGCAGCCCGCTCACGTTTATGTGCCCTCATTGAGGCACTCGGTTTACCTGCCACGTATACGGAGGTGCCGCCTGAGCGCCTGCTGGCAGCGATGACCCATGACAAGAAATCGCTTAACGGAGTGGTACGGTTTATCCTTATGAAAGATATCGGTGAGGTGGCGTACCATCAACAGGTTCCCCTGGAACCTTTGCAGACTCTTTTGATGGAGTATGCGTAGCAGCATGATGGCTACGACAGAAGACCATGCCTCTGCTCTGCCCGATGCTGCAGCAGGCATTTATACGGAAACGCTGGCGCGTCTGTACCTCAAACAAGGTTTTGTGGAACGCGCGCTGGCCATCTATCGCCGCTTAGCCCAGGAACAGCCGCAAAACGACGCGTTCCAGGAGCGTATACGCAGCCTGGAACATGATCTGACCTTCGGGCTCCTCTGCCCATCGCTGGCGGCCTCAGCACCAGTCATGCCTGAGAGTGAAGTCAGGGCTGTGGTGAGACCCTCCCATCCGTACGAGCAGGTCATTGGGCAGTTGGAGCAGTGGTTGCGTCAGCTCCAGCGCCAGCGTCAGTCGCCAGCCCCTCGATGACCTGTTTCCACTAACTAACCCGTTGCCACGACAGAGGCTCTATGGCCCGCATTCTGCTCATGCATGGTCCTAATCTGAACTTGCTCGGTACGCGTGAACCACAAGTGTATGGCTCTACAACCCTGCTGGAAATCAATCAGGACCTCCAACAGCGGGCTACTGCGGCTGGCCACACCCTGGAGATCTTTCAGTCGAATCATGAAGGTGCCCTGGTGGACTATATCCAGCAGCAAGGCCCCGCAGCGTCCCTGCTGCTGATTAATCCTGGCGCCTATACGCATACGAGTGTGGCCATTCGTGATGCCATTCTCGGGGTAGGCGTACCCGTCATTGAAGTGCACCTGTCGAACATCTACCGTCGCGAAGCCTTTCGACGGCACTCGTATCTCTCGGACATCGCCATCGGCCAGATTACGGGTTTTGGGCCATATAGCTATGTGGTCGCGCTACAGGCAGGTTGTCACTGGTTACAACAACAGCGGGCGTGAACAGAGCTGTTACGGGCGCAGAGGCACTCCGGGCCCAACAGAGTATGAGGCTCTCAGAGCACATCCGTCCGGCCGTCCTGTTGCAGGCGCTGTACCATGTCACGGACTTCTTGATCGCGATCTTTGGCACAAATGAGGAGAACGTCATCCGTCTGAACAATGATGAGATCTGAGACACCGATGGTCGTTACGAGGCGGCCAGGGCTATAGACCACCACATTGTGGGTGTCCCGACTGATATGGCTGCCTACGGCAACATTACCCGCTGCGTCCTGGGGATGCAGGTCTGCCAGCGCGCTCCAGCTCCCGACATCGCTCCAGTCCCACGTCACTGGTAAAACCCCTACACGCGTGGATTTCTCCAGTACGCCGATATCAATGGGGCAGCTTGGCAATTGACGATAGGCTTCCTGTAAGACGTCAAATGACGCTCCCTTGTGGAGTGTTGCCAGGTACGCGTCAAGTCGTTGCGCCAGTTCTGGCATGTGGGTGCGCAATTCATCGATGATCGTCGCTGCACGCCAGACGAAGATCCCACAATTCCACAGGTAGTTGCCAGACGCCAGCAATGTCTCGGCGACATGGCGTTGGGGTTTCTCCATGAACCGCGTGACCTGGCAGGCCCGTGGCACTGTCGTGAGTCCCAGGGAGGTACCCACCTGAATATAGCCATAGCCTGTGGCCGGATAGGTCGGTTGCACGCCGAGGGTCATCAGGACATCGGCCTGCGCTGCAGCATGTGCAGCTTGCTGTAAGCTCACACAGAAAGCCACGCTGTCAGCAATGGCATGATCTGCCGGCAATACCACCAGCATGGCCTCTGGATCCTGAGCCCTCAGGTGCCAGGCTGCGAGGCCAATGGCCGCCGCCGTGTTGCGTCCTACCGGCTCACTGAGGACGTTAGAGGCAGGGACCTGCGGGAGCTGCGTTACAGTCTGGGCTTGCTGATGGGCTGCAGTAACCACGTAGATGTGCTCAGAAGGCAAAAGTCCACTCAGGCGATTGACCGTCGCTTGCAAGAGCGAGGTTGTCCCCTGAAGCACCAGGAATTGCTTCGGGATATTGGCACGGCTCAAAGGCCAGAAGCGCGTGCCGCTCCCTCCTGCCAGGATCACTGCGTAAAGCGCCATAGCCGTCAGTCCATTAGACAGCGACGTGCTGCGTCGCCGCCCCTGCAAAGTGTGGCATAATGTCGCGTGCGAAGCGCCGCATGCTTTCACGACCGCGGGCACCCCCACCCGAACCACCCCCGTTGATCAGCACATATCCCACGCCGACGTCACGTAACGCCTCAAGCTGTTGGATAATCTCCTCCGGATTCCCATACATGGCGCTACGGATGTTGACCGACTGTGGGTCTCCAGTCGCCCGGTCCGGCCCGCCATGGACGGTGCCGTCTGGTCGGGTCGCCAGGCGGAGCTGCCGTGCTCTATTCTGTAAACGGCGCGCCAATGCCGCTTCCTTTTCGGCCGTGGTGTCCGTAACAAAAAATGCCCGCGTCACCCCAACTTGCATTGGATCAAAACAGTGTCCACGTGCCTCAACCGTTTCTTTGAACACCGCGATGGCACGGCCAACGTCCTCGGGTGAAGCGTACTGGCCGAGCAACAGATTGTAGCCCTTCTGCGCGACCTGGCGTACGGAGCGCTCCCCACCAGCGCCCATCCAGAGCGGCGGGTGGGGCTTCTGGGCTGTGGGTGGCTCAACCACGATGTTGTCGAAAGCCCAGTAGGGACCTCGATGGGAGAACGGTTCGTCAGACGTCCATGCCTTGAGGATCACCTCCAGGCACTCGTCAAAGCGCGCATCAGCCTCTTCCATGGGGACACAGAAGCCGGCAAATTCATTGTAACGATATCCTTTGCCAATGCCAAAATCGAGCCGGCCTCCAGACAACAGATCCAACGTGGCGGCCTGCTCGGCTAATAAAACCGGGTTATGCCAGGGCAACACGAGTACCGCCGTGCCGAGACGCAGGCGTTGTGTGCGTGCGCCCAGCCAGGTCAACAGGGCGAGGGTTGCCGAGACCTGGCCATAACCCGTAAAGTGGTGTTCGACGACAAACGTGCTGTGAAAGCCTAGCGCTTCTGCCTCGATGTTATAGTCGAGGAAATCGCGAAATCCCTCACTGCTATCGAACTCGAGACCCCCACGCCGTGCTGACGCGCTGCCGAACAGACCGAATTGCATCGTCTCTCCCTCTGGTGCCGCGTCACGCGGTGTCACTGCCAGACAGGCAACTGCCTGGCCTACTCTCGTGGTATAACAGTCTACTACATCCGTATGCTGTACCAGCGTTCTAGGATATGGCAGTATAGCATGTGAACCCGAGGACATCCACCGTACACTCTGCCTGGCGCCTCCTGTCTTTCGATTGCCAACAGTCACATTGCTCGCTATACTTACGAGCATTAGACCTTGCTCCTAGGGAGCCACTGTGCAAGCATGTATCATCGGTAAGTTGATCTGACTGTGCAATCATCCCTACCCCTGCATCCCCTAGCACAGCGTTCTTTGGTAGGCCGTTTGTGGGTCTGGGTGGCCTATCTTGCCGTCAGAGCCTGTTTTATGGTGTGTTGTCGTGTCCAGGTGCAGGGACATGAGACGATCCCAACGCGGGGCGGTGTGCTTCTCGCGGGTAACCACCTTTCAGTATTTGATACGCTGTTGTTGCCCTATACGGTCATGGCGGTGCAAGGTGTACAAGTGATCTGGGCACCAGCCAAAGCGGAGCTGTTTCGCAGTCGCTTGCTTGGCCGCTTGCTCACCTCGCTGGGCGTGTTTCCCGTACGTCGTGGTCAGCATGACCGCCAAGCCATGCGCCGCATGATTGCCTACATGCGTACAGACAAGCTCATGCTGTTCCCAGAAGGCACCCGGAGCCAGGATGGGCAATTGCAAGCGGGCAAGCGCACGGTTGGCAAGCTTATTTATGCAGCACGCCCCGTGGTCATCCCCGTGGCGATTTGGGGCACGGAGACCATTCTGGCGTGTCTGCGACGCCCGTGGCGTGGGCGTGCTCACGTGACCATACGCTATGGTCCGCCAGTTGATTTGCAGCGCTATTATGCGCTACCAGACACCAAAGAGACCGCAATCGCGATCGTCCAGGAAGTCATGAGCGCCATTGCCAGTCTGTTGCCTCCTGTCCCACAGAAGGGGACCGCCGATGGATCGTGCACTCTCCAACCCTAGCGCCCTCCAAGCGTTGGCCCCGGTGTTAGCCCAGACGTTGCGGCAACGGGGCTTGGGACATGTCCTGCTCCTTGGGCGTTTAGTACAGCACTGGGATGTCATTGCTGGTCCACAACTTGCCGCAGTCACCCGCCCTGAGAGCATCCGAGCCCGGGTCTTATTTATTGCTGTGAGCGATGCGATCTGGCTCCAGCAAATCACGTTTTATCAAGCACAGCTTCTGGACAATATCCGGCGAGTCGTTGGTGAAGTGCCCATTACGAAATTACATTTTCTGTTAGCGATGTCTACATCTCGGCAACCAGCATCCGCCTCAACTGAGGCAGGGCTGGAGCCCGTACCACTGACCGCGGGGGAAGAGCAGCAGATGCAGGACGACACAGCGTGCATCACTGATCCTGATCTGCGCGAGGCGGTGAGGCGTGCCTGGCGGCAAGGATGGCAAGCAAGAAGGTCAGGGGTATGAATCTCGCCACTACGTTATTCGCCATGACAGGGCAGTTGGGCTTTCGCCTAAGTGTATGGCTCGGCAGCTTGCTCCTGCTCGGCAGCTTGCTCCTGCTCTGCAGCAGTTGTGCGACTGCCCATATGTCACGCGCGGCAGCAGTACAGGACATGGGCGCAAGCGACACTAGCACTATCTTGGGGCCTGAAGACATTGTGCGACGTGGCGAGGCCTACTATCGTTTTATGCGTAGTTATGCCGCGTTGCGTGGCACGACAGACGCTCAGCAATTGGACCTCGCCCTGGCCGAGCTGCGCACGGCACTACAAGCGCAGCCGGAGTCGGCTTTCCTGCATACGGAGCTTGCCCGTTTGCAGATGCGTCGTGGTGATACCCCAGCGGCACTGCAGGCCGCGCAGCAGGCGCTCCAGCTCGATCCCAAAAATTATCCCGCCTATCTGATTTTGGGGCAGCTGTATACCCATGTGCAGCGCAACACCGAGGCGCAGGAGGCGCTACGGAAAGCGATCGAGCTCGAACCACTCGAGGACGAAGCGTATGTCTATCTCGGTGTCCTGCATCTTGCTGCTGGGCAATCCACCGAAGCGATCGCCGTTTTCCAGGAGTTACTCCGTGTCCAACCCACGTCACTGCGGGGCCTCTATGAACTCGGGCGCCTCTACGCCGAGAAGAATGACTATGCGCAGGCTGAAGAGCTGTTGAAACGTGCCTTGCAGCAGCAACCCCAGTTCGAGTGGGCCTTGAGTGTATTGGGGAAGGTCTATGAGGTGCAGAAGCGTTACGCCGAAGCGGTGGAACTCTATCGCCGAGCCCTCGTGCTGAATCCCGGCAATAACGCTGTGCGTCATTGGTTGGGGGAAGTCTATCTGCAGCAGAATAATCTGCCAGAGGCCCTGAGCGCTTACGAACAGCTGCGTCAGTTGGAACCACAGAACCTGCGATTGCGGATGCGTCTGGGCCTGATCTATTTGGAACAGCGTGACGCTCAAAAAGCCCTTGAGGCGTTTCAGGCAGTCGCCCTGGTGGAACCCAATAATGCGGACGTGCATTACTACCTGACGTTGGCGTACGAAGAGCTGAAACGTTATGAAGACGCGTTGCAGTCGATTCAGCGCGGTCTCACCTTGCGCCCGCAATGGCTTGAAATGCAGTTGCACCTTGGACACGTGTACGAACGTCTGGGGAAATTGCCCGAGGCTATCCAGGCGCTGACCCAGGCAGTCGCACTGGAGCCGACGCATGCTGGAGCGCATTTTTACCTTGGGCTGGCCCAGTCTGAGCACAAAGCCTACACCGAGGCGGTCACCAGCTTGCGACAAGCCATCTCCCTGGAGGCGAATAATGCCACCTACCACTTTAACCTGGGGGTGGTATACGAAAAGCTTGGAGAGTTTGAAGCCTCTGTCGCGCAGATGCAGCGCACCATTGAGCTCGACCCCAAGCATGCCAGTGCCTTAAACTACCTGGGGTATATGTATGCCGAACGGGGTGTCCATCTTGACGAATCCATCGAGGTTATTCAGCGTGCCCTCCAGATCGAGCCTAACAACGGCTATTTTATTGATAGTCTGGGCTGGGCCTTCTTTAAAAAAGGTTGGTATGAGCGCGCCCTGGCCGAACTCGAACGGGCCGTTGCTATAGTCCCAGATGATCCCATTATGCAAGATCACCTTGGGGATGCCTATTTTCACATGCGGCGGTTAGCCGAAGCTCGCCAGACCTGGGAAAAATCCCTGGGGTTGAAACCAGGGAATGCCGCTATCGAACAGAAATTGCGGGAGCTTCGCTCACTCATGGAGGAAGCGCTGCATGGTGCGCCGCAGCCGCAGCGTCCTTAGTGTGTGTCTGCTGGTACTGGGGCTGACGGGCTGTCAGACGCTACCGAACCCCTGGAAGGATTTGCCACCGCCAGCAACTGTCCTGACCAGCGCCGTGCCGGTGTGGGAGCGTCTGGCGACACGGCGGCAGGAGCTGGAGACCTTGCGTGGCCTCGCCCGCGTGCGTTTGCAGGTGGCAACGCGCGAGGCTGCCCTGGATGACACCGTTGTGGTCATGCAACGCTTCGAGACGATCCGCTTGGAAGGGATCGGCCCTGTTGGGCAGCCATTATTCCTGCTCATCGCGGATGCCCAGGAGCTGGCGCTCTATGCCCCACAGGAAGGGCGATTGTTGAGCGGGGCGGCCACGGCAGAAAATTTACTGCGTTTGTTTGGCATTGCCCTGACACCGCGCTCCTTGCAGTACGTGCTGGCGGGTGATGTGCCCATGCCCGTGTTACCGAGTACCGGGGTGTTTGCCTACCGGGCACGCGACAACCTGTATGCCTGGCAGGGGCAGCTGCCTGGTGATCCGCTAACGTATCGTATCTGGTTTGAACCATATGACTTACAGCCGGTGCGTTTTGAGATGGACGACCTGAGTGGTCGACTGCTCCTGCAGGTCCGCTACGAAGGGTTTCAGCCCGTGAATGGTTTCAGGATTCCCTCTCGCATTACAGTGGATCAACCGCGGGTGGGCCGGCAGGTAGTCTGGGAGTATAAAGACGTCGAATGCAATACGCGTGTCATGCCGTCTCTGTTTCGCATGCGCGTGCCTAGCGGTACGCCACGTACAGCTATCGAGGATTTACTTGAACCCGAAGCCGATCGGCTCCCACGGATCTGGTAAGTGGCCCTATGCTCATCGTGCATACACCAGCAAAAGTGAACCTTGGTCTCGCTGTGCATCGGCGTCGCCCAGACGGCTATCACGATATTTCCACCCTGTTTTTGAAGATTTCTCTGTTGGACGACCTTGGCCTGACCCTGCAACCGCGCGAGATTACGCTGCACTGCGACCATCCCGGTATTCCGAATGATGCGCGCAATCTTGTCTATCGTGCCGCGGCGGCATTACAGCCCCTGGCGCCGCAGCAGGGGGTTGACCTGGTATTGCACAAGCACATCCCCGTCGCCGCCGGCCTCGGCGGTGGCAGTAGTGACGCGGCGGCGACACTGCTGGCACTGAACACGCTCTGGCAGCTTGGCTTGACCCCAGAAGCCCTGTTGCCTTACGCGGCCCAACTGGGTGCGGATGTGCCATTTTTTCTCCTACCAACCACCGCGGCCATGGGCTATGGACGCGGCGACGAATTGGCACCGGTGACGTGTCCACAGTCGTTTTATCTCGTGCTCGTGAAGCCCCCTATTGCCGTCTCCACCGCATGGGTATATCAGCAGCTCAGATTTGAGTTGACAGCGCCTCCAAAGGATACTAACATCCTCAAACAATGCCTTGAATCTGGGGATATTGAGGGTTTAGGAGCAGCGTGCTTCAATGATCTCGAAGCGGTGGTCCTGCGACGTTTCCCTGTTGTACACGAGGTGAAACGGGCTCTGACGCGACCAGGGGTGTGTGGCGTGAGTATGTCGGGCAGTGGACCTACAGTGTATGCTCTCTGTCCATCGTGGGATATAGCGCACGAGGTCGCTTCTGCGGTACGGCAGCAAGGATGGAGCGTTTGGGTATGCCGTCCCTGGCAGCACGTCACTTCAGAACCGGCTTAGCGTCGCTGCACAAGGTGCAGCTCGCCTGGATAGCCAGGCATTGCCCAGCCGCCTTTGCAGCGCTTCCCGATACCTAGCTGTAGATGGGGCGTCGTCAAGCGGTAAGACACAGGTCTTTGGAACCTGCATTCGGAGGTTCGAATCCTCCCGCCCCAGTCCTGCACACTCCTCCCCAGTCTCTCGGTCCCAGTGTGGCGGCTTCAGGGACATCAACTGCGCGTGGGTAAGGTACACAATCATGAGGGACTTGCGACTCTTCACCGGGCGTGCGAATCCCCAGATAGCACGGGGTATTTGCCAGTATCTGGGCATTGCGTTGGGCAGCATTGAGGTGTCCGACTTCAGTGATGGGGAAATTTTTGTCCAGATTCGTGAGAATATCCGTGGAAAAGACGTGTTTTTAGTCCAACCGACCTGCCACCCAGTGAATCAGCACCTGATGGAGCTGCTGATTATGACTGACGCCTGTCGGCGGGCTTCAGCAGCGCGCATTACTGCGGTGCTGCCGTATTATGGTTATGGCCGACAGGATCGGAAGGACAAACCGCGTGTGCCCATCACGGCGAAGCTGGCCGCAGATTTGATCACGGCGGCGGGGGTGAATCGAGTGCTCGCGCTCGACTTGCATGCCGGACAGCTGCAGGGATATTTTAACATCCCGGTGGATCATCTCTTTGCCGCTCCTGTCTTGACCGATTACTTTCAGTGTCACACCTATTGCAATCTTGGGGTCATCTCGCCAGATGCTGGCGGCGTGGAACGTGCCGGGGCCTTTGCCAAGCGCCTGGACGTCTCCCTGGGCATTATTGATAAGCGGCGCGATCGCGACAAGAAAAATGTCGCAAAAGTCATGCACATTGTTGGTGATGTGGCTGGGCGCGATGTGCTGGTGGTGGATGATATGGTCGACACCGCCGGCACGCTCGTGGAAGCGACGGCGGCCTTGCGCCGTGCTGGAGCGCGGCGGGTCTACGCCGGGGCGACGCATGCCGTGCTGTCCGGGCCCGCGATGCAGCGTCTGGCAGCTTCTGAGCTGGAACAGCTTGTGGTAACCGACACCATTCCCCTGGGGGCCAAAGCCCAGGCGTGGGACCGCCTGAAGGTCCTGTCGGTGGCACCCTTGTTGGGGGAAGCTATCAAACGCATTCACTGTGATGATTCAGTCAGTTCCCTGTTTGATTAGTGGGAGTGAGGACAGAGCATGGAAACGGTCACACTTGTAGTACAGGCGCGTCAGCAGACCGGCAAAGGGGTTGCCCGCCGGCTGCGCGGTGCTGGTGAACTCCCGGCAGTGCTGTACGGGAACGGCTCGACTCGCGCTATCGCTTTACAGGAAAAAGATCTGGCGCAGATTCAGCGGTCAGAATCTGGGGAGAATACGATCCTGGACGTGGTGATCGAGGGCGACGCTCCAGAGCGCTGCCAGGCGATTCTCCGCGAGGTGCAGGTCCATCCTGTCAGCCGTGCCATACTACACGCCGATTTTTACCGCGTTGATATGGCCAAATCGATCACTGTGATGGTCCCACTCACTTTTGTGAACGAACCTCACAATCTGTTGCAGAGTGCCAATGCGGTGCTTACCCACCTCTGGCGTGAGGTGGAAGTCGCGTGTCTCCCGGGGGATATCCCGGATGAGATTGTGGTGGACCTCGCGCATCTACGTCCAGGAGAAACGTGCAAAGCGAGTGAACTGACCTTGCCTCCTGGGGTGACGCTTGTGCTAGATGCCGACGAGGTGATTGCCACGGCGCATATTGAGACCGAGCGCTCCACGACCAGTAGTGCCGGGGACCCCGACGCCTGAGGGCTGGCGTCGAGTGCTGATGACTGTGAGAGCTACGTCCGCTCTCGCGCAGCGGGCGTGAGCGTAGGGCAGAGAGAGTCATAGACGGGTGGATGTCATTGTTGGTTTAGGCAATCCGGGACAGCGTTATCGCTATACCCGGCATAATATCGGTTTTGATGTCATTGATGCCCTGGCGGCGCGTTACCATATCACTCTCCGACAGCGCGAGGCAGAGGCCCTCTGCGGTACCGGTCAGATGGGTACGCATCAGGTGCTCTGTGTGAAACCGCAGACTTACATGAATGCGAGCGGTCGTAGTGTTGCCTCGCTTGTGCGGCGGTATATGCACCGTGAGGATAGTCTGATTGTCGTGCAGGATGACATTGATCTCCCGGTCGGAAAGCTCCGGCTCAAGCGTCAAGGGGGAGACGCTGGGCATCTGGGCATTCGTTCGATCATCGCCTGCCTCGGATATGACGCCTTTCTGCGTATCCGCATGGGGGTGGGGAAGCCACCACAGAAAGAAGACGTGGTTGACTACGTGCTCTCGACGTTTCCCCCTGAGGAAGCTGAGACACGTACAGCCATGATCACGCAGGCTGTCACTTGGGTCGTTACCCTCATCGAAGCGCCGGGACAGCCATTGGCAGGATGAAAGGCGCTATATTCCGCGTTCTCCTTGCTCGCTCTGGCGGGCTATAAACCACAAGGAGTGTGAAGCAACGTGACGACAAATCTGTACGAAACGATCTTTGTATTGCATCCAGAAATGACTGAGGAAGAAGTCGAAGCGAATATCCAGCGCACGGTCGAACTCCTGGGTAATAAAGGCGCCGAGATTATCCGGATCGATCGTGGTGGGAAACGGCGTCTCGCCTACGTCATGCGTAAACAGCGCTACGGCTATTATAATCTCATTCACTTCCGTGCGACTCCTGAGCCGCTTCCAGAGCTGGAGCGTATGTATCGTCTGAGCGAGCGTGTCCTGCGGTATCTCACGGTGCGTTTCGAGAAAGAAGAGCATCTCACAGGCTTTACCCGCATGCCTGATGACGACGGCCGTGAGGAGGACCGTGAAGAGCGGCGGCGTGGTGGACGACGGGGTGACTTCCATGGACGTGGTGAAGGGCGCTACGGGCGGCGTGGCGCCATGGATGACGGCGATGGCGGACGCTCGTTCAATGTCTCGATCTCAGCTGTGGATGACGATGGCCTGGACGATGATGGCGAGTAACGCTCTACGCGAGCCCTGGGTGAGGAGGCTAGGAGATGGCGAGCCTCAATAGAGTATTTCTTTTGGGGAATCTGACGCGTGACCCCGAGTTGCGCTATGCACCGAATGGCACGGCGATAGCCCGTTTTGGTCTGGCTGTGAACACGCAGCGTGCCGGCCAGGGGGATGACCGTAAAGAAGAAGTCTGCTTTGTGGACATCGTAGCATTTGGCCGGCAGGCGGAAACCGCCAGCGAATATCTGAGTAAAGGCCGCCCGGTCCTGGTCGAAGGTCGTCTGCAATGGCAGAGCTGGGAAGGCAAAGACGGCCAGCGGCGTAGTAAGCACGAGGTCATTGCGGATCGGATTCAGTTTATGTCGCGGGGACGTGAAGACGGTGGGATGGAGCGTCCTGCGCCGACATCCTCTTCGCGTGCTGGAGATGAGCTCGAAATGCCTCCGGCATTTGAGGACGATGATATACCTTTTTAGGATAGAGGGTGTTGCCGTCCCAGGGCGACACCCAGTGGAGGTATCGTAAAATATGGCCATGATGTCGTCAAAAAAGAAAGCTGCAGCGCGGAAACGCCGCCGTTTTCTCCGCAAGAAGATCTGCCGATTCTGTGCTGATAAGCTCACGTTGATCGATTACAAGGATGTACGGCGGCTGCGCAACCTGGTCACGGAGCGAGGGAAAATTATTCCGCGCCGCATTTCAGGGAATTGTGCTGGCCATCAACGGCAACTGACTACTGCTATTAAGCGTGCCCGTCACCTCGCGTTGATGCCATTTTCCGTCGAATAATGCCACGGGGCAATGCCTGCCGCAGGTGCTCTACGAGATGGGGACCATGAAAGCAGCCATCGGCAATGCAGAGGTGTTCTTTCTGGCCCTCCTATCGGGCCTCTTGTTGCTCTTGCCAGTGTGGGTGCCCATGAGCGGGGGGCTCCTGACGGCGTTGGCACCGTTCCCGCTGATCGCCCTAGCGGTGAAGTATCCATGGCGTTATGCGGTGGGGGTGTTTGGTCTGCAAGGTGGCCTGCTGTTATTGGGAGGCCGTGTCTCATCGCTCTGGTCTCTGGGGCACTACGGGCTCATTGTCCTTGCAGTCTCCTGGTCGATTCGGCGTGGCTGGTCTATCTCGCAGACGATGATAGGCAGTCTGGTGCTGCCATGCAGTGTTGGGGTCGTGCTCCTTGGAGGCGCCACGCTGTTCGGATCATCGCCGCTCCCAGCCCTGACCGCGCGTTATGTCGATACCATGGTCAAAGTGTCGCAAGAATATGTGCGCGCGGTCGAGCAATTTCAGGAAGAAGACGAGGAATCGCTGAAAGTCCTCGTGGAAGCCTTGCCACAGCTCCTGCTGATGGTACTGCCAGCGATGGTGGTGCTTGCCCATCTAGGATGGAATTTCCTGAATTATTTGCTTGTCCGGTGGTATTGTCGTCAGGGCCAGCTACCGCTCGCTTTAGACCCTGTCGATCTGGCATGTTGGCGTGCTCCTGACCATCTCGTGTGGGTTTTCCTCGGGAGTGGGGGAGCCGTATTTCTCCCCATTGACCTGGTGGCGACCATCGGCTTTAACATCTTGCTGGTGACGCTGGGGATTTATCTGTTTCAGGGGCTGGCAATTGCGGGCTTCTGGGTGCGGCGTCTGCCACTGCCCGTGGGAGGGCAATGGCTCCTGCTGATGCTGGTGTTTCTGCTGGCCGGCCCTGTCTGTGTGGTCGTGTGTACCACTGCAGGACTTTTTGACCTTTGGATTGATTTCCGTCGGCAACGGCGTCGCACCCTGGTGCCATAAGGAGAGAAACGATGAAAGTCATTTTAATGCGCGATGTAGATCATGTCGGGGACGTGGGCGATGTGGTCGATGTCGCCGATGGCTACGGCCGAAATTTTCTCATTCCTCAAGGGCTGGCTGTGGCCGCTACTGCAAAAAACAAGCGCCAGTTAGAGCACGAACAGCGCCTGCGTGAGCATCGTATTCTGCGGGCGCGGAAGGATGCCCAGGTGCTAGCCGAGCAGCTCCAGACCGTGGCCTGTCGTTTCGTCCGTAAGGCTGGGGAGGAAGGTAAACTGTTTGGCTCGGTGACCAGCATGGATATTGCTGAAGCGCTGAGAGATGCCGGTTATTCTGTGGATCGTCGCAGTATCCAGCTCGATCAGCCCATTAAAAACACTGGTGAATTTACGGTCCCTGTGCGTTTGCCGGCAGAGACCTCGGCGGTGTTGACGGTGACAGTGACGGCTGAATAACGCGGAGGTGCTGCCATGGATGGGCAGCTGGAATCTCTCCAAAAACTGCCTCCTCAGAGTGTCGAGATGGAGCAGAGTGTCCTTGGAGCCATCTTGCAGGACAACCATGCCCTGGTGCGGGTGCTTGAGGTCTTGCAGGAGCGTGATTTTTACCAGGATGCCCATCGCTGGATCTTTCAGACGATGATTGATCTGTTCCAGGATAATGTGCCGATTGATGTCCTCACCGTGACCGAATGGCTCCGCAAAAAAGGTCGTTTTGAGGCGGCGGGTGGTGCTGCCTATCTGGTGGAGCTGGTAGAAATGGTGCCCACGGCTGCACATGTCTTGCACCATGCCCAGGTGGTGCGGGAAAAGGCGGTGCTACGTGCCTTGATCCAGACCGCGACGACTATTGTCACGGACAGTTACGAGGACGCGGAAGACGTTGACACCTTGCTCGACCGGGCGGAACAAGCGATTTTTGAAATTGGCCAGCGGAAGACCGCCGCTGGGTTTGTACATATCAATGCCATCCTGAAAGGCAGTTTCAAGCGCCTGGAGCAGCTCTATGAACGTAAGGAGCTGGTCACCGGCATCCCCACTGGATTTCATGATCTCGACCGCCAGACTGCTGGATTGCAGCCATCAGACTTGATCATCATTGCTGGGCGTCCTGGTATGGGAAAAACGGCCTTTGCGCTGAACATCGCCGAACATGTCGGTGTGCGCGTGCGGCGCCCGGTGGCCATTTTTAGTCTGGAAATGTCGAAAGAGCAGCTCGTCGTCCGCTTCCTGTGCTCCGAAGCACGGGTGGACTCTGCCAAGCTCCGTACGGGCTTTCTCAGTCGAGAAGACTGGCCCATTCTGACACGCGCCGCCGGCGTGCTGTCGGAAGCCCCCATTTATATCGACGACACCCCCGCCCTGTCAGCGCTAGATATTCGTGCGAAA
>Ga0194121_10004979_pt1 | contig 18819 bp, 22 predicted proteins | sample TA2MahCa50mmetaG_FD_148609 | JGI IMG/M metagenome (GOLD analysis project Ga0194121, IMG submission 148609) | Freshwater microbial communities from Lake Tanganyika, Tanzania - TA2015020 Mahale Deep Cast 50m | ecosystem: Environmental > Aquatic > Freshwater > Lake | place: Tanzania: Lake...
ACGCCGGAACATTTTGGTCAAGTGTTGGATATCAACGACCATCAGCGTATCCTATGATAGCGCGGTTACTACAACCGCACGTTACTTGCGTGTTACCAGTCGGCCCGGCTGCATGGTGTGCACCGCAGTGACGATCAGGACGTCCCCTCCGGTGAGCCCTGCCAACACTTCAACGCCCTGCGGCGTATCGCGCCCCAGCGTGACTGGGCGGAGCACAGCTTTGCCCTCTTGGACAAGCAGCACAGTGGTCGTCCCATCATGGTGACGCACGGCAGTACGCGGGATCACGAGACGCGGCGGAGCCGCAGGTGCACGCGTCGCATCGTCTAATGCAGCAGACCCTGCCTGGAGAAAGGTCACTTTGGCGTTCATCTCAGGGCGCAGGAAGGCATCCGGGTTCAGAATGTGCACTTTCACCTGTACCGTAGCCTTCTGGCGATTCGCCTCTGGGGCCATTTCCACCAGCCGGCCATCATAGGTACGCTCAGTATAGGCTTCCGGCACAACAAGCACTTTCTGACCCATGGTCAGCTTATTGAAATCAGCCTGGCTAATATCCAGCTCAACTTGTAAATCGCGCAAATTGGCCAGCGACACCACGGACGATTTGGCACCCCGCTCGCCGACAAATGAGGTGGTCACCATCTCGCCCACTTCCACCAGCCGTTCGAGGACCGTACCTTCTGTCGGCGCGGTAATCGCTGTGGCAGCGAGCCAGGTCTCGGCGCGAGCTAGCGCGGCTCTGGCAGCTGCGACCTGGGCCCGGGCCAGGGCGATCTGTTCCCGACGCGGTCCAATAGCGACCAATTCAGCGCGTTTTTTCGCCTCGGTCACCTGCGCCTGGGTAACCTCATAGGTCATGCGGGCCTTATCATACTCACCCTGCGCCAGCAGCCCCCTGGCAAGCAGTTGCTGGGCACGATCATGATTCAGTTGCGCGTTGCGCCAGTTGGCTTCGGCCAACGCGACAGTAGCCTGGGCCTGCTCCACTTCCTGTGGCCGTGATCCAGCTTCCAGTTCTGCTAACCGGGCTTGCGCCATACGCACATTGCCGCGCGCTTCTTCTACCTGGGCGCGAAATTCTGCCTCTTCGAGTTGCACCAGCACCTGCCCCTGACGCACCGGATCGCCTTTCTCCACAGTGACTGCGGCGACGCGTCCGGTCACTTTGGAACTGAGTTGGATCTTGCGTCGGGGAATAATATAGCCCCCCGCGGTCAGCGCTGTCGGCTCAGCCGTGCGGGATGTCATGTGAGGGATTTGCCACACTTCGACGGCCAGGGGACGCCAGGCGACCACCGTCTCCCATCCAAACCAGGCGCCAACGGCAAGCAGCGCCAGGAGAAGCACCAGGAGGCCCGCTCGCCATGGCGAGCGGACGCGGTTTGGGAGCGGCATCTTGCGGTCCTGCGCAATCCGCAGGCTGCGAATATCTTCGTGCAAGGAATCAGGCTGGGCCACGCCACGCTACCCTTCTAGAGACCGCAACGCCTCGAGTACAGGCCGCCGGGCTGCCCGCAAGGCTGGCAATACGCCGCTCCAAACGCCTATCAGACCAGCAAACGCCATACCCCATAGGAGCAGCGTTGGGGTCACACGAAACGTAAACGTGACTTCACTAAACGTTTGAAAATTGGTCGTACCAGTGGCCAGGCCATGCACCGGTAAGGCGAGCAAGCAGCCGATAACCCCACCAATGAGGGCCAGCACCAACGCTTCAATGGCAAAGGACACTAAAATGCTGCGCTGCGAAAATCCCAACACCCGTAAGACACCAATCTCACGGAAGCGGCTTGCGACCGCCCCATACATCGCGTTCATAGCAGCAAAGACCGAGCCCACAGCCATCACCACCCCGATAAAAATCGCGTATATTTGAATCACTTGGCCAACGCCCGTTTGCTCCGCATAGTACTGTGTTTCACTTTTCACATCGAGCTTGAGGCGCTGATCGTCACGAATACGCCGGGCCAGCGGTTCCATCTGCGCCGCATCCACGGCCTGCACATACACCGATGAGAACACCTGCCGACCGTAATCGTCTTTCACTTGATTGACATCAGCCCAGATTTCCGAATCGTACGCCGTTCCCCCAGCCTCAAACAGGCCCACCACTCGCCACTCGCCCTTCCCAAAGCGCAGTGTCTCCCCCATAGCCATGCGCTGGAAGCGCTGTGCAATGCGTTGACTCACCACAATGTCACGCGATCCCGGGGTAAACCAGCGACCGGCTATCAGCCTGGCCTGTGGGTGCAAGGCAAAACTAGCCGCCGAGAGGCCACGAATGAGCACATTCGAGCGCTCTGTCGTGTGCAGCCGAGGCAGGTTGATCACCAGCATGGCCTCCGCGGACGCTAGCGGCGCACCCTGGTCATCCAGCGCTACGCCCTCCAGGTATTTGATGATCTGAAACGCTTGGGGCGAGATGGTGCTGTTGGTTTCCGTGCCAGCATTCTGCCGCAGCACAATGAGATTGTGTGGATGTCCGGTTGAGCGAAAGGCGTTTTGCAGACCATGCGCTAGCGCCATCAACACGATGAAAACCGCCACGGTCAGGCTGATGCTCAGGGCTGTGACCACCGTGGTAATAAGCCGTGCTCGCAGATTACGCACATTGTATTTGAGTGGAATCGCCATAGCCTGGGACTCACAAACGGCGCAGCGCCTGGGCTACGGTAATACGGGTGGCACGCCAGACAGGGATACCGGCGCTGCAGCAGCCCAGCAGCAGAGCAACCAGGAGCCCCAGCCCCAGAATGGTTGGTGTCACGTACAGCGTGCTGAGAAAGCCACCACCAATGTTGGTTAGATCGACGTTAGACCACAGTGCCCAGCCACCGAGCCCTCCGACTACCCAGCCGCACACGCAGATGAGCAACGCTTCAGCGACAAGCAGGGTCAGGAGGGCCGCGCGGTGAAAACCAAGGGTTTTCATGATCGCGACCTCGCGTGTGCGTTCGCGCATGGCGATGGCCATCGTATTCGCCACGACCAGGAGAATGGCAAATAAGACAACGGCATTGACGCTGGCAATAAGCAGTTTCACGTTGCCGAGCATAGAGACAAAGCCAAGCTGAAAGGCTTTTTCGGTTTCTGTCTTCGTGGGTGCCAGCGTATTCTGGAAGTGCGTATCAATGGCATCAATCAACCGCGACACCTCCTCTGCATTACGCGCCTTGATAAGAAACGTGCCTGTCATGTCACTCATGCCAGGGATGGCAAGTTGTTTGAGCGCCTCATTCCAGTATTCACGGTGAAAGAAAACGGCGCTGGCATCTTCCTTCGTAGGTGCTGTGTAGATACCCCGAATGGTGAGGGTCAGATCCACCGGAAAGATGCGCCCAATCAGCGTGATACGCTGGTCGATCTGCCAGCCGAAACGGTCTACCAGGGTTTTCCCGACAATGACGCCGGTACGGTCTTTCACAAAACTGGCACGCTGCTCCGGGGCTACCTGGTATTCGCTGTACACGTCGAAAATCGTGGCGGCATCGGTGGCAAACTGCGGAAAGAAATTCTTGTCGTCAATATACACACCGCCAAACCACTGCAGCGGCACCACCTGCTGCACGCCGGGGATACGCGCAAGTTCCTGGTTGTAGGCCATGGGTAACGGCACAGTCAGCGACACAGCATGCCGCACGATGACCCGGAGTTGGGCATCCTGACTGGCCGAAGTCTGATTCAGGGTCGTCCAAAAGGCGATGATCGTGGTCAGTAAAAATAATGAGATGCCCACACAGAAGATGGTAAGGAGACTGCGCACGCGGTTGCGCATAGCATTTTTCCAGATGAGACGCAGATACGACATCAGCATTACTCCTTCTGCAGTGCCCTTATAGTGTAGTGGAAGCATTGCCAGGAGTACAATACGCGACCCACTCGCTTTCAGCCCAGAGGCATTGTAGACTGCGACCACACAGGAAAAAGGTAGACACTTTGAGAAGGATAGAGCAATGACGCAAATCGCTATCCTCGATGACTATCAGGGTGTAGCGTTAGACATGGCGGACTGGAGTGGGGTCTCAGCGACTTGCCAGGTGCAGGCCTTTCGGGATCATCTCACCGAGCATGACGCACTCGTCGAACGGTTGCATGCCTTTGAGATCATCACCTGCATGCGCGAGCGCACGCCTTTCCCACGCGCCCTGCTGGCGCGGCTCCCCAACTTGCGCCTGCTGGTGACAACGGGCATGCGCAACGCGGCCATTGATGTCGAGGCCGCCACAGACCTGGGTATTGTAGTATGCGGTACCTCTGGTGGCCCGGTTGGTCCGCCTGCCGAACTCACCTGGGGGCTCATTTTGGCCCTGCTGCGTCATATCCCACGCGAAGATGCGGACATCCGGGCCGGACACTGGGGTACGACGCTGGGGATGAGCCTGGAGGGCACAGTGTTAGGGATACTCGGGCTGGGGCAGCTCGGGGGCCGTGTGGCACGTGTGGGCGTGGCGTTTGGGATGCATGTCATCGCCTGGAGCCAGAACATGACTGCTGAGCGCGCGGCCCAATATGGCGCGACGCTCGTCAGCAAAGACGCACTCTTTCAGCGCGCCGATATTGTGAGCGTGCACGTCCAACTCAGTGCCCGCACCCGCGGCCTGGTGGGGGCTCGTGAACTGGCATTGATGCAGCCTTCCGCCTATCTCATCAACACGGCTCGGGGGCCTATCGTGGACGAAGCGGCTCTCATTCAGGCCCTGCAAGCCGGCACGATTGCCGGAGCCGGGCTTGATGTGTTTGATCAAGAGCCACTCCCGCCAGGACATCCATTCCTGACATTGGACAACACCATACTGGTGCCACACATTGGCTACGTGACCCGTGAGCAGTACCAGGTACGCTACCGTGAGACAGTCGACAATGTCGCAGCCTATCTCCAGGGTACACCACGACGGGTGCTCAACCCCCAGGTGTTGGACCGGGCACGGTAGCTTTGGCACCCGTGGCTCATGACAGTCCCACTTCGTGTTGGAAACGCCGGATAGCGTCCATATGCTGTTGTGGCGTGTGAAACGCCTTCCCTGCCGTGGACACGGACAGATGGGTCGCCCCCATAGCTTCCCAGGCCCGTACTGTAGCGATCCAGTCATCGGGCTGCGTGCCAGCCAGGCTCACGCGGCCTTCCAGCCCGAGCGCGTTCGGATCGCGTCCGGCTTCTGCCGTGTATTGCCGAATACGCTCAATGACTGCCTTACCCTGGTCTGTTAAATCAAACAGGGGAAACCACCCATCCGCCAGGCGTGCGATGCGACGCATCCCCGCTTCAGGCGGCATGGGTGTCTGCGGAGCCCCCGAGCCAATCCAGATGGGGATGGGACGCTGGATGGGCAGCGGATTAATCCCAGCGTGCGCAATGGTATGCCACTTGCCACTGTACGTAACCACGGGCTGGGTCCAGAGCAGCCGCAGCACCTCGATTTGCTCTTCGCTACGACGCCCCCGGTTCTGAAAATTCTCCCCGAGCGCTTCGTACTCGACGGGATTCCAACCCACCCCGATGCCTAGACGTAGACGGCCACCACTGAGCACGTCGACTTCTGCCGCCTGCTTGGCCACCAGGGCTGTCTGGCGCTGCGGTAAAATCACAATGGCCGTGGTCAACTCAATACGCGTGGTCAGCGCGGCAAGATACGCCATCAAAGTAAACGGCTCGCGGGTGACGCTCTCGTGGGTGTAGTAAAACACCGGGACCTGTGGGTGGAACTGCGGATCAGCACCCAGGACATGGTCCAACAACCGCAGGTGGGTGTAGCCGAGTTCTTCGACAGTGTGCACAAAATCTCGCACCACTGCCAGATCAGCACCAATTTCGACAGTAGGAAAACCGACACCAATGCGCATAACAACGACTCCTTACACCGGCGTGAATGTAGGCATCGTGGACACGACATGCGTGCTCTATGATAATGCAAGCCCCCCAGAAGCGCCATAAACGGGTTGACTTGAGAGGGCGACTGCCGTTAAATGACCACAGATGCTGGGACGTGACGTTCACTGAGAGCATTGCCACTACACAAGCCACTGCAAGGGCAGGAGAGAACACCATGGCGCTGGTTCGCTGTGTCACGGAAATGGGGATGGGCGTGGATGTCCACGGCCTGGATTACACACTGGCGGCCAAGCGTGCCGTCTTTGATGCTATTCACCACAGCAGTCTCGGGTTTGCCCGGCTGGTAGGCGCCACGGCTGACGATATGACCGTCAACGTGCTCATTGGTGTGCCGCACCCGGAGAAAGTGAACGCCACGGAAGTGGCGGCCTCACTCCCCCACGGTCACGCCAGTGTGCAGGTGGTAGTCGGCGGTCTGCAACTGCTCAATGCCGATGGACGCGACGGTACGCTCATCGCCAACGCGATTATCACAGTCAGCATTGATGATGGGAAATAGGGGCGAGACGCGCTTCGCCCCGTTGCATGCGTGCCGCCTCAGACCACCGGGCAGGCACCGCCGTCAAGATTGATGGCGGTGCCGGTGACGTAGGAGCCGGCCTCGGAAGCCAGGAAGCACGCGAGATTGGCATATTCCTGGGCCGTACCCATACGGCCGATGGGAATGCCCTTACCAGCGTTCGCAATATAGTCCTCCAAAGAAATCCCAGGCTGCTCCCGTTTATAACGGTTTGCCACCTGATCGGTCACAATCGAGCCGGTCAGGAGGGCGTTCACCAGGATATTATCCCGGGCAAATTCATTGGCCAGCACCTTGGTCAGGGCCATACTGGTGGCACGCGATACCTGGGTGGGTGCGCCTTCTGCCCGGGGGGCCTTGGCGCCTGTATTGAGGATGTTGATGATGCGGCCCCAGCGGCGCTGCTGCATGCTCGGGATAACCAGTCGGCACAGACGGATATGGGCAAAGACTTTGAGGTCAAAGTCGGCCTGCCAGGCCTCGTCTGTCTGCTGCAGAAACGGGCCGCGCACGGATGTACCGGCATTATTGATGAGAATGTCGATGGGCCCAAGATCAGCCACGGTGGCATCCACCACGCGCTGGCAATCCTCTGCCTTGCCAACATCGCCGGGATAGCCCTTGATGATGCCACCCGTGGCTGTCGTCATTTCCTTGACGGCCTCTTCCAGCACTTCGGGGCGTCGCGCCACGATTGCGACCTTTGCCCCGGCTCTCACAAACGTTTCAGCCATGGCCCGTCCCAGCCCCCGGCTGCCACCCGTAATCAGCGCGACGCGCCCGTCCATACGACATTCCATCGCTGTCGCTCCTCTCTGGAGTAATGCAGTGGTTACACGCCATTGAATCAGCTACTATACACCTCTGTGAAACGTATCGCATCACGCCCTGCATGTCGCTATCATGAGGAGATTGTGACTATGATGCACGCCGCCAAAGACTCCATTGATCTCGGGATCATTTGTGGGGATATTCACGCCAGTCTCCACTTTTATCACGACTTACTCGGGCTCGCCAAAGCCGGTGTCAATGAAGCGTCCACTGGCACCATGCACCGCCTGCGCTTTGGGACCAGCGATGTCAAACTCATCGACCCCACGCATCGGCCAGGTGCCGGTCCTGTTGGCATCGACCAACAACTCGGGTTTCGCTACCTGACTTTTGTGGTCACCAATCTCGACGAGGTGATCCAGCGGTTGGAGGCCGAGCATATTCCTTTCACACGGCCCAAAACGGTGATCCGACCCGGCACGACCATCGCTATGGTCAAAGATCCCGATGGCAACATTGTGGAATTTGTCGAGCGCGGGTAAGGAAAACTGCGCTATCGGCTTGCATATTAGAGCGTACGGCCCCAGACCTCAACCGCCAGCCCTGGCACCCGTGTCAACTCACGGACATTCGCGGTGACCATGGTGAAACCGTAGGCCAGACAAGTGGCCGCTAACCATAGATCATGGGGGCCAATCATCTGCCCCGCGGTGGCGAGGGTGGCCCAGAGCTGCGCATGGGCACGCGCGGTCACGACATCCACCGGGAGGAGGGGAAATCGCTCCAGGATGGCTTCGACAAAGGCCGACCGCTTGGTCTGCACCGCCGCAAAGATAAGCTCTCGTTTCACCCACATGGAAGCTACAGCGTGAGGAGATAACACGACAAGAAACCAGTCACACCGGTGTAAAGCAGCCCCAATTTCATCGTGCCATTGTTGGGCACCCATGATGTTGGTCTGACTGTGCCACGCCAGGACGCCGTGACGTCGTAACGCATTGACTACTCTGATGACGAAGTCTTGATCCAGACTTGAGTAGGAGAGAAACATCTCCTGTGGAATCATCGGCAATGTACTCACCTATGCCTACGCAGCTGCGAGCAGTGTTTGCACAATACTTTGCAATCCCTCTTCGTCTTGTTCCTGATCCTGGAGATGGATCATGGGAAATTTGTACAGCACCCAGGGAATGTCCTCTTTGGGGAGTTGTGCCAGAGACGCAGCAAACACAGGAATCACACGCCCCTTGTATCCTACTTCTCCCAGGGCATAGCCCACTTCATAACTAAGGTTCGGAGCATGCACAGAGTTTGGCGTGAGTAAGACGACCATGGCCTCGGATTCTTGCAAGGCTTTGGCAAGCTGTATGCCCCAATTGTCACCGGGGAGAATTTGCGTCGCATCCCATACCTGAAAGCCGGCGTCTCGCAAGACATGTGCAATACGTTGGGCAAGTTTTTCGTCAGTTGAGGAATGGCTGATAAACACCTTCATACACAACGTCCTTACACGACTGCTGTGGAGAATCACTCGTCAGACATCGGCTTAAACAGAGGAATCGCTATCTCTTCGTTTACATCGACAAAGGTCACCTGCACCGGCATGCCGATGGTCACGGACTGCGGTTCACAGTCCACAATGTTCGTCAGCATCTTCACGCCGTTTGTACCCTCCAGCTCCACATAGCCAAGCACAAAGGGCAGATGATCGCGGAACCCCGCTCCTGCATGCTGATACGTCACCGTGAACGTGTAGACCTGACCACGACCGCTGAGCTTGACCCAGCGCACATCGCTGGAGAGACAGGCGGGGCACGTCTGCCGGGGGTAATAGTAGTGCGTCCCGCAGGCCTGACACTGCTGGAGGTATAACTCATGCCGACGGCAGGCTTCCCAGAAAGGTTTGGACTCCGGATCCATCTGCGGGAGCGGTTTGTTCCATTCGGCCATGGTTAGTCCCTCCCCAGAATCAGTGTCACGCCACCGTGGCGAGTACCCAGCGCCCCACCAGTCCCATGGGCCAGGGCGAGTTTGCAGTCAGGAACCTGCCGCTCCCCGCATTCGCCTCGCAGTTGCTTGGTGGCCTCGATCATCAAGAAAATACCACGCATACCCGGATGGTTCGAGGACATGCCGCCACCATCGGTATTGGTAGGAAGCGCACCGCCCAGTGCCAGGCGTCCACCGGAGACAAAGGCACCGCCGTCGCCCAGTTTACAGAAGCCGAGATTTTCCAGGGTCATCATGACGGTAATGCTAAAGGAATCGTAGATCATGCACATGTCGATATCGTCGTGCGTCACGCCTGCCTGTGCAAAGGCAATAGGGGCAGTCTGGCTGGCGGCCATGCGCAGGAAATCACGTTTCCCAGCCTCAGGATGAAAGACGGTCTCGCCAGCGCCCAGGATCCACACAGGGGGTTTAGCGCAATCGCGAGCACGCGCGGCGGAGGTGACAACGACGGCACCACCACCATCTGAGATGATACAGCAATCGAGCAAGTGTAGGGGCGAGGAGATAACACGCGAGGCCAGCACATCGTCCACCGTGATGGGCTCACGGTATTTCGCATACGGATTGAGGACAGCGTGCCGTCGGAACGTCACAGCAATTTCAGCGAGTTGTGCGCTGGTGGTGCCGAACTCATACATATGACGCTGCGCACACATGGCGTAGGCTCCGACCGTGGTAACCCCATACGGCAGCTCATATTGCTCAGGAATTTCCACGCCGTAGCGTCCACGCGTCCCCACTGCGACGCTATGCGAAGCGGCGGTACTCCCGTAGGTAATCAACGCCACCTCACAGCGCCCGGTGGCAATCGCCGAGACAGCATGTGCCGCGTGTGCCAGGAACGACGTACCGCCAATAGAGGTCGAATCGACCACCTTCGGACGGATATTGAGATGGTCGCACATCAGCGCCGGGGCCATGCCATCCACTCCAGCAGTAAAATAGCCGTCGACATCGTTGCTGGTCAGACCAGCATCGGCCAGCGCGGCACGGGCGCTTTCTGTGGCAATCTGAAACGCGGTCTTGTCGGGGGCCCAGCGTGTCTCGTGTTCGTGGACTCCCACAATAGCGGCCTGACGTGAGAACTGCATGCTGTTGCTCTCCCTCGCGCCTACAGCTGCGCCAGAAACGCCAGCAAGGCGCTGGCCATGGCTTCCGGTTGTTCGGCATAGCCAATATGCCCGGCATCTGGAATCATCGTCAGCTGAGCGCCAGAGATGTGCTGGTGCAGGTATGCGGTATATCTTGGTGGAGTGATGACGTCATCGGTGCCACCCAGCACCAGGGTGGGCACCGTAATCTCCGGCAAGCGCGCCATCGCGTCAAAACGATCACACGCCACAAAATCGCCCAGGCGCACACGCGGATCGGTTTTGCGCTGCTCTCCCCAGCCCTGCCGCACAATGTCCATAGAAGTTTTGTCACTGTAGGAGGAGCGCCCGTAGACATTCACTGCTTTGCCCATGGAGGCATCTTGCCACAGTTGCAGGATGGCAGGCGCCACGCGCAAGCGTGCTCCGGTACTGCTCAAGACGAGCCCGGCCAGTTTGCCAGGATGGGTCAACGCATAGAGCTGGGCAATGGCCCCGCCCATGGAATGACCGACCAGCACACAGGGGGTAAACTGCGTTACAGCCAGGAACGCATCGACCACCGCGCAGTACGCCTCGATACTGTCAGCGGCTAGCAAGCCGCCTGAACGGCCATGCGCTGGCAGATCGATGGCTACGGGACTGTGCTGACTGGACAGACGCTGGAGCATGTCGACCCAGACATGGCCATTGCTGCCGGCTCCATGGAGAAATAACACAGCCTTGCCCTGAGTTTTGGGCAACGGAGTGCCTGGTAGGATGGTGGTACCAGTATAGAAGGTATGGATGGGTACTCCATCTACATAATAATATGTGGTGGGCATGGACGGTGTTCTCCACTTAACAATCCCGTTCAGTAATATGCCCCGTACGTGCAATAATGCGCTCTGTAATTGTCGCAATGCGCTGCGTACTTACACGGGCCTCACGGCATTGCTTGGCCAGATACAATAAACACGCCAGCATAAAACTGCAACCAAGCACACTCATAGCAATGCTCAGGGTGAAGAGTCGGCCTAGCTCTACAATTGCCTCTTGCATACAGTATTTCCCTTGTCTCGGCTCATAAGATCGTTCATGCAGAGAGAGATGGAGAGTTGTTTTGCAAGGAGAACTCCGGTCCCCTCTCCCTCTGGGAGAGGGCTAGGGTGAGGGCGGGTAGGCTTCTAGCAGGACCCCAATGACCCTCACCCCAACCCTCTCCCAGGGGGAGAGGGAGCCGGAACAGGCTGTCTCGCAGGCACTTATCGTGCAGGTCACGCCTATGGGCCTATGCACCCCTTGGGGTTTCACCTGTGAGCAAGCTTACTCACCGGACTTGGCGAGGCTTTCCCAGGCGGGCATTTCCATGCCACGGGCAGCACGCCGGCGGCGCTCGTGATTGTAGTGCTCCTGACACACCCACATGACCTGATCGCGCGGCATGGGCAAGCAACGCACATCAGCGGCATCATGATCTTCCCACTCACATTTCTTTGTCTCGGCCATACGAACATTCTCCCCCTATCTTCAGGCCGCGCACCCTGCATCGTGCGCCACACAGCGCCGAGGTACGCGTGGTCTTGACATAAGTATAGTATATTACCATGGATGCTCCCGCCCGTTCCAGGTCCAGAAGCGCCCGTGCTCCACAGCGGTCAATTGTGCAATGACACGCCGCATACCCGTGACGCTCTCTGTGACGGCCAGGGGAGCGCCTTTGCCACCCATAGCGGTGCGGACCCAGCCAGGGTGCATCACAATGGCGACAATGCCAGCCTTGCCCCAGGCTGGCGCCAGTTCTCGGAAATGGTCATTCAGCGCCGCTTTGGAGTCCCCATACAGTCCCAGGCTACGGCGGCTCCCATAGCGGGCGCCGAGTTGACTGGTCATCAGCACAAGTTTTTTCTCTGTACTGCGGAGCACGGCTGGCAAGAGGGCCACACTCGTCTTGATTGGGGCTTCAGCGTTAATGGCCATGATCGCCTGCCGCGACATCCCGCGCTCTGACACACCCGCATTGTGGATCAGCACATCGATCCCTTCTGTGGCGACAGCGGCGGCCAGGGCCGCGAGCTGGGCGTCACTGCGGACATCAAGGGCATGCAACACGGTATCGCCTCTGAGTGTCCCCAGCACACCAGGTTGGGCTGGAGTGCGCGTGGTAGCATGCACACGCCAGCCGTCCTGGGCGTACTGACGCACCAGCTCCAACCCAATGCCTCGGCTGGCACCGATCACCATGACGGTCGGCATTACGCGCCTCCCGCGGCGGCACGCTTTGCTTGCAGGGCCTGTCGAACTTTTTCGGCAGTAATGGGCAGCGAGGTGAGGCGCACGCCCACCGCATCATAAATCGCATTGGCAATAGCCGGGGCCATGGCCAGAATTGGCGGCTCTCCCACACCACGAGCGCCAAAGGGACCTTCGGCATCGGCCTCTTCGACAATCAAGGGCTCAATGTCTGGCACGTCTAGACTGGTAGGAATCTTGTAATCCAGGAAACCGGGTGTCAGGGGCTCACCGGTGGGCGCGTAGACCACCTCTTCCATAAGCGTGTGACCAATAGCCTGCGTCACACCGCCCTGAATTTGCCCCTCGACATTCTGCGGATTGATCGCTCGTCCGACATCGTGGGCCGCGATGATGCGGGTGAGAGTCACTTCACCCGTTTCCTCGTCCACCTCGACCTCGACAATCTGGGTGCTAAAGGGATGCAGCGATTGCGGGAGGCGTGAGGAAAAAGACCCCCGGCCCAGAATCGGCCCGGAGCCACGAGTTTGCGCGTAGCGCACCAGTTCGCCAAGGGTAAAACCACGGTCTGGCGAGCCTTCCACAAACACGCGTCCATCACGGCACGCCAGATCAGCGATATGCGCTTCGAGACGATCCGCAGCCAGCTGCAGTAATTGCTCACGCGCATCAGCGGCAGCCCGCTGCACGGCATTGCCCACGGAGACAGTGACCCGGCTGGCTGCGGTAAGCATATCAAAAGGCGTTGTCTCCGTATCGCCACTCACCAGCGCCACCGCGTCAGCCTCTACCCCCAGGACTTCAGCAGCAATCTGCACCATCGCGGTGTTCGAGCCGCTACCAATTTCCGTCATCCCCGCGAGGAGATGCACCGTCCCGTCTTCATTGAGTTTCACCCAGGCGCCTGAGCCGCGTCCGCCTCCCAGACGCCATTCTCCAGAGGCCACGCCGCGCCCGGCTTTGCGGCCGGGCTGGCTAGGACGCGGCGGTACGGCCCAGTGCACCGTGTCAGCCGCACGGGCTAAGGCTTCCTGCATGCCGATATGGCCCAGACGGACGCCAGATCCAGAGGTGTCACCATCGCGAACACCATTCCGACGCCGAAATTCGATGGGATCGAGACCCAAGGCGCGACAGATCATGTCAATCTGTGATTCTCCCGCAAAGTGCGCCTGGATGCCGCCTGGGCCACGGAAGGAGCCACAGCCCATCTTGTTGGTATACACACTGTACGCCTCGAAGCGCACGTGGGGGATATTATACGGCCCACGCACAATGGTCGGCGCAATCTCGCTGCTCCGTGGATGACAGGCAAAGCCCGTGTCAAAATACATGCGGGCCTGACGCGCGATGAGCAGCCCCTCCTGCGTGACCCCGGTCTTCAGGTGTAAGACTCCCGCAGAACGCGGCTTGCCCAGAAAAAACTCGTCGGCACGCGACATCACCAGCTTCACGGGACGTCCGGTGCGCTGAGCCAGCAGTGCACAGAAGGGTTCGAGTACGGTCTGCAGCTTCCCCCCAAAACCGCCCCCCACGTGCGGCACAATCACCCGCACTTTGTGCAACGGCAATCCCAGCAAGGACGCCACCCGAGCACGGACAACGTAAGTTCCCTGGGTGCTCGTCCAGATCGTCAATTTACCGCCGGGCTCATACTGCGCCACGGTGGCCATGGGTTCGAGATACCCCTGATGCACTGTCGATGTGGTAAACGTATGTTCAAACACGTGCGCAGCCTGACGAAACCCGGTCTCTACGTCGCCCCAGGCGACCACGGTCTGGGCGCCGATGTTGCCGTGGACATGCGCTGGATTGACGCCGCGATACGCCGCCAGTCCTTCGTGCAGCAATGGAGCCTCAGGCTGCAGAGCTTCCATAACGTCCAGCACCACTGGCAAAGGCTCGTAAGTCACGTGAATACGGCGCGCTGCCTCCTCGGCTGTGGCAAGGTCCGTCGCCGCTACGGCCGCGAGGACCGAGCCACGATGCAAGACCTTCTCACGGGCAAAGAGCGTCTGATCGTCAAAATCACTGCCAAAACGGTACTCGGGGGTATTCCAGGCAGTGAGCACGGCCTGGACGCCTGGCAAGCTTACGGCCGCACTGGTATCAACGGCCAGCACACGCGCATGCGCGTGTGCACTCAGGCACAGAGCGCCATGGAGCAGGCCCGGGAGCTGGATGTCCGCAGCAAACTTGCCGCTCCCCAGCACTTTTTCGAGGGTATCAATGCGCGGTACAGAGGTGCCAACGACTTGTCCCATAACGCCCCTCCTTCGCCCTCTCCCAGGCGGCAGGGTTGAGATGAGGGGTGTTATGGTCCTACCATGCACCCATACGACCCTCACCTACGCCCTCTCACAGGGGGAGAGGGGACAAATACCTCTCGGTGAAGAGTGAACAATCTTAGGTCCGTTCCAACAGCTCGATGCGCACGTTGTCTGGCCCTTGCACAAAGGCAATGCGCACACCCGGACGAATCGTTCTGGGCTCTACCGTAAAGACAGCGCCGCGATGTTTTAATTCGACATACGCTTCATTCATGTTATCAACCCGTAACCCAAAATGGTCGAGGCCCAGGTGCGGGTCTGCAGGCGACTCCGGGATATCCACCTCTGCTGGGACGTGCGCCAGGAAGACCATCAGGCCGTTGATATCCAAATCAATCCGCGATTTCCCGTCAGACTGGACAGATTCAACGATCTTCGCATCGAACATGCGGTGGTAATACTGAGCTGTAGCCATGGGGTCACGGGTGCGCAGATGAATGTGATCATAGCTATACACCGGCATACACACACTCCTTAGGAAATTTCCGGATGGGTAGAGATGAATTTGGCGGACTTCTCGGCGTCCACATGCGGGGCACGGACCTGCACATCCGCAGCCTCTTCTTGCAACACGAACGTCACGTTGCTGTCACTATTGCCCCAACCACGTACCATCCCTTGAATGGCAATTTGCTCTGCGAGATTCGCCACAGGCATCGGGACCTGGTATTCTCGCGCCAGTTCCGTGGCCAGGGAAATATCCTTGTAGGCCAGCGACAGGGCAAAACTCGGCGGATCGAACTCACCGCGAAACACCATCCGGGGAATGCCTTCGTGCAGACCGCTCATGCGGCCAACTGCGCCCCGGCGCACGCATTCCCATAGCGCTTCCGCTTCGACCCCAGCCTTGACCCCAAGCGTCAGCCCCTCGGCAATCGCCTGGCGGATGCCATGGCCAATCATATTGTGCACCAGCTTGCACACACTACCCGCGCCAATAGCCCCCGCGTAAAATACTTTATCGCCAAAGGCATCGAGAATCGGTTTGATGCGGTCAAAGATCGCCCGTTCGCCACCCACCATGACGGCCAGGTTGCGCGAGGCAGCCCCGCTCTTGCCGCCGCTCACTGGCGCGTCCAGCACATGCGCCCCTTTCTGGCGAAACACCGGCTCAATCTGGCGAATGAGCGTCGGACGGCTGGTAGACAGGTCAACGTAGATACCACCGGGCTTGATGCCCTCTAACACCCCGTTGGCGCCCATCGACACAGCTTCCACCTCTTTCGGGCCAGGCAACGAGGTAAACACCACATCGCTTAGACGGGCAACTTCCGCCGGGGAACTCGCCGTCTGGGCGCCATTGCTCACAAAAGGCTGCATAGCACTGTCCCGAATGTCAAAAACGACCATCGGGTAGTCGGCTTTCTGGATATTGCCTGCCATGCCCATGCCCATATTGCCAAGACCAATAAAACCAACTGTTTCCATGCGTTCTCCTCATCCAATAGGGTGTCAGGCCGCATTGTAGTGGACGGTCGCCTCATTTGTCCAGGCCGCGCTGCAAGCCACGCAGATAGGCGATCTGGCCAAAATGCTGATTTTCCTCGCCAATCAACTGTCGAAACATCCGGCTAATGGTGAAATCATCCGGCAAGGGGCGTCCACCGCTCACTTCCGGGAAGGGAATGCGCTGCGGATGGACATCCAACGCGCTGGCGTCCATGCTACGCACATAGGTCAGGGTCGCCTGGCGTACCGCATCAAAGTACGCCAGGATGGCTGGCATATCCGGGTTGGGAAAACTCGCCACCTGGGCTGCGCTATACCCTACGCCCGTGCCGTGTTCTGGCAGCCCAAGACGCTGGGCCCAGCCCTCACGCTGCCACACCTCCGTCGTGTCCTGGGCAAAGCGATGCAGCCAGCGATCCTCCACGCGCGCCACATGCCAGACCATAAACGTAATACTATTGGCTTCTGGTCCCGGTGACCAGGTCAGCTCGGCGGGAGTAAGGCCCTGTAAAGTACGATACAGGCGCCGTTTGCACTCATCGAGCGTTTGCTCAATGAACGTGATGAGCTCCATGCAGGCTTCCTTTCGTGTGGCTGACGAGAGACCGCCAACCTGGCCCGTGCTGGCTGCGGATCGCGGCAAGGCATTGTACCACGGCAGCCCGCTTCGTATAATGCTCTATCGTATTCCTATGTAATGGATTGTCCAGCCAAGAAAGCGCCTGGCATGGCGGGTGACGGGGTGAAGCATCGACAACGTCTGGTCCTACTGGCCGGCGTCCTCCTGGTGTGCGGAGCCTGGCTCTGGCTCGTCCTAGCGGGTCAGCCGACGGATCTACCAGCTTCTGAGACGGAGACCTCGCCTCCAGCCCTAGCCCGTCAGCAGGTGGTCATCTTCCTGGTAGATACTGCAGATTACTTTGATGCGCATGGCGAGCATGTACATAGTGTCGTGCGCCAACAGTGCGCCGCCTGTGCGATCCACCTGGTCAATCTCCACAGAGATCTGAGCACGCCCGCCATTATCCAGGCCCTGGAGCACATCCAGGCGGTACGGCAGACGCATGACCCCAGCACAACAGCGCTGGTCAATCTGAGTCTGGGGACCTATACGTATGACGCTGTCTTGCATGCACGGGTCCGCTCCCTCACTGCTACCGGGGTTGTACTGCTTGCCTCAGCCGGCAATGACCATACCGCACAGCCGTTTTATCCTGCGGCCTTCCCAGAGGTTTTTGGCGTGTGTTCCAGCACCCGCTATAGCCGTGTGAAAGCGCCTTACTCCAATTTTGGCCCGTGGGTGAGCCTGTGTGCACCCGGGTTACAGTATGTCACTCGGCCAGGGCATGAGGGTGGGCTCGCCACCGGGACGTCTTTTGCCAGCCCTATGGTGGCTGGAGCCCTGGGACAATTGCTGCTGGAAGCCCCCTGTGTCAACCCACGTGCGGGGCTACGGGCTTTACAGCGGACAGCAGATCCGCCTGCAGATACCCACTATGCGCTGGGGGCTGGTCTCTTGAACAGCACGCAGGCCCGTGCGTATGTGCGCCATCTGTATCCTTGCCAGCAACCTCCAGGATTCTGGCAACGCTGGTATGCCAGACTCTATCAGATGGGGACAGGGATGGCGACATATGCGGGCCTGGTGCTGTATTTTGTCGTCTCGATCTTTGCCCTGCCGTTTGTCCTGGCCTTCCTCATCGACCGCTATGAACGACGGACCGCCCAGCGGCAATACCAGAGCCTGTACGAAGCGTACGTCGGTACCCCGGCCTATCGTCAGCAACAGCTCAACACGCTCCGGCGTGCCTATGCCCGCACCCATCGGCTCCGACGCCGCCAGCGCGCTGAGCTGGCAGCGTTGTTACATGCCCTGGAACTGCACGGCGAACCCTGCTGGTGGTGCGGCGCTGCGGCGACGGTCCCCCAGACATGTGACTGGGCTCCAGCGCATGTCCAGCCCGCGTGCAGCCGTTGTGGCTGGGAAGTGCAGGCAACCACGCCGCGCCAGGAGGCCGAACCGACAGACGTTGGCCTCCCTCTCGCGGGACGAGGCAGGGAGGAAGAAGGTGGGAGGACGCCAGAGCCTTAGCCTTCACGGACGGGCTGCCGGGCGTTCTGTCAGGGTCACGTGCACCTTGATTCGTTTGCCATGACGCAACACCGTTAAGGTCACTGCTTGCCCTGGTTGAGCCCGCAGCATCAGCGTTTGCAGATCCTGTAATTGCGTGATCGGTTTATCATCAAAGGCCACGATCACATCGCCGCCCACAGAGACACGGCGGCCCTCAAAGAAGACCGTTTTGTCATTGCCATGCAAACGGGCCTGATCTGCAGGGCTTCCACGCTCGACTTTCTCGATCAACACGCCGCGCTGGTTCGCGGAGAGCCGCATAGCCTGGGCCACCTGGGGTGTCAGCGTTTGTCCCACAATGCCAAGCCAGGCGTTGCTCCCACGGCTGGCCCGCCCATGCGGTGTTTCAGAACGAGGGCGGGCATTGAGCGTCACCCGCATGGTCT
>Ga0194121_10004983_pt1 | contig 18808 bp, 14 predicted proteins | sample TA2MahCa50mmetaG_FD_148609 | JGI IMG/M metagenome (GOLD analysis project Ga0194121, IMG submission 148609) | Freshwater microbial communities from Lake Tanganyika, Tanzania - TA2015020 Mahale Deep Cast 50m | ecosystem: Environmental > Aquatic > Freshwater > Lake | place: Tanzania: Lake...
GGAGTCCAGGTTTGCCAGCGCGGGGCGGCGCCCGCAGGCTGCCGGGGTTTTTCCGATGTCCGCTCCCCTCGTTGCCGTCGAGACCTTCCTCGCGCGTTATCCGGTCACCGGGGCGTTCAAGTACCTTCCGTCCCGGGGTGGGAGGGGGCCGACGCGCGACACCGTGGTGCTGCGGCTGACGGCGGAGGACGGCCTTTGCGGCTGGGGTCAGGCGGTGCCTTCGCCGACCTGGAGTTACGAGACCGTGGAGACCGTGCGCACCACGCTCGACCGGCATCTTGGCCCGGCGCTGGTCGGGTGGGATCCGGAGGATTTCGCGGGGATCGAGGCCCTGTTGCGGCGGGTGATCGCGCCCGGATTCTCGACCGGGCAACCGATCGCGAAGGCGGCGATCGACTTGGCGTTGCTGGACCTGGCGGGTCGCCGGGCGGGGCGCTCGGTGGCGGCGCCGTGGGGGCGGGTGGGGCGGGGCGCGGTGACCCTGAGTTGGACCGTGGATGCCGCGGGTCCGGCGGAGGCGGCGGCGGCGGTGGCGGCGGCGGGCGAACGGGGTTTCCGGCATTTCAACCTAAAGGTGGGCCGCGACCCGGCGGCGGATGTGGCGGTCGCGGCGGAGGTGCGCCGCGCGGCGCCGGGGGCGTTCGTGTGGGCGGACGCGAACGGGGGCTACGACGTGGACACGGCGCGGCGCGTCGCGGGGCGGCTGGCGGACCTGGGCGTGGCGGCGCTGGAGCAGCCGCTGCCGGCGAACGACCTGTCGGGTTACCAGCGGCTCCGGGAGCAGCGGGCGCTGCCGATCCTGATGGACGAGGCCATCGTCGCCTTGGCGGACCTGCGGGCGTTCCACGAGCTGGGCCTGCTGGACGGGGTGGCGATGAAGGTCTCGCGGTGCGGCGGCCTGACCGAGGCGCGGCGCATCCTCGAATATATGGAGCAGCACGGGCTGCTGTTCTTCGCGAGCGGCCTGACCGATCCGGACCTGGCCTTCGCGGCGTGCCTGCAGCTGTTCGGGGCGTATGGGCTGGAGCGGCCGGCGGCCCTGAATGCCCCGCAGTTCCTCGCGGGGAGTATTTTGGCGCGGCCGCTGGAGGTGCGCGGGGACCAGGCGCTGGTGCCGGCGGGGCCAGGGCTGGGCGTTGAGGTGGATCCCGCGAAACTCGCCGCGGCGGAATCCTCCTGACTCCGCAGCGGATTGGTCGGGGCGACAGGATTCGAACCTGCGACCTCCTGGTCCCAAACCAGGCGCTCTACCAGGCTAAGCTACACCCCGGATCCGGAGCGGAGGGTTGGGCTGGCGCGCCCCGAGTCAACCTCCGCGGGGCCCGCGTGCCGATCCTTCGGACGGTCCGCCGCAAAACCCAGTTGCCACCCGCGGCCCGGGCCCCAGAGACTTCTTCCAGCCCCTTCCGCCGCCGTCCGCGGCGCGAGTTTCACCTCACCTGCCGATGCAACCCTCGCTCCGTCTCCTGCCCCTGGGCCTCGCCCTGGCCGCGCTGCCGGGCCCCGCCTTCGCCGGCGAGCCCGCCGCCCCCACGCCGGGCGACCTCGCCCGCTACGACCGCAACCGCGACGGCCGCCTCGATGCGACGGAACTGGCGGCCAAGTCCCGCGACGACGCCCTCGCTTCCGGCGCCGTCACCCTCACCCCCTTCGAGGTCTCGGCCGACGCCTTCGACACCTACGAGGCGACCAACACCAACTCTATCACCGGCACCAACACCCCCCTCGGCAAGACGCCCCTCGACGCCAAGGTATTTAACCGGCAGCTGATGGACGAGATGGGCGTGGTCGATATGACCGAGATGCTCTCGAAGCTCGGCGGCCTCGGCTCGGCCATCATCGGCGGCGGCAGCGAGGATGTGCGGGGCGACCTCGAGGGCGACCGGCAGGACCCCAAGAGCATGACGATGCGGGGCCTGCAGATCAACAACCCCCGCCGCGACGGCTTCCTGCGCTCCGACACCACCCTGCTCGATTCCTTCGACATCGAGCGCGTCGAGGCCATCGGCGGCTCCAATTCCCTACTCTTCGGTTCCGGTGACGCCGGCGGCGTGGTCACCAGCGCCTCCAAGCGTGCCTACGCCAACCGCGGCCCCCGCGTGACCTTCGCGGCGACCGGGGACTCCGAGGGCACGCGACGCTTCACGCTGGATGCCGGCGCCGGCTACCGGACCTGGGGTTACCGGATCAACGCCGTGCGCGGTGACACCCGCTACTTCCGGCCCGGGACGCGCCAGATCAACGAGGGCCTGCACCTCGCGCTCACCCTGCAGCCATGGCGGCGCCTGCAGATCCGCGGCGAGTGGCGCCACTTCACCCGCGACACGATCTTCGCCCAAGCGGTGACCGTGCGCGCGCCCCTCAACCTGCTGCTGCCCACGGGCGAGCGGGTGGACGGCCAGAGCTCCCGTTACCTCGTGGCGTTCCCGAATGTCCGCGAACTCACCGGCGGTACCTTTGACCTGACCAAGGTCGATTCCGCGATCGGTCCGTTCCACCGCGATGCCTACAAGAACGGGATCAAGTCGGTCGTCGCGGAGGCGACTTTGGCCGAGGGGCTGGCGCTGCAGGTGCGCTATGGTCACGACGCGCGCATCAACGACCCGCTGCGCGCCAACAGCACCACCGTCTACGCGCCCGGCGCCCCGGGCAACGCGTACGTGGACCCGTTGACGGGCCTGGTGGGGACGCAGTGGGCCTTCACCACCTCGATGAACGCGGCGCCTTTCCATACCGGCGCCCGCGGCTACCGGGCGGCGCTGGCTTATCAGAAGAACCTCGGCCGCTGGGGCCGCCACCAGGCCAGCGTTTTCTCCCAGGATATGCAGTCGTGGGTCAACCAGGAGCCCTGGCGCTTCTACGAGGCGGACGCCGCCGGCCGGGTGATCCAGAATCCCGCCCAGATCAACACCACCGAGTCCGGGCGCATCACCCTGCCCGCCGTCTGGATGCCGATCTTCCCCAAGGAAGTCATTGGCGGCCAGCAGTGGCCGTTCACCTCGCTCGTCCACCCCAACGGCAAGACCTACGTCTACCAGCCGCAGGTCTATGCCGGCGCCGTGCCCCCGACCCGCAACAACCCCCTCGGGCTCTCGGGTCCCATCAATGCCAACACCGGTCAGAGCACCATCACCGGGTACTACCACGACGACACCAACGAGCGCAGCTACGGCTTCAGCCTGTTCAGCGAGTGGTGGAAGGGGCGCATCGACACCATGGCGGGCTACCGGGCCGAAGAGGCGAGTGCGTTCCGCACCAACACCGGCCTGCGCCGCGGGCCGATCACCTACGACAGCCTCACCACCGGCGCCGTGATCGACACTCCGCTCAGGGGTGTCCGCGTGTCCCTCAACTACTCAACCAATGGGAAGATCAATTTCGACACCACCCGCGACATCTACAACCAGCCGCTGCCCGCGGGCAAGGGCGTGAGCCGCGACGTGGGCCTCAAATTCGGGCTCTGGGAGAACCGGATCTCCGGCAACCTGAACTACTACGTCTCGGAGGCGCAGAACTTCACCGCCGGCCTCGGCGGGGCGCAGAACGACGTCGACCCCAACGGCATCAACGGCCGCAACGGGGGCGGCGCCTACACCTACAGCCGCACCTCCGACGGCTACAACCTCACCCTCTCCTCGCGCCCGCTGCGCGGCTGGGAGGTGCGGGTCAACTTCGCCTCCGCCAACGGCAGCGAGCGCAGCGATGTGGTCCTGCCGCAATTCTATAACGACCAGTTTAACACCACCACCGTCGGCGGGCAGACGGTCGTCGGCGTCCGCGCCACCGCAGGCGGGGCGATCACGCCCCTTTTGGTGCCCTCGGATCCCCGCGATCCGGCCTCGACGCCGTTGCCCCTCTCGCTGGCGATGATGCGCGATCCCACCAGCGCCTACTTCGCGCAGCTCGACGTCGAGTCGGGCCAGATCCTCAACGCGCAGACGCTCGGCCTCTTCACGCCTGGGGTCGGCACCAACGCCACCGGTCTGCCGGTCTCGCAGCACCAGCTCGGGTTCGTCTCGCCCTCCGGCGGCACCCTCATCGTGCGCAAGGCGGGCGAGCGTACCATTGGCTACGCCGAGCGCAGCTACAGCCTGATCAACCGCTTCCAGTTCGACCGGGGCCCGCTGCGCGGCCTCGTAGTCGGCCTTAGCAGCAGCCTGCGCGAGAAGCACCGGGGTTATATGTACAATGACGCCGCCGACGGGAACCGGCGAAAGATGTACTACTTCCCCAATCGGATGCTTCACGACCTGTTCGCACTTTACCGGTTGAAGCCCTACGGAAAGGTCCGGACGACGCTCCAGATCAACGTTTCCAACCTGCTCGACGCGAACGAGGTGATGTACCTCATCCGCTCGACCAACGGCACGCTTCGCTACGCCCAGTGGCTCAACGCCCCACGAAAGCTGGGCGTGACCACGACGGTGAGCTTCTGACCGCGGCGGCTCCGGGCGGCGGCCCTCCCGGTCCCGCCGCCCCGCTTAGCGGCCGAGGTCGTTGTTCCGCACGGACCGCAAGGTAGCGGTCAACCGTTCCCGGTAGCCGGCCACGGTGGCGGCGTGTTCCGGCCGGCGCGCCAGGTTGGTGTACTGCCCGGGGTCGGCGGCCAGATCGTACAACTCGACCCCGGCCGCCGCGTCCTCCTGATACTGGATGAACGCGAAGCGGTCGTCGCGGAGCAGGAACCCCTTGGTCGAGGGTGCCACGCTGAACGCGGTGTCGCGCACGCGCGCGCCGGGATCCGCGAGCACTGGCGCGAGGTCGCGCCCCTGCAGCCGCGCGGGCACCGGCAGGCCGCAGATCGCGGCGGTGGTCGGGAACAGGTCCACGAGCTCCACGAGGGCATCCCGTACGCCTGGTTGCCGCCCCGGGACGCGCACCAGCAGCGGCACCTGCGCGGATTCCTCCAGCAGGCTGACCTTCGCCCAGAAGTCGTGTTCGCCGAGGTGGAAACCGTGGTCGCTGGTGAAGATTACGATCGTGTCGTCCGCCAGTCCCGACGCCTCGAGCGCCGCCAGCACGCGGCCCACCTGCGCGTCCATAAAGGAGACGCTCGCGTAATAGCCCCCGATCGCCTTCCGCTGCCGGCGCTCGTCGAACTGCATATTCACGCTCGTCTTGTAGTTGATCCCCGGTTTCGGGAGATCGTCCCAGTCGCCCGGCACCTTCGGGGGCAGAGGGAGGTTCTCGTAGGGCAGGTAAGGCGCGAAGTACTTGCGGGGGGCGACAAAGGGCACGTGCGGGCGGACGAAACCGACGGCGAGGAAAAAAGGCTCCGGCCGGCCGCGGCGGGCGCGCAGGAACTCTTCCGCCCGAGCGGCCGCCTTCCCGTCGTGGTGCTCGTCATCATCCCCGTCCGCCTCGACCACGACAAAGGTGTTCCCGCCCATCACCGGCTTGGTGCCGTCGGGGTTGCGCTCAAGGGTCTCGCCGGTCCCGGACGCGCGCCACTCGGGCCCCGGCGTGTTCCAGCGCTCGGTCCACGAGGCCGGGTCGTCCGCGCCGTTGTAGTCGCGGCCGGGCCCGTGGTCCTCCACGCCGCCCGGCACGCCCATATGGTAGATCTTGCCGATCCGCGCGGTGTGGTAGCCGGCCTGCCGGAAGTGCTGGGGCCACGTCGCGCGTTCCCCGAGCGCCGCGCGCGGGCTGGTGTAGCCGAGGACGCCTGTCGCGTGTGGATAGTAGCCGGATAGGAACGACGCGCGCGAGGGGCCGCAGTAGGTGCCCTGGCAATAGGCCCGGGTGAAGCGGAGCCCCGACGCCGCGAGGCGGTCCAGGTTCGGCGTGCGGCAGATGCGGTTGCCGTAGGACCCGAGCGCGGTCCGAGTGAGGTCGTCCGCGACGATCAGGAGGACGTTCGGCCGCGCGGCCGCCGCCGCGGCGGGCGCGCAGGCGAGGGCGAGCAGCGCAAGGCAGGGCAAAAGGCGCGGGGAGGGCATCGGGGTGGGTCGCAGGCTGGGGGGAAGCGCGGGGAAAATCCAGCCGCGGCCTCGCCCAGCGAAGGGTCCGAACCTGTAGGTGGCATCCACCGCCCTATCGGGGCCGTAATACTACGCGTATGACCCGTCAATGCCCCACTCGCCTCGTCATCATTTTCTCGCTGCTGGCTTTACCTGCGGCCGCAGACACCTGGTCTCAGTGGCGCGGCCCGGCCCGGGACGGCCGAGTGGAGGGGGCGCCGTGGCCGGCCAAGCTCGGCGACTCCGCCTTGGAACGGCTCTGGCGCGTACCGCTCGGACCCGGATATTCCGGACCGCTGGTATCGCGGGATCTGGTCTTTGTGACCGAGACGCACGACAAGCGGGCCGAGGTCGTGCGCGCGCTTGACCGCCGCACCGGTGAGCAGCGCTGGGTGCACGAGTGGCCCGGCGCGATCTCGGTGCCTTTCTTCGCCAAGTCGCGCGGCGACTGGATCCGCGCCACGCCGGCGTTCGACGGCGAGACCCTGTTTGTGGCCGGGATGCGGGATGTGCTCGTGGCGCTCGAAGCGGCCAGCGGGCGCGAGCGGTGGCGGATCGACTTTGCGGCGCGGTACGACACGGGTGCCCCGGACTTTGGTCTCGTCTGCTCCCCGCTGGTCGATCAGGGCGCGGTCTACCTGCAGGCGGCAAACTCGGTGGTGAAGGTTGCGGCGGCGGACGGGCAGGTGATTTGGCGCGCGCTCGAGGGCAAGTCCGGGATGATGTCAGCCGGGGCCTTCTCCTCGCCCGTGATCGCCCCCCTGCTCGGTACGCGCCAGCTGGTCGTTCAGACTCGCGAGAAGCTGGCCGGTCTCGAACTCTCCACGGGCAAAGTCTTGTGGGAGCACTCGGTGCCTTCCTACCGCGGGATGAACATCCTCACCCCGACCGTTGCGGGCGACGCCATCTTCACCAGCAGTTACCAGAACAAGAGCTGGCTCTACCGCCTCGAGGCGGGCGGGCCCGGGGTGACCGCGCGCGAGGCCTGGAGCAACAACGCCCAAGGCTATATGTCGTCCCCGGTCATCATCGCCGGCCACGCCTACCTCCACCTCGGCAACGGTCGCTTCACCTGTATCCGCCTCTCCGACGGCGAGCGCACCTGGACCTCCGACCCGTTTGGCAAGTACGCGAGCCTCGTGGCGCAGGGGAATCGAATTCTCGCCCTCGACGAGCGCGGGATACTGTTGCTGATTCAGGCAGATCCGGCGGCCTTCCAGCTCGTGGGGCAAGCCAAGGTGGCGGAGGAGGAGACGTGGGCCCACCTCGCGATCGTCGGCGACGAATTAGTGGTGCGTGATCTCAAGGCCATCTCCGCTTTCCGCTGGCGCGGGGAAGCTCGGTTTATGCCGGGTGAGTAGCTCCAGCGAATGGGAGCGCGTTGGTCAGCGCGATCCCTGCTCCTCGTATTGGGTCCAGAGCGTGACGGCCGGCCAGAGCGCGCACCAAGTTATGAGGATCGCCGGGCACTGGAAGGGGAAATCGAACCAAGAGTAGGCGGCGACCAAGAGGAGGCCCAGGACGGTGGTCGCGCTGAACGCATTTTCCCAAAAGTAGCTGCGGGCGAGGCGCAGGAGCCACCAGCCGAGCCCAAGGAGAATCGGGATCATCCCGACGGTGCCGAACTCGGCAAAAAATTGCAGCACGTCGTTGTGGGCCTGGTGCCATTGACCACCCATCTTTACCAAGCGGGGGTCCTGTTTTAGGTACTCGGGGAATAAGGCCCGGAAGCCGCCGGTGCCGGTACCAAAGAGCGTGTGGTTCTGGAACATCTTCCAGGTGCCCTCGGAGGCCCACTCCCGCGATTCGAGGGAGGCGTCCTCGCGGGCGAGGCCGGCGCGGATGCGGTCCCACGCCTCGCCGGAGCGGAGGGCCTCGAAGCCGGTCTTGAGAAAGAAGCCGAACACGAGCAGCAGGGCGAAGGCGACGACGGGGCGGCGGTGCTCCGCGGGGGCGCGGACCTGGTGCAGGAGGAACCCGCCGATGCAGACCAGGAGGAAGACGAGCATCGTGAGCGTCGCCCCGCGGGCGTAGCTGGTGAGGATGCTGACCGCGATGCAGGTGGCGAAGAAGGCTAGCACGCCGCTGGGGTTGGACTTTTCCATCCGGCGCTGGCCGCGGAGATAGTACCAGCCGGCGAGCCCGCAGGTCACCGCCAGGGCGAGGAAGAGGTAGGCGGCGCCATGGTTCTTGTAGACGAAGCTGGCGTAGGGCATCCGCCCCGGGAATTCCAGCAGCCAGAAGACCTTGTCGTTGCCGACCAGCCGCTGGGCGAGGCCGAGCAGGGCGACCAGGAGGCCGTTCACCGCGACGATGCCTACGAGCAACTGCACCGGGCGCCGCCGCGTGAAGCCGGTCCAGAGCGCGCAGGCGGTAAGCCACGCCGACGCGTACAGCATCAGCATCCGGGGCGGGCCCCATTGGGCGAAGGGCAGGTCCACGCCGGCCGGCAGGCCTGGGACCGGTTCCAAGCGGAGCATCCACCAGGCCTTGCCGTCCGTCTGATAGCGCCAGGCGGGATTGAGTGCGCCGATAGCAAGGTACGCCAGCAGGGCGAGGCCGAGCCAGAAGATGGGGAACCGGAGGAGCTTCGGCCACATCACGAGGCGAAAGTCCGACGATCCGCTTTCCTCCTCAGTATATCGGCGCGGGAGCAGGGCGAGAAGTAAGGCGAGTAGCGAGCAGCCGAAGCTGAAGAACTGCGCGGGCGGGTGCATCGCGCCCAGCGCCCAAGGCAACACGACCAGATGAACCGCGATTACCCCCAGCAGCGCCTGCTCTAGGCCGTGCACCCGGAGTCGCCGGTTCCGCGGGCGGAAGTGGTCCAGCGGCTTCTGGAGATCGGCAGGTCGGGTGGAGTCCACTGGTTTAGTTTGTGCCGAGGCCCCGGTTGCAGACGAGGCTTTTTGCATCCCCGGCCCGGCGGGGACGCGATGCCCCCGGCCGTGCCGGAGTACCCCGTCCTGCGTTCGGGCGGCGTCACCGCCGCCGCCGGCTAAGTTTTCTGCCCGCGGGGATTGCCTTACCGCAACTGCGGGCCCTATGGCTAGCGGGGTGAATCGCGGGGAAACGGAGCGTCATCGCGAGCTCAAACGCCTGGCACTGGCTTGGGCGCGCGCGCGGGGCCTCGACCTGGCGGCGGCCGAGGTCCGGATCCCGCGGAGCGCCTGCCGCGCCGACGTCGCCGCCGCCGGCGGGTCGGATGGGCCATGCGTGCTGTTCGAGTGCAAGCAGTCCCGCGAGGATTTGCGCCGGGACGCCCACGACGAGGAGGCGGCGCGCGCCCGCTCGGAGGAACTGTCGCGGCGGTCCCGCGCCCTCGATGACTTGCTGGCAACCCACTACCCGGCGTTGCGCTGCGGGGAAGCACTCTGGCCAGAGTTCGACACGTGGGATTTTTCCGGCCTGCGGCACCGGGGCCGCCGGGCGCTTCAGGTGGCGCGGGCCGCGGCCGAGCGGCGCGTGCGTGAAGGCACCAAGTTCTCCCGGCTCCGGCGTTACCGGGCGGCGGATGAGCTGTATCTGGTGGTTGAGCCAGACTGTTTCGCGCCCGCCGACCTGCCGGTGGGCTGGGGACTGCTTGTGCGGAGCAGAGGGACGGATGCTGCGCCCGCTAGCCTGCACCTCGAGCGCGCGCCGGAGCACCTCGCGGCTGCCCCTGCCCAGCGCGCCGCCCTCCGCGCGGCGATCCGGCACGCCGCGGGGCGACCCCGCGCTTTACTTTGCCCTGGATTGCAGGACGGTTGCGTTGATGCCCGAGACCACGCCGCCCAACCAGGCTGACGCCGGGATCGAGATCCGGACCTATTTCGTGCGGAGCCGAAACGCGCTGCTCGCCCGGGCGGATTTCGGGGAACTGTTCGTCGATTACTATCTGCACCTCAGCCAGCACGGCCTGTCCGTCCCGGCGGCCCCCGACGCGGTGTTTAAGCGCGCCTTGGCCGGGTTCGCGCTTCACTGTGTGTCGCGTCCGCGGAACGAGCTCACGGCTTGGACCGTTAATTTCCAAGAGCCGCTCCTGAACCTCTTCCTCGCGGGCGATAACAGCACGGGGTCGGTCACGGGCCGCGTCTTTACCGAGAACGTGAAGGAGGGCCCGGAGGGGCTGTTCTATGCCGACGTGGTGCGGGGCCGGCAGCCGCCGCACCGGAGTGTGGTGGGATTCCAAGGCGGTGATCCGCTGGCTGCCGCAGAAGTGTTCTATGCGGGGAGCGAGCAGCGCCGGGCGCGGTTCTTCCCCGTGGGCGAGGAGGAACTGGTGCTTGTGACCGAGCATCCCGACTGTGATCTCGCGTGGCTAGAGGGCTTGACGGTCGAGGCGGTGCGCCGGCTGGAGACGGAAGAGACGCTGGTGCCGTTGGAGCGGAGGGTCCTGCGCTGGCACTGCGGCTGCAATCCGGGCCGGATGATGGAAATCCTAGCTCCCGCGATGCGGCACGATCCGGAGGAACTCTTTGGTACCGAGGCGGCGATCGAGATCCGCTGCCCTCGGTGCGCGGGGCGGCACGCGATCGGGCGCGCGGAGTTGGCGGCCTTCGTGGCCGGGCGGGAATGAGCGGGGCGGAGGTGGTCGCGACGCTGCTGGGCCTCCTCGGCGTGGGGCTGATGGTCCGCCAGCACGTCTGGGCGTGGCCGGTGGGCATCGTCCAGGTCATCCTCTCCGCGTGGGTCTTCTGGGCGGCACGGCTGTATTCCGACGCCGTCCTGCAGGGCATCTTCCTCGTGCTCCAGGCCTACGGCTGGTGGGCGTGGACCCTTGGCCGGACCCGGGCCGGCGAGACTCTGCCGGTCACGCGTTTAGGGGGGCGCGGGGCCGCGGGATTCACTTTGGCCGGCTTGCTGGCGACCGCGGCCTGGGGCGAGGGGATGCGCCGGCTGACCGATGCGGCGCTGCCGCACGCCGACGCGTTCATTCTGGTCTTCAGCGTCCTCGCGCAGTGGCTGCAGGCCCGCAAGCGCCTCGAGTGCTGGCTGGTCTGGATCGTGGTCAACTTCGCCGCGGTGGGCGTTTACGCCGCGCGAGGGTTGCTCCTGTTTGCCGGCCTGTACGCGGTTTTCCTCTTCCTGGCGTTGGTGGGTTACCGGGCGTGGCGCCGGACGGAGGTGCGGCCGTGAAGCTCCCGCTGCGGGTGGCGGTGTTCGGGCCGGAATCGACCGGCAAGACCGCGCTGGCGGCGCGACTCGCGGCGCATTTCGGGGAGCCGTGGGCGCCGGAGCACGTGCGCGAGTACTGGGATCGCGCGGGCGGGCGAATCGGCCCGGCGGACTTGGACGCCATCGCGCGCGGGCAGCTGGCGCTCGAGGAGGACGCGGCGGCGCGCGCCAGCCGGGTGGTGTTCTGCGACACGGAGCTGCTCACCTGCACCCTCTGGAACGACCTGCTCTTTCCCGGCGCCTGCCCCCCGTGGGTGCGCGCGGAGGCGGAGCGACGCGCGCGGAACTACGCGCTCTATCTGCACTGCGTGGACGATCTGCCCTTTGCCCCGGACCCACAGCGCTGCTTTCCGGGGGCGGAGGAACGTTCCCGCGCCGCGGCCCGCTGGCGCGAGGCCCTGGTGTCGCGGGCGCTGCCGCGGGTGGACATCACGGGCCCTGGGGCGGACCGCGAACGGGGGGCGGTGGCCGCCGTCGAGCGCCTGTTGGCGGAGCTGGCGACGCGCTGAACGGTCGGCCGGAACGGGTTACTTGCCACCGGCGAGGATTCGGGCGGCCTCGGCGGTCCCGATCTCGCGCACGAAGACATTGCGCCAGCGGATCTCGCCGCCGTGCGTCTGGAGCATGATCGGCCCCTTCGCGGGCAGCGGCTGCTTGCGGTCCCAGTAGTTCTCCATCACCGCGCCATCGACCACAACCTGGCCGTTGAGCCAAACCCACGTCCGGGTGCCGATCTGGCGGATGCGGAACTGGTTCCATTCGCCGAACGGCCGGTCTGCGACGACGAGCGGGTCGCGGCCGGGAGTGCCGGGCGTGTTGTTGAACAGGCCGCCCGAGCCGAGGTGCGGCTTGCGGTCGGGCTTCTTCGCGTCGAAGGACTGGTTCTTGTCCCAGATCTGGATCTGCGGGGTGCCGCGCAGGTAGATCCCGCTGTCGGCCTTTGCGACCGTCCGGTACTCGAGCAGCAACTCGATGTCCCCGAACTCCTCGTCCGTGGTCGCGTAGGGTCCGGTGCCGGGGTTGACCAGTTCGCCGCCCTGCACCGACCAGTGCTTCGTGAAGTCGGCCCGCTCCTGGGCCAGCTTGGCGGTTTTCTTCTCGCCCTGCAGCTTCACCACGCTGTGCGGGTTGAGGCCGTGCCAGCCAGCGAGGTCCCGGCCGTTGAAGAGCGCGCGGAAGCCGGCCGGCGGCTGGGGCGCGGCAGCGAGGCTGGCTGCGGTGAGGAGGGCGCCGAGGAGTGGGATGGGAAGGGGTTTCATGAGCTTGCGGTGAGGAAACGCGGGCCCGGGCCGGATCGACAACGGGAAAAACGTCCGCCGCGGGCTTGCCCCGCCGGTGGGCATGCCGTCAATCGGGGGATGCGCACGACACGGTGGATGGCGCCTGGGCTCGGGCTGATGCTGGGTGCGGCGGGCTCCGCGGGGGCCGCGGCCGCGGAGGTGCGGCGCGACGTCGAGTACGGCCGCGCGGCCGGCGAGCCGCTCCTCCTCGACGTGGGAATCCCCGCTGGATCGGGGCCTTTCCCGGTGGTCATTCTGGTCCACGGCGGCGGCTGGACGCGCGGCGACAAGGCGGGCAGCGACCGGCCCGGCGATGGCGGGGATATCTCGCCGTGGTTCGACCTGCTGGGCCGTTCGAACCACGTGTGGTTCTCGATCAACTACCGGCTCGCGCCGCAGCACCGCTGGCCGGCGTGCCTCGAGGACCTGCAGACGGCGGTGCGCTGGGTGAAGGCGAACGCGGGGAACTTCCGCAGCGATCCCGGCCGGGTCGCGGTGTTCGGCCATTCCGCGGGCGGGCACCTCGCGCTGATGCTGGCGACTCTGACCCGGCCCGACACACGGGTGCAGGCGGTCGTTGGGTTCGCGCCGGTCACGGACCACGAGCACAAGCTGGCCGTGCGGGGTGGTTTGGGCGCCGGCCTGCAGGCGCTGCTGGGGCGGCCGGCGCAGATCACCCCGGAGGCGCTGCACGAGCTGCGGGCGATCTCGCCGGTCAACCGCGTGAAGGCCGGGATGCCGCCGCTGCTGATCCTGCACGGGGACGCGGACCGCACGGTCGCGGTGGATCAGAGCGTGGCCTTCCAGCGGCGCGTGCGGGCGGTTGGCGGGAGTTGCGACCTGATCGTGCTGCCCGGGGCGCCGCACGGGCTCCGCGAGTGGGCGCGGGCCGCGCCGGACCACGAGGCGCGGCTGCGGGAATGGCTCGGCCGCGCGCTCGGTCCCGGAGCGCCGGCGCGCTGAGCGGACGCGTCAGCCCGACTTCGCCTTATTTTTTGCGGGCGCGCCCTCGATCCGGCCGGGCTCGCGGACGCCGGAGCCTTGGCGTTTGGCCAGGGTGTCACCGAGCTCCGCGCGGCATTTCTCGGCGAAGGCCTGCAGGCGCGCGACGACCTCCGGGTGCGTGGCGGCGACGTCGGTGGTCTCCTCGCGGTCGGTGCGGAGGCGGTAAAGGGCGGGGCGCTCTAGGGTGACGGTCTCATACTTCGCCGGGATGCCGCCGGTGCCGCCGGGGCGGCCGCCGAGCGTGCGATAGCGGTGGGGGAGCACGAGCTTCCACTCGCCGTCGCCGGTGACCACTGCCTGGAGCTCGTTCTGGGCGAACCAGTTGCCGTAGCCCTCGTGCGGGTTGGTGGCACTCGGCTGGCCGGCCAGGATCGGCCACACGTCACGGCCGTCGATTTTCCGGGCGGGGGCCGGCGCGCCGATCAGGCCGGCGAGCGTGGGTAGTAGGTCGATCGTCATCACGTACTGGTCGCAGGTCGTGCCCGCGGGTAGGCGGCCGGGCCAGCGCATCAAGCAGGCGACGCGGGTGCCACCCTCCCAGGCCGTGCCCTTGCCCTCGCGGTGGGGCCGCGCGCTGCCCGCGTGGTCGCCGTAACTGAGCCAGGGGCCGTTGTCGCTGGTGAAGATCACGAGCGTGTCGCGGGTGAGGCCGTGACGCTCCAGCGCGCCCAGCACCTGCCCGACCGACCAGTCGAGCTCCATCATCACGTCAGCGTAAAGCCCGCGGCCGGACTTGCCCTTGAACTTCTCGCTGACGAAGAGCGGCACGTGCGGCTGCGGGTGCGCGAGGTAGAAGAAGAACGGGCGCTCCCGGTTCCGCTCGATGAAGCGCACCGCGCGCTCGGTCAGCCACGTCGTGAGCTGCGCCTGCTCCTCGGGCGTGACCTCCGCGTCGATGACGCGCCCGTCCTCGATCAGCGGCAGCGGCGGGTAGGTGCCCGGCTTCGCCTCCGGGTGGTACGGCCACATATCGTTTGAGTAAGGGATCCCGAACGACTCGTCGAAGCCGTGCCGCGGCGGCAGGAACGGCGCGTGGTGGCCGAGGTGCCACTTGCCCGCCATCCCGGTCGCGTAGCCGCGGGACTTGAAGACCTCCGCGAGGGTGGTCTCGTCGGCGTGGATACCGTGGTTGGACTGCGGCCCGAGGGCGCCGTGGATGCCCACGCGGTTGGGATAGCAGCCCGTGAGGAGGGCGGTGCGCGAGGCGGAGCAGACCGCCTGCGCCACGTGGAAGTTGGTGAACCGCACCCCCTCGCGCGCCATCCCGTCGAGGTGCGGCGTCGCGTAACCCTTCGCCCCGAAGGGGCCGATGTCCGCGTAACCGAGGTCGTCGCAGAAGATCACGATCACGTTCGGCGGACGGAGGCCGGCGGCGGTGGCCGCGGTGGGCAGCAGGGCGGCGAGGGCGAGGAGCGCGGCGAGGGCGCGGCCCGGGGAGGGAAGGGCGGGGCGGGGCATACCCGAGGTTTGCCTCGCACCGCTGCGCCGCGCAAGTCCGCGTGCCAGCACCTTCGCGTTAACGCTGCATTTGCGGGACGACGTCCGGCGGGCATTGCTCCCTTGACCGGCGCGCAGGCCGCCCGCGTAGTTCCGGCCTCCCCCCGTGCCCCGTATCGCCTTTCTAGGACTTTTCCTGCCCGCTGCGCTGGCGGTGGCCGGCCCGGCCGTGCCGTCCGAGTTGCGACCGTTCTTTTCCCCGCCCCCCGAGCACGCGGGCCGGCTCGGCGGGTACCGGTCGCCGCTGCTCCGCGACGACGGCAGCCAGGTCACCTCGGCCGCGGAGTGGCCCGCGCGCCGGCGCGAGATCCTGGACCACTGGCATCGCGTGATGGGGCCGTGGCCGGCGCGGGTCGCGCGGCCGCGCGTCGAGCTCTCGGAACGGCAGGACCGGGACGGCGTGACGCAGCACCGCGTTGAGCTGGAGGTCGCCCCCGGCGTGATGCAGGCGGGCTTCCTGCTGTTTCCGCCGGCGCGTTTCGCGGGGCAGCGCCCGGCCGTGCTGGTGCCATTCTACGCCCCGGAGGTCAGCGTGGCCTACGCCGGGCCCCAGCCACTCGCGGGGCAGGCGGCGCGTTTCTTCAAGGACGGCCCGCCCGTGCAGCGGGACTTCGCGCTGCAGCTGGCCCGGCGTGGCTTCGTGACCCTCGCGATCGGCACGCCGGGCGACGATGCCTACCGGCCGGACCTGCGCGGCGCGCGGTGCCAGCCGCTCAGCTACCACGCCTACCTCGCGAGCAACTGCCTCACCGCGCTGGCGCAGCGGCCGGAGGTCGACCCCGCGCGCATCGGGGTGATGGGCCATTCCTACGGGGGCAAGTGGGCGCTCTTCGCCTCGTGCCTCGACGAGCGGTTCGCCTGCGCGGTGTGGTCAGACTGCGGCGTCGTGTTCGACGAGGCGCGCAGGGCCGTCAACTACTGGGAACCTTGGTACCTAGGGCGCGAGGAGGGCCATACCCGGGCGCGCGGCTTGGTGACCGCGGCCAACCCCGGCACCGGCGCCTACCGCGAGCTGCGCGCGGCGGGCCGGGACCTGCACGAGTTGCACGCGCTGATGGCCCCGCGGCCGTTCCTCGTCTCCGGCGGTTCGGAGGATCCCCCCTCCCGCTGGGAGGCGCTTAATCACGCGGTCGCGGTCAACCGGCTCCTCGGCCACGAGGACCGGGTCGCGATGACCAACCGGCCCGTGCACTCCCCGACGGCGGAGTCCAACGCGCAGGCGTTCCGTTTCCTCGAGCATTTCCTCCAGCCATGACCCCCGACGACGGCGGACTATTTGACCTGCAGGTGAACGGTTTCGCGGGCGTGGATTTCCAGCGTCCGCTCGCCGCCGCCGGCCTCGCGCGCGCGGCGCGGGCGCTGCACGCCCACGGCACCCCGCGGATCCTGCTCACGCTCATCACCGACACCGTCGAGGCGCTGGCGCGCCAGCTCGCGGCGGTGGAGCGGCTGGCGGCCGCGGACCCGCTCGTGCGGGCGACGATCGCCGGCTATCATCTCGAGGGTCCGTACTTGCTGCCCGAGCGAGGCTACCACGGCGCGCACGACCCGCGGAAGATGAAGGCCCCGGATCCGGCGGAGTTCGACCTGTTCTGGCGCGCCGCGGGCGGGCGCATCCGCCTGATCACGCTCGCGCCCGAGTGGCCGGGGTCGCCCGCCTTCATCCGGCACGTGGTGGGCCACGGGGTGCGCGTCGCGGTGGGGCACTCCAACGCGGATGACCGCGCCCTCGACGCGGCGACCGCCGCCGGCCTCACCCTCTGCACCCACGTCGGCAACGGCGTGCCGCAGCAACTGCACCGCCACGACAACATCATCCAGCGCCTGCTCGCGCGGGATGAGCTGACGGCGGTCTTCATCCCCGACGGGATCCACCTCCCGCCGGCGACCCTGCGGAATTTCGTCCGCGCCAAGCCGCGGGACCGAGTGCTCTTCACCACCGATTGCGTCGCCGCCGCCGGTGCGCCGCCGGGGCGCTACACGGTCGGCGCCATCGAGGTGGAAGCGGGTGCGGACGGCGTGGTGCGGGAGCCGGGCAAGCCGAACTTCGCGGGCTCCTCCCTCACTCCGGATCGCGCGGTGGCGAACGTGCGCCGCTTCCTCGGCTGGTCGGAGGCGGAGGCGCGCCACGCGTGCGGCGCGGGGGCCGCCGTGGCGGTGGGCTGCTGAATCATTTACCCCGGCCGGGCGCCTGATTTCGCGCTTGCCGCCGGCGGGCCCGACGGGCGTTTTGGGCCTGTCTGCTCCTGTAGGATGTCCGCTCTGCGGCGGACGCATCCTACCCCCCCTCGGACCCCTATGCTCCCCTCCCGTACGCCCGCCGGCGCGCCGCTGCGCGTCCTCTACGGCTTCACCGGCGAGCACATCACCTCCTTCAATGCAACGAACGCCGCCCTGAGCCAGCTCCGTTTGTCCGCCAAGACGGTTAACCTCAGGTTTGGCTACCAAGCCCGGCCCTCGCTCGGCTTCACCCTCGACGTCGCCAACGCGTTCAATGAGCCGCCGGTCTTTTACATCGGCTTCAAGGACCGGATGTGCCGCCAAATCAATAACTTCGTCACCGTGACCGCTGGGGTGAACCGCCGCTTCTAACCGCGGGCGCGTCCCGCGCCTCCGCCGTCCATCCGCGGCCGGGGTCCCCGTACCGCGTCCCGCGCCCTTTTCACCTCCCGCTTCCGCTATGTCCTCCCTGTTTCGCTCTCTTTCTTTTCCGACCTTTCTCCGCGCCGTCCTAGCGTGGCTCGTGTGGTCCGTCGCCCTGCCGGCGTTGCGCTCGGCCGAATCCGGCGGCGCCACCCTCACCGGCACCGTCAGCAACGCCGCCTCCGGCAACCTGCTCGAGGGCGCGCGCGTCACGGTGCCGGCGCTCGGGCTGGTCGCGCTCACGGACGCGACCGGGCTCTTCACCCTGCCCGCGCTGCCGCCCGGGACGCACGATGTCATCGTCACCTACGTCGGGCTGGATGCCGCGCGGGCGAGCGTGACCGTGGCCGCGGGTCAGCGCGTGACGCGCGCGTTCGACCTCAGCTCCGCCGTCTACCAGCTGCAGGAGTTCCGCGTCACCGGCGAGCGCGAGGGTGGCGCGGCGGCGATCACCGCGCAGCGCAACGCGGACAACGTGAAGAACATCGTGGCGATGGATTCCTACGGGAACCTCCCGAATATGAACGCCGGCGAGGTGGCCATCCGGCTCCCGGGCGTGGCCGGCTCCTTCAGCGATGAGAACGAGATCAGCGGCTTCACCGTCCGCGGCATCGGCCCCGGGCTCAACACCATCACCCTCGACGGCTCGCCGCTTACCAGCCAGGGCGCCTTCGCGCGCAGCACGATGATCAACAACATCACCGGCACGATGTTCGACCAGCTCGAGCTGGTGAAGGGGCACACGCCAGACAAGGGCGCGGACTCCCTCGGGGGCACGATCAACCTGAAGAGCCGCTCGCCCCTCGGGATGCGGGAGAAGCGTCGCGTGTCCTACAGCGCGAGCGTCCGCTGGGCACCCCCGTTCCTGGAGCACATCCCCCTGCGGGAGGCCCACCGCGCGCACCCGCTCCTCAACGTCCAGTGGCAGGAGGTCTTTGGCATTTTGGGCGGCGCGCGGAACCTCGGCGTGTCGGCCAACCTATTCTACAGCGAGAATGCCGTCGGCGGCTTCCGCGCCGTGCGCGATTTCCAGAACACCACCACGGAGCCGGCCTACGTCTGGGACTACCGCACCTGGGACAACTACAACAACCGCAAGCAGCTCAGCCTGAGCGTGAAGGCGGATTACCGCCTGTCGCCCCAGACCAAGCTGTCGGTGAACACGATCCTGAACGACGCCAACGAGACCTTCCGCCGCCAGTACGAGACGCGCGCCTACACCGGCAACCAGAACACCGTCCCCTCGGCGACCACCGGCGTGGTTCCCGG
>Ga0194121_10004984_pt1 | contig 18802 bp, 16 predicted proteins | sample TA2MahCa50mmetaG_FD_148609 | JGI IMG/M metagenome (GOLD analysis project Ga0194121, IMG submission 148609) | Freshwater microbial communities from Lake Tanganyika, Tanzania - TA2015020 Mahale Deep Cast 50m | ecosystem: Environmental > Aquatic > Freshwater > Lake | place: Tanzania: Lake...
CCGCCTGCCGCCCCGGTGGCCCAGGCGGCGCCCGCCGCGGCCGTTCCAGAGGTTCCCCGCATGCGATTCCCGTCCGCGCCGCAGCCACAGGCCGCACCACCTTCGTCCGCGCCGGCGGTCACCACGAGTGCTCCTCCCGCCGCCACGCCTTCACCCGCCGCGCCCAACGGTCAGGAGCCGCCCGTTGAGGCGATGCCGCCACCCGCCATGTTCGGGCAGCGCCCGGCAAGCGGTCTGACCTCGCTCACCAGCGTCGCCAGGCCGGTGCGCAAAGGCGCGACGCCGCCCGGTGGACGTCCCCGCCCGCCGTCCACCACCAACCCCTTCGGCAATCCCAGCGGCGGCGCGCCCTCGCATTTCAGCAACAGCGGGCCGTCGGCGTTCGGTACCCCCGCCTCCGCCGCGCCAGCCTCCGGGACCCCGTCGGCCTTCGGAACGCCTTCGGCATTTGGCGGCGGAACCCCGTCCGCGTTCGGGGGAGCGGCCAGCGGCGCGCCGTCCGCGTTTGGCACTCCGTCAGCCTTTGGCACAGGCGCGCCCAGCGCGTTCGGCCAACCCGCCGAGCCGCCACCGCTGGGAGCCGGCTTTGGCACCGCGGCAAGCGCCGCGTCCCCGCCTGATTCCGCCACGCCGGCGGTGGCCGGCCCCCCGCCCCGGCCGCAGCCGCGCAAGGACGAGCCGAACCAGGCGCATTACGGGCTGGTGGTCAAGCCCATCCCCAAGCCGCTCAACACGGCCTTGCGGGCTGTCGAGCCCGTGCAGATCGTGCGCGCCATGCGTCCCACCGTGGGCCGCAACACGTCGCTGTGGATGTTCCGGGCCGCCTACTTCCACGGAATGATCGGGGCGCTCGACCGCGACCACACGCCGTGGGGAATGATGGCGGGGCGCAAATTCGGGCGCCTGATGGAAATCGATTCCTACGACAAGATGCAGAAGGCGTTCGCCGCAATGGGCATTGGCCTCGTCGAGGTCTTCAACCCGGAGTCCGACATGGTGGTCGACATCGTCGATTGCATGATCTGCACCGGCCTACTCGGCCTGGACGAGCCGTGCTGCTCCTTCGTGGGCGGGATGATCGCGGCCGTGGTGAACAGGGTGACTGATCGCGACCCGGTGGTGAAGGAAACCCGCTGCCTGGGCCTCGGACATCCGTCGTGCCGCTTCGAGGTGGAGTTCAGCCGCTCGGTGTCACTGGCGGATCTGACCGCGCAGGCTTAGTGGCGCGCGGCGCAAGTAGCTTCGCCTTACGGGACAACGACTGACCCGGGCCTATTGCGCTTCCACCGCCCGCGCAAAGCCGGCCACGTGCCGGGCAAGCTTCCCCAGCGGCGGCACGACCACGCGTCCGTGCTGGCTGAACGCTGCCAGCATCTGGCCGTCGCCCAGCCAGAGGCCGACGTGGGTGACGCCTTTGTAGGCGTCCTTCGTCTGCGACGTGGGGTGGTTGAAGAACACGAGATCGCCGGCGCTGGGGGCCGCCACCTGCTGCAGGCCGCGCGCGCCTTTCTCCGCGTAGCGGTACTGCACGTCCGCCAGCCGCGAGAAGCCGTCGCCAGCCAGTCCGGCGGATACAAGCGCCTTCTTGGTCAGCATCGCGCAGTCGGTGGCGCGCGATCCGTCGCCTCCCAGGTCGTAGCGCACGCCGATCTGCCGGCTGGCCGCGTACAAGAGCCGCCCCGCGGCGGTTTTCTCGGGGGGATTTTTCCAGAAGCTGCCGTTTTCCACGCCGGCGAGGTAGCCACCGGTCTTGGCGTCGATTCGTGAGCCGTCGCTGCCACTGGCGTAAATGCTCTTGCAGAGCAGCACGGCACGGTCGGTGGCGGCGTCGTACCTGCCGTTGACGACCAGTTCCAGCCGCTCGTTCCACTTCTTGAGCACCCGCTGCATGCGGCGGACCGGGCCGTTGGCGTCGCTGTCGGAGTCCCCCGCCTGCAGGCCGTCGAACGGGCTGGCCTGGGATACCGGTCCGGGGATGTCTTCCATGGAAGTCGGCACCGCGGCGGGCGCTACCGCCTGCGGGACCGGCGCGGGCGTCGGCGGCTTCGTGGTGGCGACTGCCGGCATCGGCGGAGGCGCCTCGATCATGCGGTCGGTCATCAGCGGCGTTCCGTTGTCACGCGAGGGCCGCAGCATGGCGTCGGCCATGGGGTCAAGTATTGAGCGCTGCATGAAGGCCACCTGGAGCGGGGCCTCGGCGGCGGGAGTTTTCGGCGGGGTGGCGGCGGGCCGCGTGCCGAGGGCGGGAGCGCTCGCGGCCGGTGGCGTCGCGGCGGCGTTTCCCTCGCGGAGCGCGGGCATCGTCGAGTAGGGATCGTCGAGGTACAGGCGCTCACGCTGCGCGTTCATGATGCCCTCCACCTTGTCGCGGAAACTGTTGATTCCGTCGGCCTTGCGGCGGGCCGGCGCGGGCGCTTCGGAGGGGACGGTGTGGTCGGCGGCGGCGACGATGCGATCTGGCATGCACTTCTTCTCCCGTGTGGCGTCCCTTGGGTCATCGGCTCGATTCCCGGAAACATAAGCCCGGGAGAGGAGTTTCCCCCCCAACGCCAAAGCCCACTCCCCGCAACACGCTGTTGCTACTGGAGGAAGAGAATGACACAACCGGCCGCGCTGGCTCACAAGATGATTTACGCCTTCGAGCAAGGCGATGGCAAGGACAAGGCCCTGCTGGGTGGAAAGGGCGCCGGTCTCGCGGAGATGACCCGCCTCGGCATTCCAGTGCCGCCGGGCTTCACCATCACCACCGAGGTGTGCATGGAGTACAACCGCATCGGCAAGAAGTTCCCGGACGGCCTGCTCGACGGCATCCGCGAGTCGATGGGCGAAATCGAGCGCAAGATGAACAAGAAGTTTGGCGACCCCAAGAATCCGCTGCTCGTCTCGGTGCGTTCAGGAGCGAAAATCTCCATGCCGGGCATGATGGACACCGTGCTCAACCTTGGTCTCAACGACGAGACCGTGAAGGGGCTCGCGGAATTGACCGGCGATGAGCGCTTCGCTCATGACGCGTTCCGCCGCTTCATCCAGATGTTTGGCGACGTGGTGCTGGGAATTCCCAAGCGCACTTTCGAGCATCTGCTGAAGGACATCAAGAAGGCGGCCGGCGTGAAAAACGACAACGAATTGTCCGCCGCGCAGCTCAAGGACGTGGTCGCGAAGTACCGCGCGCTGGTGGAGAAGGAAACCGGCAAGGCATTCCCCATGGACGTGTACGATCAGCTCAACCGCGCCGTGGCGGCGGTGTTCGACTCGTGGAACAATCCCCGCGCCATCGTGTACCGCAACAAGGAAAATATTCCGCACGACATGGGGACAGCGGTAAACGTGCAGTCCATGGTCTTCGGCAACATGGGCGACGACTGCGGCACCGGCGTCGCCTTCACCCGCGATTGCTCGACCGGCAAGAACGAGCTGGTGGGCGACTTCCTGCTCAACGCGCAGGGCGAGGACGTGGTGGCCGGCATCCGCACGCCGTATCACATCGACGAGATGAAGCGGCTGATGCCGGAAACCTACAAGCAGTTTACCGACATCGCCGATCGCCTGGAAAAGCACTACCGCCACACTCAGGATGTGGAATTCACCATCGAAAAAGGGCGCCTGTTCATGCTTCAGACGCGCACGGCCAAGCGCACCGCGATGGCCGCGGTGAAAATCGCCGTGGATCAGGTGCATGAGGGGCTGATTTCGAAGGAGGAGGCGGTGGCCCGCATCCAGGCTTCCCAACTAGATCAGCTGCTGCACCCGTATTTCAACCAGGTCGAGATGGAGGCCGCCATCAAGAGCGACCGCTACCTCGCGAAAGGCATTCCGGCATCGCCCGGAGCGGCCTCCGGTGAAATCGTGTTCGAGGCCAACGACGCCGTCGAAAAGGTGGAGCAGGGCCACAAGGTGATCCTGGTGCGCCCGGAAACCACGCCGGACGACGCGCACGGGATGGTCGTGGTGGAAGGCATTCTCACCAGCACCGGCGGGCCCACCTCGCACGCGGCGCTGGTCGCGCGCGGCTGGGGAATTCCCTGCATCGTGGGCTGCGAGGCCCTCGAGATCGATCTGGATCGCAAGCAGGTCAAAGTCAACGGCAGGGTCTTAAAAGAGGGGGAGCTCATCTCGCTAGACGGCACTAGCGGGCAGGTGGTTTCCGGAACCGTCACGCTGATCAAGCCGGAAAAACTTTCCGACGAAGCGGCCAAGCTGCTCTCCTGGGCCGACGGGTTCCGCAAACTGGGGATTTACGCCAACGCCGACAATCCCCGTGACGCCCAGCGCGCGCGCGCGTTTGGCGCGCACGGCATCGGACTGTGCCGCACCGAGCACATGTTCATGGAGCGAGATCGGCTGCCCATCGTGCAGCGGATGATCCTGGTGGCGCCGGAGGCGGAGCGCCTGAAGCGCGCGCTGCTGCGCGCCGAGGACGCCCTGGAAGAAGCCAAGGAAGGTGAGAAGGCGCACGCCGAGGCGGCGCTCAACAAGCTGCGCGCGGACCTTGCGACGCCGTGGGCGGAATACGAGGAGACGCTGGGCAAGCTGCTGCCCATCCAGCGCGAGGATTTCCGCGGCATTCTCAAGGCGATGGAAGGGCACTGGGTTATTATCCGGCTGCTTGATCCGCCGCTGCACGAGTTCCTCCCGTCGCATGACGAATTGCTGCAGGACGTCACTTCGCTGCACGTCGCGAAGCGGAGCGGCGACGACCTGTTCCACAAGGTGCTCGCGGAAGTGCGCGAGAAGCGCGAAAATCCCCAGGCCACGCTGGACGACATGGAGCACCTGCTGGCGCGGGTGCGGGCCCTGCGCGAAATGAACCCGATGCTGGGACTGCGCGTGTGCCGCCTGGGAATCGTGTATCCGCAGGTGTACCGCATGCAGGTGCGGGCCATCATGGAAGCAGCCTGCAGCCTCGTCAAGGAGGGCGTGGACGCGAGGCCGGAAATCATGATTCCGGGCGTGGGCCTGGAAGAGGAAATGGCCTTCATGCGCTCGCTGGTGGACGACGTGGCGCAGGAAGTCATCAAGGAAACCGGCGTGCAAGTCAAGTACAAGGTGGGCACCATGGTCGAGTTGCCGCGCGCTTGCGTGGCGGCCGGCGACCTCGCGAAAACCGCCGAGTTCTTCTCTTTCGGCACCAACGACCTGACCCAGACCACGCTGGGATACTCTCGCGATGACGCGGCCGGAACCTTCATCCCGGTGTACATCGAGAAAAAGATCCTGGCGCGCGATCCGTTCGCGGTGCTCGACACCGAGGGCGTGGGTCAGTTGATGAAGATGGCGGTGGAGCGGGGCCGGGCCACCCGCGTCGACATGGAGATCGGCATCTGCGGCGAGCACGGCGGCGAGCCGATCAGCGTGGCCTTCTGCCACACGCTGAACCTCAACTACGTGTCGTGCTCTCCGTACCGCGTGCCCATCGCACGACTGGCGGCCGCGAAGGCGGCACTCCGCGACAAGGATCCGTCGGTGCAGATCGATTGATCTGCCGAACGGTCGGTGCTTTGAAGCCTCCGGGAAATTCTCCCGGGGGCTTTTTTCTCCGGCCACGGTTCGGAGCCCGCAAGAACACCGGCGCCCATGAGCATGCAAGAGAAAATTGACGCCGCCTGCCAGACCTTTCGAGGCCTGGTGGCCCACGAGGCGGTCGTGGCGGACGCCAGCCGCGCAATCGTGGAGGCGCTGCGGACCGGACACCGCATCCTGAGCTGCGGAAACGGCGGAAGCGCCGCCGAGGCCATGCACCTGTCCACCGAGTTGACCGGCCGCTACAAGGCGGATAGGATTTCGCTGCCCGCCATCTTCCTGGGCGCCGACAGCTCGCTGGTAACCTGCATCGCAAACGACTACGGCTGGGACGAAATATTTGCCCGCGCGCTCAAGGGAAATGCGCGGCACGGCGATATCCTGGTGGCGTTCACTACCAGCGGAAATTCGCAAAACGTCGTGCGTGCCCTGGAAACCGCCCGCGAAATGGCGGTCGCCTCGGTGGCGCTGCTCGGAAAAGGGGGCGGCGCGTGCCGCGGTCTGGCCACCTGGGAAGTCATCATCGACTCGCCGGAGACCGAGCGAATCCAGGAGGCGCACCAGTTCCTTCTGCACGTCATGTGCGACGCGGTCGAGGCTGCCTTCGTGCCCCAGAGGGCGCGCGCATAGCGCGTGTTAACAAATTGTTACGCGAAGTTAACAATTTGTAAAACGGCACGGCTGCAGCGTTTTTTGCCTGTCCAGCGGGCTGGACAGCGCACCGTTGCGCGGGGATAATAAACTCAAGTCTCACCTTGCCCATGGCAAGGATTTCGAAGGGAGAAGCCCATGGCTGTCGACCCCATTGATGGAATCGGCCCCCGCGGCGGCGCCGCACCCACCGGCTACGTAGCCCCCGGCTACGCCAACACCAACTACCGTGCCACCACCACCGACCAGGCCACGGGCGCCCAGGAGGGCCCCGGCGCCGACCAGTTGTTCGCCACCAAGCAGGGCCTGGATCAGCGCGAGGAAGCCTATCGCGGCATCGTGGGCGGCGACCAGCAGCCCGCTCAGGGCGCCAAGACCGGCGGCGAGAACAACTTTGGCGCGCTGTCGGACAAGACCGGCGACCAGGTGACCGACGCCGAGCTGCAGCGCCTGTTCGGCAGCGAGGCCAACAGCGCCCGCGAGATCCTCAAGGCGCGGCCGCAGCTCCGCGTGGGCGACATCATCCCCATGCGCAAGGATCAGGACGGCTTGAGCGCGGTCAGCAAGCTGCTGTCGTCGCGCTCTGACCTCAACCTGGACGACGTGGTGGACCGCACGCCGGGAGGCGAGGTCAAGGTCAATCCCACGCTGCGCGACAGCCAGTCGCTCGACCTCATGGTGAACCACCGCAAGGACGTGAAGCCCGGGGAGTTGTCGAGCATGGCCGGCAGCTTCGCCAAGATCCTCGACAACCCGGCGATGGCGAAGCAGGCCTACCAGGGCTCGCTGGAGCTGATGAAGCAGCGCGGCGACGTGAGGCCCCAGCAGCTCGCCACCATGATGGGCAGCATCGCGCACGGTGTGGATCCCAAGAGCCAGAAGGGGCCGGAGAATTCGTCCGCGGTCCTGGAGATGTTCAACAAGTCACTGGACGTGATGAAGGTCCGCAACGACGTCGCGCCCGAGGACATGGGGCGGCTGGCCGAAAAGGCGGGCCAGACCTTCGGCAACGAGAAGGATCCGAACTCCACCAGCAACGTGAAGAACGGCTTCAACACCGCCGCCGACATGCTGGCCGGCAATCCGGGCCGCTCGGTCACCGACACGATGGATCTGATGGACACGGTGAACAACCGCTTCCCGGGCCAGGATAACGGGGCCGACAAGGCCGCCGCCTTCAACACCGCCGCCACGCTGATGGGGAAATTTCCGCAGCTCGACGCGCGCGGCATTGACGGCATGCTGCAGAAAAAGGCGGAGGGTCCCCCGCCGCTGCAGGGCGACAAGTTGTTGAACGCGTTCAACAGCCAGGCCGAGGATCTCACCAGCGGGCGCGCCAACCTGGACTCGGCCGTCAGCCAGCGCTCCCAGCAGACCGACCGCCAGGTGCGCGAAGAGAAGGTCGCCGACAAGGAGAACCGCATCACCGAAGGCCGTCTTGCCGATCCGCAGGAGCTGAAGGACACCGAGGAAGGGCGCAACGATCCCCAGGGCCAGCGTCCGGACGCGGGCCAAAAGCCAGACCAGGGCGCGCGGCCCGGGCAGGCCAACGCGCCGACCGGCGAGGTGAATCCCCGCGAGAACGCGCTCGACCTGGCCACCACGGATCCGGCCAATCCCGCGGCTGGCGGGCCGAAGCCGGCCCAGTAAACGCTACTGTGCCCGCTGGGTGACCGCGGTCGTCGTCTCGTAGTCCGTGATGCCGACCGTGGTGACCGCGTGGGTGCGGACCTCCTGGCGCAGCACGCGTCCGTCGAGGCCCACCCAGAGCGCGGCATCGCCATCCAGGCGCACGCGCGCCACGTTCCCACCAAACAGGGGAACCTCCGCGCGCGTCGGCTCGGTGCGCACCGAAATCCGCGCGCAGGCCACGCCGTCCAGCGTTTCCGCGGCTTCCAGGCGATACTGCTGCTCGTAGCGCACGGACTGGCCCAGCGCCGGAAAAGCCAGCTCGGCGGGCGCGCTCCAGGTGGCGCCTTCCTCCACCGGGCCCTCCGGGAGCACGCACACCGCGGGCGGCGCGACGGGCGTCTGCTCGCGGTAGCGTCCCTGCGGATCGAGGTGCACGTACGCCACCTGCCGCTGCAATACGACGCCCGCGGCGGCGGCTTCGTCGATCCCTTCCGTGGGGATGGTGACGTACACCACGTGCGCGGACCCGTCCGGCTCCACGTCGAGGACGCGCTGGCGCATGTCGCTCTTCCAGGAAAGCGTGTGCGACGTCCCCGGCTCCCCGCCCTGGGAAACCCGCTGGGTGACCTCGGTATCAAGCGTCTCCCGAGCGCTCTTGCCGGATTCGAATTTCAACTTCAATTCCATGGAATTCATCCCTCGTAGAATTTCGTGCCGGCCAGCGCATCCGGAAGATATTGCTGCTCGACCCAATTCCCGTCAAAATCATGCGGATATTGATATCCGATGCCGTAGCCCTGTTCTTTCATGAGGGCGGTCGGCGCGTTGCGCAGGTGCAGCGGCACCGCCAGCGAGCCGTGTTGCGCCACGGCCTCCCGCGCGGCCCAGAGCGCCTTCGCGCTGGCGTTTGACTTGGGCGCCCGCGCCAGGTAGATGGCCGCTTCGGTGAGCGCGAGGTCGCCCTCCGGAGAGCCCATCACTCCAAATGCCTGGTAGGCGCTCACCGCAACTTGCAGCGCGCGTGGATCCGCCATGCCAATATCCTCGGCGGCCATCGCGATCATGCGGCGGGCCGGCATCAGCGGATCCTCGCCGGCCTCGATGAGGCGCACCAGCCAGTACACCGAGGCGTCAGCGTCGCCGCCGCGCAGGCTCTTGTGCAGCGCGCTCAGCATGTTGAAGCAGGTCTCGCCATCGCGCTCGTAGCGCTGGTAGCGGCCGCCCAGCGCCTCCAGCACCAGCTCGCGGGTGACCTGGCGCCCGGGTGATTTTGGGAGGGTGTCCTTCGCCCCCCCCTGGCCCCCCCGACCCGGTGCCCCGCTGGCGGCCGCGTCCAGCGCGTTCAGCGCCCGCCGCGCGTCCCCGCCGCATCCCCACACCAGGGCGTCGAGCGCGTCGTCGTCGACGGCCACCTCTTCGCCGCCCAGGCCGCGGGGATCGGTGCGGGCGCGCTCGAGCAGGGCGCGCACGTTTTCCGGCTCCAGCGAGGGGAGCACGAGCATGCGGCAGCGCGAAAGCAACGGGCTGATCACCGAGAACGAGGGATTTTCCGTGGTGGCCCCGAGGAGCACGATGGCGCCCGCCTCCACGTAGGGGAGAAACGCGTCCTGCTGCGCCTTGTTGAAACGGTGGATTTCGTCGACGAAAACCACGGTGGGGCGTCCCGTCTCTTGCAGCGTCTCCTGGGCCACGGCGAACACCTGGCGCGCGTCGGCGATCCCGCTGGTGACTGCGGACAGGTAGTACCAGGGCAGTCCCCACTCGGCCACCAGGATGCGCGCGAGGCTTGTCTTCCCGCTGCCGGGAGGCCCCCAGAAAATCAGGGAAACCGCTTCCTTGCGCTCGACGAGGCGCCGCATCAGGGTGCCGTCGCCGACAAGTTTCTCCATCCCCACGAGGTCGTCCAGGCTGCGCGGGCGCATGCGCTCGGCCATCGGGGGACGCTCGGGCGTGGCCACCCCGCCGCCCTGGGCGCGCGGTCTGGCGGGCGCGCGCCTGGGGAGGCCCTCCCCGGTGCGCCGGGTGACCTGGGCCGCGGGAGGCTCCGGTAGTGGCGGGGCGAACTCGGTGCCTTCGAAAAGATCCCCCTGGCCGGGGTCGTCGGACTCGACGGTGTTCATTGAAGGCGACCGATTCGCGGAGCCGCGCGCGTCTCCTATGCAGGGGTCGGCACGGCCGACGCCACCCTCGTTTTTAACGGCCCGCCGCGCGGCCTGGTTCCATGGGTTTTACCGCATGGCAGGATACGATTTCTGAAGGATGGTAAACCCGGCTTCCTGGAAGGTTTCACGTGGCGGAGAACAACTGGGATGTCATCGTGGTGGGCGGCGGCCACAACGGGCTGATCGCGGCCAATTACCTGGCGCGCGCCGGGCTGTCCGTGCTGCTGCTGGAGCGTCGCGACGTGGTGGGCGGCGCCTGCGTAACCGAGGAGATCCATCCCGGCGTGCGCGCCTCGACCGGCGCCATCATGGTGAGCCTGCTGTCGCCGCAGGTGATGGAGGACCTGGCGCTTGCCGAGCGCGGCCTGACGTTGAACGTGCGCGAGGTGGCCACGTTCGCCCCCTTGCCTGACGGCAACCACGTGCTGCTCTGGAACGACGCGAAACGCACCCTTCACGAAATTGGCCGCCACTCGCCGCGGGACGCGGACGGCTACCTGCGCTTCCAGCAATTTCTCGATCGCATGGCGCAGCGGCTGGAACCCTGGTGGATGCGCAACCCGCCCTCCATGGAAGAACTGGCGCGTGCCTTCTCCGGCAGCGAGGGGGAGTGGCTGCTGCGCGCGCTGCTGTTCAGCAACGTCGAGGAATTGATGGACGAGTTTTTCGAGTCGCCGGCGCTCAAGGCGGTGATCGGCGCCGATGGCGTCATCGGGGCGTTTGCCGGCCCGCGCACGCCGGGCACCTCTTACGTCCTCATCCACCACGCCATGGGTTGCGCCACCGGAGCGCGCGGCGTCTGGGCGCACGTCCGCGGCGGCATGGGGAGCGTGACCCGCCTGCTGGCCGAAGATGCGGTCGAGCAGGGCGTCACCATCCGCAGCGGGACGCCAGTCGGTTCCATCGACGTGGAGAACGGCCGCGTGATCGGGGTGACGCTGACCGACGGAGAGACGTTGCGGGCCACCACCGTGCTGTCCGGCGCGGATCCGCGCACGACATTCCTGCGACTGGTGTCCCGCGAGCATCTGTCGGCGAATTTCGTATCGCGGCTCGAGCGGTTTCGCATGTTCGGCTTCTGCATGAAAATCGACCTTGTGCTGCGCGAGTTGCCGAGTTTTGAGTGCCTGCCGGGCACCGAGCCGGCCCCGCATCATCACGGCGTCATCTTGATCGCGCCCAGCATCGACTACATGCACCAGGCTTACGGCGACGGGCGCGTGGGGCGCTTCAGCGCGAATCCCATTATCCAGGCGGTGATCCCCACCCTCGACGACGACACCCTCGCGCCGCCCGGCCTCCACGTGATGTCGATGATCGTGCAATTCGCCCCCTACCACCTCGCAGAGGGCAACTGGGCCGAAGTCGGCCCGCGCGCCGCGGACCGGGTCATTGAGATCATGGCGAAATATGCGCCGAACCTGCCGGACGCCATCGTGGCGCGTCACGTGCAGACCCCCGCCGACCTGGAGGATCGCTTCGGGCTCGCCTGGGGCCATCCGTTCCACGGGGAAATTCGTCCCGGCTACATTTTTTCGTTCCGGCCGGTCCCCGGCTGGTCGCACTATCGCTCGCCCATCCAGGGATTGTACCTGTGCGGCGCAGGCTCACACCCGGGCGGCGGCGTGTCCGGAGTCCCCGGGCGCAACGCCGCGTATGCGGTCCTGGACGATCTGAGCGAGTTCATCGTGGGGGTTTAGATGAGGATATTCGCACTCTGCCTGGCACTCGTATTGCAGGCGTGGCCGGCGGTTGCGCGGCCGCTCTATCTCGATGCGAAATCCCCCGTGGAGGCGCGCGTGCAAGATCTGCTGTCGCGCATGACGCTCGAGGAAAAGATCGGGCAGATGACCCAGCTCAATTATTCCGCCATCAACTCCACCGGCAAGGAAGACGCGGTGGACGTGGACGAGAAAAAGCTGCGCGCCGTCATCCGCAATTTTCACGTGGGCTCCTTCCTCAACGGCTTCGCCGTGCCGCCCGCGCAGTGGGCGGATTACTACGCCACCCTGCAGCGCATCAACCTGGAGGAGTCGCGCCTCAAGATCCCCATCGTCTACGGGATCGATCACGTCCACGGGACCAACTACATCACCGGCGGCACGGTATTTCCGCAGAATCTCAACATGGCGGCCACCTTCAACGATTCCCTGGCGGCCGCGGAAGGCCGCATCACCGCGCTGGAGTCGGCGGACCTGGGACATGCCTGGGATTTCGCGCCGATTCTGGACGTCGGCATCAACCCGTACTGGTCGCGGCTTTACGAAACTTTCGGTGAGGAGCCCCTGGTCGGCGCGCGCATGGGCGCCGCCTTCATCCGCGCGCTGCAGGACGCGCCGGAGATTGCCCCTTATCGAGTGGCCGGCACGGCCAAGCACTTTATCGGATATTCCAATCCGTCCAGCGGACACGATCGCACCCCGGCCCAGATTCCCGACCAGTTTCTTCAAGAGTTCTGGGTGCCCGCTTTCCGCGCCGCCATCGAAGCCGGCGTGAAGACGGTCATGATCAACTCCGGCGAGGTCAACGGAGTGCCGGTGCACACTTCGCGGCGGCTGCTTGTGGAACTGCTCCGGGATCAGCTGGGCTTCACCGGCGTGGCGGTGACCGACTGGGAGGACATCCTCAAGCTGGTCAACCACCACCGGGTGGCCGCCGACGAGAGAGAGGCCACCCGGCTGGCCGTGGACGCCGGCATCGACATGGCCATGACCCCATTCACCACCGATTTCTGCGTCCACTTGAAGTCGCTCGTGCGCGAGGGCGCCATCTCCCCGGCGCGCATTGACGAGTCGGTGGCGCGCATTCTCCGCTTGAAATTCGACCTGGGGCTGTTTGAGCACCCATATCCGCGCACCAATCGATTCCCGCGCATCGGCGCCGCCGACCACCGCATGGCGGCATTGCAGGCGGCGCGCGAGTCCATCGTGCTGCTGGAGAATCGCGGGGCGCTGCCGCTGTCTGACCAGGCGCAGGCGATTCTGGTCATCGGGCCGGCCGCGGAGTCAAAGCGCAACGTAAACGGCGGCTGGACGCTGGGCTGGATGGGGCGGCCGGAACCGGAATATCCTCACAGCATGCCGACGGTTCGTGAAGCGTTGAAACGGGCCTTTCCGCACGCCTCGGTGCGAAGCGCGAGCAACCCGAGCGCCGACGAGATGCGCGCGGCGGACGTCATCGTGGCCGCGATGGGTGAGGAGCCGTACGCGGAGGGGCCCGGCAATATTGACGACCTCTCGCTGCCCTGGCAGCAACACGCTTTGCTGCGCGCGGCCGCGGACAGCGGTCGGCCGGTGGTGCTGGTGCTTTTCGAGGGGCGCCCGCGGATCGTTTCCGGAATTTCCGATCGCATGGCCGCCGTGGTTTTTGCCGGGCTGCCCGGCTTCGAAGGACCCACCGCGGTTGCCGAAGTGCTCAGTGGAAAGGTCAATCCCAGCGGGCGGCTGCCGTTTTCCTATCCGCGCACGGTGGGCCACGTGGTGCCCTTTCACCACAAGCCCTCCGACAAGTCGGGGGCGCAGTATCCCTTCGGGAGCGGGCTCTCGTACACGAAATTCGAGTATTCCGGCCTCAGTCTCAGTGCCGAGCGGCTGCGGCCCTCCGCGGAAATCACGGCCACCGTAACGGTGAAGAATGCGGGGCGCGTGGCCGGCCAGGAGAGCGTGCTCTGGTATCTGACCGACGAGGTGGGCCGCGTCACGCGCCCGGTGAGGCGCCTGGGCCACTACGAGAAGATCACCCTGCAGCCCGGGCAGTCGACGCAAGTGAAATTCCGCATCGTTCCCCGGGAGGCGCTGGCCTATCCCGACGAGCGGGGGCGCAAGGTGCTGGAGCCGGGCGCGTTTACGCTGCGCGTGGGAAATCAAGCCGCGCGATTTTTCCTGGACGGCGAATGATGCGACGGGTCCTCGTCGTCTGTCTCGTCGTGGCACTTCTTACCATGGGTGCGGAGGCGGCACAGCGGCTTGCCACCGTGAAGGGACGCCAGATCATCGGCGCGGACGGTCGGCCGATTCTCCTGCGGGGAATATCTCTGGGCAACTGGCTCTTGCCGGAAGGCTATATGTTCCACTTCGAAAAGGCGGTCTCCCCGCGCCTGATCGAGGACGCCTTCACCGAGCTGGTGGGGCCTGACCAGATGCGCCAATTCTGGCGCACCTGGCGGCAGCGCTACGTAACGCGCGCGGACGTGCAATTGCTCAAGCGGCTCGGCTTCAATTCCCTCCGCGTGCCGTTCTCGTACAAGGTGCTCACCCCGGAAGAATATCCCGAGGTCTGGCTGGACGAAGGTTTCACCTGCCTGGACAAGGTCATCGCCTGGGCTCGGGAAGCCGACATGCTGGTCATCCTGGACATGCACGCGGCGCCCGGCGGGCAGACCGGCGACAATATCGACGACTCCTGGGGACATCCCTGGCTGTACGAGAGCGAGGAAAACCAGGCGCGCACGGTGGCCATCTGGCAGCGGCTCGCGCGCCGCTACCGGGACAATCCAACGGTGCTCGGCTACGAGCTGCTCAACGAGCCGATCGCGCACTTCACCGACAAGAACCGCTTCAACCCGATGCTGGAGCCGCTCTATCGCCGCATCACCAGCGCCATTCGGGTCGAGGACCCCGACCACTTGATTTTTCTCGGCGGCGCGCAGTGGAATACGAATTTCGCGGTGTTCGGCGCACCCTTCGATGCGAAGGCGGTGTACACGTTTCACCGCTACTGGGCCAGCAACGACGAGGCCGGCATCGCGGACTTTCTGCGTTTTCGCGAAAAATATGAGGTGCCGCTGTGGATGGGCGAGTCCGGGGAAAACACCGACGCCTGGATCGGCGGGTTTCGCGCCACCCTTGAAAAGGCCGACGTGGGCTGGGCGTTCTGGCCGTACAAGAAAATGGACGCGACCTCGTGCGTGGCCTCTTTCGAGCGGCCGCCGCACTGGGCCGAGATCGTCCGCTACGCCGACACCATGCGGGGCGGCACCTTCGAGGAAAAGCGCAAGGCGCGCCCTGGCGTGGCGGTCGCCCGGGAAGCGCTCTACGCGCTGCTGCGCAATATCGAACTGGATCGCTGCCGGGTCAATAAGGGATTTGTCGAGGCGCTCGGCCTCAAAGTGCCTTGATAGGAGTCTCCGCGAAAGCCGTTCCATCCAGACCCGAAGGAGGTGCCGCATGAGGGAGTTTGTCGGTTGCGCGCTGAGGGGCGCGGCCGTGGGACTGGCGGCCGGCGGCCTGCTGGTTTCCACGAGCGTCACCGCGCGGCCACGCACCATTTCCCAAGCGCGGCTCAACCGCCCCGCGGTGAGCGCCCAAAGAATCGAAGTGGTCAACGACGACGGCCGCGCGGTGGTGATTTTTGAATCCGCCGACGACGGCGGCGCGCGGATTTCGCTGGTCGACAAGCGCGGCGTGGCGCGCGGCGTGCTGTCCGCGGCCGGGCTTTCCTTGAGCGGCGGCGGCAAGGTCGAGACGGCGAGCGGAAAGCTCACCCTGACCGACGTGCCGCAACTGCAATTGTACACCACCTATGGCAGCGAGAGCCGCGACACGATCACGCTCGCTCCCGGGCGCTCGCCTTCGCTTCAGATCGTCGGCGGCGCCACTTTTCAGGCGCCATAAAGGAGAATTGCCATGAATCTATTTTCGCGCTATGCCATCCAGGGCGTGTTCGCCGGACTGGGCCTGGGTGCAATGCTCCTGGTGGGCGGCGTCAAGGCCGCCGATATACCGTCCTTTGACACGGTGCGCACCGCAAAGCTGGAAATCAACAACAAGAAGGGCGTCGCGGCGGTGATCACGGCAACGGCCAACGACGATCAGTCGGGCCGTCTCACGGTGGCCGATGCGGACGGACGTGCGCCTCACGCTGTCCGCGCTCTCCACGCAGACCGGACTGGTGATGGAGCGTGACGGCCAGCGCGCCATGTTCGTGATGTACCCGAACGGCCCGCGGCTCGCGCTGTACGGCGTGAAGGGCACCATCGCGTCAATCAGCGTCATCGACAACAAGCCGGAACTGCGCGCCCAGAATGCGTCCGGCGGGGTCTGGCACGCGCCGTAGAAGCTGCTCGGGCCTCAGGCGGAAAGCTTCTTCTCGATAGCCTCCACGCGCTTCTCCAGGTCGGTAGTTAGGAACGCTACTTGACCTGATCGGCCTTCGGCGAGCGCCTGGGCACGCGCAGCTGTCCGATGACCACGGCGTCGTCCTCGGTTTTCACGGATGCGTCCGGCGTGGGCAGCGAATTGATCCCGCGCGCCACCAGCAGCACTTCCTCTCGTCCGCGGGCTGCTTTGATCTGCGGCTCCAGGCTGCGGATCTGCGCGCTGTCGCTGGCCACGTCCCGCTCTTCGCGGCGCAGTTGCTGCTCGTAATATTTCCAGTCCTGGGAGAGACTGTTGATCTCCGGACGCATTTCCCGCAATTTTCGCCGGGTATATTCGGTGCCCAGGAATGCCGCGCCGAGCACCGTCAGGGTGGCGCCGGTGACGCACAACGCGACCACCGGCGCGAAAGTCAAAAGCCCCGGCCCGAGGCCCAGCATGCCGCCGGAAGCCAGCCCGGAATACCGCGAGATATCGTTGAGCTTGATGAGCCGCGCTTCTTCGGTGTAGAGCGGCTGCATCTTGTGGTAGATCTCGTTGCAGCGCTCGGTGTGGCGCGCGCACTCGCGCTGTCCGGCCTTGCGGTGAGTCTCAAGTAATTCCACGCGGTCCTCGAAACCTTTGATTTCAGCCTGCACCTGGGCCAACTGCCGATCGACGTCGGCCGGCGGCGGGGTAGGAGTGACTGCGCTCAACACGTTCATTACTGGTTTCCTTCCTTGCGCACGGGCACCTTGACGCCGTTCGCGATGACAAATTCTTCCCGGCGCTCAACGCCGCCCACTTCGTCCTGGCGCCGCTTGAGGTCGCCTTGTCCCAGGTCGATGTCCCAGGCGGGAAACAGCCGCGCGAGGCGCGCGTTGGGGCCGTCGGCGATCCACACCTCGCGGCCGTCCACGGACCACTGCGGCTCGCGCGCGGGGCTCATCCCGATGGTGGCGTGCTGGCCGCTGCGGCGCTCCAGGATGAGGTTCTGCACGCGGTCCGCGGACACGGGGATTTGCAGCAGCACCGCGCGACCATCCGGGGACACCGTGGCGCGCGCCGCCGCCGTCCCCCAGCGATCCACCAGCAAACGCGCCTCGTCCGGGTTGAGCGCGGGCATCCGTTGCATGGCCTCACGGCAGCGCGCCTCGTATGCGTCGGGATCGATCTCCCGCTGCGACACGAATTGAAAGCCGCCCTTGCAGTCGGAAATGAGATACGTGCCGCTGCTCGTTTCAATGGCCAGCCGACCGTCGGAGAGAAACTCCAGGTCGCGCCCGCGGGTGGGGACGCCCTCCATGGAAGGCAGCTCCGTCCAAGAGTTGCGGGCATTTTTTGCCCCCAGCGTGGGGCTGACGTGGATGTGCGACTCGTCGGTCATGAACGCGATCTCGTCGCCATTGTCGGAGAGGTCCGCGGCCACGATGGGGTGTCCGGTGCCAATGGTCGACGAGGATAGCAGCCGCCGCACGCCGCCCAGCAGGCCGGTGCTGGCGTGGGTGACTTCCACGCTGGTGCGCTCGTTCAGCGTGCGGATGGTGGCCAGCCGGGTGCCGTCGTCGGACAGCGTTGGACGAGAAGGAGCACCGTCACGGTTGGGCTCGGCAACCACGGTCTCGCGGCCGTCCTCGCGCAGCACGACGGTGTCGCCCTTCGTCTCGACCTCGCGGCCGCCGCCCGCGGCGTCCCGCTCCGGGAACGCGAACGCGCGCCGCATGCGGGCGGCGTCGGCGGGCGCGAGGGTGGCGGGCTGCAAGGTGGACATATTCCTCCACCTGCAATTGTAGCCCGGGGCCTCGGCAAGTGATGGCCGGGATGTTAAATCATGCGCGCCAGGAGCCAGATCAGCAGCGCGAAGACCGCGGCGGTGCGGGCGCAGCCTTCGGTCTGGCGCCGCACGCCGCTGCTCGCCGCGAGCCGGTCCACGTACTCCTTTGCCTCCTTGAGCCCGGCCTGGGGATGCGCTTCGCGGTAGCGCTTGACGGCGTCAATCATGCGGTTCTGCTGGATGAGCCAGCGCAGGTCCTCATCGAGCTTGAGAGGCCGGCGGGGCGCGTCGACCTGGGCCGGCATCTCGCCGCGCTCCATCGCCTCCACCGCGTCCTTGGCATCCTTCAAGCTGGCGCCGGTCAGCTCGCGATAGATCTTGATGGCCATGATCTTTTGCCCCGCCTGAAGCTGGCGGCGGACTTCAGCAAAACCGTCCATTCGGGGAAGTTCCGCACTCGTGCCCGGGTCCCCTACGGGGGATGCCTCGCATGCCGGGCCATTTCGCGGCCAGCGCGGAAGGGATGCTGCGGCTCGTCCGCCAACGCCTCGCCGGGCTCACCCCGCCCGGCCGTGGTAGGCGGCGCGGTGACTCTTCTGAAATCAGAACAGCAAGAAAAGGGAGATTGCCTGAGCGCATGTCCACTGCATATATTCTCGACGCGGTCCGCACCCCGCGCGGCCGCGGCAAGGCCGGCAAAGGCGCGCTGAGCGCCATCCATCCGCAAGAACTGCTTGCCCAGACGCTGAACCGCCTCGTGCAGAAGGCCGGCGTCGACCAGAAAAACGTTGAAGACGTGGTCGTGGGATGCGTTTCCCAGGCCGCCGAGCAGGGCGCCAACATCGCGCGCAACGCCATCCTGGCCGCGGAATGGCCGGAGGTCGTCACCGGCGTGACGCTCAACCGCTTCTGCGGCTCTGGCCTGCAGGCCGTCTCGTTCGCCGCGATGGGCGTGATGAGCGGGATGCAGCACCTCGCGGTGGGCGGCG
>Ga0194121_10004993_pt1 | contig 18771 bp, 12 predicted proteins | sample TA2MahCa50mmetaG_FD_148609 | JGI IMG/M metagenome (GOLD analysis project Ga0194121, IMG submission 148609) | Freshwater microbial communities from Lake Tanganyika, Tanzania - TA2015020 Mahale Deep Cast 50m | ecosystem: Environmental > Aquatic > Freshwater > Lake | place: Tanzania: Lake...
TGGAATAGATTCGTCGGATGCTTTTGCATAAAAATACCTTTGTTGTTTTTTTGATGCAAATTTTTCTTCAATTATTGATTTTATATAGTTATCCATATAATTTTTACTTTAATAATAAATATCAAAAGAAAGGAAAGATATTTATAATATAATGAATACTCAAAATATACTCAAATATTGGGGAACCAAATTAGATATTCAACTTGATTCATCAGAATATTATGATTATGAATTAGCAAAGACCGAAGTTGATTATGATGAATTGGTTTTAGATTTAGAAAATTCGATATCATACACGTCTTTAATTATTAACACAACAGGTTTAACAAATTCAGATTGTACGAGAGACACAATTACATTGATTGAATACGATAATACCGTCAATAATACGGGATACATATATTCGGCGATTACTTGGACGTTATCCTATTCGGCCTTTACCTCTACTTTAGGGAATTCCGATATTATTTTACAAAATGATGTGTATTCTTATGAACTTAATGGTAACACTCACTATTTGAGAAATAACGGGTACAATAATGCAATCTCTAACCCATTTTCACTTAGTACTTCAGGATTCACATCAGGTATAACTGGCGCATCTTATGCGTGTGTTGCTAAATTGGCTGATACAGATAATTGTTGTCCTCAAGATTCGATACCTGAATCAAAACCGTGGGCATATCAAATTAATCATGGAGGTGGTAATGACAATTGTTCATATAAAGTTAAAAGAAGAACAGAAAAAGGGTGGACAATTGATTTAGTTCTTAATCGTAATGATAACCCCTGGTCAAGTGGTAAAACAATTTATTATTTGGGTGTAAGAGGTGAAAATGATGTTAAAAATTACGCAGATAATAATTTATCTTTTTCATTTACAAACGATGGTAGAATACAATGGGGAGCAGTAAGATATTCGGGTGCGTGTTTAAGTGATAGTGGATACACCGAATCTTATTATACATCATCAGGACAAACACCGGTTTTATGTACGAGTGGAACATCAGAAGATTTTAACATCACCATTTCATTTGAAAGAGATAAACATTTTATTGATTGTGAAATAGAAAATGATGGGGGTTGGAATGATTTAATTACAGGAAGAACGTTAACAAGTTCAATTAGTGATTGGTTAACGGGAGCAACACCATCTTACGACGATATTGAGGTTTTAAATAAAAAATGGGCAGAAGAGAAAAGTAGAAGATTGGGAACTTTAAAAATATATTTAAATGGTAAAAAAATATATAAAATAACTAATTGGGAGGAAGTAATGCCTTCAACAAGAGGTTATCAGCCCATGGTTCAATCTTGGGCTGGTGGAACACAATATTCAGGGGGTATACACAATTCAGGTGTTTCTTGTTTTATTTTTAAAAGAATCCAATATTACGAGGAACCATTAAATTATGTTAGAGTTAATCATCATTATTTAGTTGATACTAAACCAAACTATAACATTGTAGAATGTAATGAAGAATGTGAAGATTCAACAACAATTATAATATCACCACCAGAAAATGATATACAATACGAATATATATATGTACTGTCACCTTCCATTACACCAACCATTAGTGTTACACCATCGATAACACCTTCCATTACCCCATCTATTACACCTTCCGTTACACCATCTGTCACACCATCATCAACACCGCCGCCATTTGATTGTATCTGTTATGAATATGTTATACCAACTGAAAATGTAGACTATGTGGATATAGAATACATTTCGTGTGATACTAATAGTGGTGCAATTTTAGATTCATTGTCACCTGGTGCATCAGGTTCTTTTTGTGCTAGAGAATATAACGTTATCAGTGGTGGTTCAAATTATATAAATGTTTATCTATATTACAACAACAATTCAACCCTTTTTAATACATCTCCTTGGAATAATATAATAACAGGTCTAACACAAAATTGCACGCCGGTTAATGGCGTTTTCAGTTGTCCTGTTCCAATACCTACACCAACTAGTTCTTTGACACCATCGGTAACTCCATCTATTACACCTTCCATTACACCATCAGCCACACCAATTACATAAAATAATAATATAATGCCATTAGGAATAAGAATATCAAGTGTTAACTTAAGTGGTAAGACCGCTAGTGTAACTTTTTTACCATATACGGGTGGAACAATTGATTTAGGTGAAAAAACATTACCATTTGAATATATTTCAAGTTACATCTATGGTACATATAAATTATATTTTGAGTCTTATAATAAGACATATGAAGTAAATGCAATTTTTCCTTCACCATCAATAACGCCAACAATAACAATAACACCTTCCATTACACCTTCACCTACACCCAGTAATATTATAGATGATTTAAATTTTAACGGATTTGTTAATTCGGGTTCAATTGTTATAACATATATTATAACAATACCAAGTGCGGTTAATTTCAATGTCATTGTTGATTTTGTTCAAGAGCTTCCCGTAATAGATGGTGGAATACCTTTTTATATAACAGGTACTCTTATAATACCTCAAGGTTCTACTCAAGTTGGTGCCAAATTTTCATCATCAGAATCATGGGCAGACTATAATAAATTATCGGGTGTTAGTGTTTTAACAACAACGGTAACAATACTAGAAGGGTCAAAACAATACACAGTAAAAGAACTTATAAAATTTGGTGAAGCCCCTCCCAATATTGGTTTGATTCCCGACTATGCCATACCTGACCCACATTCTATTTCAGTTACTCCAACTCCAAGTAGAACAATAACACCAACACCTACAAGAACAATAACACCGACACCAAGCGAATTACTTTGTTTGTGTAATGGTCCCGTTGGTGTTCCTTTTGGGGGTTCACCAGGTAGTCCAATACCAATAACAATAAGAGAAAGTATCGATGGGGGTCCAACAGGATTGTATCGATATATAGAGGGTTGGTTATCTAATTTAGTCGATGTTTGTGGTTACCTTGGTGGAGATATTAGAGAAGTATCTAATTATAAACCAAATACTTTTTCTTCAGGACAAATTAGTATGTACAGAACTGTAACGGATAGTTTTTATACCAAATCTTATTCGTATATGTTAGCGATAAAGACAAGACGACGTCCTTTGAGTCCATTTAGTGGAGTTCTTCCTAATTTTAAAATAACTATAGGTACCGGTGTTAAAGGTGATTGTTCTTTCGGGACATATGTTATTAATAACCCATCTTTTAATACTTGGTATGTTATTAGGGTTGATGTGAGAGATATCACCTTGTATGGTAGTGAAATTTGGGCTCACGTGGTTCGAGAAGGTAATTCAAGTTATTATTTATGTTCAAATCCGGGTGACGATTCATGTTGTTATGTAACCACATCAGGTGCCGATGTTGGTCCAAATAATTCACCATACAATCATCCTTGTCCTTGTCCTGCGAACAGTTGTCTTAGGTCGGCAGGACATGCCCCACCATCTCCAATAAATTTTTGGTGTCCAAATCCTTATGATATACCAGTGTGTACATTAACACCAACACCCACAAAAACACCATCAGTTACACCAACAAGAACATCATCAATTACCCCAACCATCACACCTACAAAAACACCATCTGTTACACCGACTAGAACAGTAACACCTTCAGTAACACCAACTCTTACACCAAGTACATCGTGTCCTCTTTGTTTTACATATACCATTGACCTTACGAATTTAGGTTATGGTTATTATAATTATCAAACATGTGATGGAACAATTATATCCTCAATTCCATTTAGCGGTGGAATGATTCATACAACTGAATGTATACAAGATGGTCAAATAAGTTATGCATCGGGAGCACAAGTGACCCCACTAAAAAACGCACCACCTTGTGGTAATGCATGTATACCAACACCAACACCATCTGTTACACCATCTAGAACACCATCTGTTACACCTTCAGTAACACCATCAGTTACACCAACAAGAACATCATCAATTACTCCAACATCATCTATTACTCCAACATCATCTATTACTCCAACATCATCTATTACTCCAACATCATCTATTACTCCATCTATTACCCCAACAACAACACCCACACCAACAATTACACCAAGTGTAACACCAACATCTTCAATTACTCCAACAACAACACCCACACCAACAATTACACCAAGTGTAACACCAACATCTTCAATTACTCCAACAACAACACCCACACCAACAATTACACCAAGTGTAACACCGACATCATCTGTTACACCAAGTATTACATCATCAGTAACACCAACATCTTCAATTACACCAACAACATCTGTTACACCCAGTATTACACCAAGTATAACTCCAACAAGAACAATAACACCAACACCGACTCCTTCACCACAATACGTCCCATATTATTTTTGTAATTGTCTCGACCCATCTAACACCTCGGGAGTTGTCCCACCATTAGAAGTTGGTGTAATTTCTAGTTTTACAATACAATCTAATGTACAATATGGATTTATTCATACAGATGATTATTGTTATTTTCTCTGTGACCAAGGGACTGGTTATACGATGACAAAAGATACATTAACAATTAATCAATGTAGTACCGCATATTGTGTGTCGTTACCTCTTCCTCAACCGCCTGGTCCTTAAATTAATTATTAATATTTTTTATAATATTAAAAATCATTATGTTTAATATTTATCAATATGGAATTTTTCATAAGACAGGGTTCATCCGAACCAATATTAAAAATGAAACTTATCGATGATGGAAAAAACGATAAGTCAGGATTTAACGACATGTTAGAAAGTTGTAATATTACTTTTGATATGTACGATGTGGAAACAGGTGAACCTGAAATTTTAAATTCTACGTGTTTGACTACCACAAGAGATAAAAAATATAATCAAACAACTGATGAATATTATATTACCCACCAATTTAAAGAATCTCAAACTGCGAGAGTTGGTAAATACGAGGGTAAAATAACAATTCAATTTTTGGACACAAATTTAGACCCAACAACTAAATTAATTTTACCCATCAAGGAAAAACTTTATATCACAATATTTTGATTTTTGATTTTTTTTTCGTATACTTTAAGTAAGACAAACTACAATCTAATTGTAAGCTAATGTGTCAAACTAAAATTATAAAAAATGTCAAAAATAATTTCACAAGAGATAATCGAGAGCTTTTTAAATGGTTCAGATTCGGAACAGTACATTGTTGGAGTAGAATATGACTATCAGACAAACAAAATTTTTAAAATAATTCAAGACCCCGAAAGAGGTAAAATTATTAAATCAGATACCTTAATACCATTTTTATGGGTTGGTGATTTAAGTAAATGTAATTTTTATGGTGGAAATAAGTCACTTCAGAAAAAGAAGATGACCGAGTTTGGTATTGTAATTGAAAAATTACAAACACATGGGAACAACAGATTGGAAAATGGTCAATGTTATTTAGTAAAAAGTTTTAAAAATTACACATCTTTAGTTTCATTTTTTAGATATGGAGGTGTTGACCCTTGGAATGAAAAATATAAACATTTATTCACCATATTATCTCCGGTTGAACAGTTTTTGGTTCAAAAGAAAAAAAGACTTTTTAAAGGTATTGATGATTATTCTGGTGTATATCGTTTTGTTTTTGACATTGAGACGACAGGTCTTGAACCTGAAAAAAATAGAATAATCCTTATTGGTGTTAAAGATAATCGTGGTTTTAAAAAAACCATATCAGCATTTGGGGATGATGGTGAAAAAAAATGTATAGAAGAATTTTTTGAAATAATCAAAGAATTAAAACCCACTATAATAGGTGGTTATAATTCGTCATCTTTTGACTTTCCTTTCATTTTAAAAAGAGCAGAAATTTTGGGTGTTGATATTAAAGAGTGTACATCAATTTTTACTATTGATGGTATTAAACAAAAAGAAGGGTTATTAAAATTAGCAAACGAAGTGGAACCATATACTCAACATGTAATATGGGGATATAATATTGTAGATATATCCCACTCAGTTAGAAGGGCTCAGGCCATTAATTCAGAAATTAAGTCTTGGGGGTTGAAGTATATTACTCAATACTTAGAAAAAGAAAAACCAAATCGTGTTTATATTGATGGTTCTATCATTTCTAAAATATATTTAGAAAATGATAGTTATTATGTTAACCCAAAAACAGGTAAATACAAAAAAATTGATGAACCGGGTACAGAGAATTTATTAGACAAATACCCTGGTAAATATGAAATATGGCCGGGTCAAAGAATAGTTGAACAATATCTTGACGATGATTTGTACGAAACAATGATTGTTGATGATTCGTTTTCACAATCAACATTTTTGTTATCTAAATTGGTACCAACAACCTACGAAAGAATTGCAACTATGGGTACCGCCACTCTTTGGAAAATTATCATGTTGGCGTGGTCTTATGAGAATGAATTGGCGATTCCTGCTAAAGATGAAAAAAGAGGAATCACTGGTGGTCTATCAAGATTGTTGAATGTTGGATATTCAAAGAACATCGTAAAATTTGACTATGCTTCTCTTTACCCATCAATTCAATTAGTTTATGATGTCTTTCCCGAATGTGATGTGATGGGTGTTCAAAAATCTATGTTAAAGTATTTTAGAAACATTCGTATCAAATACAAGAGGTTAGCTGGCGAACTTGCAAAAACAAATCCTGTTGAAGCGGAAATGTACGACCGAAAACAATTACCTATTAAGATTTTTATTAATGCGTATTTTGGTTCGTTATCCGCACCTCAAGTATTTCCATGGGGTGATATGAATATGGGTGAAACAATTACTTGTACGGGTCGTCAATGTCTCCGTATGATGATTATGTTTTTTGAGAAAAAGGGATATAAACCACTCGTTATGGATAGTGTCGAATATGATACTCCCGTATTTCTAAAGGACATTGGAGGTAATTTAGAAATTTTACCAATTTGTGATTTATTTGATGAAAATAGTAATTACAAATCAAAAGACGGTTTAAGGGATTTCTCGATGAAAGATTATGAAGTTCTAACAAATTCGGGATGGAAAAACATTAATTATGTGTATAAACACGGAACTAATAAACCAATTCATAAATTAGTAACAAAGGATAGGTTAGTTAATTGCACCTCAGACCATTCAGTATTTCAAAATGGTATTCAAATTAAACCAACCTCGTTGGACAGAGGTAGTAAAATTGATATAGTGGAGATTCCAACATTAAAAAACGAGAAAACAATTTCAAATAAAGGAGCCAAATTAATCGGTTTTTTTATTGGTGACGGGTCGTCATATTACAAAAAAGTAAAAAGACCTTACAGTAGTAAAAAGAACGGCCTATTATTTTATTACAATAATAAAGGCGAATTTCATTTAAATAATAGTTCTTTAGAAACATTAAATGAAATGAAAGATATCATTTATGAAGAATTTGGTATCACCTCAACAATAAAAGATTATAGAAGCCATAGCGGAGTCTATCGTTTAAAAACATCGAAAGTATTATTAAGTAGATGGTTTTCCGAAAAGTGTTACACATCATATAGACAAAAAAAAATACCAATAGAAATTCTTAATGGCAATGATGAAATACTAAAATCATTTATGGATGGATTTTATTTAGCAGATGGGTGGGGTGACGATTTTAACGAACCAAAAGATATCACACAAAAATCTAAAGTTTGTCTTGCGGGAATTTCACATATCCTAAAAAGATTAGGAATAAATTATAAAATATCAATTAGAAAAGACAAACCCGAAATAACATCATTAATTTTAGGCACAAATAAAGATGGTAAATACCTACCAATAAATGATGAAAAATCGGAAAAAAAATCTGATGAAATATGGTTCAATGAGGTTCAATCAAATAAAGATAGATATGTTTATGATATATCGACAGAAGACGGAACATTTGTCGGTGGTATCGGAGGAGTTTTACTAAAAAATACCGATGGTGTAAATTTCTCAACACCACAAGATATTGATTCTCACATTTATATTGGTAAAGGTTTAAATGAATTGGTAGAAAAGGGTAAAGAATATAGAGGTATTGAATCGGACACCGCAGAATTCAACGATATCTTTATGAGAAATGAAATGGGTCTTGACATTGATTATACCGCGCCTGCTTGTATTAATGTATCAAGAAAAAATTATATCATTAAACTCTTTAAAAAAGGAAAAGAAAAGATTAAACTAACAGGGAACACTATTAAATCCAAAAAACTCCAACAATACATTGTAGAGTTTTTAGATGAAGGTCTAAAACACTTATTGAATGGAGATGGGTTGTCGTTTATTGAATTATACTACAAATACGCTGAAAATATTTATAATCAAAAAATACCATTATCAAAAATTGCAAATAAATCGAGAGTGAAACAATCGATTGATGATTATAAAAAACATATTAAAAAGATAACAAAATCGGGTTTTTTGATGTCTCGTCAAGCACATATGGAGTTAGTTATTCAAAATAACTATCCTGCGGGTTTAGGTGAAACAATATACTATATTAATAATGGTAAAAAGAAATCCGATGGTGATGTTCAAAAAATAACAAAACCAACTAAAAAACAACAAGAAGAGTATTTTCAAAAATACGGGGAACAAATACCGCTCGATTATTTGGAAATAAATTGTTATATGATTTCGGAAAAAGAAATGAGTAACAATCCTGAAATGACAGGCGATTATAATGTTGCAAGATATTTGAATAATTTTAATAAAAGAATAGAACCTTTATTGGTTGTCTTTAATCCTGAAATTCGTCACGATATTTTAATTGAAAATCCGGAAAAAAGACAATACTTTACTAAAACACAATGTCAATTGGTTAGTGGTTACCCATTAAAAGAAGATGGGCAAGATAAGTATGATGAAGTTATGACCTTATCAGATAGTGAAGTATTATTTTGGAATAGAGTTAATAGAGACCCATTTTTTATGTATGTGGAAGATAGTTTAGAACTTGTAAATCCACATTGGGTCGAATTAAATAGAAAAGTTGTGAAGTTAGAATCTGAAAGTATTAAGAACAATGAGGATGAATACATTGAGAACAATGGAAACGACTTCGCGTATCACGCAATAGAAACTTAAATTTTAAGAAAATAAAAATTTCATAAACTATATAACGTTATATGGTGATTGGAAAGGTCTGAATTTTAAAGATTTATTTAAATTTTCCGCCTCTTCCGCTTTTCTTAATAACATTTTGTCAGGTCTGAGTCTTTCTAAACGATTCATTAATTCTTCAATTAGTTTTAATTTTTCGTCTTTACCTTCAGTTAACAATGTACTATAATCTAATTTTATTGTACTATCAGGTACTTGTAAGTCTCCTGAAAATTTTCCCCATATTCTACCCAATCCCTCTTTTGAATAAGCAATAAGATATTTTCTAACCCAATTTTGTGCGGGTTTATTTAAAATATCCCATGTTAGTTCTTCAATTTCAACATCTGATGGTAATTTAACAATACCATTGTTTTTATCTAAACAGGTATTACTTGATGTGGTATCATAATACCAATACCAAACTTTACTTCTGTTATTTTGTATTGAACCGAAATCAAATCTACCACCAGGAACATTTGATAAATGAACTATTTTAGTACCATTTGGACCCGCTGTTATTCGATATGTGAGTTCACCACCTATAAGTCTGTTTTTTAAATTTCTGTCTTGCATTCTTAATAAAAGGTCGTATGCTGGTAATAAGAAATATGACCCCGACGCACCTTGTTGAGCAAAACCACCAACACCTCCAAAAGCAACACCACCTAATCCACCAAATCCACCCAAAAATGGGTCAACAATGGAGTCGGTTAGTTCTGCTCTTGTAAACCATAATAATTCATTTATTTCTCTACCAGCAGGGATTACATACGTTTGAGTATTGGCCGACAATGTTATGTAGTCTTTTTTTAATTCACTATCACCACCGGATTGTAATCCAACAATTTTAGAATATGAGTGACTATATTGTGTTTCATAATCCAAACTTCTTGTTGTAAACGCCCTTGTTAGTGATTGTGTATCGACATCTAATCCAACCAATGCCGACCATTGGGATTCAATTAACCAATCATTAACATACTGTTCGTATTCAGATACCGATAGTTCTAAGAAGGTGTCCATTTGTTCTTCGGTTAATTCGACACCTCTAACAGGTAAACCTAATAAATGAAAAACTTGGGTATAAAGTTTTTGTTTTTCGGTATTTGAAATTATAGTTGTGCTCATGAATTTACTTTTTTTATAAATACTTGTATATTCAGTACACTATGCCTAATAAAAGCAATAATATATTTAATTCTAAAATATTTTACGAATTTTTTGTTTTTTGTACAAAAAAAAATATCAATTTTACTATAGAGATTAATGAAAAAAGTAAAATAAAATACGATTATAAAGATAATAAAATTACCGCTGTTTTATCAAAAAATGACGATGAATTTAAACCAAAAATAATTTATGATGTTTGGAACAAAATAATTGAAAAACACATAACAAATAATAATGAAAAAGAAAAAATTAAAAAAGATTTAGAAAATTTGTTTAAGGAGTGATTGTGCAAAATTTTCACTAAATTCACCATCACCCAAAACTTGGTCAATTATATTTTTCTTTTTCTGTAATATATTATAAACAATCTTTTCAATTGTATTTTCAAAAATTGGGTAGTAGACAACTACGTTTTTTTTCTGACCATATCTAAAGGCCCTATCTTCTGATTGACTATGGTGAGCGGGAACAAATGATAGGTCATTCATGATTATAACTTCCGCTTCGGTTAATGTGATACCAACACCACCAGCAACAATGTTTGATATGAAAATTTTTATTTTATCTTCAGTCTGAAATCTGTCAACTGATTTTTGTCTTTTTTCTTTAGACATTCTACCATCTAAAACAACTGAATTTTTTTTATATTTTTCATGTAACATATCTAAAGACATTGTAAAATTAGTAAAAACAATTATTTTTTTTCCTTGTTCTAAACATCTATCAATAATTTCACTCGTATATTCCACTTTTTGTTCTGAAATTATTTTCCTAATTTTCATTAATCTATTAATTGTAATAGATAACGATTCTTTGTTTTTATTTCTTGTGCAATTTGAATAAATTCTTCTAATCCACTATCATATTCTGTACTTGATAAAGTTAAAAATATTGGACTAATAATTTTATCAGGTAAATCCAATATATCTGTTTTTAATCTTCGTAAGATGGTGTTTTTTGTTTTTGTTCTTAGTTCTTCTAAATTTGTTGCACCACTTGTGTTCCAAATTTTTCTTCCATTTACAGTAAACTGATATCCACCACAATATCTTCTAACATACGCTGACCAATCTAAAGTAACGTTGGAATTTACAATTTTTAATAAATTAAAATAATTTATTGGTCTTGATGTCATTGGTGTACCAGTGAGTAACCATACTTTGGGTATTCTTGATAATATATCATTTATTAATTTTGTCCTTTGTGCGGTCGTATTAGAAATGTAATGGGCTTCATCCACAATAGCCAAATCAAATTTAGTGTCTGATATTTGAGTATTTTTTTCTTTACCAATTTCAGGTTCACCAATTGTGTGATAATTTTTTATAATATCATAATTTATTATGTAAAAATCAAATGTTGAACCCCATTTACCTCCTTCCACAATTATAGTTTTTTTGTTTGAATAAATTTCAATTTCTCTTTGCCAATTTATTTTTAAAGAGGCCGGACATATAATTAGAATTTTTTTTGCTTCACTTTCTAATGATGCGATGATTGCTGACGTAGATTTTCCCAAACCCATATCGTCCGCTAAAATAAATCTATTATTGGCCAATAATTTTTCAATTGCAATTTTTTGATGTGGCAATGGTGGTCTATTGTCATATGGGGAATAATCAATTTCTCTATTTAATTTTTTTTCTTCTTGTATGATTGCGGATTTTGGAATCCAAAACGCGTGGTTTTTTTCATTTTCAAAAATTTTACCCCATATATGATACGCTTTATCGGTTTCACATAACAATTTTTCACACCATATTTTTTCGGGAACAAAATTTAATTCTTTTGTTTCTTTTAATTTTTCTCCAAAATTTTCAACAATTGTAATATACTTTCTTGCAATTTTAGGGACAACCTCATGATATTTAATAACATATTCAGATTGTGGTCTTGTTAATTTAAAACTTTTATTTGTTTCAAATTTTTTTTTCCAATCAAGTAATTGATTATTATAACCCTTGTAGGTCTTTAAAATATTTTTCGCAACTATTTCTGGTACTTTATCAAGCATACCTTATAAATAATAATGAATAAGATTGACAATATAAACTATTTATTATATATGAAAAACAAATTACCAATTACAAGAATTTCAAAATTCTTTTCCCAAACAGATATGGATTTAAATATTCAGTTGGGTGAAGAGTATTTACATGGCGATTTAGGTATGAGGTTAGTTCTTTTTAGAGTTGACAGACAAAAAACCGATACTGATAATGTGTATGGTGAAGTTGGTAAAGATGGTATTAAATTTTACCCCCCTGTTGAGTTTTATGGTTTGGTAAAAATACAAGAACCAAAAAACAATAGTTATACAAAAGGGGTAAACAGATATTTAGAACCAGGAAATATGACAATATCTGTTTATTTAAAACATTTAGAAGAAATGCGGATAGATATCAAATATGGTGACTTTATTGGGTATCCTGAATCTGAAGAAAAAATTAGATACTATACTGTTACAAATGACGGGAAAATTGTTTCAGACAATAAACATAATATGTTTGGTTTTAAACCATACTATAGAACAATTGATTGTGCGCCAGCTCAAGAATTTGAATTTAGAGGAATTTAATTATGGGGTTACCTAAAAGAAAAACAGATATAAAAGTTTTTGGTGTTAGTCAAAATACCAATAATTTCGTTATTGGTAGAAGAAAAGAATTGTTAGAAGAAATTACAAAATCGGACACCTTTTTACCTGATTCAATCATGCACGATGATATGGATTTAGGGATGTTAGAATTTGTTAAAGAAAATTTTAAAATAGTTTCAGATGGGGAAGAATTGCCGGTTATACCAAAAATACTTACAATTCAAAGATGGTCAGAATTTAAAAATAATTGGAATTTTTCAGATGAGGATGGTAATATGAAATTACCTTTTATTGCTGTAGTTAGAAAACCAGACGTTCAATTAGGGACAAATCCTTCAATTCAAAGGACAATACCCGATAGACGTGATTTTTTTTATGCTTCGGTCCCAACTTGGGACGGAAACCAAATGGGTGCCGATGTTTATAAAATACCACAACCAGTTCCTGTTGATATTGGATTTGAGGTTACAATTGTGTGTACAAAATTTAGAGATATAAACACATTTAACAAAAAAGTTTTACAAAAATTTTCTTCAAGACAATCGTACACAAAAATTAAAGGACATTATATTCCAATTATTTTAGAAAGAATTGAGAATGATAATAGTGTATCTGAAAGTATGGATAATAGAAGATTTTATGTTCAAAATTACTCATTTACAATGTTGGGTTTTTTAATTGATGAGGAAGAGTTTGAAATTAAACCCGCAATATCAAGAGCAATATTAATGACCGAAGTTGAAAGTAGAAAACTAAAGAGTAGTAATAAAAGTAATTTAATCACTTTAAATTCCTCATATGGTGATGGTTCAATTATCGCAACATATACAGCAACTTCTCAATATAAAGTGGATAAAACAATAGAAATTGTTTTTAATGATGTCATTGAAACAATAACGGGGAATTCAATAAATCAAACAGTAAGATTGTTTGTTGATACTAATCAAACATCAGGAACAACACAATATAGTATTAATGAGGATTACACAAATACAACAGGTTACAATACGTTTTCAGGAGTCACTATTAATTCAATTGGTAAATCAAAGTATTCATATTCATATGAAATAACTTAATCACCATAAATGTCTTTTTTTTGTTGCGGTGTTTGTTTTGTGTTAGTTTTACAGATATCCTCTATACTCTTTTGAATAACTTTGTGAATTTTTAATCCGTTGATTTCACAATATTCTTTAAGAATTTTGTGATGGTACTCACTTATTTTTATGTTTTTAAACTCACTGTTACTCACAAAGATAAATATAGATAAAAAAAGATAAATTTATATTTATAAGTATTTTTTTTTATAAAATAAAGGGAATCTTTGGTGTATGTGATAATATTTATAATAAAAAGAAATAAAAATTTATAACCAAACAAAATAAAAATGGCAAATTCAAATAGAGTTTTTGTATCACCTGGTGTTTATACATCAGAAAAAGATTTAACTTTCGTGGCTCAAAGCGTGGGCGTAAGTACACTTGGTTTAGTGGGTGAAACTTTAAAAGGTCCCGCTTTTGAACCTATTTTAATAACTGATTTCGACGAGTTTAAGTCCTATTTTGGAACAACTTCACCACTAAAAGATGGAAATGGTAATCCTAAATTTGAATTACCTTATTTTGCTAAATCATATTTAGAAGAATCTAATCAATTATTTGTTACAAGAATATTAGGGTTAACTGGTTATCGACCAAACAAAAGTTTTGGAATACAAACTATTGGTGGTGTTACTTTAGGTTCATTTAGTGGAACAACGACTGGTATAATCATGTCGGCAACTACAACAACAATTACAGGTAGTACAATATATTCAGAATTGTCCGATAAAATATCCGTAGATGGTAATTACATAACTGACTATATTGTTTCTAATTTTAGTGGTAATACATCATCAAATCATGGTCAATGGTTTGTTATGGGTGAGGTCCTTGAATCGGGTATCACTGGTTTAACCACTTCATTAGAAGTGGTTTCTCCTTTGACTGGGTTAGATAACGAAAACAACAACAACAACAAAGAATGGTATAATGTTTTAGTTAACTCAGATAGTACTGAAGTATATTCTTACTTATTTGTGTACAACAGTGGTACTTCAAGATTTGATGTCACAAGATACACATACAATGCAACTTTAAATAGTGATTATGATGGAAAGATAATATTATCTTTTAGACCAAGAGGTTCATATGTTGGTCAAACATTGAGTTTGGAAGTAACAGAAAACACCAGTTTTAATATTAGTGGTACTGGTTTAACATCAAATCCTCTATCCGAGTTTACTGTAAACGTAACAGGCGCAACAAGTGGGGCAAAATCTTTTACATGTAGTATGGATACTACATCATCAAAATACGTAACTAAAGTATTCGGTACAGATGTTTACGATAGATTAAAAGGGGACGTTCCTATTTATGTTTTCGAATCGTACCCCAATTATCTTTTGGAGGCGTATAAACAAGGATTTATTAAAGGTTTAAGTTTAACAGAAATATACGAAGAAGAATTACTTAATTTTCGAACCGAATGGAAAACACCGGTGTCTCCAACAATAGTTTCCGAGGTTCGTGGTGGTGAAGTTGTTGATTTATTTGATATAATTACCATTTCAGATGGTGATAGTGCAAATTTCGAAGTAAAGGTTTCAATAATAAACATCAACATTGAAACCGGTGAATTTGATTTAATCGTTAGAGATTTTAATGATACCGACGACAATATTGTTGTACTTGAAAAATTCTCGAGATGTTCAATGAATCCCGATTTGCCAGGTTATGTCGCAAGAAAGATTGGTACTTCTGATGGCGAATATGAATTACGTTCAAGATATATTATGTTATCGATGAGTGATAGTGCACCATCAGACGCATATCCCGCGGGTTTTAAAGGGTTTGTTTCAAATCCATTTGGTTCTGAAACTTTGGGTTCTGTTATGTATAAAACCGAATTCTATGACGCTGGTGACACTATGGGATACGAAGCCGATGGTACGCCAATTCTATCTTCAGGTGATAAATTAAGAAGAACGTATTTTGGTCTATCAAGCCAAGTTGGTCAAATTACATATGATAGAGACTTGTTTAAATTTAAAGGAACAGGGGCATCTACCACGACAGATGGTTTTCACTTGTCTACAAACGCATCAACTTTATCAGGTACGACGTTTTTAACTACATCATACGATTTAGAGGGTCAAACAGATGAAACAAACAATAAGTTAACAAACATCAATTATCGTAAGTTTACTTTGGCTGTTTATGGTGGTTTTGATGGTTGGGACATTTATAGAAATGTAAGAACATATGGCGATGACTATATATTTGGTAAATCAAAATATGTAAGTGGCGATACATTAAATGGTGGTGTGTTTAGTGCCACTGTAGGTAATTCAGATTATTACTCGTACATACAAGGTATTGAGACTTTTTCAAATCCTGAAGCGGTAGATATTAACATATTCGCGACACCAGGTATAAATTTTTATAACCATGGTTCATTAACTGCATACGCGATTGAAATGGTTGAAGAAGATAGGGCCGATTCTTTATATGTGATATCGAGTCCAAACCAAACAACAAGTGATGAAATTATTGATTCTTTGGACTCAGTTTCAATTGATAGTAATTATTCCGCAACTTATTGGCCATGGATACAAGTAAGGGACGTTGATAACGCAACACAATTATTTTTACCCCCAACAGGTGAAGTATTAAGAAACATTGCTTTAACCGATAACGTTTCTTTTCCATGGTTTGCGGTTGCGGGTTATTCAAGAGGTTTGGTTAATTCAATAAAAGCGTATAAAAAATTAACATTGGATGAGAGAGATGATTTATACAAAAACAGAATTAATCCTATTGCAACTTTCTCTGACACCGGTACAATAATTTGGGGTAATAAAACTTTACAAGTAAGAGAATCCGCTTTGGATAGAATAAATGTAAGAAGACTTTTGTTAAGAACTAGAAAATTGATTTCTGCAATTGCTGTAAGACTTTTATTCGAACAGAATGACGAACAAGTTCGTAATGAATTCTTAAGATTGGTCAATCCAATATTGGAATCAATAAAAAGAGAAAGAGGTATTTTTGAATTCAGAGTAACAGTATCAAACGACCCAGAGGACATAGACGCAAATACTTTGAGAGGTAAAATTTACATCAAACCAACTCGTTCATTGGAGTTTATCGATTTAGAATTTATAATTACCCCAACGGGGGCTTCTTTTGAAAATATTTAAAAAATTACCCAGTATATTACACCAGTATATAATACTAGAAATAATAAATGCTAAATAAACTAGATAATAAAAACTAGATAATAAAAACTAGAACTAAATACTAGTATATACTGGGCTAATAAAATATAAATAAAAAAAAAGAAAAAACCAAGTAATTATAAAATTTTTTTATAGACAATTGTTCCACAATCATATATTCTGTAGATTTGTCTCTCTAACATAATTTTATGTTCGGTTTTATTTGTAATATCAAATCCTTGTTTTTTTAATATTTCTTTTCTAAAATTAAAACGATGATATCGTTTTTTATTTTTAACATACCAATATGTTGGTTGATTAATTGATTTTTTTTCAAATTTTAATTTTTCATATAAATCTCCTTGGCTCCATCTTCTATCGGCATAACTTATTATTTCTTTTGGTGAATATTTCTTGATGAAGAATTTAATCAACTTATCTGCTCCACCAATTACAATTGTATTTAATTTATTACAGAATCTACTCAATTCGTAACCATCATAAAACTTACCAATTCCTAATCTGGGTCTCGTAAATACCATCAATGACACCAATTCTTCATTTAAAAACAAACCAATATTAATTTTAGAATTTATTTTTCCTTGGATATGATTTTCATTTAAAAAATGACGGGAAATATTATTACTAACTTCTTTAATTGTACATCTTCTAGCAAAAATTTTATTTTTAGTTAATCCAAAAAGATTCATTAATCTAGATTTAACGATTTCTTTTTTGTCCAACCATTCATCTTCAAAAATATGTATTAGTTTTATTCCTTTACTTTCACATAGTTCGGTTTTCCTCAAATGATAATTTTTATCAACCTTTAACTCATTGTGCCAATATAAACCATTAAATTCTATCGCGATATTATGTGATGGAACAAAAATATCCAATTGATTTGGTTTTATTATTGATGTTGATGATGTTATTGTTTTAATATTATTCTCAAATAAAAAATTATTAATTTCTTTTTCCATCCCTGAAACGGACGATGTACACATAATACATCCATGATTTGAAATGTGGTCATATGGTAATTGTTCAAAAACACCATGTTCGGGGCAAATAATTTTCACCTTAGTTTGTGAATTAATATATTCAACCAATGAATAATCATATTTTTCTCCGTGAGTTAGTTTTGAATCTAAAATGAATTCTTCGGCGGTTTTAGTTAATGAAATTTTTCTATCGTTTGTTGAACATATTGGACAACCATTACCATATAAATGTTTCGATGGTAATTGTTCAAATACTCCGTGTTCTTTGCAAATAATTTTAACTTTTGTTTTTGAATCAATATATTCAACCAATGAATAATCGTATTTGTTACCATGGGTATTTCTTGATTTTTTGATAAACCCAATTAAATTATCTTTTGGTTTTTTAATTAATTTTGAACAGATGGGACAACCTTGTCCTTTCATATGATTTATTGGTAATTGTTCAAATACTCCGTGTTCTTTGCAAATAATTTTAACTTTTGTTTTTGAATCAATATATTCAACCAATGAATAATCGTATTTGTTACCATGGGTTTTAATACATTTATTGATTAACTCAAGAGTATTTGTGGTATATTTTGAACACAACTTACATTTTATTCTACCTCTTAAATGTTCTCTTGGTTCTTGTTCAAATACTCCGTGT
>Ga0194121_10004998_pt1 | contig 18755 bp, 20 predicted proteins | sample TA2MahCa50mmetaG_FD_148609 | JGI IMG/M metagenome (GOLD analysis project Ga0194121, IMG submission 148609) | Freshwater microbial communities from Lake Tanganyika, Tanzania - TA2015020 Mahale Deep Cast 50m | ecosystem: Environmental > Aquatic > Freshwater > Lake | place: Tanzania: Lake...
CAGGTGGCTGCACGTTATGCAGAGGAGCGTCAACTTGCCTCCTGAGGTATTACCGAATTGGTCAGCGTTCTAGCCCCGTAGCGCGTTACCCGTCCCCCTACCCCACCCGCACGCTCGCCCCGCCGTCCACTGGCAGGGCCACGCCGGTAATAAAATTCGCCTCATCCGAGGCCAGGAACAGTGCCGCGTAGGCCACATCCCAGGCTGTGCCCATCTTCTGGCGCAGCGGCACTTGCGCATCGCGTTCGGCGGCGATCTCCTCGCGCGACTTTCCCCAGGCGCGGGCGCGCGTGTCCACCGCCATCGGCGTGTCCATCAGGCCCGGTAAGATGACGTTAGCGCGGATGCCATAGCCGGCGTTCTGGATCGCCAGTTGCTCGGTCAGGGCGATGATCGCCGCCTTGGTGGTTTTGTACCCCACCCAGGGGTAGACCATCCAGGCGGCCAGGGACGAGATGTTGAGGATCACCCCGGACTGCTGCTGGCGCATGATCGGCAGCACGTGCTTGCAGCTATACACCATGCCGCGCAGATTGACGGCCACAATGAGGTCAAAGGCTTCGGTGGTGATGTTTTCGACGGCGGCATCGTTGCCAGCGACGCTGATGCCGACATTGTTGTGCAGGATGTCAATGCGGCCCCAGCGCTGCATCCCGGCGTCGATGGCGGCTTTTATCTGCGCTTCGCTGGTGACATCAGCCCGGCAGGCGTGCGCCTCGCCCCCGGCTTGCTGCACCAGGGCGACAGTCTCTTCCGCCGACGCCAGGTTGCGGTCCACGGCCAGGACTTTGGCGCCCTCGCGCGCAAACACTAGCGCCGTGGCGCGCCCGTTGCCGATGGCGGCGGTGGAGCCTTCGCCCTGCCCGGCGCCGATGATGATGGCAATTTTGTTGGCTAAACGCATGCAGATCTCCTCCAGACATGAGGCGTGAAACCCCACACGACTGGTGGGGCAAGCACGGTGTGGCAGTGATTATACGCGCCTTTCGGCTTGGACTGCATGACGCCGCCCGCAGACAGCGGCAGAGGACTGGCGTATACTATAAGGCTACGGGCCACGATTCCTGGAGGCTCACTGCCTACACGCCGCATGGAGGATGAACTGTGCTGACCTACAAAGCCATGTATAAGTTTCTCGCCCCCAGTGTGCATGCAGAGGTGTTGGACTTCCCCGGGGTCATTACCTGGGCCGAGACGCTGCCGGAAGCACGTCGGCTTTTGGCGAGCGCGCTGGTGGATATGGCTGAGACGGCCTTGCTGCATGGGAAGCCGCTCCCTTCCCCCGATCCGGTGTGCACCGATCCCGAGGCTGATTTGGAAGAGCCGATCCATCTCTTGCTCACAGCTGCCTCGCATATCCGCGTTGTGCCACAGACGGCGGTCTCATGAAGCGGCGGGAGTTGCTGCGTCACTTGCGTCGCCATGGGTGTCAGCGCGTGCGTGAAGGGCAGCCTTGGTATGTGGAGGCAGCGCCAGCTGGAGCGTAGGACCCGTGCCGGGCCGTGGGCCCGACACGGGGTGCGGGAGGCGGTTAGGCGACAGGCACAGCGTCAAGGTCAATCGGGTCGGCTTTGATGATCGTATCCACCGTGTGCCAATCCACCTCCGGCACCTCGCAGTAGATCTCCAGCTCATTGCCTTCGGGATCTTTGAAGTACACGCTGCGCGTCACGCCATGATCCACCGTGCGCACAATGGGCACGTCATGCGCTTTGAGCTTCTGGTACATGGCCTTGACCGTGTCAAAGCTATCGGCGATCAGCGCAATGTGCGCCAGGCCGACCTGATTCTTCTCCGGGGCGGCGGCATCGGCGTTGACCTTGAAGACGGCGATGTCGTGGTGATAGTCGTCGAAGCGGAAGAAGACCCCGAACCCCTCCCGTTCATCGGTGATGTGCATGCCCAGGATGTCGCCGTAAAAGCGCTTGGCGGCATCGAGGTCACGCATCTTAATGACTACGTGTCCGACGCGTTGGATAGGCATAGTGACCTCCCATAGAGACGATGACGTGTAGAGCCAGCGCCGTGCGCTGACCAGGGTAATTGTACTGGCAGCAGCAGGGCAAAAGCCAGCGTGGCGGTGGAGCGGTGGAAAAGGCTGTTTGATTCTCCTATACGCACAACGTCATCACCGACCCGCAATCCATGGTGGCCGCCTTGCTGAGCAAGCGCATCTTCTGGAGCGACGCCTTTCCGCACGCCAACATGGACCGCGATCTGGCCAAGTCCACCGCGCAACAAAATCCCAAGCTGATCCATACCGCCAATCCCGGTCTGCTGGTGTCGCACTTGACCCTGCAGAGCGAAAAGCCGCCATGCGATGATCTGCGCGTGCGCCAGGCCCTCAGCCAGGCGGTCCGCCGTGAGGCGATTAGCGAGCTGAGCAATCAATCAGGCGCCGTGGGCACCGGCAATTACCCGCCCGGGCTGTGGGCCATGCCGAAGGAGATGCAGGCGCAACTGATCGGCTACGGCCCGGATATGACCAATTCCAGAGCGGGCCAGAGGCCCGCGTACCCAGGTAACTGGCGTAGGATTTATGAAACAGACATCTAGAGACGCATGCTCAAGCCATCAGCAAGGGTGTTCCGATAGGCTTTCAGCGCTGGGATGAGGCCGATAGCACAACCACCAAGTATGGTCAGGGCAAGGTATACATATTCCACGCCCGACAGAGTCATAAGGGGTAAATAGAGACCAAACGCTTTTTCAATAATGGGCTGAAAGATCAAGAGTAAGCTATACACGAGAACCACGCCGCCCAGACTGCCCAGCATGCTCAATAAGCCCGATTCAAGGATCAAGAGGCTAAGGATTTTCCAGGGACCAACCCCTACGGCGCGCAAAATGGCCATTTCACGGCGCCGCTCGTGTAAGGACGTGTAGAGTGCCATAAGCATACCGAGCAAGCCCACTACCATGACAAAAATGGTTACCACTTTTAACGCATCTTCAGCGTACCCTACAGTGCGCCAGAGCTCGCTCAGCGCTACACCGGGAATGATGGTCATGAGCGGTTCGTCGGCAAACGTGTTGATCTCCCGTTGTAAGCGCAGAGTTTCCATGCGGGACTTGGTACGGAGCAGAAAGGCTGTGATCTGCTGCACCTGGATTGTTTCTTTGCGGATTTGCGCTGCAGATATCGCTTCCCCAGGACGTGGCGGAGCCCCTGCTTGCCAATCGATGTGCATCGCTTCCATGCCCTCCAGGGTGATATAGAGCGCGCGGTCGACCGGAGTCGCGGTCTGACGAAGAATCCCAACAACGCGAAACGGTTTGTCGTCATGCTGGATGATCCCACGCCCGGACGTCACCCCATGGGCCACGACGATGGCGTCGCCCAGTGTGTAGCCTAGTTGCTGGGCCACGGTGTGCCCCAGCACCACGTCGAATACCTCGCTGGCTGGCTTCCCGGCAGCAAAGACTAGCTGACGGTCCTGGCGATAGCGATATTCTTTGTAAAAATCTTCGGTGGTACCAATGACGCGAAACCCCCGGTGACTATCGCCAAGTGAGTATGGAATCGTCCACTTTACGGCTGGATGCTGTCGGAGTTTGTCGTACGTAGCGTAAGAGATATTATTCGTGGCCGTGCCCATACCGAAGACAGCGTATAACAGCAACTGCAACGTCCCTCCGCGCGCGCCCACAATGAGATCCGTCTGACTGATGGTGTGTGAGAAATGTTCCCGCACACCGCGACGGACATGCTCGACGCCGATGAGAAGCCCGACGCTGAGCGCAATCGAGAAGAGGGTCAGGCTCGTAGTGAGCTTGCGGTTTTTCAGGGACTTCCAGGCTAGAGAGAGCAAGATCATAGGCGTGAAGGTCGCGCGAGGAGGTTGATATCAGCGAGCCCGACACTACGGTCAAAGTGTGGCATCAGAGCTCGGTCATGACTCACAAAAATCAGCGTGGTACCCGTATGCGTACAACTCTCGAAGAGTAGCGTAAGAAACTGCGCGCGATGATCGGCATCAAGAGCCGAGGTCGGTTCGTCAGCGATAATAAGTTCCGGCGCTCCCAGGAGAGCACGGGCAACGGCAACGCGCTGTTGTTGTCCCACACTCAGGGTGAGCACGTTCGCGATAAGCAGGTCCGCAATCCCCAGACGCTGGGCAAGATGCTGCGCAGCCTCGTGCATGGACGTGGTACCGAGCCGCTGGCGCTGGCTGGCATTGACCTGGCATGGCAGCAGGATGTTCTCCAGGACATTCAAATACGGGATCAGGTTAAACATCTGGAAAATATAGCCGATATGGGCGCCACGAAAGGCGTCCCTGGCGGCATTGGACATGGACGTAAGCTCGTGTCCCAGCACAATGACCTGGCCGGCATTGGCGCGTAAGATCCCGGCAAGCAGGCCGAGTAAAGTGGTTTTGCCGCTCCCACTCGGCCCAAAGACAAAACACGTCTCGCCGCGAGCAATAGTCAGAGTCGGGATCGCCAGGATCATCCTGGAGGGCGTATACCCAAAGCGTACGTCGTGGAGCGCCACTGCAGCTTCCATGATGGGGCCTTCCTACAACGTGACTTTGCCTTTGTCACCCTTGAGGACCGCGCCGCTTTGCTTGGTGCCCGAGAGCACTTGTACGTGCAAGACGCGGATCTTGGGCAAGACCTTGGAGACACCAAAGGTGACCTGGCTCCCTGCCAGGGGTTGGGCACATGTGACGGTAAAGACCGCATGGACCTCGCTATGCTCCCCGTGCTGCTTTCCACCCTTACTGGAAGCACGGCCTGCCTCGGCCACTACGGTGACGCTCTGGGGGGTCCACTGACAGCCCCGGTCCGCCGCAAAGATGACCATACTGCCTATGTGCTCACGTACCAGCGTCAGAGCAGCATCACGCTTTGCCTGGTCTGCTGGCGTGGTGGCACGATGCTCGAAGCCGTAGACACCCTCTGCTGGCGCTATAAATTCGACCGCCCCCTGCTGTCCTTCGACCGCGATGTTGATGCGCCCCTCACCATGGACATGGGCGTGCTGACCAGCGGCGTGAGCCGCCACGATGCTGAGCCCGAAGGCGAGAACAAGCGATCCTGAAAACCATAGTATGCGACGATGATGCATATGTCCCTCCGCATTGGAGTTAGCGGTGTTCTCCACTAGTCCGTGTAGGGTTCTACCAGTACTGCAGTCAGGATATATGCGGCTTCCCCATAGGGACTCGCCATTTCGACAATTTGCAAACGCCCCTGCACCCATACCGGATCCCAGGCGACTTTTTGTCGTTTCTCTCCGGCCATCTTCACATGAATCATCTGATTCGGCGGCGGGGGTGGTACGTGTACGCAAGCTATGGCGTATGGGATCAAGAGAAATTCCGTCACGGCGTCAGCACTGTCATCCAGGGGTACCATAAAACCTGGCACGCGGACGGCAGTGTCTGTACCAAGGAGATTGAGCACCGTCGGTGTGGCTTTGCCTGTAGTGTAATCAAGTTCACGTAAAGTCTGCCAGTTGACCGTGAGCGGTTTTTTCACCTCCGCATGCGCGGTCGCGACCATATCGATGGGGGACAGCGCGCTGTGGTGTGAGAAATCGACCACTGGCGGACCTAACAACCAGTGCGCAAGTAGAGCAATACCAAGCATCGCCCCGATGTGGAGGAAAGAAGTCATCATGGCAACCTTCCAGCGAGCAGGGATAGCATGCTGTGGTGTCGATACACCAGGGCTCTCCCCGGGTGTTAACGTATTGAGTGCTGTATCACGAATGACAGGTTGCTGAAGGGAGAAGCGGTGGAGAACGGGCGAGAGATGGTCTGGCGTAGGCAGCAGGCCAGTGTTGGACCCGCGATACAATGCTTGTTATGCAGCCTAAAGGGAGAGGCAGAAGCACAGCAACCGGTGGGAGGGTCGCAGTACTTGGAGGACTCAGCCGACACACAGCACAGGTGTGTTGAGCGTCATCGGCTGCAGGCATATGGAAATGTCCTACGGTTACGCCGATGAGAAGACCATAGAACGCCACTAGCCCGAGAACAAAATATATATAGCCATAGGAAAAAATTCTGTGGTGTCTCATACTCAGGAGATCATAGAAGAGAGCAGAGCTGCCTGTCAACTTGCCTGTGATATTCCCGCCATGCTTCCACAGCCCCAGGTATGTTACTATTGACAGCCACACAGGAGCTCTTTCTGCGAACGGAGACACCGCATGAGCGACACGACTCTTGACCCAACGTTGGCCCACGATGATCTGGTAGCGCGTCTTGCTGCGTGCGCTTTTGATACCCGCATTTTTACCGTCTATACCAATACACGCCAAGCCTTACAGCGCTCCGTCAAAGGCCAGTATCCCCATCTCGTGGCCGTTGGGAAGGTCGACCAGCGTGTCGAAATGGTGGGCATGGTTGAGACCGTGGAAAGCTTACATGACCTCGAGGCAGCAGCCCGGCGCTGGCACACCCTGGAGGCTTTACAGGCGGCTATGTACCTCTATGTGCCGCGTGGCTCTTGTACGGACGCACGCACCCTCTGTCTGCGGCAGAAGATCCGTATCTCGGATTTCCGCCATTATTGGTTCGAGGGTGAAACCGTGCATGTGACGCGCTGCTTTGCCTGACACCGGGGTTACATGGCGCGATCCGGCGGGAAGTGGAACGCGGCCGTCTGCACGCCCTCCAAGGCCATTTGCACCAGAGCATTGGTATCGAGCGCCTGCTCGGCGAGCTCAATATCCGCCAGAACGCTACGCGTGGCAGGATGGCGTGGGACAAACAGGGTACAGCAGTCCTGATCAGGCTGGATGGATATCGTGTAGGTACCAATCTGCACGGCTTCTTGCATGATCTCCGCCTTGTCCATACCAATGAGAGGGCGCAGGACGGGCAGCGTACTGGCCGCCTCAATGACGCGGAGATTTTGGAGAGTCTGTGAGGCGACCTGCCCGAGCGATTCCCCCGTCACCAGTGCTTCAGCCCCACTCTGTTGCGCCAGTTCCCGCGCAATGCGCAGCATATAGCGCCGATACAGCACCACCCGATAGGGCGCCGGGACGGTTCCAACAATCTGTTGCTGCACTTCGCCAAAAGGCACCAGAAACAGTCGGGCGGCATACTGATGGCGCGTCAAGATCTGCGCCAGTTGCCGGGCTTTCTGCTGAGACGTGCGGTCCAGGAATGGATAGCTGTGGAAGTGCACAAAATCGACACGGCAGCCTCGTTTCATCATACGATAGGCTGCCACGGGTGAATCGATACCTCCGGAGAGCAAGCCCAGCACCACCCCACTGATCCCACTGGGAAGGCCACCAGCACCAGGGATTTTCTCGGCATAGATGAGGGCACGGCGCGGCACAATGTCCACGTGCACTATGAGCTCAGGGTCATGCAGATCCACCCGGGTGGCATGTGTCCCCAGCACATGAGCGCCTAACGCCTGCTGCAGTTCTATGGAATGAAAGGGCAGCTCCTTAAAAGCTCGGCGCGCTGTAATCCGAAAGCTGGCAAACGTGCGGGCGTGCAGAAGCTCGCTTACCACCTGCTTCATGGCATCCAGATCATGCGGCGCCTCCACACAGCGCGCAAAATTGGCCAGGCCAAAAATGCCCCGCAAACGCTCTTCGAGCTGCGACCAGGATATGTCCGAGGGCACGCCCACGAGAAAACGCCCGGAAAGCATTTCCAGGGACGTCTCACCATAATCGCTCAGAGCCTCCTGGACATTCCTGGCCAGCGCCCGGAGAAACGTCGGACGGTTGCGGCCTTTGATGCTGACCTCGCCATAGTGCGTCACAATATATTGAAATTTTTCACGCATAACACACCGTGCTCATACAAGTTCTAGCTCCTCGAAGGGCAACGTCAAATGCCTCGAAACCACTGGGCAAAGGCCAGGGCCAGGGCCCGCTCGCCCTCGATAACCAGGCCACCAGAAGCCAGCGCGGCTTCGAGATTGAGACGCCCATAGACCAGCAGGACATACGTCGCCGCATCGCAACGCATCGTCACATCCGCAACGGTGTCTCCGGCGTCTTCCATGCGAATCGTCGTGCCATCGACGACGATATCCGAGTAGACAGGGCCTGGCCCAGAGACGACAAAACGATAGCGCGCTGGCGCCGCCTGTTGTGGACCAGCCCAGAAGGCCCAGCGTAGAGAGCCAGAAGCAATGGCCTCGGAAATCGTCGTCATAATGGCCGGAATACTCGCCGCAGAGATCGTCGCCTCAGGCTCCAGGGCTGCCCGGATATCCCATTCGTGTACAGCCAGTTCCTTCAGGCGCAAATCCATAAAATTCTGGGCCTTGACAATACCACCGGGATGATAGCAAGGGAGCTCACGCTGCACTGGTGTCAACCCGGCCAACAGGCTGTTGAGCCGGTCGTTGGCCACATCAAACGTACTGAGGAGCTGGTCACCCAGGGCCTGACGCGCCGCAATAGAGCGCTGGGCAATGCTCGCCGCGGCAAGAGACGCCGTAGTTTGTCCAGCCGGCAGCCGGCCTGGAGGCGGAGCCATATCACCATGTAAGCCCCGCGAGACCGAGTTCGTATACGTCTCCGCCACCCCAATCAGGTGCGCAATCACATCCTGGATCTGCCATGCGCTGCAGGCACTCGGGCGCTCGAAGGTTGCTGGAGAGAGGGCATGCAGATACTGCGTAATGCGTGCCGATTCAGCCTGCAAGACACGCACCCGCTCGGCAAAAGTTTCCATAGATGATCTTCCCTCTGATGTCATGACACAGCGATGCGTCTCACCTGGCATGCAGGGTGTCACGATAGCGCATGCACGCCCCGAAAGGAAGCGGGATTTTCCATCCGCTAGGCATTGCTCTCCAGCAGGAGCACTGCAGGTTCGCTTCTCACCCCGGCTACCATTCCTTTCCTTCCGGAGATATGGCATAGTAACGGACTACTATGCGGTGTAGGCAATCCCCTCTCATCAGAAAGGACCACCCGTGCAATACTCGCTCATCTCCGGAGACAATCACATTGACCTGACGTACTGTCCACCAGACCTGTGGTCCTCGCAGGCCCCGGCGAAATGGAAGCTGATTGTACCGCGTGTGGAACAACTGGACGATGGCTGTCACTGGTTTGTGGAAGGCCAGGACAAGGGCATGTGGAACGGCATCGGACCAGGTTTCTCACGCTATCAAAAGGGCATGTTTGCCCATATCGACGTGATGAAGGACTATGGCTTTGCGTGGGACTATAGCCCCGGCGCGCAACCGCGTCCCACCACGCCGGAGCTGCGCCTGGCCGACCTCGACCGCGATGGGTTGGACGCGGAGATCATCTACGGCTGCCTGATGATCAATGACCTGATCACCGACGGCGATCACCGTGCCTGGGCAAACCGCATGTACAATGATTGGGCTGCCGATTTTGCCAAACGCTCCGACCCCAACCGCATCTTTCCTCTGGCGGTGATCCCGAACAACGACCCGCTCGTCGCTGCCGCCGAAGTGCGCCGCTGTGCTAAGATGGGCTTGAAAGGCGGGGACCTGGCCTTCAAGCGCATGAGCGTACCCCTGTATCACCATGCCTGGTATCCATTGTGGGAAGCTGCCGCCGAATGCCATTTCCCCATCTCCTTCCACTCGACAGGTTTTAAGGGGCTACGGGCACCTGACAACCCGCAGATGGAGCAAGAATATCTGCTTGAATGGCGGCTGGTGCGCTCGGCCCTGTTCCAGCTCGACGGCATGGAAGTGCTGGTGTCACTGATTGCGTCGGGAGCGTGCGATAAATATCCCAACTTCAAATTCGTCCTGGGCGAAGCCGGGGTGACGTGGATTCCCTACGTGCTCGATCGCCTGGATGTAGAATACGAAGACCGGGCTCGCGCCCTGGGTTTTGCCATGAAACCGAGCGATTATTTCCGGCGTCAGGGGTATACGACCTATCAGCAAGATCAGTTTCTCGAGCCCAATATCCCGCTCGTGGGCGAAGATAACATCATCTGGGGCGCAGACTATCCGCATCCCGACTGTGTCTGGCCAGAATCACGCCAGCACATCGAGGCGAATCTGGGCACCCTGCCGGATGCAGTGCGGCACAAAATCGTGTGTGATAATGTGGCGCAGCTCTACAGCCTGCGTTAGGGCTCATCTTCCTCTCCCCCTGGGAGAGGGGATCGGAGCGCTCCTGGTGAAGCAGAGACTGTTACCTTGACGCATCAAACCCGCAAGGAGAGAGAGAATGACAACATACGTGTATGCTGGCGCAGCCGATTGGGGTGGGAAAGACCCCGCGAAATGTAACCGGGGGCTGTATCGCCTGGCAACGGATACAGGCACCTGGACCAGCCTGGAGCAAGGCTTGCCCGAGGAGGTGGAGGCGCGCTGTATTACGCTGCATCCTACGCAACCTGGCGTGGTGTTCGCCGGCACCCAGGCAGGTCCCTATCGTAGCACAGACGCTGGCGATACCTGGGCACCAATGAACTTCCCGGCCGATGAGCCAGTCGTGTGGTCGTTTGAAATCCATCCAGCCGATCCACGCGTCATGTACGCTGGCACGCAGGACATGGCTATCTACCGCAGTGAAGATAGCGGTGGCCATTGGCGCCGGCTGACAGTACCTACCAGTCCGGACGGGCTGTGTGTGATGGGCTTTCCAACACGGATGATCCGCCTCGCCATCGACCCCACCAATCCTGACGAACTCTATGCCGGCGTGGAGGTGGGGGGCCTGGTCCGTAGCCTGGATGGCGGCGCCACCTGGACGGATTGCAATGCGCCGCTGTTGGAGCTGGCAGCGCAGGAGCGTTACACCCAGAAACACGGTCCGCGTCGGGCCAGTGAAGGCATGATGGACACCCATGCCCTGGCCATCAGCGCCGCCCAGTCAGGGACCGTGTTCCTGGCCAACCGCCTGGGTCTCTTTCGTAGCGATGATCGGGGTGAGAGCTGGTATGATATGGATATCGGGCGCTTTTCGCCGCTCACGTATGCGCGCGATGTCAAAGTCTTCCCGCACAACGCCCACACCCTGCTTGGCGCATTCAGTATTGCCGCGGTGAGCGATGCTGGCTCACTCTATCGCAGCGCGGATCTGGGGGCCACCTGGAGCCGTTTTGATCACGACGTGAGTATCAACAGCACCCTGATGATTATCGCCGCCAGCCCGCAGTCCCCCGAGCGCGTATATTGTGCTGCCCGCCGTGGGCAGGTGTTCGGCACCGAGGACGGTGGGAAAAGCTGGTGCACCTGCTCACTGCCGGCAGGGGTCGAGGGCATCTATGCCCTGAGTTGTGTTTAGCGATTTGTAGCGTAAACCTATCCCCAGTCAGAGTCGCACAGTATCGGGGCGATCGACCGATCGTCCCGATAGCAACCCAGGAGAAAGCACTGTCACCATGAGCAATCCGGCATTCACCTTCGATCATATTCACATCATCAGCCAGCATCCGCAGGAGTCAGCCAATTGGTACGTGCAGATGTTTGGCGCTGATATTGTCGCAAACAAAACAGCCTACGGCGCTCCACAAATTTTCCTCGCACTGGGTGGCAAGACGCTGGTCATTCGTGGTCACCGCGCCGGTGAAGACCCCAGGCCTACCCGTCCAATCCAACCCTTCGCCAATTTCTCCAGCCACAATGCCTGGGGAACCGATCACTTCGGTTTCCTCTATCACGGCGACTTACGTGCCTTCCACGACGAACTGCACGCCAAGGGCGTACAATTTCCCGTGGCCCTCAAAGAAGGGGTCGGCGGGCACTTGCTGTGCTATGTCTCCGCGCCTGACGGCGTGAGTATTGAATTGATGCAGGCATAAGGAACGCGTACCATGCGCGTACTGGTCACTGGTGCGAGTGGCGGCCTCGCTCCCTTTGTGATTCGCGCCTTGGGGGAGCAACACGAGGTCGTCCTGATGTCGCGCCGTCCACCACATCCAGACTTTGCCGCTTTACCCTGGATCCAGGGAAACATGACGGTGTTTGACGACTGTCGACGGGCGGTCCAGGGAGTCACAGCGATTCAACACCTGGCGGCTCAGCCCTGGCCTGTGGACCATCCCCGACTGCGAGCGCAAGCGGTCGCGCAGGGACTCCCCTTTGATGCGACCTTTCAGAGCAATATGCTCGGCGTCTATTATCTCATGCAGGCTGCTGTCGACGCGGGGGTGCAGCGGGTCATCATGGCTGGAAGCAATTGTGCCCTGGGCCATGGTTATCGTATCAGCCAGACCCCGTTCCCTCTACAAGCGCTGCCAATTGACGAAAGTCATCCAGCGTTGCCGGAAGATTCCTACAGTTATTCCAAACTCGCCGGCGAAATGCTGCTGGCCAGCTATACACGGGCGTATGGCATCCGCACCTACGTGACCCGGCCGGCCGCCATTTACTCGCCGGCACGGCGCCAGCAGATAGCGCAGCAGGCCACACCGGCCACGGCCTGGAATCCCTGGCTATGGGCCTGGGTAGGCAGCGAGGATGTGGCGCACGCCCACCAGCTGCTCATGGAGGGGCCTGCAACCCTGCCACTCCATGATGTGTACTATCTGACAGCTGATGACACCACGGCCCTGGAGCCGTCTGCCGAGCTGATTGCGCGGTGGCAGCCCACGCTCCTGCCCTACACCGATGGGTTATGCGGGTATCAGTCCTTTTTTAGCACTCGCAAACTGGCCCAGGCTGTCGGATGGCAACATCACTCCTCCTGGAGGGCGCTCCGCTGAGTCGGCACAGGAGCCATACAGACACAGCATCGTCCAGGACTTCAATCCACACATCTTGCTAGCAAACCAAGGAAGGACAGGGCAGACATGACATCACAAGTACCTCAGCACTACTACGCCGACGTCGTCATTATCGGCTTCGGCGCCGCAGGCAGCTGCGCCGCTATTGAGGCATACGGCGCTGGCGCCAACGTAGTGCTGCTCGAAAAGCAGCCGGAAGCGACGCATTACTCGAATACCCGCATGAGTGGCGGTGGCTTTCACAGCCCCAGTCCCGACGGTGATTTTGAGGCGATCAAAGCTTACGCGAAAGCCATGTTCAGCGGTGAGAACTTGCCACACAAGCTCGAAGGCGAGCAGCCCGAATTCTCCGATGCGCTGGCACATGCCTGGGCCATGTATGCGCCGCAGAATGCAGCCTTTATGCGCGAGCTCGATCCGCAATTCCAGACTTTCTCCAGCGCTGGCGCGGCGTTTCCAGACTTTCCAGGCGCGGATCGGGCGCAATACGCCTGTCTGCGCAGCACCTATACTGGCGTTGCCTACGATGGATCGCTATCGGCTGGCACCAAAGATGCTCCCAAGGCCATGAAAGAATCGGGTGAGGCGTTTCACACCTGCCTGTTAACGGGCCTGCAAGCGCGCAACATTCCGGTGCATTATGACACCACGGCTACCGCCGTGCTCACGAACGACGACGGGGTCGTCACTGGCGTGGCGGCAGTACGGCACGGCCAGCCTGTCTTGTATCATGCACGCCGTGCGGTACTGATCACGAGCGGGGGCTACGAATACAACATCCGAATGCGCAAGGCGTTTCTCGATGGTCCCGGCAAAGAAGGCTGGGCATTTTATGGTTCGCCCGCCAACACTGGCGACGGCATCCGTATGGCCCTGAAAATTGGCGCAGCCCTCTCGAAAATCGGTAGTGTGGCAGGGCGCGTCATTTGTGCCATCCCGGAGCGACGCCTCGGTCTCAAGATCGGGCTGAATACTTCCTCGGTAGGCAAACCCCACGAAATCGTGGTTGATAATCACGGACAGCGCTATGCAGCAGAGCGGCGTATCACGAAGGATCCAAGCCGGTATATTTTCTACAAGGAAGCGCTGCAGTTTGACACCGTGACGCTCAGCTATCCGCGCATTCCCTCGTGGATGATTTTTGATACCACGCTGATGAACCGGGGCGCCCTGGTGAGCGCTAGCGCCGCAGCCTACAATGGCATTGACTGGGACCAGGAGAATCAGAACGCCCTACATAACGGCTGGATTGTACAAGGTGCCACTCTCGCGGACCTGGCGGCCGCCATCCGGGCGCATCCCGACAATCGTAGCATGATGGATACCGCTACACTCACGCACCAGGTAGAGACCTGGAATCGCTTTTGCGCGGCTGGACATGACGCCGATTTCCACTCCGAACCCGAGACCATGGGGGCATTACACGCGCCACCCTATTTTGCCATCCCCTTGTATCCAGGCGGTCCCAATACCAAGGGCGGTTTGCGCGCCAACGCGCGACGCGCAGTGCTCGATTGGGATGATAAGCCCATTCCACGGCTCTACGCCGCTGGCGAAATCTGTTCCGTGTTTCAGTTCGTCTACCAGGGCGGTGGCAATCTCGCGGAGTGCATTGTCTTTGGACGCATTGCGGGGATGAATGCCGCGGCAGAAACACCGCTTGAGCTCTAGAGCACACGCTCGCAGGTTGGAAAAACCTGCCGCGAGCATGCCGAGATAGGTACACGGCGCATCGGTCCAGACGTCATGGAGAAACCAGCTGGGCGTCTGGGCACAATCGGGCGTCAATTTCCTCATACCAGACGCAGGATGTCAGCACGACGTGCGCCGTAGCGGCAGGCTAGAGCTGGCTATTCAAAGCTCGACAGAGGGCTTTGAGGCGCTGCACCTCGGCAGCGCCCAGGAACAGCAATGGAAAAACCGTCTTGTTATGCCAGAGCGGCTCATCGAGATCGACCCAGGCCCGGCAGCGTTCGCCATCTGGTGTACCGGGAATCGGTGAAAATTCGGACAGCATCAGACGCAGCCCCAGAGCATGGGCGAAATGCATAGACGCCTCGACGTCTTGCTGCTCCGTCTGTGGATGCGCCATGATCAGATACGCCGTGATCTGACGGATATCAGCCCCAGCACGCACCAGCGCCTCTACCGCCCGTTCGAGTTCATGGGCATAGACTTTGCCGCCAGTGTGACGCTGCCAGGTATACGCGCTACTCTCAAACCCCAGATAAAACGTCTGGAAACCAGCTTGCACCATCAGATTGGCTATGTCTGGCGTGATAAAGCGGGCATTCAGTGCGTTCGGTGTGTGGAAAGGCCCTTCCAGCCCACGCCGCAGGACCTCCCGCAGGAAGGGCAGCAGAATCTGTGCGGGCTTGAACAACAGGGCATCATCGTAAAAGGCCACCTGCTGCGCCCCACACTGTCGCAGCCAGGCGAGCTCCGCCAGAGAACGCTCTAATGGTCGCGCGATAAACGGTGGGTAGACTTGCGGCACGGAACAGTACGTACATGTGAAAGGACAGCCATCGGCCAGTTTCAGTACCCCAACACGCAGGTCATCATAGCTTTCCCACAACGGGAGTTCCTGCAGTCGGGGTGAACACTGGAGAAGCTGCCACAATGGCTCGAGAGACGCATGGTCAACCACGAGATCAGCGCCCAGACTGCGCGCATGTTGGGGACACAGCGTGGCATACACACCGCCCAGGACAATACGGGTCTGCGGCGCGCGGGCCCGGATATCCTCAATGACTTCCCGCACCCCGGGATACCAGTAGGTCATCACCGTTTGAATCAGTGCCACATCAAAGGGCTCCGCTGCCGCCAGAAACGCCTGAAACAGGGCACGCGGTAAGCCATAACGCCGGTACGTCCGTGGTATCTTCGCAAACACCGGCGGCTTGGGGACATCTTCTGCATAAAACGGCCCGCGTTCCCATGTCCCCGTGTGCTGCACAGGGAGAGACGGGGCCAGAGGATGACAGCGGTCAAGGTAGTCAAACAGTGCCAACGATGCCTGGCCACGCAGATATCCGGCCACCTGCAAGAGCCCATAGGGTTTGAGCCAGAAATCATAGGCGGAAAAATCGTAAATAGGCGGATTGACGAGGACAATGTTTAGCGGCATGGCTCTGGGTTTTCTACCTCACGATACCGGCGCCTCAAATGCCTGTTTACGGCCTACCAGGCGCACATAGAGCCCCAATAACAGCACAATCATCACCACCAGAACCAGAGCATACGCAGCTCCGAGTGGCCAGTTCCGCAGGCCGGTAAACTTGAGCGCAATAAATTTGCCGAGCAGCATGGTTTTCGCCCCACCGAGCAGCTCTGGCACCAGAAACTCCCCCAGCGACGGCACAAAGACCAGCACAGAACCGCTCAGCATCCCCCCTCGGGTGAGCGGCAGCGTCACCTTCCACAAGCATTCTAGCGGCGTCGCTCCCAGGTCTGCAGCCGCCTCCAAGACGCGACGGTCCAGGCGTTCTAGCGCTGCATACAGGGGCAGCACCATAAAGGGGAGATACGTATACACAAGCCCGAGGACGACAGCCCCTTCGTTATACAAGAGGGGCAGCGGTTCTTGTAGCACCCCAAGCGCCAGTAAAGCATTATTAATCACGCCGTGATCAGCCAGCAGGGTCATCCAGGCATAGAGGCGCACCAGATCACTGGTCCAAAAGGGCAACATGATCAGAAAACTGTAGAGAAATTTGCGGTGTCCCCCATAAAAAGCCATCCAGTAGGCCAGGATATAACCACCCAGCAGACACAGCACGGTGGTGAGCAACGCTAGGCGACAGGTACGGCCCAGGACCCGGAGAAACACGGGATCCAGGATGTGCTGATAATGTTCCAGCGTCAGGGTATGCACAATCGTGCCCCAGGGGCCACGGCTCAAGACACTGTAATACGCCAACACCCCCATGGGGACGAGGGCCAGCGCTACCAACCAGAGAAGCGCAGGGGCCAGCAGGCAGGCGGTCGCCCAGCCAGGCCTGCGATGTAGGCCATCGAACAGCCGCTGACGCATGGACAGCATAGCCAGGACGCCTCTCCTCACGCACCGAGCAGGCGCGTCCAGATGTCTTCATAGACCGGGAGCACGTCGTCAGGAATGGTTTCCAAAAAGGTCACCCGGGCCAGGGTCTCCGCCGGAGGGTAAATGGCTGGATTACCCGCCACCTGCGGATCGATATATTTTTCCACAGCGATGCGATTCGCGGTAGCATAGCCCGTCGTGTTGGCATTTTCCGCGGCCACCTCCGGACGTAACATATAATTCATGAACGCCTGCGCGGTCACCTTGTGGGGTGCCACTTTCGGCATGGCCATAGCATCAAACCATCCCGTTCCCCCTTCGCGCGGCAGCGCCCACGCGACGGCGGGATTCTTGGCCTGCGCCTTCACCGTCTCCCCACTCCAGCTCTGCGCCACCACCAGATCTTCGGTGATCAGCGCTTTTTTCGCCTCAACCCCTGGATAAAAGGCCTTGATATGTGGCTTCAGACGTAGCAGCAAGGCACCGGCCTCCCGTAAGGCCTCTCGACTATGGGTGTTCGGAGGCTGTCCCAAAAACTGTAACGCCGCGGCGACGACCTCCTCACGCTCGTCCGTCAACCCCAATTTGCCACTGTAGCGCTGCGGACCACTCTCGAACAGCAGCGCCCAGCTCCCCAGACGTGGGTCGTCACGGGTCTGCACCGTGTGATGCGCCAGACCCGTCATGCCCCAGCTATAGGGAACCGTGTACGTATTCCCCGGATCAAACGAGGTCTGGCGAAATTTGTCAAGCAGGTTGGAGAACAGCGGCAGATATTCATGATTCAGCGGCGCCAGCAGACCCTGGGCGCGATAAATCGGCAAAAAATTATGCGTGGGAAAAATCACGTCGTAGCGTGCGCCACCCGCCTGGAGCTTGGCCAGGAGCTGTTCATTACCAGGAAAGGTATCGTAGGTCACTTTCACACCAAACTCTTTAGCAAAGCGCGGAATGGTATGCGGATGTACATACTCTTCCCAGTTGGCAATGAAGAGCTGCCGGCCCTCCTTCTTGATGCGCTCCAGAAGCTGGGGTGTCGGGGCGGTCTCCGCTGCCGCTGGCGTATACAGTCGAACGATGTCCGCAAGCACGGGCAGGGTCACACCCAGCGCCAGACCCCGGCGGAGAAAAGTACGCCGGGTCAGACGCCCTTCCCCCAGTGCCTCAACCCAGGTTTCCAGTTGTCGACGAGCCGGTCGGTTCATAGAACACCTTCCTTCGTACTACGACACGTCTTGATGTCTAGCCGGTACATAGTCAGGGTTATGCCAGAGAAGAAAGGCCGCCTTGCCATCACAGCCTGGATCGTGCACATACTGCTGAATAACCCCATGCACAGTAAAGCCGCAGCGTAGCTGCACACTCACCGTCGGATCAAAAATCTCTCCAGCCATGACATGCGCCACATAAGCTTCCACCGACATGGCAGTCTTATACGCCCCAAAACCCGTGAGCAACCCACCAGCCATGTGTCCACGCAGATTCAGACGGCGAATCACGGCTCGCCGCGCGGCATACAGACGTCTGGCAATGCCACGCCGACGGTACGCCGGTAGCACACCAATATCGGCACCATATAACCACTCGCCCTGGGGATCATGATGGTGCAACCAGTTGTCGGCCACCGCATCCATATAGCGATGCTCACAATGCGCGACATTGATAGCGCTAGTGCGAAAATCCGTCGAACAGGCCACCACTTCACCGGCAGCATTCACTACCGCAAGCTGCCCTTCTGGGAACCGCCGAATATGCTCGGCGTAATGGGCTGCGGTAATTCTTTCCGCCGCCGCCAGAGTCGGAAACGCAGCGCGCTGCACGGCCTCAAGCGCCGCCACCATCGAGAGCTGGCTTTGCACAACGGTCAATGCCTCAGTCATCTTGCCCCCCCCTGCTTCCCCAACCCAGCCGCCCTGACTGATTTAACATATGGTAGTGCGCCAGACACCCAGACGCAACGCTGTTCCTCTACTCAAGTCCCATGGCATGTCTGCCGATAAACGAAACAAATGGCCAATAGCTGGATGGACCATGGACAGGAGAGCAAGGTG